>Ga0182024_10000377_pt1 | contig 113937 bp, 118 predicted proteins | sample P32metaG_FD_120480 | JGI IMG/M metagenome (GOLD analysis project Ga0182024, IMG submission 120480) | Permafrost microbial communities from Stordalen Mire, Sweden - P3-2 metaG (Illumina Assembly) | ecosystem: Environmental > Terrestrial > Soil > Wetlands > Permafrost | place: Sweden: Stordalen... | reverse complement strand
GGATTACCAAAGTCTCCGTGCCGATCTGCCCAAGGGGGTAGAACCCGGCTATGACGGCATGGTGCTGGAGATCGACGGATGAAACGTCTAAATCCTGAGGCCCGTCCTGGGCCATCTCATATTTCCCATAATATACATTATGCGATATATGACAGCTTGAATGGGCCCGTGCCTTTCGCAATTTCCGCCCCAATTCGGTATCGCAGCTGACTGCGCCGCCGGTCCGGCACGCGGCATGAGGAGTTCTCGATGAGCGACCCCACGGATAAAACCGGCATCGAAGCCTTGCTCGCCATCATGGCGCGGCTGCGCGCACCGGGCGGCTGCCCATGGGACCGCGCACAGGATTTCCGCTCCATCGCCCCCTACACCGTCGAGGAAGCCTACGAGGTTGCCGAGGCGGCTGAGACCGGCGACATGCCCGCGCTCAAGGACGAGCTCGGCGATCTGCTGCTGCAGGTCGTCTTCCACGCCCAAATGGCCGAGGAAGCCGGCGCATTCGGCTTCGATGACGTGGCCCACGGCACCGTCGATAAGCTGGTGCGCCGCCATCCGCATGTCTTCGGCGCCGCGAATGCCGCCGATCCGGAGGCCGTCACCCTGGCCTGGGAGGATCACAAAGCCGCGGAGCGGCTAGCCAAGGCCGCTCCCGGCCGCATCCCCAGCGCGCTCGACGGCATCGACCTGGGCCTGCCGGCGCTGACCCGGGCGGCCAAGCTGCAGCGCCGCGCCGCGCGGGTCGGTTTCGACTGGCGCGGCGCCGCCGAGATATACGCGAAGATCGATGAGGAGATCATTGAACTTAAAGCAGAAATTGTAGCCAAATCTTCGACCGAACGGATCGAGGATGAGCTCGGCGATCTTTTGTTCTCGGTAGTCAATTTGGCGCGAAAATTAACGCTCGATCCCGAGCAGGCGTTGCGCGCCGCGACTCGGAAGTTCGAGCGCCGCTTCCGCGCCGTCGAGCAAGGCCTGGCCGCGCGCGGGGTCGAACCCGCCAAGGCCGGCATCGACGCGATGGAAGCCGAATGGCAGCGGGTCAAATTGGGCGAAAAGCCGCCCGGCTGATCGGCGGCAGGGCGAAGATAAAGCCACCACTCCCGGAGATTGTCATGGCCGGGCTTGACCTGGCCATCTACGACTTGCCGAACCATCCTAAGACGTGGATGCCCGGAACAAGTCCGGGCATGACGACTGGAATTATATTGTCCCGTCCCGCTTTCGCGAGAGACGACAGGAATTTCAGTTCAGGCGGCGATGCGCTTCAGCGCGCGGGCATCGCGCTTCGCCACCCGCGTCAGCAGATATTCGATCTCGGCCTTGGCCGTGGCGGAGAGCGCCCCGCCCGGCTTGCGTTGAGCATCCGAGGCGATGATGCCGCGTCGCGCCATCACATATTTGCGCACCGCCAATCCCACTCCCGCCTGCTGCTCGTAGCGCAGCAGCGGCAGATGCGCGTCGAACAGATCGTGCGCCGCGTCGCGCTGCCCCGCCGCCGCCAGACGCACCACATCGACCAGCATATCGGGAAAGGCATAGCCGGTCATGGCGCCGTCGGCGCCGCGCTCGGTCTCGAAATCGAGAAAGAGACCGCCATTGCCGCACAGGATCGAGACATGGCGCATCGTCCCGTCGCGCTCGAAGCCGCGCAACGCCGAGATCTTCTCGAGCCCGGGCCAATCCTCGTGCTTCAGCATGACGCAGGAGGGATTGTCGGTGACGATCCGGCGGATTACGCCCGGAGTCATCACCACAGTAAAGTTGAGCGGATAATCCTGGATGACGAAGGGAATCTTGCCGCCGATCGCCTCGGCCGCCTGGGTGTAATAAGCGACGATCTGGTCGTCGCTGCGCAGGTGATTGGGCGGCGCGATCATGACGCCGGCGGCGCCAGCATTCATCGAACACAGCACCAGTGCGCGCATGGCGGCAAAGCCCGGCGCCGAAACCCCGACGATGACCGGCAGGCGTGCCGCGCGCTTGATGAAACGTGTTGCGACCGCGAGCGACTCATCCGCGTCGAGCTTCGGCGCCTCGCCCATCACGCCGAGCACGGTGAGGCCGGTGCTGCCGCAGGACAGATAGAAGTCGGTCATGCGGTCGATCGACGCCATGTCGACGCGTCCGTCCGGCTGGAACGGCGTCGGCGCGATCGGGAAAACGCCCTTGGCGGTGTTGTCGAGCAGCATCGCGCCTCGCTCAGGCCTCGGTCAGCAGATTGATCAGGCTCGACGTGTCCCAACGCCCGCCGCCGCGCTCCTGGATGCGCTGGTAGAACTGATCGACCAGCGCCGTCACCGGCAACGCCGCCTGGTTGCGCCGCGCCTCGCCGAGGCAGATCGAGAGATCCTTGCGCATCCAATCGACCGCGAAGCCGAATTCGAACTTGCCGTCGAGCATGGTGAGCGAGCGGTTCTCCATCTGCCAGGATTGCGCCGCACCCTTGGAGATCGTCTCGACCGCCTTCTTGGCGTCGAGCCCGGCGCGCTTGGCGAAGTTGAGCCCCTCGGACAGCGCCTGCACCATGCCAGCGATACAGATCTGGTTCACCATCTTGGTCAGCTGGCCTGCTCCCGCCTCGCCCATCCGCGTCACCGCGCGGGCGTAATGCGCCATCACCGGCTCGGCCTTGGCGAAGACGCCATCGTCGCCGCCGACCATGATGGTGAGCTTGCCGTTGACCGCCCCCGCCTCGCCGCCCGAGACCGGCGCGTCGAGAAAGCCGACACCTTTGTCTTTCGCCGATTTGTATAGCTCGCGCGCCACCTCGGCCGAGGCCGTGGTGTGGTCGGCGAGGATGGCGCCCTTTTTCATGCCGGCGAGCGCGCCCTGCGATCCCAGGATCACCGCGCGCAGATCGTCGTCGTTGCCGACGCAAGCGAAGACGATCTCGGCCTCGGCCGCCGCCTCCGCCGGTGTCGAGCGCGCGGCACCGCCATGCGCCTTGACCCAAGCCTGCGCCTTCGCCGCCGTGCGGTTATAGACGACAAGCTCGTGACCCGCCTTGGCGAGGTGACCCGCCATCGGAAAGCCCATCACGCCCAAGCCGAGGAATGCCAGTTTCATCGATCTCTCCCGTTTCTCGCTTATTCTAATGGCTGATGCGCCGGCTGTGGAAGCGGCCCAACTCGGCCTCGCTGAGCCGCACGTCGAGATGCGCCTCGCTGTCGTCGTCGTCGCGGGTCAGCACGGTGCCATGCGCATAGAGCCACGCCAGCGCAGCACCGTCAGTCAAGGGCACGTTCAGATGCACCATCTGCCCGGTCTCCAGCCTCTGATCCAGCAGCGACAGCATACGGTCGCAGCCTTCTCCGGTCACCGCCGAGATCGGCACCGCATCGTCGTTGCGCTGGGCTTGGTTGAGCAGCGCCGCGCGCGCCTCCGGCGCGAGACGATCGATCTTGTTGAGCGCCTCGATCAATCCGGCCTCGACCTTGGCGGCGAGACCCATCTCGCCCAGCACGGCGTGGACGTCCTGCCGCTGCGCCTCGCTGTCGGGATGCGACACGTCGCGCACATGCAGGATGAGATCGGCCTCGCTGACCTCTTCCAGCGTCGCGCGAAAAGCGGCCACCAGCGTCGTCGGCAGCTCGGAGATGAATCCGACGGTATCGGAGAGGATCGCCTTCTTGCCCGAGGGCAGATCGAGCCGGCGCATGGTCGGGTCGAGCGTGGCGAAAAGCATGTCGGCGGCGACGACCTCGGCGCGGGTCAGCCGGTTGAACAGCGTCGACTTACCGGCATTGGTGTAGCCGACCAGCGCGACGATGGGATAGGGCACGCGCTTCCGGGCGCCGCGATGGAGGTTACGCGTGCGCTGCACCTCCTTCAACTCGCGCTTGATGATGGTGATGCGGTCGGTGATCAGGCGGCGATCCATTTCGAGCTGGCTTTCGCCGGGGCCGCCGAGAAAACCAAAGCCGCCGCGCTGGCGCTCGAGATGGGTCCACGATCGCACCAGGCGCGAGCGCTGATAGTCGAGTGCCGCGAGCTCGACCTGCAGGCGGCCCTCATGCGTGCGCGCCCGCGCGCCGAAGATTTCGAGGATGAGGCCGGTGCGGTCGATCACCTTGCACTTCCAGGCGGTCTCCAGATTGCGCTGCTGCACCGGCGACACCGTCGCATCGATCACCGCGACGGTAATCGCATTGTCGGCGATGAGCTTGCCGAGCGTCTCGACCGTGCCGCTGCCGAGCAAGGTTCCCGGCCGCCAGCGGGTGACGCGCGGCAATTCCGCCGCGACGACGTCGAGCGATATGGCCGCGGCGAGGCCAGCCGCCTCGGCCAGCCTGCCCTCGGGCGAGCGCACGCCTTCGGCGCGCGATCCGGGCGCGCGTTTCAACACCGGGTGAACCACCAGGCAGCGGCCGGTCGAGCCGCCATTGCCGCTTTCCGCCGCCCCTGACCCGCGCTCCGCGCGTGTCATTCCATCAAGCTTCTTCGGCTTCTTTTGGCTCGAAGAGCTGGATCGGCTGGGCCGGCATCACCGTCGAGATCGCGTGCTTGTAGACCAACTGCGAATGCGCGTCGCGGCGCAGCAGCACGCAAAAATTATCGAACCAGGTGATGATGCCTTGCAGCTTGACGCCGTTGACCAGGAAGACCGTCACCGGAGTCTTATTCTTGCGGACGTTGTTGAGAAAGACGTCCTGTACGTTTTGCGACTTGTCCGACGACATGGGGGTTCCCCCTCCTTCTTGCCGTTTTACGCCGGTTGGAGCCGATCCGGCGGTGCTCGCCCCTAATATAGGGACGGGTCCGCCGGTGCCGTGTCATTGATAGCAAACCCCGCCGCCGAGGGGAATCACATCGCGGCGAGGTGGTTTGCGAAACCGGCGCAGCCTGGAAAACGCAAGGCGGGCGGGAACTTAGCGAGCTCGGCCGGATCGCCGTGCGGCGCCCCCAGCAGCACGCCGGTGATCCCGGCACGCGTCGCGCTCTCCATGTCGAGTCCGGTGTCGCCGACATACCAGACCGCGGGACCGAGCTTCACGCCGCTCTCGGCGAGCGCCAAAACGAAGCCGGCCGGGTCGGGCTTGTCGGCGCTCGCGTCGCCGGCGCCGACCAAACGCGTGAAATAGCGGCTCCAGCCGAGATGCGCGGCCTCGATGCGCAGGCTGGCACCCGTCTTGTTGCTGACGACGCCGAGCAGCAAGCCGCGCGCAGTCAGCGCCTCGAGCATGTCCTCGGCACCCTCTGCCGGAACCAGGCGGTCGAGATGAATCGCCGCATAGGAGTCGATATAGATCTGTCGCGCCTCGTTCCAGCGCGCGCCGAACAGCTTCGGGAAACTGTTCTTCAAACTGTGGCTGACGCGTTGCTTGGTTTCGGCCAGCGTCCAGGGCGGATGACCCATGCGCTTCAGCGTCACCACCAGCGCCGCGTGGATGGTCTCCCAGGTATCGACCAGCGTGTTATCCCAATCGAACAGGATGGCGCGCGGCAGGCCGGTTGCGGCGTTCAAGTCCGGTGCTCTCCGGCGGCGTGCTGGTCGTAAAGCGCGCGCAGGCGCCGCGCCAATTTGCCCGGCTTGCCCTGCCCCACCGCTGCGCCGTCGATGCGCACCACCGGCAGGATGAAATTGGTGGCGCTGGTCAGGAACGCCTCGCGCGCCGCCTTGGCCTCGGCGACGGTAAAGCTGCGCTCGACCAGAGTGAGCCCGGCCGCCGCCGCGAGAGCGACGATGCCGCCGCGCGTGACGCCAGCGAGGATCGATCGGTCGGTGCCGCGAGTGACGATCTCGTCCTTGTCGGTGACGATCCAGGCATTGCTCGAGGTGCCTTCGGTGACGTGGCCGTCGCGATCGACCTGCCAGGCCTCGTAGGCGCCCGCCTCCTTGGCGAGCTGCTTTGCCAGCGCATTCGGTAGCAGCGCCACCGATTTGATGTCGGGCCGCGCCCAGCGGATATCCGGTAGGGTGATCACCGCCACCCCCTCCTCCACCAGTCTCGCCGCCGGAGGGCGCTGGCTGCGCGCGGTCATGACCAGGCTCGGCCGCGCCGCTACCGGAAAGGCGAAATCGCGCGGTGCGGCGCCCCGCGTCACCTGGATATAGACGATGCCCTCAACAACCCGGTTGCGGCGCACGGTCTCGCGCATCACCGCCTTCAATGCCGCATCGCTCATCGGCGGCGCGATGCGAAGCTCGTTCAACGAGAGATGGAGCCGCGCCAGATGCGGTGCCTCGTCGATGAAATATCCGTCGCGGATCGCGATCACCTCGTAGACGGCGTCGGCGAACTGGAAGCCGCGATCCTCGACGTGCACCGAGGCATTGCGATGCGGCACATAGCGGCCGTTCACGTAAGCGATGCGCGACATCGGGCGATCCTAGGCTTCGAGCTTCTGCACGCGGTCGCCGTTGCCGCCGCCGACGCCGAGCGATTTCAGCTTGCGGTGCAGGGCCGAGCGCTCCATGCCGACGAAGGCGGCGGTACGCGAGATGTTGCCGCCGAAGCGGGTGATCTGCGCCAGCAAATATTCGCGCTCGAACATTTCGCGCGCGTCGCGCAACGGCAGCCCCATCAGCTCGCCGCCGCGATCCCATTTGACCACCGCCGGGGCAATGGCGGTGATCTCGTTTGGCAGCATGTCGGCGCGGATCGGGTCGCGCGCATCGCCGGACGCCATGATCAGCACCCAATCGACCGTGTTGCGGAGCTGGCGCACATTGCCCGGCCATTCATAGGCCTGCAGCGCCGCCATCGCGTCCTCGCCGAATTCGCGCGGATTGAGGCGAGCACCCTCGGCGGCGCGGGTCATCAGATACCGCGTCAGCAGCGGCACGTCTTCCGGCCGCGAATGCAGCGCCGGCACGTGCAGCGGCACCACCGCCAGTCGGTAATAGAGATCCTCGCGGAAGCGCCCGGCGGCGATCTCGTTCGGCAGGTCGCGATTGGTCGAGGCCAGCACGCGGACGTCGACCTTGACCCGGCCACCGCCGACGCGTTCGAAAGTCTGCTCCTGCAAGCCACGCACGATCTTGCCTTGGGTCTCCGATGGCATGTCGGCGACCTCGTCGAGGAAGAGCGTGCCGCCATGCGCCTCTTCAAAGAAACCCACCTTGCGCGGGCTGTCGGGGCCCTCGACCCCCGCCTCGGCGCCGAACAGCTCGATCTCGAGACGCTCCGGCCGCATGGTGGCGCAGCTCAAGGTGACGAAGGGTCCCTGCACGCGCTTGGAGCGCCCATGCAGCAGCCGCGCCACGACTTCCTTGCCGGAGCCGGGCCCACCGGTGATCAAAACCCGGCTGTTGGTCGGCGCCACCCGGTCTATCTGCTGGCGCAGCTGGGAAATCGCCTGCGACACGCCGATCAGATCGTCGTCGCTGCCGGCGCGCTGCTTTAGCTCTTCGTTCTCGCGGCGGAGGCGGCTCGCCTCGATGGCGCGCTCGACCACCAGCAACAGCCGGTCCGATTTGAACGGCTTCTCGATAAAATCGTAGGCACCCATCTTAATCGAGGCGACCGCGGTCTCGATGTTGCCGTGGCCGCTGATCATCACCACCGGCACGGTGGGTGTCTCGCGCTTGACAATCTTCAGAATTTCGAGCCCGTCGATCTCGCTGCCCTGTAGCCAGATGTCGAGCACCACCAGCGTCGGCCGCCGCGCACGGATGACGGCGAGCGCCTCGGCGCTGTTGCCGGCCTCGCGCGTCTCATAGCCCTCGTCGCGCAGGATGCCGCTCATCAGCGCGCGGATGTCGGCCTCGTCGTCAACAATGAGAATGTCATGCGCCATGGTCGGCGGTTTCCATCTGTGCCGGGTGGAATGTGGATTTGTCGATGCCGCGCGCGAAGACCAATTTCACCCGCGCGCCGCCGCCCTCGCGATCCTCGAGGATGAGCTCGCCGCGATGGTCTTCCATGATCTTCTTGACGATGGCGAGGCCGAGGCCGGTGCCGCTGGCGCGCGTGGTGACATAAGGCTCGGTCAGCTTTTCGCGCTCCTGTTGCGGCAGGCCGCAGCCATTGTCCTCGACGACGAGCTCGATATGCTTCGCGTTTTCGCTGACCCGCACCTGGATATGGCCCTGCTCGACCTCGGTCCCGCGCGCATAGATCGCCTCGGCCGCGTTCTTCAGGATGTTGACCAGCGCCTGGCTGATCTGGCGTGAATCGCACAAGACGCGCAGCGGATGCGCCGGCAGATCGACGTCGAAGCGGATTTCCGGCGTCGCGGTGCGCTGCAGGAAGGCGGCCTGGCGCACGATCTCGCTCAAATCCTCATCGCGGATCACCGGCGCCGGCATGCGCGCGAAGGAGGAGAACTCGTCGACCATACGCCCGATGTCGCCGACGTGGCGGATGATGGTGTCGGTGCAGATGGTGAAGGTCTCGGGATCGTTGTGAATCTGCTTGAGATATTTTCGCTTCAGCCGCTCGGCCGAAAGCTGGATCGGCGTCAGCGGATTCTTGATCTCGTGCGCGATGCGGCGCGCCACGTCGGCCCAGGCGGCCTTGCGCTGAGCCGAGATCAAGCCGGTGACGTCGTCGAAGGTGACGACATAACCCTTGATCTCGCCGTCGATGCGCTCGGCGGCGATGCGCGCCAGCAGCACCGAGGCGCGGCCCTCGCGCACGAGCTGGATCTGCGATTGCGCCAAGCGCTCGGGCCGGCGGTCGACCTCCTCGAGCAGCGCCGCCATCTCGGGCACCGCATCGGCGAGATCCTGACCAATCATCTGGTCGAGATCGGCGTCGAGCAGGACCGAGGCGGAGCGGTTCGGCAGGTTGATCCGGCCTTCCTGGTCGAGGCCGATGACGCCGGCGGAGACGCCCGACAGCACGGTCTCGGTGAAGCGGCGGCGCTGATCCAATTGCCGGTTGGCCTCGATCAACTCACTTTGCTGCGATTCAAGCTGATGCGTCATGCGGTTGAAGGCACGGAAGAGCGAGCCGAACTCCTCGTCGCCCGGGCCGATCGGCACCCGCGCAGTGAGATCGCCGCCGCGCACGCGTTCCGCCGCGGCAATCAGGGCGCTGATCGGCTGCGCCAGGCGCATGGCGAAGGTCAATCCGACCCAGACCGCGCCCGACAGCAGCAACAGCCCGACGGCGAAGAACACCATGGTGAAGGCGACCTGGTATTCCGAGCGCTCGCCCTCCAGTTTCTCGTATTGGGCGACGGCGCTTTGCGTCTGCTCCATATGCGCCAACACGGCTGGATCGACGGTGCGCCCGACATAGAGATAGACGTCGGGGCCGAAGCGATCGAGCTTGATCAGCGCCCTCACCCGGTCGTCGCTGTCGCTGGTCATCACCGCGACGTCGCCGTTGCGGGCTTGCTGCATGGCCCAGGCCGGCGGCGGCTGCAATCCCAGCGCGAAGGTGAAGTCGGTGCGTGCCATCACGCGGCCCGATCCGTCGAATACCATCGCCTCGTTGAGCGAGCGAACCTCGGCTTGGATATTGACCAGCCGGTTAAGCGCGGGCTGATCGATGCTGAGGATGGCGCCATCGTGATTGAGATCGTTCGCCATGCTGCTGACGTCGTAGCGGATGGCCTGCTGGTGCTCGTGCAGATAGGCCTCGGCGACCGACAGCGATTCCTGCAACGCGGTGCGCACGCGCTCGCTGAACCAGGCCTGCACGCCGAAGCTGAAGAGAAGATAGGAGAAGACGGCGACGATGATGGTCGGGATCACCGCGACCAGGCTGAACAGCACGACGAGCCGGATGTGAAGGCGCGAACCGGCGAGGCCGCGGCGTCGCTCGGCCCAGACCTGCACCAGCCGCCATGCCACCACCGCGACCAGCGGCAGGACGAGAACGATATTGACCAGCAGGATGAGCTCGTCGAGTCGCGGTCGGCTGTCGAACGGCGCCACGCCATGCAGCGCCGCGAAGGTCGCCAGCGCCGAGAGCACCGCGCCGATGCCGAGCGCCAGCGCGAATTTACGCGGCAGCCGGACCCGTTGCGCCCAGAGCACCAATTCGCGCGAAACGCTCATTTTCGGATTCAGCCCGCCCGCGACATCATTACGGACACACTGTTGCATATCTGCCACGGCTTATGGAAGGCCTTATAACATCACAATTTTTTTGATCTGCGGGGCCGAATCGAGGGCCCATCGGTGCTAAAAAGCGAATGGTTTCAAGCTCTGCCGATCGACGCAGCCAGGGCCTCGGAAAGCCGGCGCAACCCGGTCTACTTCACGCCCCGGCCGATATCGATGTCGAGATCGCGGATCTTCTTGCGCAGCGTGTTGCGGTTGAGGCCGAGCAGATGCGCCGCCTTCAACTGGTTGCCGCGCGTGGCGGCGAGCGAGAGCTGGATCAGCGGCCGCTCGATCTCGCGCAGCACCCGGTCGTAAAGCCCGGCCGGCGGCAAGCCGCCCTTATGGGCGGAGAAATAATCGCGTAGATGGCGCTCGGCGGCGACGCCGAGCCCCTCGCTCGGACCGCCCGCCTCCGCAGCGATGGTCGGCGCGGTCTCGACCAGCTCGGCCGCGATGGCATCGAGACCGATGACTTCCTGCGAATAAAGCGCCGCGACGCGGCGCACCATGTTCTCGAGCTCGCGCACATTGCCCGGCCAGCGATAGGATTTGAGCCGCTCCATCGCCGCCTGGTCGACCGTCTTGAGCGGCAGGCCCTCGCCATGCGCGAGCTGGAAGAAATGCCGCACCAGCGCCGGAATGTCCTCGGTGCGCTCGCGCAGGGGCGGCAGCCGCATCGGCACGACGTTGAGGCGATAGAACAGATCCTCGCGGAACAGGCCCTGACGGATAAGCTGGCGCAGATCGCGGTGGGTCGCGGCAATGATGCGGACATCGGCGCGGATCGGAGTGCGGCCGCCGACGGTGGTGTACTCGCCCTGCTGCAGAACGCGCAGCAGCCTGGTCTGCGCTTCCAGGGGCATGTCGCCGATCTCGTCGAGGAACAGCGTGCCAGTCTGCGCCTGCTCGAAGCGGCCGACGCCGCGCGTCATCGCGCCGGTGAACGAGCCTTTTTCATGGCCGAATAATTCACTTTCGATCAGCTCGCGCGGGATCGCCGCCATGTTGATGGCAACGAACGGCCCGGTGCGCCGCTTGCCGTAATCGTGCAGCGCGCGCGCCACTAGCTCCTTGCCGGTGCCGCTCTCGCCGGCAATCATCACGGTGAGATCGGTCCCCATCAGCCGCGCCAGCACGCGATAGATTTCCTGCATCGCTGGCGAGCGGCCGATCAGCGGCAGCTGCTCCTCAGTCTCGTCGGTCGAGGTCGCCAGCGGCGGCCCGGCATGCGGCAAGGACAGCGCGCGCTCGACGACATTGACCAGCACGCGCAAATCGAAGGGCTTCGAGAGATATTCGAAGGCGCCGCGCTCGGTCGCCTTGACTGCCGTCATCAGCGTGTTCTGCGCGCTCATCACGATGATGCGCAGCTCGGGCCGCAGCTTCTTGATGCGCGGCACCAGATCGAGCCCGTTCTCGTCCGGCATCACCACGTCGGTGATAACGAGATCGCCCTCGCCGTCTTCGACCCAGCGCCACAGCGTCGCGGCATTGCCGGTGGTGCGCACAACATGACCGAGGCGCCCCAGCGCCTGGCTCAGCACCGTGCGCACGGCGCGGTCGTCATCGGCGATGAGGATGGTCGAGGTGGTCATGGCGCCGGGGACCGGTTGCCGCCGGCGTCGCGCAATTGGACCGGCGCCACCGGCAGATAGACCCGGAACACGGTGCGGCGCGGCTCGCTGACGAATTCGATGACCCCGCCATGGTCGCCGACCACCTTCGCCACTAGCGCGAGGCCGAGCCCCTTGCCGTTGTGCTTGGTCGAGACGAAGGGATCGAAGAGATGCGGGCGCAGATCGTCGGGAATGCCGTTGCCGTTATCGGCCACCGACACCACCAGCGGCAGATGCACGCGATTGTCGCTGGCACCGGCGAAAGCCATGCGCATGCCGTGCTGGTACGAGGTCGACAGCTCGATCTCGCCGCCCTGCTCGGGTACCGCCTCGGCGGCGTTCTTGACCAGATTGAGGAATACCTGGATCAGCAGATCGCGATTGCCGTTCACCGCCGGCAGCGAGGGATCGTAATCCTCGATGAAGCGGACATGGCGGGCGAAGCCCGAGCCCGCCGCCTTGCGCACGCGCTCCATCACCTCGTGGATGTTGACCGGCGCCCGCTCCAGCGGCCGCTGGTCGGAGAACACGTCCATGCGGTCGACCAGGGCGCAGATGCGATCGGACTCATCGCAAATCAGGCGTGTCAATTCGCGGTCCGCCGGGCTGGCGTTTTCCTCGAGAAGCTGCGCCGCGCCCCTGATGCCGGAGAGCGGATTTTTCACCTCATGCGCCAGCATCGAGGCCATGGCGGTGACCGAGCGCGCCGCGTTGCGATGCGTCAGCTGACGGTCGATCTTATTGGCGATCGAGCGCTCCTGCAGCGTGATCACCACATTGTCGCGCGCCTCGGAGATCGGCGCTGCCTGGATGTTGACGGTTCGCGGGGCGAGACGCGGCGTCTCGATGGTGATGCCGTATTCCGAGACGCTGTGGCCCGAATGGCGCACGCTCCCGATCAGCGCGAAGAGCGGCCCGTCTGCCGGCAGATGATCGACGAGCCCGGTGCCGAGCAGCTGCGCGGCGCCAGCCTCGAAGAAATTCTCCGCGGCCGCGTTGATGTAGACGATCCGGTCGTCGATATCGATCACCAGCACGGGGTCGGGCAGCGCGCCCAGAATCTGGGTCGTGTCGACCGGCGGAAGGATGAGCAGACGCTTGGCGACGCTTTCGAGCGGCATCATGCGGCCTGCTGCGCCACGAGCGGCGCGTAGAAATCGCGGATCATCGTCTTGGCGGTTTCCGGATCGGGCTCGCGCATGATCGCGGCGCGGAAATCCGCCGAGCCCGGCAGGCCCTTCGAGTACCAGCCGATATGCTTGCGCGCCATGCGGCTTCCGACCGAGACGCCGTAATGCGTCAGCGTGTCGTCGTAATGGCCGAGCAGGATGTCGCGCTGCCGCTCCAGTGAGGGATCGGCCAAGCGCTGGCCGGTCTTGAGCATGTGGATGACCTGCTGTACGAACCAGGGGCGCCCATAAGCACCGCGGCCGATCATCAGCCCGTCGGCGTGGCTTTGCGCGAGCGCGGTGCGCGCGTCCTCCAGCGTGTTGATGTCGCCATTGGCGATGATGGGAATATTGACCGCCTCTTTCACGCTGCGGATGAAGGCCCAATCGGCATGGCCGTCGTAGAATTGGCAGCGTGTCCGCCCATGCACGGCGATCATCCGGATGCCGCAGCTTTCGGCGATACGCGCGAGATTCGGCGCGTTGCGGTTGCTGTCGTCCCAGCCGGTGCGCATCTTGAGCGTGACCGGAAGATTGCCGGCGCCCTTCACCGTCGCTTCGAGGATGCGCGCCGCCATCACCTCGTCGCGCATCAGCGCCGAGCCGGCATGGCCGCTGACCACCTTCTTCACCGGACAGCCGAAATTGATGTCGATGATCGCAGCACCCCGATCGGCGTTGAGCCGCGCCGCCTCTTCCATCACCGCGGGTTCGCAGCCGGCGAGCTGCACCGACATCGGCTGCTCATCGGCGGCGTTGGCCGCCATCACCAGCGAGCGGCGGGTCTCGCGGATCATTGCCGCGCTGGCGATCATCTCGGAAACGACGAGGCCGGCGCCGAAGGATTTGACCAGGCGCCGGAACGGCAGATCGGTCACCCCCGACATCGGCGCGAGAATCACCGGGTCTTCGATCGTGACCGGGCCGAGTTGGATCGCCAGCATGGTCTCCTGATTATTTTCTGTGCACGGCCAGTGCATGTCTATTTATTGTGCATAGCATATCGGGCTCATATTGCATTGCAACAAGAATCATGACGGTTCGACTATATTAACGCCGCTACATTTGTTAACCATGATTCTGCCCATTCACGAATCGCTGTTAATAAACGAAAAGACGCGCCTGCTGCTGCGCCAACTGGCCACCACCCGCCGCTTGGTCTAGCTTGCCACCATGCCATCCTGCATTGCGCTTGTCGTCGCCGCCGGTCGGGGCACGCGGTTGGGCGCCGATTTGCCCAAGCAATACCTGCCTTTGGCGGGAAAGCCGCTGCTGCGCCACGCGCTCGATGCACTCGCCGGCCATCCCGGCATCGGCGCGGTCCGCGTCGTCTTCAACCCGGCCGACGAGCAGCTTTATCGCGCCGCCACCGCGGGGCTCGATCTGCTGCCGCCAGTGGCGGGAGGCGCGGCGCGGCAAGATTCGGTGCGGCTCGGTCTCGAAAGCCTCAGTACCCTCAAGCCCGACACAGTCTTGGTGCATGATGGGGCGCGGCCTTTTCTCGATACCGGCACCATCAGCCGCGTGCTCGGCGCCCTCGCCCAATCGCCCGGTGCGATCCCGGCGCTGCGGCTGCGCGACACGGTGAAGCGCGGCTCCGGCGCGATCGTCACCGAGACTTTGGAGCGCGCCAGCCTTTGGCGCGCGCAGACTCCGCAAGGATTCCGCTTTACGGAAATCCTGGCCGCGCATCGTGCCGCCAGCGGCAGCGATTTGCCCGACGATGCGGCGGTGGCCGAGCGCGCCGGCCTCGCCATCCACCTAGTCGAAGGCAGCGAGGACAATATCAAGATCACCACCGCCGAGGATCTGGCGCGGGCCGAGCGCAGCCTCGCCGCACGATCGGGCGACATCCGCATCGGACAGGGCTTCGACGTGCACGCCTTCGGCCCGGGCGATCATCTCTGGCTCTGCGGCATCAAGCTGCCTTTCACTCAGGGGCTGGTCGGCCATTCCGACGCCGATGCCGGGCTACACGCGCTGACCGACGCCATCCTGGGCGCACTCGGCGCCGGCGATATCGGCCAGTATTTTCCGCCGAGCGATCCGCAATGGCGCGGCAAATCCTCCGATATTTTCCTGCGCCACGCCGCCGGTCTCGTGCGTCAGGCCGGCGGTAGCATCGGCCACGTCGATGTGACGCTGATCTGCGAGGCGCCGAAAATCGGCCCGCATCGCGCCGCGATGGTGGCGCGCATCGCGCAGATTCTCGAGCTCGATCCGCGTCGTGTCAGCGTCAAAGCAACCACCACCGAGCAGCTCGGCTTCACCGGACGGCGCGAGGGCATCGCGGCGCAGGCGGTAGCGACGCTCCGCCTGCCGCTTTAGCGCGATGCGGAATCTCGGACTGCGCCGCACGCATCCGGCGATGCTGCTCGCCACCTGGTTCGGCTGCGGCTTGCTGCCCAAGATGCCCGGGACATGGGGCTCGCTCGCGGCGCTGCCGCTCGGCTGGATCATCGTCTATTTTTCTGGAAGCGTCGGCCTGCTGATCGCGGCGGCGGCGGTCTTCGCCATCGGCTGCTGGGCATCGGGTGTGGTGGAGCGCGCCAGCGGCATCAAGGATGCGCAATTCATCGTCATCGACGAGGTCGCCGGGCAATTGATCGCGCTGGCACCGGCGCCGCTCTTGCCGCTGCCCTATATCGCGGGCCTTTTGCTGTTCCGCTTCTTCGACATCGCCAAGCCCTTCCCCATCCGCTGGATCGAGCGGAGCTTCCCGGGCGGCTTCGGGGTCATGGCGGACGACATCGCCGCCGCGATCTATGCGGCGATCGTGCTGGCGGCGGGAGAATACGTCCTTGCCCGCTAATCCAACCATCGCCGCGCTGGCCGAGATCGTCCTGGGCGCCTGCCGCGCGCGCGGCTGGAAGCTCGCCACCGCCGAGAGCTGCACCGGCGGGCTTGTCGCCGCCGCGCTGACCGCCATCGCCGGTTCATCGGATGTTTTCGAGCGCGGTTTCGTCACCTATTCCAATCGGTCGAAAAGCGAGATGCTCGGCATCGATGCGGCGCTCATTGAAAAGCTTGGCGCGGTGAGCGCCGAAACCGCCGCGGCGATGGCGGTGGGCGCGCTGGCGAAAGCACCGGTCGACCTTGCAGTGTCGATCACCGGCATCGCAGGTCCCGGCGGCAGCAGCGCAGACAAGCCGGTCGGCCTCGTCTATTTCGGCATCGCCAGACGCGTCGGTGGCGTCACGACCGAGAAAAAAATCTTCAGCGGTGACCGCGACGCGGTCCGCCGGGATGCGATGCTGCGCGCGCTCGCCTTGCTGCTGGAGGCGTCCGAGTAAGCGCGGCTATTCCGCCGCGAGCGCGTAATCCTGCGCGCCGGCGAGGCCGAGCATCAGATCGATATTCTGCGCCGCCGAACCCGAGGCGCCCTTGCCGAGATTGTCGGCACGAGCGACGAGCAGCGCCTGTCCCGTCGCGTCATTGCCGAAGACGAAGAGCTCCATCCGGTTGGTGCCGTTGAGCGCTTCGGGCGACAGCACGACGGGCCGCGGCTCCTCCGGCATCACCGTGACAAAACGCTGGCCGGCATAGCGCGCCGCCAGCGCCGCGCGCAGCTCAGCCGCTTTCGGCAGCTTGGGCAGAAGCCCCAGATGCAGCGGTATCTCGAGCAGCATGCCTTGCCGCCAGGCGCCGTAGCTCGGCCAGAAGATCGGCCGCGCTGTCAGCCCGCTGACGCGCTCGATCTCCGGCACGTGCTTGTGCTGCAATTCGAACGCGTAGATTCGATAGGGATCGGTGATCTTTGGCTCGGCGTTGCCCTCATAGGCATCGACCAGCTGCCGGCCGCCGCCGGAATAACCCTCGACCGCATGGATCGCCAGCGGGTAATCGGGCGGTAGCAATCCCGCATCGACCAGAGGCCGCAGCAGCGCGATGGCGCCGATCGAATAGCAGCCGGGATTGGTGACGCGCTTCGCCGATTTGATCAGATCGCTCTGGCCGGGCGCGAGCTCGGGAAAGCCGTAGACCCAGCCCGGCGCGATGCGATGCGACGAGCTGGCATCGAGGACGCGCACCGCCGGGTTCTCGACCAGCTCCACTGCCTCGCGCGCGGCGGCATCGGGCAGGCAGAGCACCGCGAGATCGACCGCGTTGAGCAGCTTTTTCCGCGCGCCGGCGTCCTTGCGCTCGCCGGGCGCGATCGAGACTAGATCGATATCGCCGCGGCCGTCGAGGCGCGCACGAATCTCGAGGCCGGTCGTGCCGGCTTCGCCGTCGATGAAAACCTTGGGCCGCGCCATCTTTCGTCTCGCTGATAGAAGCCGCGCCTATTTTCGGCCGAAAAGCCGTCCGGCGCAAATGCGATGAGCGGGCAGCGCCGGAGCCTGCCGGCGGGCCGGTCCTGGGGCGCGGCTAGGCGGCGCTGGACGCGACGCGGGGTTGGACGACGACGATATCGACCAGGCGGTCGGTGCTGCGGATCTTCTGCATCTCGCCGAGAGCGGCACGGAAAATCTGCGCCACCTTGGCGTCCGCCACCTCGATGGTGACGGTCTTGCCGTTGGTTGCGGTGCGGATGGTTGCGGGGCCAAGACGGTTGACCGCCAGCATGGTGAGCGCCACCGGGTCGATCGCGGTGCAATCAATCGCGGCGCGATCGACTTGCTCGCGCCATCGCATCAAGCGACGGAAGGTCAGGGGCTGGAGCAACATCATCATGCAAAGCCTCGGGGTTTCGGTTCAGCCTGCGGCTCGTTGTAGCGGCACGGCCTTACCGAAATATGCCGGTTCGGCGGCGGTTGCATGACACTTATCCCCATGACTCACGTAATCCACAGGCCTCGAAATCGGCCCGGATCGGCGCCCCAAATCCTGATCGGCGCGGTGCTTTGCGGCGTCACGGAAGACGAAATTGGCGCGCCCTGCTGGAATCGAACCAGCGACCTGCCGCTTAGAAGGCGGCTGCTCTATCCTCTGAGCTAAGGGCGCGACGCGTTGTGCCAGCGCAGCCCGGACTCATCCGTCGTCAGCCCGGACGGTGCCAGCGAAAATTATCGGCGTAGCTCTTCGGTCTGAAGCGGGCCTCCCGCGGCTCGATCACCGTATAGTCGAGGCCGTTCTGCGTGGCGAAGGATACCGCCTCCTCCAGCGTCGCGAAGCTCAGATTGACCTCGTTCAAGGTGTCGGCGGCGCTCGCCCAGCCCATCAGCGGATCGGGCGCGCGTGGGCTGGCCGTCTCGTAGTCGAGCCGCCAGGCATGCGTCTTCGCCTTGCCCGATTGCATGGCGGTCTTGGCCGGACGGTAGATGCGCGCATGCGCCATGGTCGAGCCGCCTTCCTTCATATGGTCGGGGCGGTCCGATTCGAACGGACGACCCTCTGCTCCCAAAGCAGATGCGCTACCAGGCTGCGCCACGCCCCGAGATTTGGAAATTCCCTATACGCTCCGCGCCAAAAGCGCAAGGATAGCCGCCATGACCGTTCGCATCCTCAAACTGACCACCGCGCTCTACGATTACGTCATCGCGAATTCGGTGCGCGAGAGCACGGTCCTGAAGCGCTTGCGGGAAGAAACCGCCAAGCTCAACGGCGCCGGCATGCAGATCCCGCCCGAGCAGGGTCAGTTCATGGCACTGCTGGTGACCTTGATGCGGGCGCGACGCTGTCTCGAGATCGGCACCTTCACCGGCTATAGCGCGCTTTGCGTGGCGGGGGCCCTGCCCGCCGATGGGACATTGATCTGCTGCGACATCGACGCCAAGGTCACCGCGATCGCCAAGCGTTACTGGGAGGAGGCCGGGGTCGCTGCCAAGATCGATCTGCGGATCGGTCCGGCGCTCAAGACCGCCGAGAGCCTGATCACCGCCGGCGCCGCAGGCACCTTCGATTTTGTTTTCATCGACGCCGATAAGAAGAATTACGACGGCTATTACGAGGCCGCGCTGAAGCTGCTGCGGCCGGACGGGCTCATCGTCTTCGACAACATCCTGTGGGGCGGCGCCGTCGCCGACGACACGGCCAACGATACCGACACCGCCGCCTTGAAGAAGCTCAACGCCAAGCTGCACAAGGACGAGCGCATCTCGCTCAGCCTGCTGCCGATCGGCGACGGGGTGACACTGGCGCTGAAGCGCTAGTTCTTTGTCGCGGTGCCGAAGCCGGCATAGCGCACGAGATCGCCCGGCTTGATGCCGAGCCGCGCCACGGTGCCGCCATTGACTTCGAGCACAGCCCGCGCTGGCACTTTTGAGACGTCAAGGGTCTCCGACATCGGCACCGCGCGCTGATAGGCGTCGACGACATGCCCGTCGGCGGCGATAAAGATCATGTCGAGCGGGATGAGCGTGTTCTTCATCCAGAAGGTCATGACCTGATCGTTGGGAAAGATGAACAGCATGCCGGCATCGGGTGCCAGGCTGCGGCGGAACATCAGCCCCTGCTCCTGCTGCTCCGTGGTCAGCGCGAGCTCGATCGAGAAGCGCTGCGGTCCGCCCGCAGTATCGATCACCAGGCTCGATTGCTGGAAGCTTTGCAGCTGGGCGCGCGCGGCACCCGAAGCGGCGACGGCGAGAATGACGATCAGCAGGATCCGGAGCGCACGCATCGGCGGCAGCATACCCGGCCGACGACGAAGAGCAAGGCCCACCGCGCGATAGCTACCGCCCTGGCTTGATTCGACGCCTTACTCTGCTACCCTCCGCGGCCGTGACCGAAGCTCGAAATCCCGGCGCCGATGCCGAGCGTCGCCTTGGCGTCGCCGCGGCGCAGCGCGCGCAATTCGACGCCGCTATCGGCCATTTCCGCGCGGCGCTCGGTAGCGATCCGGATAATGCCGAGCTGTTGAACGAGCTCGGCACCGCGACGCTTGCCGCCGGCCGTCCCGCCGATGCCGCCGACACCTTCCGGCGGGCGATCGCGCGCCGCGCAGATTTCGCCCCGGCGCATTTCAATCTCGGCGCGGCCCTTGAAAGTCAGGGCATGGCTGCCGAAGCGGTGCAGAGCTTTCGCCTGTGCGTCCGCTTGGCGCCCGGCGCCGAGGCGGCGCATGTCCGGCTCGGCATGAGCTTGCTGCAGCTCGGCCAGCCGGCCGAGGCGGAGGCCTGCTTCCAGCGGGCGCTGCAGCTCACGCCCCAATACCCGACGCTGATCCATGATTCGCTCGGCCTCGCCTATGAGCGCCAGGGCAGGATAGAGGACGCCATCGCCGCCTATCGCCGCGCGATGCAGCTCGATCCCGGATTTGCCGAGGCGCACAACAATCTCGGCGCCATCTTGCTGTCGGCCGGGCGGTTCGACGAAGCCCGGGTCGCCTTCCGCCGCTTTGCCGAATTGCGCTGCGCCGCTGTGCCGCCGGGTGGCGTCGCACGGATGCCGCCGCAGAAGGAGAGGCACGATCGCGAGCAGCTCGACTATCTTCTCAGCGGCGCGATCGAGCCAGCGGCGACAGAGCGCATCCGCGCCGCCACCGGAGCAAAATTTAACCGCTTACCGGGCGTGCTCCATATCGAGGGCGGGGCGCGCAGCGCCGGCCTCGCTATCGATCCCGCCAACGATAGCGCCGCGATCGAGGCGCGCTGGCGCGGAGCCGAGCCGAAAATCGTCGTCGTCGATAATCTGCTGACGCCGGATGCGCTAGATGCGCTGCGCCGCTTCTGCTGGGGCTCGACCATCTGGGGCAAAATCTACGACGGCGGCTATCTCGGCACCTTTCCCGATTACGGATTCCTCTCGCCGCTGCTGATGCAAATCTCCGATGAGTTGGTACGGAAATTCCCCGGCATCTTCGCCGATCACGCGCTCAAGCAATGCTGGGCGTTCAAATACGACAGCGCCCTGCACGGCATCGGCATCCACGCCGATTTTGCAGCGGTGAACGTCAATTTCTGGATCACGCCGGACGACGCCAATCTCGATCCCGAGCATGGTGGGCTGGTGATCTATGACATGCCGGCGCCGCTCGACTGGGATTTCCGGAAATACAACAAGGACGAGCAGGGCATCGCCGATTTCCTGGCACGCAGCGGCGCCAAATCCGTCACCGTGCCGTATCGCGCCAACCGCACGGTGATCTTCGATTCCGATCTGTTTCACGCGACCGACCGGATCGCCTTTCGCGAGGGCTATCGCAACCGGCGCATCAACGTGACCCTGCTCTACGGCGATCGCCAGCTAGCCGCCGCTGCGCCGTAGCCACAGCCCGCGTACCCGGCCCCGCGCCCTTGCTCCGGCGCGCCGCCCGGTCTAACTTGCCGGCCGCATAAGAATATAAAGCAAGGGAAGCCCGTTTATGGACATGACCGGCGAATATCTGATCGCCGCGCCGCGGCAGAAAGTATGGGACGCGCTCAACGATCCCAACATCCTCAAGCAATGCATCGCCGGCTGCCAGGAGCTACTCAAGACCTCGCCGACCAGCTTCACCGCCACGGTCCAGGCGCGGGTCGGCCCGGTCAGCGCGCGCTTCGGTGGCAAGGTCAACCTCGTCGATCTCGACCCGCCCAACGGATATCGCATCGTCGGTGAAGGCACCGGCGGTGCCGCGGGATTCGCCAAGGGCGGCGCCACGGTGAAGCTGTCGGATGGGGGACCCGGTCAGACCAAGCTCGCCTACGCGGTCGACGCGCATGTCGGCGGCAAGCTGGCGCAGATCGGCTCGCGCCTCATCGATTCCACCGCGCGCAAGATGGCGGATGAATTCTTCGCCAAATTCGCAGGTCTGGTCGGCGCCGGCAACGCCGCGAGCATGGACGCCGCGGCGCCGGCGATGCCGGCGGCAGCCGCGCCCGGCGAGAGCGCCGATCCGGCCATGCGGCACGGCACGCCACCGGTGACCATGCCTGGCGAGATGCCGAGCCAGAGCCGGCTTTCGGCCGATGCGACCGAGACGAATTACGGATTACCGCCTATGGTCTGGGTTGTGGTGCTGGCCGCGGCGGTGGCGGCGGTGCTCTATTACTTCACCCGTTGAGGCTTGACGCGGCGGGTCGCGGGCTGAAAGATCGGCAAAACACCGCGCCGGTGCCAATGGCGCGGCCTGGTTCGAGGGAGGGGTTTCGAATGGCGACTGTCAGCATGACCGTCAACGGCAAGAAGGTGTCCGGCACTGTCGAGCCGCGCACCCTGCTGGTGCAGTTCCTGCGCGAGAATCTCGGCCTGACCGGGACCCATGTCGGCTGCGACACCAGCCAATGCGGCGCCTGCGTGGTCAAGGTGAACGGCGATGGCGTGAAAAGCTGCACGCTTCTGGCGCTGCAAGCCGAGGGCGCCGACATCATGACCATCGAGGGCCTCGCCAAGGGCGACGTGCTCCACCCGATGCAAGAGGCCTTTCGCGAGCATCACGGTCTGCAATGCGGCTTCTGCACGCCGGGCATGGTGATGAGCGCGGTCGATCTGGTGAAGCACAACGCGCATCCCTCCGAGCAGCAGATTCGCGAATGGCTCGAGGGCAACATCTGTCGCTGCACCGGCTATCACAATATCGTCAAGGCGATCAAAGCCGGCGCCGAGGCGATGGGAAAAACCGCCTAAGCCCGACACCGCCTTCGCGTCAAGACCGAGGAAACCACCATGTATAATTTCAACTACCAGAAGGCGAAGAGTCTCGCCGAGGCATCCGGCGCGATCGGCAAATCCGAGGACGTGAAATTGCTGGCGGGCGGCATGACGCTGATCCCGACCTTGAAGCAACGCCTGGCCAAGCCGAGCGACCTCATCGATTTGGGCGGCTTGCCCGAGCTGAAAGGCATCAAGAGCGAGGGCGACGCCATCGTCATCGGCGCAATGACGCGGCATATCGACGTTGCCGAATCGGCCGAGGTGAAGAAAGCGATCCCGGCGCTGGCGCAATTGGCCCATCTGATCGGCGATCCTGCCGTACGGAACCGAGGAACAATAGGCGGTTCCATCTCCAATAACGATCCGGCGGCGGATTACCCGGCGGCGGTGGTGGCGCTCAACGCGACGGTGATCACCAACCAGCGCAAGATTCCGGGCGAGCAATTCTTCACCGGCATGTTCGAGACCGCGCTGAAGCCGGGCGAGATCGTGACGGCGGTGAGCTTCCCGGTCTGCGACAAGGCGAATTACCAGAAATTCCGCAACCCCGCCTCGCGCTACGCCATCGTCGGCGTGTTCGTGGCTAAGACCAAGGACGGCGTGCGCGTCGCGGTGACCGGCGCCGGCCCGGCAGTGTTCCGCCAGAAGGACATGGAAGCGGCGCTGGCCAAGAACTTCTCCGCCGACGCCTTGAAGGACGTCAAGCAGGCGGCGAGCGGGCTTAACGCCGACATCCACGCCAGCGCCGAATACCGCGCGCATCTGGTTGGCGTGATGGCGCGTCGTGCCGTGCAGGCGGCGGTCTAGCTGCCAACCTCCAGTAACGCCACGTGGCCGCGTCCCTTTTTTTCGACCAAGCGCCGCGACGCCTGCGCAGCCGAGGCAGATCGCGGCGGAGGATACATCTGGTCGGCGCGTTCAACGCCACCAGCATCGCACTCATCGCCGAAGGCGCCGCGACTCTGGATGGCCGCCGCGGCGCCCGCCTCAAGCCGTTGGGACGGCGAGGCTAGCCGCTCATGACACTCCTTATCGTGCTCTGCTGCGTGGCCGCGCTGCTCGTCGCCTCATGTTTTGGGCCCGTGGCGTCGCGATCGCGTGCAGGGGCGACCATCCTGTATGGCACATGCCTCGCTATTTCGGCGCTCGCCTTCTCCGCCGCATTCACCCAGCTGATCGCGGGCGGAGCGGCGACGCCGGCCATCCTCCTCCCGCTTGGGCTGCCTTGGCTCGGCGCGCATTTCCGCCTCGATGCGCTGGCGGCGTTCTTCCTCGCCGTAGTCAATCTCGGCGGCGGGGCGGCGAGCCTTTACGAGCTCGGTCACGGGCGACACGAACCGGCGCCGCAACGCGTTCTGCCCTTTTACCCCGCATTCCTTGCCGCGATGAATCTCGTCGTCCTCGCCGATGACGCATTCACCTTCCTGCTGTGCTGGGAGTTCATGTCGCTGACGTCCTGGGCACTGGTGATGGCGCATCACCGCGACGCCGACAATGCCCGCGCCGGCTATATCTACCTCATCACGGCGAGCTTCGGGACGCTGGCGCTGCTCCTCGGCTTCGGCCTGCTGGCCGGGCCGGAGGGCGGCTATGCCTTCGCCGCGATCCGTGTCGGCCATCCGTCACCGACGATCGCAGCGTTCGTTCTTGCACTGACACTGCTGGGTGCCGGATCGAAGGCCGGGCTCGTGCCCCTCCATGTCTGGCTGCCCTTGGCCCATCCGGCGGCACCGAGTCACGTTTCGGCGCTGATGAGCGGCGTCATGACCAAGGTCGCTGTCTATGGATTCATTCGCATCGTGTTTGACTTGCTCGGCGAGCCGAGCTGGTGGTCGAGCATGGTCGTGCTGGTGTTGGCCGCCATCACGGCGGTGATGGGCGTACTCTACGCCCTGATGCAGCACGATCTGAAGCGCCTCCTCGCCTATCATACGGTGGAGAACATCGGCATCATCTTCATCGGCCTCGGCCTGGCGCTCGCCTTTCGCGCGAACGGCATGAGGGGCGCCGCGGCGCTGGCACTCACCGCCGCCCTATTCCACGTCTTCAATCATTCGGTCTTCAAGAGCCTGTTGTTCTTCGGCGCCGGATCGGTGCTGACCGGCACGGGCGAGCGCGACATGGAGCGCCTGGGCGGTCTCATTCATCGCATGCCGCTTGCGAGCTTCGCCTTCCTGGTCGGCTGCGTCGCCATCTCGGCGCTGCCGCCGCTCAACGGCTTCGTCTCCGAGTGGCTGACCTTCCAGGCCATCCTACTGAGCCCCGCGCTGCCGCAATGGGGGCTGAAGATCCTGATTCCGGCCGTCGGCGCCGTGCTGGCGCTGTCGGCGGCGCTCGCCGCGGCGTGTTTCGTCAAGGCCTTCGGCGTCACCTTCCTCGGCCGGCCACGCTCGCCGGCGGTCGCCAAGGCCGTGGATGCGGATCGATTCTCGCTTGCGGCCATGTTCGTGCTGGTTTCGCTTTGTCTGCTCGCCGGCGTCCTGCCGGGCCCGGTGATCGATGCGCTGGCGCAGGTGACGCAGAGCCTCGTCGCCGGCCGCATGCCGGCGCAAGGTGCGGTTCCCTGGCTTGCGATCGTTCCGGTCTCCGCCAGCCGCAGCTCTTATGACGGGCTGCTCGTCTTCGTCTTCATCGCGCTCGCGGCGTTGCTCGCGGCCTTTGTCATCCATCGCCTAGCCTCGCGCGGCGTGCGGCGCTCCGCGGCGTGGGATTGCGGCTATCCCGATCCGAGCCCGCTGACGCAATACACCGCCGCCAGCTTCGCGCAGCCGATCCGCCGGGTCTTCGGCACAATCGTGTTCCGAGCCCGCGAGCGCGTCACGTTGCCGCCGCCCGGCGACACCGGCCCGGCAGTGCTGCAGGTCGATCTGCAGGATCTGGTCTGGGACTGGCTTTATGCGCCGATCTGCTATGCCGTTGGCTTCGCGGCGACCCGGCTCAATTATCTCCAGTTCCTGACCATCCGGCGTTATCTGAGCCTCGTCTTTGCATTACTCGTGCTGCTTCTACTGATCTTGGCGCTATGGCTCTGATCCGCGAGCTCGCCATCCAGATGGCGCAGATGCTGCTAGTGCTGCTGGTGGCGCCGGCGCTGGTCGGGCTCGTGCGCAAAGTGAAGGCGCGCCTCCTACGCCGCCGCGGCGCGCCGATTCTTCAGCCCTATCGCGACCTGCGGCGGCTCCTGCGCAAGGATGTCGTGCTAGCGGAGAACGCGAGTTGGCTGTTCCGCGTCACGCCCTATCTCATCTTCGCCGCGACCTGGGTTGCGGCCGCTCTCGTGCCGACGTTCGGCACCGGACTCCTGTTCAGCTGGTCCGCCGATCTCATCGCCATCATCGCGCTCCTGGCCAGTGCGCGTTTCTTCCTGGCGCTGGCCGGCATGGATGTCGGCACCAGCTTCGGGGGCATCGGATCGAGCCGCGATGTGATGATCGCGTCGCTCGCCGAGCCGGCGATGATGATGATCGTGTTCACCCTGGCGCTGATCGCTGGCTCGACCCAGCTGTCGACGATCGCGGGGTTCATGGAATCTGGTGCGGCCGGATTACGCGTGTCGCTCGGGCTTGCGTTCATCGCCTTGATCATGGTGGCGATCGCCGAAAACGCGCGCATCCCGGTCGATAACCCCGCGACGCATCTCGAGCTCACCATGGTGCATGAGGCAATGGTACTTGAATATTCCGGGCGGCACCTCGCGCTGATCGAGCTCGCCGCCGCGCTCAAGCTGCTGCTCTACATCTCGCTGATCGCCTGCCTCTTCATCCCCTGGGGCATGGCGCCGCCGGGCGAAAGTGTCGCGCCGGCGCTCGTCGGCACGGGTGCCTATCTCGCCAAGCTCGCAATCGGCGGGATCCTCCTCGCGGTATTCGAGACCGCGATCGCCAAGATGCGGGTCTTTCGCGTGCCCGATTTCCTGGGCGCGGCCCTGATGCTGGGGCTGCTTGCCGCACTTTTACGATTTGTCTCGGAGAGCTTCTAGATGAGCCATCTCGATTTCGACGTCGCTCATCTTCTCGCCGGCAGCCTCGTGCTTGTGAGCTTCATACTGCTCTATCAGGATCGCCTCTACGCCCTCCTCAACGTCTATGCGGTGCACGCATTGGTTCTGGCGCTGTCGGTCGCCTGGCAGGCGTTCATCCAGCACGCGCCGTATCTCTACGTGACAGCGGCGATAGCGCTCGGCTTCAAGGCCATCATCATTCCCGTGGCGCTGCGGCGGATCGTCGAACGGCTCGGCATCCACCGCGAGATCGAGACGGTGGTCGGTATCGGCTCAACCATGCTGGCCGGTATGGCGCTCGTGGCGCTGTCGATGGTCGTCATGCTGCGGGTGACCAGCGAGGCGGCGCCGATCGCGCGCGAGGATCTCGCCTTTGCTCTCGCCGTCGTTCTGCTTGGCCTCCTGGTCATGGTGACGCGGCGCAATGCCGTTGGCCAGGTCGTGGGATTCATGTCGCTCGAGAACGGATTGGTACTCGCGGCGACCGGCGCCAAGGGCATGCCGCTCGTCGTCGAAATCAGCGTCGCCTTCTCGATCCTCATCGCCTTCATTGTCATCGGCATCTTTCTCTTTCGTATCCGTGAGCGCTTCGACACCGTGAACATGCGGGCGCTCGATCAGTTCCGGGCGGAGCGTCGATGATCGGGGCCGGCCTCGGCAGCGTCTACGCCGTGTTAATGATTCCGCTTGGCGCGGCCGCCGTGCTGGCCTGCCTGACGGCCTATCGTTTCGCGGCGCGTCTCAATGTCGTGGCAACGTTTCTGGCGCTGCTCGCGGCCGTGTCGCTGCTGTTCGGCGTGCATCCGGCGCCCGGCCCTTATTTGCTAATCGACGACCTCAATGTCGTCTTCATCGCCCTCAGTACCTTCGTCGGCTTTACCACCAGCATCTTCAGCGCGAGCTACGTCGCCCACGAGGTGGAGACCGGCCGGCTCACGCCCGCCTATCTGCGCTTCTATCATGCCATGTATCAGGTCCTGATGTTCGCCATGAACCTGGCGTTGGTGGCGAACAACATCGGCCTTATGTGGGTCGCGATCGAGATCGCCACCCTGACCACCGTGATGATGGTCGGGACCTACCGCACTCACGAGGCGCTTGAAGCGGCGTGGAAATATTTTATTCTCGGCAGCGTCGGTATCGCGCTCGCGCTCTTTGGCACGATCCTCATCTATGTCGCGGCACAGCCGGTAATCGGCGAAGGACTCAATTCCATGGCGTGGACGGAGCTGGTCGGCCATGCCGCCGCGTTCGATCCAGCGTTGCTGAACGTCGCCTTTGTTTTTCTGCTGCTCGGCTACGGCACGAAGGTCGGGTTGGCACCGCTCCATGCTTGGCTGCCAGACGCCCATGCCGAAGGCCCAACGCCGATTTCCGCCGTGCTCTCCGGACTTCTTCTTAACGTCGCGCTTTACGCCGTGCTGCGCTTCAAGATGCTGATGACCGCCAATGCTGCGGCCGTCGCGCCCGGCCCGCTCATGGTGACGCTGGGCCTGGTTTCGCTTGTATTCGCAGCGTTCATGCTCTACCGCCGCCGCGATATCAAGCGGATGTTCGCCTATTCGTCGATCGAGCATATGGGAATCATCGTCTTCGCCTTCGGCATCGGCGGACCGCTCGCCAACTTCGCCGGGCTTTTGCACATGACCATGCACAGCCTCACCAAATCGGGCATCTTTTTCGCGGTGGGTCATATCGCGCAGGTCAAGGGCACGCAGCGGATCAGCGAGATAGGTGGCCTCACTGAGACGCATCCCTGGCTAGGCTGGAGCCTCGTCCTGGGCGTCGTGGCCATCGCCGGGCTGCCGCCATCCGGCATCTTCATGAGCGAGTTCCTGATGGTGAGCTCGACCTTCGCCCGCGCGCCGCTGCTCGCCATTCCGCTCGTCTTGGGTCTGCTGATCGCGTTCGGAGCGCTGCTGTTGCAGCTGAACGGCCTCGCCTTTGGCGCACCGCGCGGTGGTACGGCTCCGGTCAAAGCCTCCTATGCGCCGCTCTTCGCGCATCTGGCGCTAGTTTTCGCAGCGGGCATCTACCTGCCGGCACAGCTCGTGATCTGGTTCGAGCATGTCTCGCGTCTCCTGGGATAAGGCGGGGCTCGGCATGGCAACACTGAGCCAACTGATCGAGAGCGGAAAGCGGGTCGACGCACATCATCCCTGGCCGCGCGCCGTCGTCGATGCGAGCGCCTGGCGGCTCGCCGCCACCGAGCTGCGCGACAGGTGCTTGACCCTGCTGGGGTTATGGGGCGATCGGGGCGCCGTGCAGATGGCGCTTCACGACGAAGCCGCCGGCGAATTCGCCGTGCTGAGCCTCAAATGTCCGGACGGGCGGTTTCCGTCGGTCGGCGCGCTGCATCCACCGGCGATCCGCCTCGAACGCACGATCCGCGACCTCTTCGGCCTCGAGCCCGAAGGTGCGCCCGATACGCGCCCGTGGCTCGACCATGGCCGCTGGCCGGTAGCGTCGCAGTTGAGCGGCGCATCGCAGCCGCCGCGCCACGGCACGCCCTACATCTTCCTCCCTGCCGAGGGCGAGGGCCTGCACCAGATCCCGGTCGGTCCGGTCCACGCCGGCATCATCGAGCCAGGGCATTTCCGCTTCACCGCCGGCGGCGAGACGATCGTGCGGCTCGAGGAGCGTCTCGGATACGCCCACAAGGGCATCGAGACGTTGATGGCAGGCGCCGGTCTCGACCGCGCCGCCAAACTCGCCGGGCGGATCTCCGGCGACAGCACGGTCGCCTATGCGGTCGCCTTTGCGCGGGCGGCGGAGGCGGCACTCGGCCGCGATATCCCGCCGCGCGCACAATGGCTGCGCGCGCTCATGGCCGAGCTCGAACGGCTCGCGAACCATATGGGCGACATCGGCGCGATCTGCAACGACGCGTCTTTCTCGCTCATGCACGCCCATTGCAGCGTGCTGCGCGAGCGCGTGCTGCGCGCCGCCGATGCGAGTTTCGGCCACCGGCTGATGCGCGATTGCGTCGTGCCCGGCGGCGTGGCCGCCGATCTGACGGACACGGGCATCGCGGCGATCCATACGCTGGTCGACGAGATCCGGCGGCGTTTCCCCGCTCTGGTGTCACTTTACGACAATACCGCCTCGCTGCAGGACCGCACCGTCGGAACGGGAATGCTGCTCCCGGAACTCGCGCGGCAGTTCGGAGCCGGCGGCTATGTCGGCCGGGCCTCGGGCCGGAATTTCGATGCGCGTCGCAGCCCCGGCTACGCGCCCTATGATCAGCTGACATTCGACGTGCCGGTCCGCCCGGAGGGCGACGTCAATGCGCGAATCTGGATTCGCATCCGCGAAGTGGAGCAGAGCCTTGATCTGATCGACCAGATTCTCGCGCGACTGCCAGCGGGTCCGGTCGTAGCCGGCATGCCGGGCATCGCTCGGTCCGAGCCCACCGAAGGCGTCGCGCTGATCGAAGGCTTCCGTGGCGACATCCTCGTCTGGTTGCGGCTCGGCGGAGACGGCACGGTCGAGCGCTGCCATCTCCGCGATCCGTCGTGGTTTCAATGGCCGCTGCTCGAAGCGGCGATCGAAGGCAACATTGTCGCGGATTTCCCGATCTGCAACAAATCCTTCAATTGCTCCTATTCGGGTCACGATCTCTGAGGATTTAGCGAGATGCGCAAGCATTTGTTCGAGGGAATGATCCGATCGCCGCTGACCGAGGCCGCGCCTCAGCCCGACGACACGATGATGACCGAGCTGGCGGGCGCACTCGATCGTTCGGCGCGCCGGCGCCTGGGCCACAGCCTCGCTATCCGCGCGGTTGATGCCGGCTCCTGCAATGGCTGCGAGCTCGAAATCCATGCCCTCAATAATGCGTTCTACGATCTCGAGCGCTTTGGCCTGCGCTTCGTCGCATCGCCGCGCCATGCCGACGTGCTGCTCGTGACCGGGCCGGTGACCAAAAATATGCGCGAAGCGCTGGAGCGGGCCTACCGCGCCACCCCCGATCCAAAATGGGTGGTCGCCTTGGGCGATTGCGCCGTCGATGGCGGCCTATTCACAGGCAGCTATGCCTGCGTCGGTGGTGTCGCCGCGGTCGTTCCGGTCGATCTCCATATCCGCGGATGTCCGCCGCGCCCGGCGGACATCCTCAAGGGGTTGCGCGCCCTGCTTGGCTGAACGGATGGACCGACAGCGAGCGGCAATTCGGCGGCTGGTTAACCGGCTTTTACCCTGTGGAAGCCACCGCCCAAGGTCGCACCCGGCACTGCGCACGCGATCGGTCCTGATTCTCTAGCCCCCTTCATCTTAATCCTTCAACTGTTAAGGGCCTACATCCTAGGCAGGAAAGCCGCATTCGGGGGATTGCGCACGGTAAGTAGCAAGACCTCGACAGCATGAAATTTCTCCGTTTTTCCATCGCGATCAGGAAGTGGTGGCCAGCGCTCGCGCTCGCCGGCCTCGTCCCGCTGATCGTCGCAAATTTGGCGCTTACCCACATGCTGACCGACATGCAAACGCAGACGATGCAAGACGGTCTCCGGCAGCAAGGCGCCGCCGCGATGGCGGAATCGCCGTCGCTCGATCGCGGTGACATTCCGCAATTCCGGATCCTGTCCAAGCGGATGGCCCATCAGAATCCCGATTGGTACGGGCTGATGCTGACCGACCGGCGGCGCGAACTGGTCGACACCGAAACCCTGGATGGACAGCCCTTGCCGCCGGTGCTCGATTTCCAATCCCTGAGTTGGACATGGGCGACGGCAATGCCGGTGGTGGGCGATTTCGTCGACGGCAGCGTCCCCGTCCGCCAGCCGGTGATGCGCGACGGCGCAGTGCGCTACACGGTAACGATCACGTTTTAGCCCGCGCCGACAGCCGCGACATCGGGAAAGCCACCTGTCATGGCCGTGCTCGCGGGGCAAAGGCTTGGAAAAACGGGGATTTTCCTCTAGAACAAGCCCATGCCCACCCTCCCCAAAACCGTCGGCGAGACCCTCGCCTTGCTCGATCGCGGCCACTATGTCGCCGATCGCAGCCTCGCCACCGCAATCCATCTCGCGCTCAGCCTAAAGCGGCCCCTCTTCCTCGAGGGCGAGGCCGGCGTCGGCAAGACCGAGATCGCCAAGGTGCTGGCCGAGACCCTGGGCCGCCGCCTGATCCGGTTGCAATGCTACGAGGGCCTCGACATTGCCTCGGCGGTCTATGAGTGGAATTACGCGCGGCAGATGATCGAGATCCGCCTAGCCGAGACCGGCGGCACGAGCAAGGATTCCGTCGAGGAGGAAATCTTCTCCGACAAATTCCTGATCAAGCGGCCACTGCTGCAGGCGCTCCAGCCCGACCTCGCCGGCCCGCCAGTGCTGCTGATTGACGAGCTCGACCGCACCGACGAGCCCTTCGAGGCCTATCTGCTCGAGGTGCTGTCGGATTACCAGATCACCATTCCCGAGCTCGGGACGGTCAAGGCTTCGGCGCCGCCCATCGTCATCATCACCTCCAACCGCACCCGCGAGATCCACGATGCGCTGAAGCGGCGCTGCTTCTATTATTGGATCGATTATCCCGACGCCAAACGCGAGACCGAAATCCTGCGGCTGAAGGCGCCCGGCATCGCCGCCGCGCTGTCGCGCGAGGTGGTCACCTTCGTGCAAAAGCTGCGCGCGACTCCCGATCTGTTCAAGCTGCCGGGCATCGCCGAGACCATCGATTGGGCGCAGGCGCTGTCGCAGCTCGACGTGCTGGCGCTGACGCCGGAGGCGATCAACGACACGCTCGGCGTGCTGCTGAAATACCAGGACGACATCGCCAAGATCCAGGGCAGCGAGGCGGAGCGCCTGCTGTCGCAGGTCAAGGCGGAGCTCGCCGCCGCAAGCTGATGGAAGGCGCAGCCCCCTCGCCCGAGAACGGAAGGCTGCTCGACAACATCATGTATTTCGCGCGCGCGTTGCGCGCCGCGGGCTTGCCGGTCGGCCCGGGCAAGGTGCTCGCCGCCGCCGAGGCGGTGCACACGGTTGGCCTCTCGAGCCGCGCCGATTTCTACTGGACCCTCCACGCCGTCCTGGTCAACCGCCGTGACCAGCGCGAGATTTTCGACCAGGCCTTTCATATCTTCTGGCGCAACCCGAAGATCCTGGAAAAGCTGATGGGGCTGCTGCTGCCCAGCATGACGTTCGAGGACCCCGACCGCGAGGAGATGAACCGCCGCCTCGCCGAGGCGCTGCAGGCGGCCTTGCCCGAATCTCCGCGCGAGCGCGAGACGGAAACCGAGCTCGACGCGGCGATGACTTATTCTGCCCGCGAAGCGCTCAACCAAATGGATTTCGAAAAAATGTCGGGCGATGAGCTGCGCCAGGCGCGCGAAGCGGTGCAGCAGCTTGCCTTCGTCCTCGCCGAGACGCGCACGCGGCGCTACACGCCCGACCCGCGCGGCGCTCGCGCCGATCTGCGGGCCACGCTGCGCGCGCAGCTGCGCTCGGGCGGCATGATCGCTCTGAAGCGCAAGCGCCGCGTCATCCGGGCGCCGCCGCTCATTGTCCTGTGCGACATTTCCGGCTCGATGAGCCGCTATAGCCGCGTCTTTCTGCAATTCCTTCACGCCGTGATCAACGACCGCGACCGCGTGCAGGCCTTTCTCTTCGGCACCCGGCTCACCAACATCACCCGGTATCTGCGCACCAAGGACGTCGATGCGGCGCTCGACCAGGTCGCCGCCGCGGTGTCGGATTGGTCGGGCGGCACGCGCATCGGCGAATGCCTGGCCGAGTTCAACCGGCGCTGGTCGCGCCGCGTGCTGGGCCAGGGCGCCATCGTCCTCTTCATCTCGGACGGGCTCGACCGCGACGGCGGCGCCGGCATCGCGCGCGAGATGGACCGGCTGCATCGCTCGAGCCGACGGCTGATCTGGCTCAACCCGCTCTTGCGCTACGAGCGCTTCGCGCCCAAATCCTTGGGCATGCGGGCAATCCTGCCCTATGTCGACGAGTTCCGACCGGTGCATAATCTGGCCTCGCTCGAGGCGCTGATCGCGGCGCTGGCCGAGCCGGGTCCGCGGCGGCTGCAGGCTGCGGCGGAATGGCGGCCAGGTCTCGAAAAGCTGGCCGGCTGAGCACGGAGAAAAACATGAGCGACAACGACGAGATTCTGCAAAAAGCCGCCGATTGGCGCAGCCAGGGCAAGGGCGTGGCGCTCGCCACCGTGGTCTCGACCTGGGGCTCGTCGCCGCGGCCGGTCGGCGCCAAGCTGGCGGTGGCCGAGGATGGCGGGTTTTTGGGCTCTGTCTCGGGCGGCTGCGTCGAGGGTGCCGTCATCGAGCAGGGACTCGAATCGATCAAGGACGGCAAGCCGCGGCTGCTCGATTTCGGCGTCACCAACGAGCAGGCCTGGGAAGTGGGATTGGCCTGCGGGGGCAAGATCCAGGTCTTCGTCGAGCGCGTCGAATGAAGCTCGCTCTGCTCAAGCACGCGATCGAATTGTCGCGCTCCGGTAAGCCGGCGGCGCTCGCAACCAATCTCCAAAACGGCCTTCAAAGTCTCGTTCAAGACACTGATCTTGAAGGAAATCTGAAGCTCGATGCGGTGGGTTTCGCGGCGGTGAAAAAATCCCTGGCCGAGGATCGCAGCGCCACCATCGAAACGCCCGAGGGCAAGGTTTTCATCGAGGTGTTCAACCCAAGCTTGCGCCTTGCCGTGATCGGCGCCGTCCATATTGCTCAGCCGCTAGCGCGCATCGCGGCCTTGGCGGGCTACACCGTGACGGTGATCGACCCGCGCACCTCCTTTGCCAGCGCCGAGCGCTTTCCCGGGGTCGAGCTCTCGACCGAATGGCCCGACGAGGCGCTAGCCAAGTTGAAGCCGGATCGGCGCACCGCCATCGTGACCCTGACCCACGACCCAAAATTGGACGATCCGGCGCTGGCGGCGGCGCTCAAATCGCCCGCCTTCTACATCGGCGCGCTCGGCTCGCGGAAGACCCATGCGGCGCGGCTGCAGCGGCTCGGCGAATTGGGCTTCAAGGACAGTGATTTCGCCCGCATCCATGGCCCAGTCGGGCTCGATATCGGCGCTGTGTCGCCTGCCGAGATCGCGATTTCGGCGCTGGCGCAGATCACCTCGGTGTTGCGCGCCGACCGGATCAAAATCGGCAGCAAGGCGGCATGAAATTCGGGCCGACCCCGGTCGCCGATTCGGCTGGTACCATCCTGGCCCACAGCACCCGGGCGGGATCGCGCATTATCAAGAAAGGCCGCGTGCTGAACGCGGAGGATATCGCCGCGCTCAAAGCCGCCGGGCTGGTCGAGATCGTCACCTCGCGGCTCGAAGCCGGCGAGATAGGCGAGGATGTCGCGGCGCGGCGCCTCGCCGAGAGCCTCGCCGGCAATCAGATCAGCGCCGCCGTCGCCTTCACCGGCCGCGCCAATCTTTTCGCCGAGGTGTCAGGGCTCTGCCTGGTCGAGCGTGACGATATCGACCGCTTCAATGCGATCGACGAGGCGATCACCCTGGCGACCCTGGCGCCTTTCAGCGTGGTGATGCCAAAGCAGATAGTTGCCACGGTCAAGATCATCCCCTTCGCCGTGGCGGATAGCCAAGTGGCCAAGGCCGAAGCCGCCGTGCGGCAGGGGCGTCTGATTCGCGTGGCGCCATTCCGGCAAAAGCGCGTGGCGCTGATCCAGACCCGACTTGCCGGCATGAAGGAGAGCATTCTAGACAAGACCGCCGATGTCACCCGCGCCCGGCTTGCCGCATTGGACAGCGAACTTATCGGAGAGAGCCGCGTCGATCACGATGAAAAGGCGCTGGCGCCGGCGATTGCCCAGGCGCTCAAGGCGGGCGCCAATCTGGTGCTGGTGGCGGGCGCCTCGGCCATTCTCGATCGACGCGACGTCATCCCGGCCGCGATCGTCGCTGCCGGCGGCGCCATCGAGCATTTCGGCATGCCGGTCGATCCCGGCAATCTGCTGCTGCTCGGCCGCATCGGCGCGGCTCCGGTGCTGGGCCTGCCGGGCTGCGCGCGCTCGCCAAAGGAGAACGGCTTCGATTGGGTGTTGCGCCTGCTTTGCGCCGATCTGCCGGCCGATGCCGCGGCGATCCGGCAGATGGGCGTCGGCGGCCTGCTGGCCGAGATCCCGTCGCGGCCGTTGCCGCGCGCCCAGGCGACGCCGCTGCCCGCTTCGCCCCACCCGACCCGGATCGCGGCGCTGGTACTGGCCGCCGGGCAATCGCGACGCATGGGCGCCGTCAACAAGCTGCTGATCGCGATCGACGGCAAGCCGATGCTGCGCCACGCGGTGGATGCGGTGCTGTCGGCCGGGATCGCGCCGGTTGTCGTCGTCACCGGCCATGAGCACGCGGAGGTGGAGGCGGCGCTGGCGGGCCTGCCGGTCGCTTTCGCCGCCAACCCCGATTACGCGCAAGGCCTGTCGACCTCGCTCCGCCACGGCCTCGCGGCGCTGCCCAAGGGAATCGACGGCGCCCTCGTCGTGCTCGGTGACATGCCGCGCGTCGAGCCGGCGGAGCTGCGCGCCATCGTCGGCGCCTTTTCGCCGAATGAGGGCCGCGCCATCGTGGTGCCGACCCGTCACGGCAAGCGTGGCAACCCGGTGTTGTGGGGGCGGCAGTTCTTCGCCGAAATGCAGGAGCTTGGCGGCGATGTCGGCGCCCGACACCTAATCGGGGCCTATCCCGAGGCGGTCGCTGAGGTGGAAATGGCCGGCGACGGTGTGCTGACCGATATCGACACACCGCAGGCGCTGGCGCGGCTCAAGCCCAAGATCGAGGCCTAAAGGCAACTCTGCTTAGAAGTCTTGGCCGGATAAATTTTTCGTCACGAAATATCGGTTATCCTTAGGGAATAAACCGTGTTTTCCCGGCGTTATCCCGGCAAGAAACGCGGAGGGACTGGCTATGTCTACATTGATTGGTGGTGTCACGCTAGCAAGCACGCTATTCGGTGTGTTGGTCGGCCAGATTACCGCCGGCGCCGAATTCGCCGGGGTGGTCATCGCCTCGCTGGTTTTGATGACACTCCGCGCTTAGGCGCGAACCAAAATATCGGCACTAAGCGGCGTAGGCCCGGCTCTGCCGCACCAACCCGCCATAGAGATCGAGCATCCGCTCGCGCCAGGCGTGGATCGGATCGTCCGGCGCCAGCAACGCGAAATCGCTCATCGAGCGCGCCCATTGGAAGGCGCCGAACACCGCATAATCGGCATAGAGCGGCGCCGCGCCGCCGAGGAAGGCCTGCGCCTTCAGCGTCAGGCGTAGTGGCAGCAGCAATTTCTCGCGAAATTCCGGCAGCGCCTTGTCGCGCTCGGCGACCACGGCTTCGAGCGTCTTGCCGAAGGTCTTCTCGCGGGTCTGGCGGAAATACGCCTGATCCTTCGGGTGCAGGTGATTGAAGATATCCAGCAGGATGAACCGCACCATGCCGAACTGCAGCGCGTGGTTGGTCCAGTTGGCGTAGAAGCGCGACAGCGCCATGCCGACACCGCCGCCGAAGATCGACGGCCGGTCGGCATATTTGGTCTCGAGATATTCGGCGATCGTCCAGCTATCGGCGATCCACTCATTGCCGTCGACCAGCACCGGCACGCGAATCTGCTTGCTCGGCGCGATGACGTCTTTTTCGGTGAAGCGCCACGGAATGGTCTCGACCTCGAGCCGCTTATGCGCCAGCGCCATGCGCGCGCGCCAGCAATAGGGCGAGAAGCGCCTGTCGGCATCGGCGCCGGCGAGGTCGAAGAGCTTGAGCTGCGCGGTCACTCCGCCGTCCATGCCGTCGTTTGCCGCACCGCGGCACCGAATTGGGTGTAATCGCCCGGCTGCAGCACGAAAACAAAAGGTCCCTTCTTGCCGGTGATGGTGAACTGGACCGCCGGCCCGGCCGCAACCTCCAGCAGCGCCGCCTCGTCGGTGCCGGTCTCCTTGAAATTGCCGACGGAATTCCAGGTCGCGGAATTGACGCCTCGTGCCTGCTGCCAAAGCTCGGCGAAGCTATGCCATTCGTTCGGGGCGAATGCGACCGAGGTGCGTTGATTGTTGGCGGCGATGCCGATGATCGCGACCTTCGCCGCGCCTTCTGTGAATTGGGCGACGTCGAATTCATTGCCGCCGCCTAGGAACTTGCCGACGATATTGAGCTGGCCCTCGGCCCGCGCCACCATCGGCAACAGAAGCAACAACGCCGCCGCCAGTATGATTTTTCTCATTTCGATCACTCCCCTCTTTCATCGTTGAGCCGGGCGCGCAAGGCCTGCCGACTCTCTTCCGGCAACGCCTCGATCGCCGCCGCCAGCGCCTTCATCCGCCGGCGCAGCGTATAGACCTGATCGAGCAGATTGAGCAGCACCGGCATCGCCTCCTCGTCGATGGCAAGGTCGTGTTTCAGCTCGACGATGAGGCGCACTCGCGCGACGTCGAAATCGTGGAACAGATATCCCGAATCGCCGCTGTCGGGCAGCACCCAGCGCTGGTGAATCCAATGCTCGAGCTCATGCGGCTCGATGCCGCCGACCATTCCGCACACCATGTCGATCGTCATCATGCGACCCCCAGCCCGGGCCGCGGGTCATAGGGATGCTTCGCCGACCAGCCGCGCAGGAACTCGGCGAGTTCGGCATCGCCGCCCTCGGGCAAGACAACTTTAAGGGTGACGTATTGATCGCCGTGGCCGCCGCCGGGCTTTGCCGCGCCCTTGCCCTTGAGACGCAGCACGGTGCCGCTGTTGGAATTTTCCGGCACGGTCATGGTGACGGCGCCGCTCGGCGTCGGCACCGAAATCTTTCCGCCCAGCGCCGCCTCGGCCAGCGTGACCGGTAGATCGATGCGGATATCGTCACCGTCGCGGCGGAACAGCGGATGGGGTGTGACATGGACTTCGATCAGCGCGTCGCCCTTCGGGCCGCCGCCGATGCCCTCGCCGCCCTGGCCCTTCAGGCGCAGGGTCTGGCCGTCGCGCAAGCCGGGCGGGATAGTGACGTCGAGACTGCGATCGGGCGGGAATCCCAGGCGCTTTTTGGCGCCGTTCAGCGCCTCGAGAAAATCGACGGTGAGGACGAAATGCTGATCCTCGCCCGGCATGCGCAGGGTGCGGCCACCGCGCCCGGCCCGGCCGCCGCGCGCGCCTTGCCCGAACATGGCGAAAAGATCGTCGAGCTCCTCGGGATTGATTCCTTGAGCGCCGCCATAGCGCTCGCCACCGGCGCCCTCGGCGAAGCCCCGATAGGCATCTTGGTACTGCGGCTTCTCGACGCCGCTTTCGTCGATCTCGCCGCGATCGTAACGCGCGCGTTTCGCCGCATCGGAGAGGATGTCGTTGGCGCTGCTGACCTCCTTGAAGCGTGCCTCGGCGGCCTTGTTGCCGGGGTTGAGATCGGGATGGTGCTTCTTGGCGAGGCGGCGATAGGCGCGCTGGATGTCCCCCGCGCTCGCGGTCTTGGCGACGCCCATCATCTCATAGGGATTTTTTGCGGCCATACCTGGTTGATATAGGGGATGAGCGCCGACGGCGCTAGGCCCCAGCGAGGCGCGCGCTGGCGGTCCAGAGCGCCGTCGCGGCCGCGTTGTCCTGCGCCGGTTTCGCGGGCGGACGCGGCGCGCATTTGTCGAAATAGAGCCCGCTGATGCCGGCGACGGCAGGCGACGAGGCGAGATAGACCGAGGTCTTGGCGCCTTCTTCCGGCGAGATCGCCATCAGCGATTTGCCGAGCGAGATTACGCAGCGGAAAATCCCGGCGTTATTGTCGCCGAAGCCGGTCGCGACGAAGCCGGGATGGAGGCAATTGGCGGTGACGCCGCTACCGTCGAGACGGCGCGCCAATTCGCGGGTGAACAGGATGTTCGCCAGCTTCGAGCGCCGATAGGCGCGCCAGCCGCTATAGCCTTGCGCGATCTGCAGATCGGAGAAATCGAGCTTGGCGCCACGATGCGCCTCGGAGGCAACATTGACGATGCGCGCGGGGGCGCTCGCCTTGATGCGGTCGAGCAGCAGAGACGTAAGCAGGAAATAACCCATATGGTTGAGCGCGAAGGTGCGCTCGAGCCCCTCGGACGTCACTTCGCGCTGCTGAAAAATCGCGCCGGCATTGTTGAGCAGCACATCGATGCGCGGCGCCACCGCGAGCAACTCTGCGGCGACGCGTCTTGTCTCCGCCATCATCATAAGGTCACCGTAGAAAAAACGCGCATCGATGCCCGGCTGCTCCGATTTGAGATCGCGCAGCGCTGCCTCGCCCTTGGCGCGGTCGCGCCCGACCAGCAGTAGCCGCGCGCCCATCGTGGCCAGGCGCCGGGCGGCGATGAGGCCGATGCCCGAACTGGCGCCGGTGACGATCACGGTCTTGCCCTGCATCGCGCCGCTCATGGCGCGGAGACTTCGGTGGGCGCCGCGACCAGATCGCGAATGCGGCGCCAGGCGGTCTCGCTTGCCGCCGCCAGCACCTTACGGTCGCGCAGCCTTGCGTCGTAGCGCGTGCCGTCGAGGAAACGCGCGACACCGCCGGCTTCAGCGGCGATCAGCATGCCGGCGGCATGATCCCAGGGTAGCGAGCGCGAATGCAGCGAGAAATCCAGCTCGCCCAGCGCGAGCGCCAGATATTCGAGGCCGCCCGAGCCGAAATTACGCAAGCCCATGCCGGCGGCCTCGATCTCCTTGCCGACGCGAGCACCATCCGCCGTCCTGCCGTAACCGGCGCCGATGAGCTTTTTCCCGCCCGCCGCGTCGATGGCGAGGCGCTTGCCACCGGACCAGGCGCCCTGCCCCTTCAACGCCCAGACCATGCGGTCGTTGAGTGGGTCGTACAGAAAACCCGCAACCGGACTCGCGCGCTCGATCAATGCCACGATCACTGCGAAGCGCGCATCGCCGCGCACGAAATTATTGGTGCCGTCGATCGGATCGATCACCCAGACCGGCTTGTCGCCGCCGAGCAGATCGAGCAGCGCCGGATTAGCGGCAACGCTCTCCTCGCCCAGCACCGCCGCCTCCGGCATCGCCGCGGCGAGGCTTTTGGACAATTGCCTCTCGGCCTCGATATCGGCGATGGTGACCATGTCGCCGGGCGCTTTCTCGCTAGTTTCGCCGGGCTGGAGCGCGCGGAAGCGCGGCAGTATGACGTCGCGCGCGGTGTCGCGGATAAAGGTGGCGACCGAAGTGGGATCGAGCATAAGGACGACTATGCCGCAAAGCGCCGCCGATTTCGATGTCGTGGTGGTGGGTGCGGGTGCCGCCGGCATCGCCGCGACCAGGCGGCTGAGCCAGGCCGGGCTCGGCGCCATCATGCTGGAGGCGCGCGACCGGCTGGGCGGACGCGCGCATACGGTGGCGAGCGCGGCTGGGTTCCCGCTCGATCTCGGCTGCGAATGGCTGCATTCCGCCGACCGCAATCCCTGGACCCAAATCGCCCGCGAGCTTGGCTTCAAGATCGACGAGAAATTGCCGGATTGGGGCAGCCGCGTTGCCTGGCTCAAGGACGAGATCACCGATGCCGATTGGCAGAAGGCGCGCGATGCGTTCTACGAGCGGCTCGACCGCGCGGCGGAGGAGCCGGGCGACCGCGCGGCGGCGACCCTTCTCGAGCCCGGCAACCGCTGGAACCCGCTGCTAGGAGCGATCAGCACCTGGGCCAACGGCGCCGAGCTCGCCCAGGTCTCGGTCCAGGATTACGGCCGCTACGATCCCTCCGGCACCAATTGGCGCGTGCTCGACGGCTACGGCGCCCTGATCGCGCGGTATGGCGCGGGCCTACCGGTCAAACTCGACACATTGGTCAGCCGCATCGATTGGAGCGGCGCCGCCGTCACCGTCGCGACCAGCCGGGGCGATCTGCGCGCCCGCGCCGTCATCGTGACGGTGCCGACCAATTTGCTCGCCGCCGAAAAAATCATCTTCAAGCCCGCTTTGCCGGACAAGATCGCGGCGGCGGCGGGGCTGCCAATGCATGTCGTCAATAAATTCTTCTTGCGGCTCGACGGCAAGATCGACGACCCGAAGCCCGACAGCAATCTGGTCGGCAAGATCGACAGCGATTTCACCGGCGCCTATCAGATCCAGCCGCATGGCTGGCCGGTGATCCTGGGCTATTACGGCGGCGATTGCGCGGCGGAGTTGGAGCGGCGAGGCCAGGCGGCGACGGCGGATTTCGCCTTGGGCGAGCTGGCCGGATTGTTCGGCAACAACATCAAGCGGCGCCTCACGCCGCTGGTCGGCTCGGCCTGGGGGCTGGAGGAATTCTCGCGCGGCGCCTATTCGATGGCGCTGCCCCTCCATGCCGACGACCGCGATAAATTGGCGACACCGGTGGCCGGCCGCCTGTTCTTCGCCGGCGAGGCCTGCTCGTCGCGCGATTTCGGCACCGCGAATGCCGCCTATAACACGGGCGCAGCCGCCGCCAATGCCGCCATCGCGGCGCTGGGCGTTAGCCCAGGAGCTTTTGCTTCCAGTGCCGCGCCGCCGATTCAAGCCGGAACTTGAACAGCGGCCGGCGGATCACCTGCCAGGCGAGCTCGTAGGCGCCGTTGGCGAAGCTCGCCTTGAGCTGGTTCTCGCCGGCAAGAAAATCGTAGATCCGCGCGCCGCGCGCCGAAGCTCTTGCTCGGCCAACGCCGCGAGCGCTGCGGCCTGCTTATCGCCAATACATCGATGCTGGGCGGCCGGGTCGCGTCATGGCGCGAGGGTGCCAAGGGCGCGGTGAAGCGCCTGATCCGGCGCGGTTCCCTTCCCGTTAGCAATGCGAGCGGCTAAACTCGGCGCTCAGGGAGACAGCAATGCCGCTCACGCAATTGAACCACGTCACCGTCCGTACCCAGGACATGGAAGGCACCAAGGATTTCTACGAAAAGGTGCTGGGGTTGCATGCCGGGCCGCGCCCGCCGCTGCGCTTCCCGGGCTATTGGCTCTATTGCGGCGAGCAGCCGGTGGTGCATCTGGTGCCCGATAGCGGCGCGATCGGCGCCGGCCCCTCGCCCGACACCGGCAATTTCGACCACATCGCTTTCCTGGCCGAGGATTTCGAGGGGATGCGCAAGCATTTCACCTCGCTCGGCATCAAGTTCGAGGCGCGCGACGTGCCGGGGACGCCGGTCCGCCAGATGTTCTTCCCCGATCCGAACCGGGTGATGATCGAGATCAACTTTCCGCGACGAGCTTGAGCCAGCGCTTTGGAGGCGCGGCTCAAGACCAAGCTGGTGGTGCAGGCAGCGGTACGGCTAGGCGCGCTTCGCAATATTCCGGTGACGGTGACGCGGCATGGCGACGACGATGCCGGCACGATTCTGGTAAAGCTCAATCGGCTCGACCTCGGTTGCAGCGTCCTCGTCCAGGGTCGCGGCGAAAACGGAGAACTCGCTTGGATCCGGGCAACCGGCGAGACTTTCGTCGATGAGCAGGCCGCCAACGCCTACATCGCCCGCGAGCTCAAGCGCGATCCCGATCTCTGGGTCGTCGAGGTCGAGGACCGCGACGGCCGCCCGGTGTTCGGCGGCGATGTGCTGTGACCGGGCGCAATCCGTGTTAGGCGATTTGGTTTTCATGCTGTCCCTCAAAAACATTGATATAACGGCCGCAGATGCGTGCGGCGCGCGCGGCAAGCTCGGCTTCGAGCTGGGCTTCCATCCCAGCCATCATTTCGACGTCGCTGTCGCCCTCGGGGATCGGCTCGCGGCCGAAGCCGGGGAACGGAATGATCGTGGCGCTGACGGGCTCTTCGGGCGCGGCAGCCAAGACGACGGGCGCCGGCACGACGAAGAAGCTGGGTGCCGTCGCGGTCACGGCGGCGGCGCGGGCGGCCAGCGCCGGTGGCTTCGTCGTCGCTCGGCGGCGATGGGTGGCGCCGGCGATCAGCAACGTCGCGCCCAACAGCGCGATCGCGGTGACGCCTTCGAGCTCCGCCGGTGCAAAGAGCGAACTGCCGAGGAAGGCGGTTGCCGTCATCAAGGGAGGATTGCGAGTTTCATGGTGTCCTGGCTTTTTTGGTTAAGGGGGCTTTTCCACACGTTTTGATCTCTCAACAGCAAAAGCCGTGCCGTTCCCGGAAGTCCGCGGATTTCCATGTAAAGTCGTGCGAGCGCGCGATCCGTGCCGGTGCCAGCGTCAATTCCGCAGACAAAGCGGGAGGTTTTTAACCATGGCGGCGGTGAAGCGGCTTTGCGTCTTCTGCGGCGCCTCGGGCGACGTAGATCCGGCCTATCGCGACGCGGCGACGCGTCTCGGCCGGTTGATCGCCGAGGCGGGGATCGAGCTCGTCTATGGCGGCGGCCATATCGGCTTGATGGGGTTGCTGGCCGATGCGGCGCTCAAAGCCGGCGGCAAGGTCACCGGCGTCATCACCGACTACCTCAACCAGCGCGAGATCGGCCATGCCGGCCTCAGCGAGCTGGTGGTGGTCGAGACCATGCATGAACGCAAGCAGTGCATGTCGGAATTGGCCGATGCCTTCGCGATATTGCCCGGCGGCTTCGGCACGCTGGACGAGACGCTGGAAATCCTGACCTGGCGGCAGCTCGGCCTGCATGACCGGCCACTGCTCATCGTCAATATCGCCGGTTACTGGGACACGCTGCTAGCGCTGTTCGAGCAAGTCATTGCCCAGAATTTCGCCGGCGCCTCGGCGCGTGATCTCTATCGGGTCGTCGCCGGCGTCGAGGCGGTGCTGCCCGCTTTAGCGGCAGCGCCGGCGCCGACCCTGCCGAAGAGCGCGCTGCCCTAGATTAGGTGTGACGATGGGCCGCTTGTGCGCCCCAAGCGCCGTGCTATCTTCCCCGCCGCTCGCCGGTCGGCGGCGCAAATCCCCTCTTTACGGAAGGCGTGTCCGATATGCAGAAGATCAAGGTGGCGAACCCGGTCGTCGAGATGGACGGCGACGAGATGACGCGCATCATATGGAAGTTCATCAAAGACAAGCTGATCTTGCCCTATCTCGACATCGATCTGAAATACTACGACCTCGGGATGGAGCATCGTGATGCGACCGACGACCAGGTGACGGTCGACAGCGCCAACGCAACCAAGAAATACGGCGTCGCGGTGAAATGCGCGACCATCACCCCCGACGAGGGACGTGTGACGGAATTCCATCTCAAGAAGATGTATCGCTCGCCCAACGGAACCATCCGCAACATTCTCGGCGGCACCATCTTCCGCGAGCCGATCGTGATCAAGAACGTGCCGCGACTGGTGCCGGGCTGGATCGCGCCCATCGTCATCGGCCGCCACGCCTTTGGCGATCAGTACCGCGCGACCGATTTCAAGGTGCCCGGCCCGGGCAAACTGACCATGACCTTCACCCCGACCGGCGGCGGCAAAGCCGTCACCTACGACGTGTTCGACTTCCCCGAGCCGGGCATCGCGCTCGGCATGTACAATCTCGATGAATCAATCCGGGGATTTGCCAAAGCCTGCCTTAATTACGGTTGGCAGCGCGGCTGGCCGGTCTATCTCTCGACCAAGAATACCATCCTGAAAATCTACGACGGCCGCTTCAAGGACATCTTCCATGAAGTGTTCGACGCGGAATTCGCCGACAAGTTCAAGGCGAAGAACATCGTCTACGAGCACCGGCTGATCGACGACATGGTGGCCTCGGCGCTCAAATGGAGCGGCAATTTCGTCTGGGCGTGCAAGAATTACGACGGCGACGTGCAATCCGACACGCTGGCGCAGGGTTACGGCTCGCTCGGCCTCATGACCTCGGTGCTAATGACGCCCGACGGCAAGACCATCGAGGCCGAGGCGGCGCACGGCACGGTGACGCGGCATTTCCGCATGCACCAGCAAGGCAAGGAGACCTCGACCAACCCGATCGCCTCGATCTTCGCCTGGACGCGTGGACTCTGGTATCGCGGCAAGTTCGACAACACGCCCGACGTCATCCGCTTCGCCGAGACGCTGGAAAAGGTCTGCATCCAGGCGGTCGAGGCCGGCGAGATGACTAAGGATCTCTCGATCCTGATCGGGCCGAAGGAGCCCTTCCTCAACACCATCCCCTTCCTCGACAGGCTCGACCAGCGCCTCAAAAAAGCGATGGCATGAGCCCTGCTCCGGAGCCGCCGCGCTATTTTCGCGGCCGCTTTCCGGCGGGGTTCTTCGCGCATCTGTGGAAGGCGGTGACCAAGCAGCATCACCGCAACTTGACGCCGCTGCTGCGCCGAGTCATTCCCGAGGACGGCATCGTTTTCGACGTCGGCGCCCATGCCGGGCAATACGCCAAGCTTTTTGCCAAGCTGGCCCCCAAGGGCTTCGTCTATGCCTTCGAGCCGCAGAGCTACGCCCGGCGTATCCTGCGCGCGGCGATCGGCGCGAACCGCTTGCGCAACGTGGCGATCCTGCCCTTCGGCCTCGGTGCCAAAAGCGGTATCACCATGCTGACCCTGCCGATCAAAAACTCCGGCAGCTACGGCTTCGGCCTCGCGCATATGGGCCGCGACGACGGCAAGCGCCGGACCGAGCGCGAGGCGGTGGCGGTGGCGACACTCGACCAGGCGGTCGAAGCACTCGGCCTCGCGCGGCTCGATTTCATCAAGGCGGATATCGAGGGCTTCGAGCAGAAGCTCATCGAGGGCGGGCGCAAGAGCCTGAAGCGGCTCAGACCGGCGCTGCTGCTCGAATGCAACCAGGCGCATCTCGCGCGCGCCGGCGGCAGCGTCGCGGGTTTATGGAAATTGTTGCGGGGCCTCGGCTATCGCGCGCATGACCCCGGCAGCAGCGATCTGGCGCCCCTATCCGCGCCGCACGAGGGCGATATTCTTTTTCTGATGAAGAGGAAATCGAAATAGCCGGAGGCTTGATCCCCGGCGGATCAACTCAAGACTCGTTTTTCTTCGGCTTGATCGGCACCATGTATTCGCCGCTCGGATGCTTCGCCTTGCAAGAATCCGTCTTGCTAGTTTTCTTGATGAATTTGGTGCCGGGCGACAGGGCGGTTTTGCTCTATCCGGTCGCGGAATGGCTCGAGCCGCTATGCGAGCCGTAATAATGCGAGCCACTGCCCGATGAGCCGCTGCTGGCCTCCTTGGCATGCGCCAGCCCGGCCGAGACCAGAATGGCGGCCAGCGCCGCCGCAATCATCACGCATCGCATTTTTCCTCCCCTTTGGCGCGGCTTGACGCCGCGCGCTGGCCCCTTGGCGGCGTCAGGCCGCGGCTTGCGCCTTTTTTGCCAGCGCCTGCTCGACCGCCGCCAGCGCCGCCTCGGCCTGCGACGGGTCAGGCCCGCCGGCTTGCGCCATGTCGGGCCGGCCACCGCCGCCCTTGCCGCCCAGCGCCGCGGCGCCGAGCTTAACCAACTCGACCGCGTCGATGCGCCCGGCGAGATCGGCGGTGACAGCGACGACGATCGAGGCCTTGCCCTCCTCGCGCGCGACCAGCGCCACGACGCCGGAGCCCAATTCGCGCTTCAGATCGTCGGCCAGCGCCTTCAATTCCTTGCCCGGCACGTTGTCGAGCGCGCGGGCGGCGAATTTGATGCCGCCGACATCCTTGGTGGCTTGCTTGGCCGGCGCCCCGCCCTCGCCGGCGGCGCTGCCCTGGCCGAGCGCCGAGGCGCGGCGCGCATCGCTCAACTCGCGCTCGAGCCGCTTGCGCTCGTCCAACAGCGCCTGAAGCCGCGCCGGCAATTCTCCCGGGCCGGTCTTCAGCACATTGGTCGCCTGGCGCAGCAGCTCCTGCTCCTGCGCCACGAAATTCTCGGCGGCGGCGCCAGTGAGTGCCTCGATGCGGCGCACACCCGAGGCGACGGCGCTTTCGGAGGCGATCTTGAAGAAGCCGATATCGCCGGTGCGGCGCACATGCGTGCCGCCGCAGAGCTCGACCGAGAAATGCTTGTGACCGGCGCCGGCAACCTCCTCGGCATCGTGGCCCATGGAGACGACGCGGACCTCGTCGCCGTATTTCTCGCCGAAGAGGGCGAGCGCGCCCTGCTCCACCGCGCGCTCGGGCGTCATGAGGCGCGTCGCCACCTCGGCGTTCTGGCGGATGCGGGCATTGACCTGATGCTCGACCGCGGCGACATCCTCGGCCGTCAGCGCGCGCGGATTGGCGAAATCGAAGCGCAGCCGGTCGGGTGCGACGAGCGAGCCCTTTTGCGTGACATGCTCGCCGAGGCGGCGGCGCAGCGCCTGATGCAGTAGATGGGTGACCGAATGGTTGGCGCGCAGATTGTTGCGCCGCGCCTCGTCCACTTTCAGCGTGACGATGTCGCCGCGCTTCAGCGCGCCGCGGGTGACTTTTCCAATATGGACAAAGAGCTCGCCGGCGCGTTTTTGCGTGTCGGTGACCTGGAATTGGGATTTGGCCGCGACCAGCGTTCCGGTGTCGCCCATCTGGCCGCCGGATTCGGCGTAGAACGGGGTCTGGCTGACCAGCACCGCCGCCTCGGCTCCGGCTTTCGCCTCGTCGACCGATTTGCCGTCCTGGACGATGGCGACGACGCTACCTTCGGCGTCATGGGTGTCGTAGCCGAAGAATTCGGTGGCGCCCAATTTGTCGCGCAGCTCGAGCCAGAGCTGATCGGTCGCCGCCTCGCCTGAGCCGACCCAGGACGCCCGAGACCTCTTCTTTGCCCATTCCATTTCTTGATTAAAGCCATCGACGTCGACCTTCATTCGATGGGAGCGCAAGATGTCCTGGGTAAGGTCGAGCGGAAATCCATGTGTATCGTACAATACAAAAGCTACGCTTCCAGATAGCGTCCCTGCGTCGCTAGTTAACAGGCCTGCACCGGGCTTCTTGCCAAATTCTCCGGTAGCCTCCTCAAGCAACTCTAAGCCGCGCGCGAGGGTTTCACGGAAGCCAGCCTCTTCGAGCTTCAGCGTCTCGGTGATCAGCGCCTCGGCGCGACCCAATTCCGGGTAAGCCGCGCCCATCTGGCGCACCAGCACCGGCACCAGCCGCCACATCAGCGGCTCCTTGGTGCCGAGGAGGTGCGCGTGGCGCATGGCGCGACGCATGATGCGGCGCAGCACATAGCCGCGCCCCTCCTTCGAGGGCAGCACGCCGTCCGCGATGAGAAAGGCCGAGGCGCGCAAATGATCGGCGATGACGCGGTGCGACACCGCCTGCTTGCCGTCAGCGGCGACATGCGAGGCCTCGGCCGAGGCGACGATCAATGCCCTCAGGATGTCGGTATCGTAATTGTCGTGCTTGCCCTGCAGCACCGCGGTGATGCGCTCGAGCCCCATGCCGGTGTCGATCGAGGGATGGGGAAGCGCCACGCGATTGTCCTTGGCAAGCTGCTCGTATTGCATGAAGACGAGGTTCCAGATCTCGACGAAGCGGTCGCCCTCGGCGTCCTTGCTGCCGGGCGGGCCGCCGGCGATTTTGTCGCCGTGATCGTAGAAAATCTCGGAGCTCGGGCCGCAGGGGCCGGTATCGCCCATCGCCCAGAAATTATCCGCGGAGGCTATGCGGATGATCTTTTGCTCCGGCAAATCGGCGATCTTGCGCCAGAGCTTTGCCGCCTCGTCATCGTCGGCGTAGACGGTGACAAGGAGCTTATCCTTCGGCAGCTTCAGATCGCGGGTGAGAAAATTCCAGGCGAGCGAAATCGCCCGCTCCTTGAAATAATCGCCAAAGGAGAAATTGCCGAGCATCTCGAAGAAGGTATGGTGGCGCGCGGTATAGCCGACATTCTCGAGGTCGTTGTGCTTGCCGCCGGCGCGCACGCATTTCTGCGCCGAGGATGCCCGGACATAGGCGCGCTTCTCCTGGCCGGTGAAGACGTTCTTGAACTGCACCATACCGGAATTGGTGAAGAGCAGCGTCGGGTCATTCCTCGGCACCAGCGGCGAGGACGGCACCACGGTGTGGCCCTCGCTGGCGAAGTAATCGAGAAACGCCGCGCGCACATCGTTAGTCAGCATCACGCTAAAATGGTCCTTCCCCCGCGTAAATCCAAGCCGTGGCACGCCGAATCGGGCAGCCACGACGGTCTGGCGACTGTTCTACAACGGCTTGGCGTGGTTGTCTTTGCTCAGGAGAGAAAGCCGCGTAGCGGCTTTCTCGGCGCCGGCGCCAGCCGTATGGAGAACCGGCGCCGTGGGGGGCACGGCGCCGGCGGAGGGGCCAATGGCTAGAAAGGCGCCGTCCTTTTCGGTTAGTCCGGCGCGGCTAAAAGCGCCGCACGGCTGGCCGGTGCAGCCCAGGCTTATTCCTTGTCTTTCTCGTCGTCCTTGTCCTCGGCGCCATCGGACGGGCCGCTGACCATCATGGCGTCGGCGACGAGGCCGGCATTGGCGCGGACGGCACGCTCGATCGCCTCGCCCACCTCGGGATTGTCCTTGAGGTATTGCTTGGCGTTCTCGCGGCCCTGGCCGATGCGGGTGCCCTCGTAGGAGAACCAGGAGCCGGATTTCTCGACGACGCCGGCTTGCATGCCAAGATCGACGAGTTCGCCGCGTTTGGACACGCCCTCGCCGTACATGATGTCGAACTCGACCACCTTGAACGGCGGCGCCATCTTATTCTTCACCACTTTGACGCGGGTCTGGTTGCCGACAACCTGCTCCTTGTCCTTGATCTGGCCGATGCGGCGGATGTCGAGCCGGACCGAGGCGTAGAATTTGAGCGCATTGCCACCGGTCGTCGTCTCGGGATTGCCGAACATGACGCCGATCTTCATGCGGATCTGGTTGATGAAGATGACCATGGTACGCGATTTGGAGATGGAGCCGGTGAGCTTTCGGAGCGCCTGACTCATCAGGCGGGCATGGAGGCCCATATGGCTGTCGCCCATCTCGCCTTCCAACTCCTGGCGCGGCACCAAGGCCGCGACCGAATCGACGACCAGCACATCGACCGCGCCGGAGCGCACCAGCGTGTCGGCGATCTCGAGCGCCTGATCGCCGGTGTCGGGCTGCGAGATGAGAAGCTCGTCGATATTGACGCCGAGCTTCTTCGCATAGGCGGGGTCGAGGGCGTGTTCCGCGTCGATGAAGGCGCAAGTGCCGCCATTCTTCTGCGCCTCGGCAATGACGTGGAGGGTGAGCGTGGTCTTGCCCGAGCTTTCGGGCCCGTAAATCTCGATGACGCGGCCGCGCGGCAGGCCGCCGATGCCAAGCGCGATATCGAGGCCCAAGGAGCCGGTCGACACCACCTCGGCCTCGCCGGCCGCGGCGACGCGGGCGCCCAGCTTCATCACCGAGCCCTTGCCGAAGCTGCGTTCGATCTGGCTCAGGGCGTCGTCGAGGGCGCGTTGCCGGTTGGCGTCTTTGGGGGCTTCCCTGTCCCTGGAAATGTCTTTGTCCTTGGCCGAATCTTTTTCCAAGAGGCGCAAATTGGTCGGCGGCATCCCCTATCTCCCTCTCATAGGCCATTGGGCGCGGGCCAGCAACGGCGGGTTCGAAACGGCGTCAGGCAGGCTTAATTGGGCGAGTGTACCGTGTTTGTTCCAAAAATCAAGTTCTTTCTTTGTTCCAGGTGAATCATTTTCACAGACCCCGAATCGAAGCCTCTGATTTTTTGAAATTTCTTCGCTCCGCCGCGCCCCCGCCGGCCAGGCGGAGCCCTGTCCGAAGTGGGCAGCTTTGGCTTTTGCCCCAGCGATATAATCCGGGCTCGACATAAAAACCGTGCCGGCAGGGCGCAATCAAAGGGAGAAATCCATGGCCAAGCGACTCGACCGCCGTCAATTCATTGCCGCCGGAGCCGCGACCGCGGCCGCCGCCAGCTTTCCCCTCCCCGCCTTCGCGCAGGCGAAACCCCTGCGCATCGGCCTCATGACCGTAAAGACCGGCGGGCTTGCGGCGGGCGGCGTCCATTTGGAGGAAGGCATCACGACCTTCCTCAAGGAAAAGAACTACACACTCGCCGGCCGCAAGGTTGAGCTCATCATGGCCGATACCGCCGGGGCCCCCGCCACCGCCAAGACCAAGGCGGGCGAATTGGTCGAGCGCGATCACGTCGATCTCATCATGGGGCCGCTTGCCGCCGCCGAATGGCTCGCCATCATGGATTACCTCGGCGAGAACAAGATACCGACCATGGGCTTCGGCGGTGCCGAGGACCTAACCCAACGCCACGCCAACCCCTACCAGGTGCGAACTTCCGACAGCTCGGCGCAATGCCTCTATCCGCTCGCCGATTACGCGGCGAAGACGATGGGGCTGAAACGCGCCATCACCGCTGGCGACGATTTCGCCTTCGGCTACGAGCAGGTCGGCGGCTTCCAGAAGGTGTTCGAGGGTGCCGGAGGCACTGTCGTGAAAAAGCTGTGGTCGCCCTTCAATACGCCCGACTACACGCCCTACCTCGCGCAGATCGACCCGAAGGACGCCGATTGCGTGATCGAGGTCTATGCCGGCGCCAACCCGGTCAAATTCACCCGGCAATATGCGGATCAAGGGCTGAAGCTGCCGCTCCTCGGCGGCTCGACCGCGGCCGATGACAGCATCATGCGCAATTACGGCGACGAGGCTTTGGGGCTCATCAACGCCATCCCCTACACCCTCGACCTCAATGCCGACGCCAATCACCGCTTCATCGCGGCGATGCAAAAGAATTACGGCGCCGATATTCCGATCGGGTTTTATGCCGCGGCACTCTACGTCAACGGCCAGATCCTCGAAGCAGCACTCCAGAAGACCGGGGGCAAAACCGACAACCCGGAAGCGCTGGTGAAGGCGATCCGAGGCGTGAGGCTAAACGATACACCGCGCGGCCCGGTCAGCTTCGATGACATGGGCAATATCGTCTGCACGGTCTATATCCGCCGCGTCGAGAAAAAGAACGGCAAGCTCGTCAATACGACTATCAAGACCTATCCCAATGTGAGCCAGTTCTGGACTTTCGACGAGAAAGCCTTCCTCGCTGAGCCGGTCTTCTCGCGCGACTATCCACCGATGAAGTCGTAAAGATCGAGCGCGACTAGGCCTTCTCGTCCAGCAAGACCTCTTTGACCTTGCCGGCAAGCTGCTTCAGCGAGAAGGGCTTGGGCAAGAAATGGATGTCGCGCTCATCGCCGAGGCGCTTTCTGAATGAATCCTCGGTATAGCCCGAGATGAAGATGACCTTCATGTCGGGATGGGTCGAGCGCAGCTCCTTCACCAGGGTCGGCCCATCCATCTTGGGCATGACCACGTCGGTGACGACGAGATCGATGCGCTCGTCGCCCTTGGCCAGGATGGCGAGCGCCGCCTCGCCCGAGGGCGCCTCGATGACGCGGTAGCCCTTGTTCTTCAAGGCGCGCGACGAGAACATGCGCACCGGATCCTCGTCCTCGACCAGCAGCACGGTGCCCGAACCGGTGAGGTCTTTCTGCGGCGCTTGCGCCTCGGCAAGCTCGGAGCGCGTCGCGTCCGCCACCGCGGCGCCATGATGGCGCGGCAGGAAGATCGAGAATGTGGCGCCCTTGTCCGGTGCTGAGTCGACGAAAACAAAGCCGCCGGTTTGCTTGACGATGCCGTAAACGGTCGAGAGGCCAAGCCCGGTGCCGTGACCCAATTCCTTCGTCGAGAAGAACGGCTCGAAGATGCGCGACTGGTTCTCAAGCGGGATGCCGATCCCCGTATCGCTCACTTCAATCAGCACATAATCGCCCGCCGGCATGATCTCGTGGCCGCGGCGCTGATCGGAATCGCTGGCGACGTTGGATGTCTTGATCGTCAGCGTGCCGCCGCCTTTCGCCATCGCGTCGCGCGCATTGACCGCCAGATTGATAATCACTTGTTCAAGTTGTCCCTGATCGACCTTGACCAGCCCGAGCTCGCGGGCGTGCTCGACCTTCAACTCGATATTCTCGCCGATCAGGCGGCGCAACAGATGCGAGAGCTCGGCCAGCACGTCGGTGACGGCGAGGATGCGCGGCTGCAAGGTCTGCTGGCGCGAGAAGGCCAGTAGCTGGCGCACGAGATTGGCGGCGCGCTTGGCGTTCTGCTCGATCTGCTTGATGTCGGCGAAGGAGGGATCGCCCGGCCGGAAGCGCAGCAGCAGCAGATCGCAAAAGCCGATCATCGCGGTGAGCAGATTGTTGAAATCGTGCGCGACGCCGCCGGCCAGCTGCCCGACCGCCTGCATCTTCTGCGACTGGCTGAACTGCGCCTGGAGATTCTTCTGCTCGGTGGTGTCGATGAAATGGAGGATGAAGCCGGCGTCGCTTTCGCCGGCGTCGGCGCCCTCGCCGCCCAAGCGCGAGATGAAGAGCGCCGCCGATTTTCCCGACGACCCGGCAAGACGCACCTCGACGGTATCGGCGACGTTTTTTCCCTCGGCGGCGGCGGAGAGCCGCGCCCAGGCAGCGGCCTGATCCTCGGGATGGAGGAATCCGAGCAACGGCTTGCCGGTGATGTCTTCTGGAGCGAGACCCACCAGCGCGCAGAGCGCGTCATTCGCCTCGCCGATGCGGCCCTCGCGATCCATCAGGGCGATGCCGACCGGCGCGTTGGCGAAGAAGCGGCGGAAGCGCTGGCGCGACAGGCGCAGCTGCTCTTCCCATTCGCGCTCCGGCGTCAGGTCGCGCACCACCGAGCGGGTGCGCAGCGTGTCGCCGACGCGCACGACGCTTTGCGTGATGAGGGCCGGGATGAGGTGCCCGTCACGCGCCTTCAAGACGATCTGGCCGCGCTGCTCGCCATCAGCGAAGGGCGCGTGCGGCGGGCTGCCGGTCGGCGGCGCCTCGTCGAGGAAATCGGTGAGCTTGGCGCCGCGATCGACCAGATCGTTGGCGGGCACACCGAGCCAGCCCGCCAGCGCGGCGTTGACGAAGAGGAAGCGGCCGGCGCCGTCGACGGAATAGAATCCGACCGGCGCGTTGTCGAGGAAGTCGGCGAGCTTCATGCGCTCGTCGCGCAACATCTGCTCGACCTCGTAGCGCGCGGTGATGTCCTCGAAGCTCCAGAGAGTGTAGCCGGGCCGGCCGCTGAGCGGCGAGACCGCGAGGTTGAACCAGGCGCCGACGCCGTCCGGGTGGCGGATGGAGACAAGACTCTGCGCATTGCCGTCGCGCCGCGCGGTGTCGCGCAAAGCCGCGAGATCGATGGCATAGCCCGAACGCCCGGCCCGCGTCGTCAGAGCGGCGATCGGTGATCCAGCCAGTCCCGGAAAAAACTTATGGAACGCCTTGTTGGCATGCGCCATCGCGCCGTCCGGCGCCAGGATGAGATGCGCGTTGGCCGACGCCTCGAGCGCCTGGCTCATCAGATCGATGCGGCTCGACATGATGGAATGGAGCTGGCGGGCGACGACGCTGGCGACGCCGGCACCGAGTGCCAAAGTCGCGAAGATCACCGCCGCCGGGCGCAGGAAGGGATGATCGAAGAGATGGAACACCATCAGCGTGGTCGAGCCGACCGCGACGATGGAGAAGACGACCGAGATCAACCCGAGGCCGCGCGTCCAATTGGCGACGCTTCCAGTCACCGCATCGTCCGACGCGGTGAAAGCCGTGTGCTCGGCGCGCACCGCCGCGTCGCGCTTGGCGCGATCGCCAGGATATGAGACGTCCATCAGCATGGAGGTCTAGCACAAAACCGCCGCGCTGCTTGGCGCGACGCCGCCGCAAAATCCGGCATGGGCTTTCCCCTCGAGTCCCTGGATGAGACTCGGCGGGAATTGGTTAAGAAAGTGTTAAGACGATTCGGAGCGGTGTTGCTGGCTCGACTCGGGATGATACGTCTCTCCCCACCATTGTCATGGCCGGGACATTCACCGGACAAAGCCCAAGGACGGCCATGACAGCAAGGGGGATCGGCGCGAGCCTCGGGACGAGTCGCGATAACATCCAGAAATATATTCTAATCTATTCTTTTTATTGCTTCTTTGCGACCGCTAACGAAGCGGATCAATCGTCGCGGTGAGTGCGCTCCATGCGCTCGTGGCGCTCCTGCGATTCGAGCGACAATGTCGCGATCGGCCGGGCATCGAGCCGACGCACGCCGATCGGCTCGTCGGTCTCCTCGCAATAGCCGTAGGTGCCGTCCTCGATCCGCATCAGCGCCTCGTCGATCTTGGCGATCAGCTTGCGCTCGCGGTCGCGGGTGCGGAGCTCGAGCGCGCGCTCGGTCTCGAGCGAGGCGCGGTCGGCGAGATCGGGCTCGGCCAGGCTGACGTCCTTGAGCTGCTTCAAGGTCTCGTTCGATTCCGCCAGCAGCTCCTCGCGCCAGCGCAACAGCTTCTGGCGGAAATATTCGCGCTGGCGGGGGTTCATGAAGTCTTCGTCGTCCGTGGGACGATAATCGAGCATCGAACGCTGCCGCATGACAAAACTCCGCACGCCCCAACCGACCTCAAGCGGCGCGGATTATATGAATCGAGGCGGGGCGCTTCAAGCCCCGTAAGCGCTTGTCCGACAACGATTTTCAGGAATGTTATAGTTTGTGGGCGGGCGGCAGGGTAACCCCGGGGCCGGGATCGAGGGTGACCCCGGCTGACGCGGCGGACGGATTGGTGGCAATCGCGCCCTCTTCGAGCTGGATCAGCTGCTTTGCCGATTTGAGCGCGCGGTAGAATTGGTCCTCGTCGAGCAGGCGGCGGATATCGGCCACCACCCCCGCCGCCTCGGGCTTGGCTTGACGATACTCAGCCAAAAGACGGTCGATCTGACCGAAAAATTGGTCGGCCTTGCCGGCGAAAAGATACTGGCACTGGATGGCGAAATAGATCCTCCGCGCCGGGGTATTCGCCTTGTCTTCGGCGATAATATCCTTCTCGCGCAGCAATGCCGCGTTGGTATGGATAAGAATCTTGGCGACCGGACCGGAATTCTCGATCACGACGCCATTGAGGATGAGTTTTTCGCGCGGCTTCAGGTTGATGGTGAGCGGCATTCTACTGCCCGGACGAGTTGGACCCCTCACCCGATGTTTTAATCGCCAAGCTTTAGCATTGCGTTAAGTGCTGCCGCGCGGCTTCAGCCGGAAAAGCCCATTCGAACAGTCCGAAACATGGGCTTTTTAGCTAAATTCGCCAGTGACTTAGCTGAGGCGCTTTAGGGCTTTTTTAAATCGGCACCGGTAGATTGCCGATCATGCAAACGCGATTTTCCTCGTCCCTGAGCGCCGCCACTACTGCCGCCCGTCCGGCGGTTGCCCCGGCCGAAACCGAAACCGACGCCGAATGGCTCGTCGATATCGGACCAGTGCTGTCGCTCGACAGCCTGCCGGCGCCGGAGACCAAGCGCTGGGTCATCCGCCGAAAGGCGGTGGTCGTCGCCGCGGTGCGCGCCGGCGTCATCAGCCTCGAGGATGCCTGCCGCCGCTACACGCTCTCGATCGAGGAATTCCTCGCCTGGCAGCGTCTGGTCGACAGTCACGGCCTGCCGGGATTGCGCGTCACCCGCCTGCAGGATTACCGCAGCCTCAACGCCGCCACGCCGCGGCGCTAAGCCCAGGCGAGCCTCGCTCACCGGCTTAAGCACTCTTTCACCCCGCTTCGACCCGGGCCGTTTCGCCCGGAGAATTTGTGCGACCATGCGGCTAGACCGCGGAAACGAGGGGATGACGAGATGGAAGCGATGATCCTCGCCGTCGTCGAACACCGCATGAATTTCGACGCGTTGGTGAGTTGGTTTCGCGAGCGTCTCGTCCAGGTTAGATAGGACTATTGGGTAGCCCTAAGCGGGCGTGATGTTGCGCGCGGAGATCGCCGTCATGATCAGCGAGACGCCGAAGAAGATCATATTGATGCCGACAAAGAGGCCGATCACCCAGGTCGCGGTACTGGGCCAGCCCGCCCAGATCAGATAGGCCAAGCCCAGATTCACGATTCCGCTGAACAGCGTCCACGACCAGTTGTTCAGATGCCGGCGAAAATCGAGCGCGATGAAGATCGCGGCGATGCCCTCGACGACGAAGAACACTGTCATCACGAAGGTGAGCGTGATGACACCGGTGCCGGGCCGCGCGATCAAGACCAATCCCAGCGCCATAGACAGCACGCCGTTCAACATCGACCACCAGAATCCCGGCATGTGGCGGCGGCGGAAAATCGTCACCACGCGCAGGAAGCCGCCGACGATGAGAAGCCAGCCGAGCAGCAGCTCGATCTCGAGGGTCGAGATGTTGGGCACCGCGACGGCGATCATGCCGAGCACGACCATGATGATGCCCTGGACGAGAAAGAATTTCCAATGCGCGTGGATGGTCGCCAAAACCTGGTGGCGGATCGCTTCGAAATTCGGCGTGGTCTCGATGCTCATGCTCGCCCTCGCTACGCCTGCGCGGATTGCGCGGCGCGGAGTGTGGCATGTCCGGAATGGTTCGGATAGACGGCCGCGCGGCCGGCATTGAGGTCAGCTAGATTCCGCGGCGGCGGCGCTGCTGCTCGGCGCGGGCGGCGGCCGCGATCTCGTGGCGGCGCACGCCGTAATAGGCCTCGCTCAGGCCCTCGCGGACTCGGCGATGCTCGGCCTCGATCCCGGCGAGGGATTGCTCGATGCGGGCGCGGCGCTCGGCCAGGGCGCGATTGGCAACGGCATTAGCCGGCGTATCGGGCAGCGCTTCGGCGATGCGCTGCTCGGCGTCGATGCGGTCGCGCTCGTGGCGAAGCTTAGCCGAGAGCTGCTCCAGATCGGCGATCTCGCGCCGGCGCTCCTCGAGCTGGCGGCGCAGACCCTGGGTCGCATGCTCGGCGGTCTTGGTTTTCATGCGCGGATGCCCCGCCATGCAGCGACTCGAGTCGCGCCGGAAACGACAAGCCAGCGGGTGCTGGTAAGGTTAGCGATCACTGAAAAAACTCATATGTCTCAAGTGCTTGCCCGAAAAGCGGAGAGCGCTTCGGTCGGCGCATCATGCACCAACGCGCTTAAGCGCCGGTTAACTCAATGATTTCAATAATTTGCAAGGCAGTTTTGGGCGACGCCGCGCCGTCCCCGTCTCATCTTAGGGTTCAGGTAGGGTAAAAATAATGCATCGGCAAAGGCGAAATTAACCAGCCGTTAACTTAGTTTGGTAATCATCGTTAAAGTTGAATATCATCTTGTAGCCCGTCGGGGGAGAGCGACATGCGCGTTTTGCTGATTGAGGATGATTCGGCCACCGCGGCCAGCATCGAGATGATGCTTAAGAGCGAGAGCTTCATCTGCGACACCACCGATCTGGGCGAGGACGGCCTCGAGATCGGCAAACTTTACGACTACGACATCATCGTCTTGGATCTCATGCTGCCGGATATCGACGGCTACGAGGTGCTGCGCCGGCTGCGTGCCGCGCGCGTGCGTACGCCGATCCTGATCCTGTCGGGCATGGCCGAGCTCGATAACAAGATCAAGGGTCTGGGATTCGGCGCCGACGATTTCCTGGCGAAGCCGTTCGACCGCCGCGAGCTAATTGCCCGCATTCAGGCGATCGTGCGCCGCGCCAAGGGTCATTCTGAATCGGTGATCCGCACCGGCAAGCTCTCGGTCAATCTCGACAGCCGCACCGTCGAGGCCGATGGCGCGCCGCTCCACCTCACCGGCAAGGAATACGGCATCCTCGAATTGCTGAGCTTACGCAAGGGCACGACGCTGACCAAGGAGATGTTCCTCAATCATCTCTATGGCGGCATGGACGAACCCGAGCTCAAGATCATCGACGTCTTCGTCTGCAAGCTCAGAAAGAAGCTGTCGGTCTCGACCGGCGGCGACAATTACATCGAGACGGTTTGGGGCCGCGGCTATGTGCTGCGCGATCCGCCGGCGGCAGAAGTGACCGCGGCAGAGCCCCTCAAGGTCGCGGCGTCCGCCAAGGCCTGAGCACGACGGCGGCATAGAACGTGCCGCCGCTTTGCTCTGCAGGTCTTCGACCGGTGGGGCCTGGAACGGGCTAAAGCAAACCCTTTAAGTGGGGGAAGACCAGCGGCGGCATCTTCGGGTGCCGCCGCTTCTATATATTCTCTTTGATTCGCACGACGCCTGGCCGCTTCGCGTTGATATCGAACTCACTTGTCGTCATCCTGAGCGTAGTCGAAGGACGCGAGATTTCGATATAGCGCGCGGCGTGATGCGAAAGCGGCTGCATGACCGTAGTGCGCCCTTCGACTACGCTCAGGTTGAGACGAGAACGAGAACGGCATCCCGGCCGATCGCTTCGAGGCCGATACGAAAACCTTACGCAATCGTAAACACCGCCCGGCCGGGATCGGGTTGGGTCAGCGTGAGCTTGGCGCCAAGCTTCGCCGCCATGCGCGATGTGAAATAGGCGTGGATAGTGCGCCCAGTGAGCGCCGCGACATCCGCCCCCTCGCCCAGCGCCGCCTTCAACTCCAGCGTCAGATTGATGGTCTCACCGGTCGCCATCGCAGTAATTTTTTTTTTGCCAGCGCTCGCCAGCACGATTTTGCCGCCGCGCGGAAGAATCTCGGCAGCGACGAGTGCGAGGTTGCAGCCAAGCTTCTGCCATTCGGGCGTCAGCGCCGAGAGATCATCGGGCCATTCGGCGCTGATCTTGCCGCCTTCGAGGATTCCGGCGACCAGTGTCTTGGCATCGGGCGCGCCGCCGCCGGCACCGCCGGCGCCATAGGCGAAACGGTAGAATTGCAGCAGCTGGCCGGCGCGCTTGGCGCTTTGCGCGATGAGGCCCATCGCCTCCTTGACGAAATCGCTATCCTCCTCCCCTATCAGCTCGACGCCATTGTTGATGGCGCCGACCGGGCTGATCAGCTCGTGGCAGAGGCGCGAGGAGAGCAGTTCGAGAACGCGGAATTCGAGTTGCATCGCGCTATAATGCCGAGGATTTGCGGCGAGAAACAACCGGAGCGGCGATGAATCAGCGACTCGTCCCTGGCATGCGCGTGCGCCACCCCGCCGAGCCGGGCTGGGGCATCGGCCAGGTGCAATCGGCGATCGGCGCGCGCGTCACGGTGAATTTCGAGCATGCTGGCAAGCAGCTCATCAACGCGGGTGTCGTGATCCTGGAGCCGGTGGCGGACGATCCGGCGGAGTTTCCTATTTTGCGAACTTAATACTTATCGCCCGCAATTCATCGAGGGTTGGCATCGGCCAAATTTCCTCTCTGTAGCATAAGCGGGCATGCGGCTTTCCGCTATCCGAGCGTAATGCTACCGTCAAGCGTTCCTCGTTATCGGGGAATGCCGATTAAGAGGAACACGATGATAAGATTCGCCGGAACCAGCCTAGCCGCCTTCGCGATCGCGGTCCTCCTGAACTCCTGTTGCATGCCGGCGCCTTCACCCGATTATGCCGCGCTACTCGCGGCGCCCGACCGGACCGACGCCGATAGGCAGAACGACGCCCGGCGCCAGGCGGCAAAGCTCCTGGCCTTCACCGGCGTGCGGCCGGGCTGGATGGTGCTCGATATGGCAGCCGGCGCCGGCTACAGCACCGAATTGATGGCGCGCGCCGTGGCACCCGGCGGGGTCGTCTACGGACAGAACCCGCCTGGCACCATGCCGCGCGCCGTCGATGCGTTCAGCGCGCGCATGCAGCGCCCGGCAATGAAGAATGTGATCGACGACCGGCGCGCATTCGACGATCCGGTGCCGGCGAACGTCACCGATCTTGACCTCGTCACCTTCTTTTTCGGCTATCACGACACGACCTACTTGCCGGTCGACCGCGCCAAGATGGACAAGGCGCTGTTCAACGCGCTGAAACCGGGTGGCTACCTCGTGGTCGCCGATTACGCCGCGCTGCCCGGGGCGCCAGTCACGACGGGCAAGAGCTTCCATCGGCTAGACGAAAACATCGAGAAGAGCGAGATCGAGGCGGCCGGGTTCAAGCTGGTGGACGAGGGAAATTTCCTCCGCAATCCGAACGACACGCACGACTTCGTGATCTTCCATTCGAAGATCCCGATCGACAGCTTTGTCATCAAGTTTCAGAAACCGAACTGAAACTCACCTCTGATCCGCCAGAGCGGTGATGCGCTCCGCCTCGGCCAAATCCTCCGGCGCGTTGGCGTTGAAGAAGGGATCGTAGGGCGTCGTCGCAAACTCGACCGTTATCAGGCGATAGAGTCCGGTGAAGAGATCGACCTTGTGCAGCCCGCCCGCCAGCGCCGCGCGCAGATCGGCGCGCAAGCTGAGCGGCCAGAGGCCGAACACCGGGTGAGCGCGCCCGCCCGAAGCGGCGCAGGCGAGATCGTGCTTGCCGTCGCTCACTACCGCCGCCAAACGCGCGACGAGATCCACGGGCAAAAACGGCGCGTCAGTGGCGAAGCTGGCGACATGGGTCGCATCGAGCATGGTCTCGGCCGCCCAATCGAGCCCGGCCAGCACGCCGGCCAGGGGCCCGGCGAAATCGCCGATACTGTCGGTCACCACCGGTAATCCATATGGGGCAAAGCGCACTGGGTCGCCATTGGCGTTGAGAGCGAGCGCCGCGACTTGGGGCTTGGATCGTGCGATGACGCGCTCGAGGATGGTCTTGCCACCCAATGTTCGGAGAGTCTTGTCGCCGCCGCCCATGCGGCGCGACAGCCCGCCCGCCAGCAGCACGCCCGCAATTTTCATGATGCGATGGTCACGCGTCCTCGGAGATCGACGCCTTACGCTGGAGGCGCGGGCTCTCCGCCTCGACCAGACTACCGTCGTCGTCGAAAACGATGCGGCTCTCGCCGGCGAGTGCCACAAAGCGCTTGCCCTTGGCGCGGCCGATTAAGGTGAGGTTCGCCTTGCGCGCCAGCTCGACGCCCCAGGCGGTGAAGCCCGAGCGCGAGATCAATATAGGAATCCGCATCTGCACCGTCTTGATCACCATCTCGGAAGTCAGCCGCCCGGTGGTGTAGAAGATCTTGCCCTTGGGCGAGATTTTGTTGAGCCGCATATAGCCGGCGATCTTGTCGATGGCGTTGTGGCGACCGACGTCCTCCATGTAAACCAGCGGTCGGTCCTCCTCGCACAGCACGCAGCCATGGATGGCGCCCGCCGCGAGGTAAAGGCTCGGGCTCATATTAATCTTTTTTGCGAGGGCATAGAGCCACGAGGTCTTGAGCCGCGCCTTGGGATCGAGCTTGACCTCGTCGAAGCGCTCCATCAGATCGCCGAACACGGTGCCCTGGGCGCAGCCCGAGGTGAGAGTCTTCTTGCGCAGCTTCTTCTCGTAATCGGTCTTGCGCTTGGTGCGCACCACTACGGTCTCGAGCTCCTCGTCGTAATCGATCGCCGTCACCACATCGTCGAGCCGCAGCATGTTCTGGTTAGCGAGATAGCCGATGGCGAGGAAATCCGGGTGGTCGCCGACCGTCATCATGGTGACGATCTCCTGCCCGTTCAAAAACAAGGTCAGCGGACGCTCGATCACAACCCGCGTCTCGATTCGGGCACCGTCCTGGTCGAGGCCCGGTAACACCCGCGTGAGGCGCGGGTCATCGGGGTTGGGGCGGAGGGTGAACTCCTTCATACTCGCAATCATGACCCCGCCCCGGCTGGGCGGCAAGGCTAGGCATCGTCACGCCTGCCGCGACAAAATAAGGGAAGCCCTATGAGTTTTTACCCCTTCGAGCTCGTCCTCGCCGGCGTTCTGGCGGCGGCGGCGCCCATCGCCTGGGCGGCCGGACCGGATTGGTCGAAGGCGATCACCGTCTCGATGGTGATGAGCGAATACCAATTCACCCCCGACCATCTGAGCTTCGAGCGCGGCAAGCCCTACCGGCTCCATCTGGCGAATGCGGGCAGGGAGTTGCACGAGATCGACGCGCCCGAATTCTTCAAGACGATTACCCCGGCCGATACCACCATGCTGGTGCGCGAAGGCCAGGAGATCGACGTCGAGCCGGGCCAGCAGGCCGATTTCCTCTTCGTGCCCAACGCCACCGGGCAATTCCCCTTCGAATGCGAGGATCACGTCGAATTCGGCATGACCGGCTCGATCGCGGTCAAATAAGAGCTTCTATTCCCTCTCCCTTCGTCACCATCGCGAAAGCGGGGCCCAGGCAGCCACACGATATGCTGCCCTGGATTCCCGCTTACGCGAGAATGACGGTTGAAGGTAAACTCGACCGTGTCCTAAGCCTTTGAAACTGTGGGGCGGCCGGCCCTGTTTAGGGGGCGAGATTTTTCTCCGGCGGCGCTATTCTGCCCTTCCCATATCAGTCCCATGACCATGATCGATCCCTTCGGCCGCTCCATTTCCTACCTACGCGTCTCGGTGACGGATCGCTGCGACTTCCGCTGCATCTATTGCATGTCGGAGGATATGAGCTTTCTGCCGAAGGCCGAGGTGCTGACGCTGGAGGAGCTCGATCGCACCTGCGGCGCCTTCATCGATCTCGGCGTCAAAAAGCTGCGGCTAACCGGCGGCGAGCCGCTGGTGCGGCGCAACGTGATGAGCCTGGTGCGTGCGCTCGGCGCCCGGGTCAAAGCCGGTACGCTTGACGAGCTGACGCTGACCACCAACGGCAGCCAGCTCGCACGCTTCGCCGTTGAGTTGAAGGATGCCGGGGTCGAGCGGATCAACGTCTCGCTCGACACGCTCGATTCCGATAAATTCGCCAAGATCACCCGCTGGGGCAAGCTCGCCCAGGTGATGGAGGGGCTCTCAGCGGCCAAGGCCGCCGGGCTCACGGTCAAGATCAACACCGTCGCCTTGAAGGGCGTCAATGAGGACGAGTTCGACCATCTTGTCGCCTGGTGCGGCGAGCAGGGCTTCGATCTCACTTTCATCGAGGTGATGCCGATGGGCGAGCTCGGCGCCGGCGCCCGGCTCGATCAATATCTGCCGCTCTCGCTGGTGCTCGCCAAGCTTCGGCAACGCTGGACTCTCGAGGAGAGCTATTATTCCAGCGGCGGGCCGGCGCGCTACGCCAATGTGCGCGAGACCGGGCGCAAATTGGGCTTCATCACTCCGCTCACCCATAATTTCTGCGAGAGCTGCAACCGCGTGCGGCTCACTTGCACCGGCACGCTCTATATGTGCCTCGGCCAGGAAGATGCCGCCGATCTGCGCGCGCCATTGCGTCAGTCGGAGACCAACGAATCCCTGGAGAAAGCGATCCGCACCGCGATCGCGCGCAAGCCCAAGGGCCATGATTTCATCATCGAGCGCGGGCGCGGCGAGGTTTCGGTGCCGCGCCATATGAGCGTGACCGGCGGCTAAGCAGAGTCCCGTGACCGAATACCGCTCCATCGCCTTCGTCGCCAGCGAAGTGCCTCAGGCGCAGGACGCGCTGCGCGAGCTCAATTCGCGCTATGGCGGCGTCGAGCCGGAAAAAGCCGACGTGATCATCGCGCTAGGCGGCGACGGCTTCATGCTGGAGACGCTGCACCGCTATCTCCACCGGCAAGTGCCCTTTTACGGCATGCATCGCGGCAGCGTCGGCTTCCTGATGAACGGCTACGGCGCCTCGGCGCTGAAGGAGCGCCTCGCCCGCGCGCAATCGGTTACCATCCATCCGCTGGCGATGGAGGCGCAGGACGCGCATGGCACGACCCACCGCGCGCTCGCCATCAACGAGGTCTCGCTCACTCGCCAGGGCCGTCAGGCGGCGAAGATCCGCATCAGCGTCGACAGCATCGTGCGTCTCGACGAGCTGATGGCGGATGGCGTGCTGCTGGCGACGCCGGTCGGCAGCACCGCCTATAACCTCTCGGCGCATGGGCCGATCATTCCCTTGAAGGCCGAGATCATGGCGCTGACCCCGGTCAGCGCCTTCCGGCCGCGGCGCTGGCGCGGCGCGCTGCTGCCGCAGGCGGCCAAGGTGCGCTTCGACACAATCGAGGCCGATAAGCGCCCGCTAAGCGCCACCGCCGATTACACCGAGGTGCGCGACGTGCTCTCGGTCGAGATGCGCCAGGACCGCGACAGCACGCTCACCCTGCTGTTCGATCCCGAGCAGAATCTCGATGAGCGGGTGCTGAAGGAACAGTTTTTGTCATAAAAGCCGGGCGTCCTCACGCCAGCGTGATCGCCGGGCGCGCGACATGATCGTAAAATCGGCGCATAAAGCGCCACGCGACCATCCGGGAGGAATTCCATGACCAAGCGCGCCGATACCCTCGCTTTCACCCGCCGCCAGCTCATCGCCGCCGGCTCCGCCGCGGCGCTGGCCGCCTCGCTGCCCGGCGCCGCATTCGCGCAAACCGTCCAGAAGCTCAAGATCGGCGTGATCGGCGCCGGCCATATCGGCGGCACGGTGGGCGGGCTCTGGATCAAGGCGGCCCATCCGGTGATGTTCGCGACGCGCAATCCCGCCGAGCTGAAGGACATGGTGGCGGGGCTCGGCTCGCTGGCCAGTGCCGGCACCGACGCGCAGGCGATCGCCTATGGCGACGTCGTCTTCATCGCCATCCCCTACGGCGCGCTGCCGCAATTCGCCCAGGAAAACGGCGCCACGCTGAAGGGCAAGATCGTGCTCGATGCCGAGAACGTCAATGCCGGCCGCGACGGTCAGGCGCTCGCCGACGAGGTCGCGGCCAATGGCGTCGGCATCACCTCGCAGAAATACCTGGCCGGGGCGCATGTGGTGCGCGCCTTCAACACGCTCGGTTATCACATCCTCGCCGACGCGGCGAACCGGGCCCCGCCGCGCCTCGCAATCCCGATCGCCGGCGACAACCACCGCGCGGTCCATGTCGCGGCGCATCTCGTGCGCGACGCGGGATTCGATCCGGTGATCGTGGGCGGCCTCGCCAGCGCGAGCCGGTTCCAGACCGGCGGTCCCGGCTATGGCCAGAACGTCACCGCGCCCGAGCTCAAGAAGATTCTCGGCCTGAAGCCCTAACCCATGGCGGACAAGGCGGCGCGATACCACCGCTGGATCGCGCGCGCGGTGCCGGTGACGCCTGCCGAGCTCGGCGCCACCATCTGGTCCTTCGCCTATTTCTTTACTCTGCTAGCGGGGTACTACGTGCTGCGGCCGTTGCGCGACCAGATGGGCATCGCCGGTGGTGTGCGCAATTTGCCCTGGATGTTCACCGCGACGTTCCTCGTCCTGCTCGCGGCGCAACCGCTTTACGGCATGTTGGTCGCCAAGGTGCCGCGCGCGAAATTTATCCCCCTCATCTACCATTTCTTCGTCGCGAACCTCGCCATCTTCTGGCTGCTGCTGACCTTCGACATCGAGCCGGTCATCGTCGCGCGGGTGTTTTTTGTCTGGGTCAGCGTCTTCAGCCTTTTCGCCGTCGCGGTGTTCTGGTCGTTCATGGCCGATCTCTTCACCGCCGAGCAGGGCAAGCGCCTGTTCGGCTTCATCGGCGCCGGCGGCACGGCGGGCGCGCTGTTCGGGCCCGTCATCACCATCGGCCTCTCGGTGCCGCTCGGGCCGGTCAATCTCTTGATTGCCGCGGCGATCTTTCTCGAATTCGCCGTCTACTGCATTCACCGGCTCGAGCGCGCGGCGCTCAGCCATGGCGGGGCTGCGCCATCGGACGATAAGCGCATTGGCGGCAATGCCTTTGCAGCATTGTTCGAGCTGGCGCGCTCGCCCTACCTGCTCGGCATCGCGCTCTGGGTCAGCCTGCTCTCTTTCGGCGGCACCATCGTCTACCTCGAACAGGCCAATATCGTAGCATCCACCATCCACGACCGCGCGGTGCAGACGCAGCTTTTCGCCGGCATCGACCTCGCGGTCGGGCTCATCGCGCTGGCGATCCAGGTTTTCGCCACCGGCAAGTTCCTGAAGCGCTTCGGCACCGGCGTTTCGGCGGCGGCGCTGCCCGCGCTCTACGTGCTGGGCTTCGCCGTGCTGGCGGTGCTGCCCATGCTGGCGGTGGTGGTGGGCTTACAGGTGCTGCAGCGGGTGATGAATTTCGCCATCGCCAACCCGGCGCGCCAGGTCTTCTTCACCGTGGTCAGCCGCGAGGAGAAGTACAAGGCGAAGAACGCGATCGACGTGGTTGTGTTCCGTGGCTCCGACGCGCTCTATGGCGGGATATTCGACGGTTTGCAGTTCATCGGCATGAAGCTAGCCATGATCGCCGCCTGCGCGGTGCCGGTGGCGCTGGGCTGGACAGTGCTGTCGCTGGCGCTCGGCCGCAACCAGGAACGCCGCGCCGCGAAGCTGCGTTGACAAGATGGAGGCCGCGATGAATGGAGACCACGGCGGATCGTCGATGACGCGGCGGCGCCTCGGCGCGCTGGCAGCCGGGCTGAGCGTCGCGTCGCTGCTGCCGCGCGGCGTCAAAGCGCAGCGTGCTACGGACGCGCTGATCACCCGCCAGATCCCATCGAGCGGCGAGCGACTGCCGGCGGTCGGGCTCGGCACCGCCTCGATCTTCGACAGCGACAATGCCACGACCCGCCAGGCAGCTGGCGCGGTGGTAGCGGCGCTGACCGACGGCGGCGGCAAGCTCATCGACACCGCCTCGACCTATGGCGATGCCGAGAGCGTGCTGGGCGCGGTTCTTCCGCCCACCGATCGTGCGAAGTTCTTTCTGGCCTCGAAGGTGGAATCGCCTGCCGCGGCCGAGCTGCGCCGTTCCTTGACGCGGCTGAAGATCGCCCAGCTCGATCTCTTGCAGCTCCACAATGTCCGCGATGCCGGCCAATCGCTGGCGCAGTTCCGCGACTGGAAGTCGCAAGGCCTCTGCCGCTATACCGGCATCACCTCGACCTATCACGGCGATTTTGCCGCGGTGGAAGCCGTACTGATTCGCGAGAAGCCCGATTTCGTGCAGATCGATTATTCAATCGACAACCGCGTGGCCGAGCAACGCATCTTGCCGGCGGCGGCGGACGCCAAGGCGGCGGTGCTGACAGCATTGCCCTTCGGCCGCGGGCGTCTCTTCCGCGCGGTGAAGGGAAAGCCGCTGCCCGATTGGGCGAAGGATTTCGACGCGCAAAGCTGGGCGCAGTTCTTCCTGAAATTCCTCCTGGGCGATCCGCGCATCACCGCCGTCATCCCGGGCACCGCCGATCCCGCGCATATGGCAGATAATCTCGGCGCCATGCGCGGAAGGCTACCCGATGCGGCGACGCGCCAGCGCATGGTTGCGTTGATCGAGGGGCTGTAGCGCGCGCCGCTGCCCCTGGCATCGGCCGGGCCGCTTCGGCATAGTAAGAGCGTGACGACCAAGACCCTCTCGACCCAAGAGATGATTGCCCGGCTGGTCGGTTTCGACACCACCAGCCGCGACAGCAATCTCGAGCTGATCGATTTCGTGCGGGATTATCTCGACGGGCTCGGCGTCGAGAGCGAGCTGGTCTTCGACACGGATAAGCGCAAGGCCAATCTCTTCGCCACGCTCGGCCCGGCGGAGAAACCCGGCATCATGCTGTCGGGCCATACCGACGTGGTGCCGGTCGACGGCCAGGAATGGGCGAGCGAGCCGTTCAAGGCGACCACCAAGAGCGACAAGCTTTACGCGCGCGGCGCCTCCGACATGAAAAGCTTCATCGCCGTGGCGCTGGCGCTGGTGCCGGAATTCCTCACCGCCAAGCTCAAGACGCCGATCCATCTCGGCCTCACCTATGACGAGGAGGTCGGCTGCCTCGGCGTGCGTGGTTTGATCGACATGCTGAAGACCCGCGCAGTGAAGCCCAGGCTCTGCATCATCGGCGAGCCGACTAGCATGCAGCCGGTCATCGCGCATAAGGGCAAGCGCAGCATCGCCTGCCGCGTCCACGGCCACGAGGCGCATTCCTCGCTCACCCACGTCGGGGTCAACGCGGTCGAGACCGCGGCGGAGATCGTCGCGTATTTGAAGGGCATGGCGCGTCGACGCCGCGACAAGGGTCCGTTCGATCCTGCCTTCACGCCGCCCTATACGACCATCCATACCGGCACCATGGCGGGCGGCACAGCGCTCAATATCGTGCCGCGCGATTGCCGCTTCGATTTCGAGATCCGGCATTTGCCCGGCGACGATCCCGCCGGGATCATCAAGGAATTGCAGGGCTTCGCCAAGACGCTGCTGCCGGAGATGACAGCGGTGAGCCGCGATGCCGCGATCGTCTTCGACGAGTGGAACGCCGTCCCCGCCCTCTCGGCATCTCCCGAGGACGAGGTGGTGCAGCTGGCTCAGGCGCTGTCGGGCGCCAACGCCACGGGCAAGGTCAGCTTCGCCACCGAGGGCGGGCTCTACCAGGAAGCCGCCATTCCAACGGTGATCTGCGGCCCGGGATCGATCGAGGAGGCGCATAAGCCGAACGAGTTCATCGCCTTGGACCAGATCCGTCAATGCGAGCAATTCATGCGCCGGCTGATGGAGCGGGCGGCGCGTTGAGCGGGCACCGCATCGAGATTCCGCCGCCCGATATCCGCCCCTACGCCCAGGGCAATCGCGGCGTTCCCTATGTGACGACGCTCGACAGCGGCAAGCCCGGGCGCCACGTCATGCTCTGCGCCCTGATGCACGGCAATGAGATTTGCGGCGCCGTCGCGCTCGACCATCTCTTCCGCGCTGGCGTCGCGCCGGCGCGCGGCCAGCTGACGCTGGTCTTCGCCAATGTCGACGCCTACCGCAGCTTCGATCCGGCCGATCCGACGGTGTCGCGCTATCTCGACGAGGACATGAACCGGGTCTGGGACGCAGCGAGCCTCGACGGCAAGCGCGCGAGCAGCGAGCTGCGCCGAGCCCGGGCGCTGCGCCCGATCTTCGACAGCGCCGATTGGCTGCTCGATCTGCATTCGATGCAGTATTCGGCGACCCCGCTAGCGCTCGCCGGCACGACGGATAAGAGCCTCGCTCTGGCGCGGCGTGTCGGGCTGCCGGGCTTGATCGTGCGCGACAAGGGCCACGCCGCCGGGCCGCGGCTGCGCGATTACGCCGATTTCAACGTCGTCGCGGCGGCGCCAACCGCCCTCCTTGTCGAATGCGGCCAGCACTGGGAGATCGCCACGGCCGAGACCGCGATCGCGGTGACGCGACGATTCCTCGCCGCATCGGGCATCCTCGCCGCCGATGAAGCGGCGCGCATCCTCGCCGAGAAGGTGCCACCACAACGCGTCATCGACGTCACCGAGGCGGTGATGGTGACGAGCGAGAATTTCCGCTTTCTCGGCGATTATCACGGCCTCGAGATCATCCCCAAGGCCGGCACGGTGATCGCGCGCGACGGCGACCGTGAGATCGCGACGCCCTACGACGATTGCGTGCTGATCATGCCGTCCAGGCGGCTGTCGCCGCGCCAGACCGCGGTCAGGCTCGGGCGCTACGCCGAGTAACGAGCGCTACGGCGCTTCGGCGATGCAGATGTTGCGGCAGGTCGGCAGGCCGATGTCGCCCGCCTGCGCATATTGGGCAAGCCGCTCGGCGACCATGGCGTAGAATTCAACCAGCTTCGCCGGGTCGAGCTTGGCGAGGTTGTGCCTGGTGCTGAAGGCGCCAGCCGCCATCCAATCGATAAAATCCTTGGCCGAGGGCACCGGCAGGATCAGCTCGCTTGTTTCGATGGCAAGCTCGGTGAAGCCAGCGCCGAGAAAAAGGCCACGAATGTCCTTCGGCTCGGTCATCGAATAGGGCGTCAAATTGGCCGCCTCGACGCCGACGAAATGCTTCAGCGCCTCGGCGATGGCGGCGTGGCCGGGATTGCGCGACAGCGGGCCCCAGATGGTGAACAGCACCGCGCCGCCGGGACGCAGCACACGGCGCATCTCGCTCATCGCCTTGGCGCGGTCGCGAAAGAACTGGATGCCCTCGAAGCAAGTGACGAAATCGACGCTGGCTTTCTCCAGCGGCAGAATTTGCGCGCTCGACTGATGCCAGACGATCGGCGCCGCGGCGGCACCGTCCGGCACCGAGCGCGCAACCGCCAGCATGCCCTCGTCGCTATCAACCCCGGCGACATGGCCGCCCGGCCCTACCGCCAAGGCGAGGAGCCGCGCGCCGATGCCTGTGCCGCAGGCGACGTCGAGCGCGCTTTGGCCAGGCTTGGGCGCGCGCAGCGACAGCGCCAGCCGCGCCCAGGGCGCGAAGACGCCCGGCACCAGGAATTTCTCGTAGGCCTCGCCGGGGGTCAGGTGATTGCTTTCAGCTTCGCCGCCGCGGCTTTTTTCGCCGCCGCCGAGGGCTCGCCCAGCCTGACCGCGACATGGCCGTTCTTCTGCGCGAAGCCGAGATAGCTATAGGCAACGCCGCTGTCGCGGATGAATTCCTGAAACGCCTTAAACTCGTGGCGCCGCCAATTGGGATAATTGAAATACTCGTCGAAGACGATGACCGAGCCCGGCCCAAGCCTTGGCGCCAGCAACTCGAACACCGTTCGGGTCGAGGAATAGATGTCGCAATCGACATGCAGGAAGGCGACGCGCTCGTTCGGATGGGTCTTAAGGATGATCGGCAAAGTGTGGCTGAACCAGCCGGGATGCAGCGTGACGTTGACCGGCACGGCGGGAAGATCACCGGCGCGGGAGAATTTTCCCTTGCGCTCGAAGGTGCCGGACCAGTTCTCGGGCAGGCCCTCGAAACTGTCGAAGCCATGAAAGCGCCGCGTCGATTGCTTCGACACGTGACGCAGGCTGGCACCGTCAGCGACGCCGAATTCCAGCGCCATTCCCTTGGCCGGCGCCAGGCCGAGCGCGTAGCTCAGCAGATCCCAGCGGTCGGCGCAGATCTGCGCCTCGCCCATATACGCCTCGATGTAATCGAGGCTTTGCTGCTTGGCGCGCTCTTGCAGGCCGGTGATGAGATAGCGGCCGTGATATTTGAGCGCGAAGCGGCGATAGAGCCGCTCCGACAGCGGCAGCTTGTGGCGATCGCCTTTTTTGCCGAACTGGCTCATCACTTCGCTCCGGTGCCGCGCGTGGCGAGCTTCAAGTCGATGAGCAAGGGATAGAGCGCCGAGAACAGCGCCAGCGAGACGCCCCAGGCGCCCTCGCGATAGCCCTTGCGCGCGATATAGGATTTCCAGCCGCGGCTCAGCGAGCGCCGCATCGCCTTGGCGAGGCGCGGTCGGGCGCCGGCATCGGCGGCGTCGAGGGCGGCGAGATCGGTATAGCGGTTGAGGCGCTGCATCATGTCGGCGAGATCGCGATCGACCCTATGCTCCATCCTGTGCTTCAGGGTACCGCCCTGCCCAGTCAGCGCAATGCGCGGATGGACGCGGCCCGCGCCCCAATGCTTGGCGCCCTTGCGGAACAAGGACGGCTTCGCCGCGACGCCGTTATAGGCGCCCCAGCCGAAACGCACCAGCCGTCCGCCGATGTGATTGGCCATGGGGACGAGGAAATATCCCTGCTTGCCGCCGGCACGCTCGAGCGTCACCTGGATTTCGGCGGCGAGCTCCTTCGACACGCGCTCATCGGCATCGACCTCGAGAATCCAATCGCCCTGACAGGCGGATATTCCGGCATTGCGACGCGGACCCTCGAGCGCCCATTCGCCCTGGATCAGCCGCGCCTTGAATTTGCGCGCGATCTTGGCCGAGCCGTCGCTCGAGCGGTCGAGCACGACCACGATCTCATCGGCGAAAGCGAGGGTGGCGAGGCAAGCGGCGAGCTGCGCCTCCTCGTTGCGCGCCACCACCAGCGCTGAAAGGCGCGGCGCCGTGCCGGATTTTACCTTGCCGATGGTCTTCGCCACAACGATCCCCTGCCCCGGCGGAGAATGGACACATCCGCGTCGTTTTCGTCAATGCCCCGTCACCGCCGCCAGCAAGGCCGCCGGGTCGTCGGGCAGGCGGTTGCCGCGCCAGGCGACGATCTGGTCGGGCCGGATGAGAGCAAGATCGGCACCGTAGAGATCGCGCGCCTCCTCATTGGGCAATGCCAGCACGGCGAGCGGCATACCGATCCGCTGCGCAGCGGCGGCGAGGATTCCAGCATCGGGCGCGTGCAAGCCGAGGCGCAGCAGGGTGAACTCGAAGCCGAGCGCGTCGTAAAGCGAGCGTTTGTCATCGAGCCAGAGATGCGGCGCGCGGCCGCCCGGCACGGCGGATGGAATATAAACATTGGGTTCGTCACGTGGCGGTGCCGTGCCATCGGAGGCAATGATGGGCGAGCCGTCGTAGCGCGCACCGAAGGTGACGCCCGGGATGTTGAACTCGGCCCGGGCATGCGCGGAGAGATATTCCCCCGCCGTGCGCCGCGCCGCATCGCCCGCCGCCCCGGCGGCCTCGAGCTCGGGCGGCAAGGGCATCAGCCCGATTGAATCGGCAAAGCCACGCGCATAGGCGGTATTGCGCCGCGCCACCGGCAGGCGCTCCAACTCATAGCTCGCCAATAATTTAGCGCCGCCCCAGCTGCGCAAAACCGCGGCGAGCTTCCAGCCGAGATTGACCGCGTCCTCGACCGCGGTGTTGTAGCCAAGCCCGCCGGTCGGGGTGAAGAGATGCACCGCATCGCCGCCGAGCAGGACGCGGCCCGCGCCGAAACGCTCGGCGACCAAAGTGAATCCTGCCGTCCAGCTCCGCCGCGCGACGATGTCGAGATCGCATGGGGCGCCGAGCGCTTGCGTGAACATGGCGCGCGCCTGGCTCTCGGAAATCTCCCCGCTCTCCTCATCCGGGCGGAGCTGCGCGTGAAAGACGAACTCATCCTTGCCATCGAGCGGAATGACCAGCGCGCGACGGTCGCGGTTGACTGTGACGTATTGCCAGGCCTTGGCGCCGGCGATGTGGCTGAAGAGATCGGCCGAGCGGAAATGGATCGCATGCTGCGGCCCGCCCATATAGCCGCGCTGCGCGCCGCTCTCGCCGGCATAGGCGATGCCGAGCGCCTTGCGGATCGGGCTGCGCGGGCCGTCGGCGCCGACCAGATAGGCCGCCGAGAATGTTTTGGCGGGGCCGCCATCGGCCGGCTCGGCGGTCAGCTCGACATGGCTGCCGCGATCGGTAAAACCCGTGACGCGACGGCCGAAAGCGAGGCTGACGCTGGGATGCTTTTCCGCCTCCTGGCGTAGCACGCGCTCGACATAGATCTGCGAGCAGCGATGCGGCAGCTCGGCGGCGCTCCACGAGCCCGACAGCGTCTTGACCAGATCGCCGGCCTTCGCCGAGGACGGCAGATGAAACCGCGCCAGCTCGTGGGTGGCGAGACGCGTCCAATAGGTGACGTCGGTCGGATAATCGGGCGGCAGACCGGCGCGGCGCACCGCGGCGGCGAAACCGAGGCGCCGGTAATGCTCCATCGTGCGCGCCTGCGTCGCATTGGCTTGTGGGAAATCCGAGGTCGACGGCTTTTCCGTCAGCAGCAAGGTGCGGATGCCGCGCCGACCCAGCTCATTCGCCAGCATCAGCCCGCACGGCCCGCCGCCGGCGATGAGCACATCGGCGTCGAAAGAAGCGGTCATTGCGGTCTCACGGCGGCGCGGTGCAGTATTCCGAAAACGAGGGGGGATATAATGGGCACGATCCGGATTGTACCGCAGCTTGCCGCGTTCGTGCTCGCTGCATTGCTGGCGGGACATGCCGAGGCGCAGACCGTCAAGATCGGCGTGGTCGACACTTTCAGCGGGCCGCAGGCGAGCTTCGGCGAGTACACCGACAAGGGCTTTCGCCTCTATATCAAGCTTCACGAAAAGGATTTGCCGCCGGGCGTCAAGATCGAGCTGCTCAACCGCGACGATGGCGGCCCCAACCCCGACCGCGCCCGGCAGCTGGCGCAGGAGCTGGTCACCCGCGATCAGGTCAATCTGCTGGCGGGCGCTGCCTTCACGCCGATCGGCGTCGCCGTGGCGTCGGTCGCCGACGAGGCCAAGATTCCCTTTGTCATCACCAACGCGGCGACGCCGACCGTCACCGCGAAATCACAATACGCCGTGCGCTTCTCCTTCACCGTGCAGCAATCCAACGTCTCGCTCGGAACCTGGGCGGCCAAGCATTACAAGACCGCCTATACGCTGGTCAGCGACTACACGCCGGGCTGGGATACCGAGCAGGCCTTCACCACCGCATTCAAGGCCGGCGGCGGTACCGTGCTGGGCAGCGTGCGCGTACCCATCCAGGAGACTAATTTCACGCCTTACCTCGAGCGCGTGAAGGACGCCAAGCCAGCCGTGCTGCTGGTCTTCGTGCCGGGCGGACGTTCGGCCACGGTGGTAATGAAAAGCTTCGCCGATCTCGGCCTCAACAAGACGACGAAGCTGGTCGGCCCGGGAGAATCGATCCTGCCCGACGACGAATTGCAGAACATGGGCGACGCGGTGCTCGGCGCGATCACGGTGTCGCATTATTCGGCGGCGGCGAATCGTCCCGCCAACAAGGCGTTCGTTGCGGCCTGGAAGAAGGAATACGGCGCGGATACAACGCCGAATTTCGTCGGCGTGGCGGCATGGGACGGGATGGACGCGATCTTCCAGGCGATCAGGGCGCAGAACGGCAAGCTCGATCCCGACAAGACCCTCGACATCCTGCGCCACTACAAGAGCGCCACCAGCCCGCGCGGCCCGATCGCCATCGATCCGGCGACGCGCGACATCGTGCAGAACGAATACCTGCGCGAGGTGCGCAAGGTCGACGGCCGCCTCGAGAACGTCGAGATCGAAACCATCGCCACCGGCGTCAGGGCCGATGGAACCAGCGGCCCATGAGCGAGACGGTTCGACATGCAGCAAAATAAAGACCGCATCCAGACCACCCATGTCGGCAGCCTGCCGCGGCCGCACGATCTGCTCGATTTGATGAAGGCAAAAATTGCGGCGGGCGGCAAAGCGCCCGCCGGCTACAACGCAAGCATCAAAAAAGCGGTGACGGAGAGCGTGCACCGCCAGGCCGAGACCGGAATCGATATCGTCGCCGATGGCGAGATGTCGAAGCCCGGATTCTTTTCCTACGTCGCCGAGCGGCTGGCGGGCTTCGAGGCGCGCCCGAACGAGAAGCGGATCAGCTTCGAGGCCGAGCGCAACGCCTTTCCCGAATATTACGAGGAATACTTCAAGCAGGCGATGCTCGGCGGCTCAATTGCGCCGACGGTGCCGATGGTCTGCACCGGCCCGATCGCCTATCGCGGCCAGGCTGCCGTCGCGCGTGACATCGCCAATCTCAAAACGGCGATGACAGCCGCCGGCGCCAAGACCGCCTTCATGCCATCGGTCGCGCCCGCCGGCGTCGGCCGCAACGAATACTACAAGAGCGACGAGGAGTTCTTCTTCGCCGCCGCAGCAGCCCTCCATGAGGAATACCAGGCCATCGTCGATGCCGGATTATTGCTTCAGGTCGACGATCCGTTCCTGACCGACCGCTTCGTCGATCCACGGCTCGACGACCGGCAGCGCGCCGCGCGCGCCGAGCTTTACGTCGCGTCGATCAACGTGGCGCTCCAGGGCATTGCGCCCGAGCAGGTGCGGTTCCACACCTGCTACGGCATCAACGAGGGCCCGCGCATCCACGAGGCGGCGCTGTCCGACGTCGTCGGCTACATGCTCAAGGTCAAGGCCGGCTCCTACAGCTTCGAGGCGGCCAATCCGCGCCACGAGCACGAATATCATTTGTGGGAGAGCGTGAAGCTGCCCAAGGACAAGGTGCTGATCCCCGGCGTCATCACCCATGCCAGCAACATCGTCGAGCACCCCGAGCTGATCGCCGAGCGCCTGACGCGCTTTGCCAGGCTGGTCGGGCGCGAGAACGTCATCGCCGGGGCCGATTGCGGCTTTTCCTCGCAGGCGAGCTATCACACCGAGGTCCATCCGACCGTGGTCTGGGCAAAGTTCGAGGCGATGCGCGAGGGCGCGGCGCTTGCCAGCAAGGGACTTTGGGGCTAATTCCAATCGCATGCCGAATCGCAAGGTCTATCTCGTCGGCAGCGTGCCGTTGCGCGACGCCGCGACAGTGTTCGAGACCGTCAGCGCCGCGCTGGGGCCGCGCATCGCGCGAATTCCCGACGGCGAAACCGGCGAGCGGCTCGACTGGATCACCTGGCTCGAGCCGGTGTTCTGGGGCCACCCCGCGCTCGAGCCGTCGGACGAGGTCTTCCGCCTGCACAAGACGGCGACGCCGCGGCGACGCTATCGCCTGAAGCCGGGCCATTCGCTCGCCGAATTCCGCATCGACAATCTGTTCTATGCCGACAAGGCGATCCAATCCTATGCCGCCTTCCGCCGGCTGCGCGACGAAGGCAAAATCGCGCCGGGCATCCGCTTCCAGGTCGATCTCGTGCCCGCCCATTCGGTGCTGTGGCTGTTCGTCGCCGAGGCGCTGCAGGCCGAGATGGACCCGATCTACAACGATGCCGTCGCGCGCGAGATCGACAAGCTGGCGGCAGCCATCCCGCATCAAGACCTCGCCATCCAGTTCGACGTGGCGTCCGCCGTATTCGCGCGGCTGCAGCGCAACGAGACCGGCGCCTATGGCGGAACCAAGGAGGCGATGCAAGACAAGTTCACCGGCATTCTCGTCGATCTCGCCGAGCGGGTGCCCGCCGATATCGATCTGCTGTTTCATTTCTGCTACGGCGACAGCAGCCACCGCCATGTCGTCGAGCCGACCGACATGGGCGACATGGTCGAGATGGCGAACCGGCTGACCCGCGCGATCAAGCGCCCGATCCAGCTCATCCATATGCCGGTGCCGCGCAACCGGACGGACGATGCCTATTTCGCGCCGTTGCAGCGTCTCGCGCTGCGCCCGGAAACCGAGCTCTGCCTCGGCGTCGTCCATTACACCGACGGCCTCGACGGGACCCGGCGCCGACTTGCCGCAGCGGCGAAGCAGCGCCACGATTTCGCCATCGCCACCGAATGCGGCTTCGGCCGGCGGGATCCGGCGACGATTCCCGAGTTACTGCGCATCCACGCTGAGGCCGCAACACCCGACGCCTGAAACCGGGGGCCGCGAACGCTTCTTGCCGGGGCGGCGGTGATTGCGAATTTTTATCACGTTCCGCATGGCTGTCGCGCAATTCGACAAGCGGGATTGCCAGCCCCATCCAATGTTCCTAGAGTCCGCTGCCAAGGAGACGGGCATGAAACTTGCCGAAGCGACGCTGGACGACAAATACACCAAGCCTTCCGGCCGGGTTTATCTCTCGGGCGTGCAGGCGCTGGTGCGCCTCCCGATGATGCAGCAGGAGCGCGACGCCGCCGCCGGCCTCAATACCGGCGGCTTTATTTCGGGCTATCGCGGCTCGCCGCTCGCGGTCTATGACGGCGCGCTGATCCAGGCGCGCGGGCATTTGAAGGCGCACAACATCCATTTCCAGCCCGGGATCAACGAGGATCTCGCGGCGACCTCGTTGTGGGGCAGCCAGCAGGTCAATCTCTACGACAGCGCCACCGTCGATGGCGTCTTCGGCATCTGGTATGGAAAAGGGCCGGGCGTCGACCGCTCGATGGACGTGCTGAAGCACGCAAATTCGGCCGGCAGCTCGCGCCATGGCGGCGTGCTCGCCATCGCCGGCGACGATCACGGTTGCCAATCCTCGACGCTGGCGCATCAGAGCGAGCAGATGCTGGCGGGCGCGATGATGCCGATCCTCAACCCGGCGAATGTGCAGGAATATCTCGATTACGGCATCTACGGCTTCGCGCTGTCGCGCTATTCCGGCTGCTGGGTCGGCTTCAAGGCGATCGCCGAGGCGGTCGAGAGCTCGGCCTCGGTCGAGATCGACCCGCATCGCATGCGCCTGGTCGAGCCGACCGATTTCGTCCTGCCGGAAGGCGGGCTCAACATCCGCTGGCCCGACACGCCGCTGCAGCAAGAGGCGCGGCTGCATGGACCGAAGATGGCGGCGGTCGCCGCCTTCGCCCGCGCCAATCCCATCGATCGGCTCGTCTTCGACGCGCCGGCGGCACGCCTGGGCATCGTGGCGAGCGGCAAGGCCTATCTCGACGTGCGCCAGGCGCTCGAGGATTTGGGTTTGGATCGGCGCGCCTGCGAGGCGATAGGTATCCGGCTCTACAAGGTGGGGCTGGTTTGGCCGCTGGAGGTCGAGGGCGCCAAGCGCTTCGCCGCCGGGCTCGAGGACGTACTGGTGGTGGAAGAGAAGCGCGACTTCATCGAGAATCAGCTGCTGCGCGTGCTCTACAATCTGGATAAGCGGCCGCGCGTGGTCGGCAAGACCGACGAAAGCGGCGCCGTGCTGCTGCCGAGCGCCGGCGAGCTCGACCCCACCGTGGTGGCGCGCGCGATCTTTTCGCAGCTGAAGCGGCTGAAGCTCACCACCCCCGCCCTCTCGCAGCGCCTGGCGCGCCTCCTGTCGTTCGAGCAAAAGGGCGATGTCGGCCACAAGACGCAGCGCATGCCCTATTTCTGCGCCGGCTGTCCGCACAACACCTCGACCAAGGTGCCGGAAGGCAGCCGCGCCCTCGCCGGCATTGGCTGCCATTTCATGGCGATCTGGATGCCGCGCAATACCGAGACCTACAGCCATATGGGCGGCGAAGGCGCCGCCTGGATCGGCCAGGCGCCCTTCACCAGCGACAAGCATGTCTTCCAGAATCTGGGCGACGGCACTTATTCGCATTCGGGACTGCTGGCGCTACGCGCCGCCGCGGTGTCGGGCGTCAACATCACCTACAAGATTCTCTATAACGACGCGGTGGCGATGACCGGCGGCCAGCAGGTCGAGGGCCATTTGAGCGTCGGCGACATCGCGCGCCAGGTCGCGGCATCCGGCGCCAAGAAGATCGTCGTCGTCTCGGACGAGCCCGACAAATACGCGCCCGGCCAGTTTGCCGGCGGCATCGCCATCCATCACCGCGACGCGCTCGACCAGGTGCAGCGCGATTTGCGCGACATCGAAGGCCTCACCGTTCTCATCTACGACCAGACCTGCGCCGCGGAAAAGCGCCGCCGCCGCAAGCGCGGCACCTTCCCCGATCCGGCCAAGCGCGTCTTCATCAACGAGGCGGTGTGCGAGGGCTGCGGCGATTGCTCGGAGGTCTCGAACTGCGTCGCGGTGAAGCCGCTCGACACCGAGCTCGGTCGCAAGCGAGTCATCGACCAGTCGAGCTGCAACAAGGATTATTCCTGCGTCAACGGCTTTTGCCCGAGCTTCGTCACCGTGCATGGCGGGTCTTTACGCAAGCTCGAGGCGAAGCGCCTGGTGCGCGAGGCGGCCGATCACATCGCCGCGCTGCCGCCGCCGGCGCCGAAGCCCCTGAGCGAGCCCTATAACATCCTCATCACCGGCATCGGCGGCACCGGCGTCATCACCGTCGGCGCGCTGCTCGGCATGGCGGCGCATCTCGACGGCAAGGGCTGCAGCGTCTTAGATTTTACCGGCCTCGCGCAAAAGAACGGCGCGGTGCTGAGCCATGTCCGCCTGGCGCCGAAGCCCGAGGATCTCCACGCCGTGCGCATCGACTCCGGCGGCGCCGATCTTTTGATCGGCTGCGACATGGTGGTGGCGGCAAGCCCGGGCGCCCTGGCGCGGATGGAGAACGGCGTCACCCGCGCCATCGTCAACAGCGACTTCCAGCCGACCGCGGCGTTCGTGATGAACCCCGATATCGATTTCGAGACCGCGGCGATGAGCCGATCGATCAAGAACGCGGCGGGCGAGCGCAACACTGATTTCATCGACGCCACCGGCATGGCGACCGCGCTGCTGGGCGACAGCATCGCCGCCAATCTCTTCATACTGGGCTTCACCTATCAGAAGAGTCTTATTCCGCTCGGCTTCGATGCCATCGAGCGCGCCATCGAATTGAACGGCGTCTCGATCGAGATGAACAAGCACGCCCTGGCCTGGGGCCGGCTTGCCGCGCATGATTACGAAAAAGTGGCGGCGCTGGTGCGGCCCATTGCCCACGAGATTGTCCGAGCGCCGCAAGGCCTCACCGAGCTGGTCGAGCGGCGTAGCGCCACGCTGGCGCAGTATCAGAACGCTGCCTATGCGCGGCGCTATCGCGATTTCGTCGCCGAGATCGAGCGCGTCGCGGCGGCGCGCCTCGGGCCGCGCGCGGCGCTGGCGAAGCCAGTCGCCGAGAACCTCTACAAGCTGATGGCCTATAAGGACGAGTACGAGGTGGCGCGGCTCTATACCGACGGCGAATTCCTGAAAAATCTGCGCCATCAATTCGCCGACGATTTCCGGCTCAATGTCCATCTGGCGCCACCGCTCTTCGCCGCGCGCGATCCGGTCACCGGCAAGCTCAAAAAGCGCGCCTATGGCCCATGGATGTTCAAGGCCTTCGGCGTGCTGGCGCGGTTCAAATTCCTGCGCGGCACCGCGCTCGACCCCTTCGGCCGCACCAAGGAGCGCAAGGAGGAGCGCCGGCTGATCGAGGATTACATGGGCACTATGCGCGAGCTGGCCGCCGGCCTCACCGCGGAGAACCAGTCGCTCGCCAGCGAGATCGCCCGCCTGCCCGAGCGCATCCGCGGCTACGGCCATATCAAGGACGCCGCAATCGCGGCCGCCAAGGACCGCGAGGCGGCGCTTCTCGCCGCGTTCCGCCACCCCGCCCCCGCCGCCAGTGCCGCCGAATAAGACTCGGTTAAATTTTCGGCAAGCTCGCGCGCCGGTCGATTTCCGCAGTCGCGGGCGTTTCCGCCTTTCCGCCGGATGCCAAGCGGGATAAGCTCGTTCCCATGATGTTTTTCCCAGGCGGGTGGAAGATGAACCGATCCTTGCGTTATTTCCTATTGGGCGCGGGAAGCGCCGTCGTCATCCTGCTTGGCGTCGGCGCCGCGATCACCACCACCCGAGCCGCGCCCGAGGACGGCAGCGGCGGCACCGCCACGCTCGGCCTGTTCGGCGAGGTCTTCCAGGAGGTCCGCGCCAATTACGTCACGCCGGTCACCGACAAACAGCTCATCGAGGGCGGCATCAAGGGCATGCTCGCCTCGCTCGATCCGCATTCGAGCTACATGGACGCCAAGGAATATCACGAGATGATGGTGCAGACCCGCGGCGAGTTCGGCGGGCTCGGCATGCAGGTGACGATGGAGAACAGCCTGGTCAAGGTGGTGTCGCCGATCGACGACACCCCCGCCGCCAAGGCCGGCATCCGTCCCAACGACCTCATCCTCGCCATCGACGATGCGCCGGTGACCGAGATGACGCTGAGCGAGGCGGTCGACAAGCTGCGCGGCGCGGTCGGCAGCCAGGTCAAGCTCACCATGCGGCGCCAAGGCGTCGACCCGTTCGAGATCAAGTTGATCCGCGCCGAGATCAAGGTCGATCCGGTCAAGTCGCATCTCGAATCCGGCGACATCGCCTACATCCGCATCACCTCGTTCTCGGAACGCACCGGCAGCGCGCTCGACGCGGCGATAAAGGGCCTCCGGGCCCAGTCGGGCGATAAGCTCGTCGGCATCGTGCTCGATCTGCGCAACAACCCGGGCGGGCTGCTCGACCAGGCGGTCGCGGTGTCGAACGACTTCCTCGACAGCGGCGAGATCGTCTCGATCAAGGGCCGCATCGCCAGCGAGACGCGGCGCTTCGACGCCCAGCCCAATCGCGATCTGGCCAAGGGATTGCCGGTCGTCGTGCTGATCAATGGCGGCTCGGCCTCGGCCTCGGAGATCGTCGCCGGCGCGCTGCAGGATCTGCACCGCGCGGTCATCCTCGGCACGCGCTCCTTCGGCAAGGGCTCGGTGCAGACCGTGCTGCCGGTCAAGGAAAGCGGCGGCGGCATCCGGCTCACCACCGCGCTCTATTACACGCCGTCCGGCCGCTCAATCCAGGGCAAGGGCATCGATCCCGACGTCACGGTCGAGCCGGCGCTGATCGAGACCATCGCCACCGGCGGCACGATGCACGAGGCCGACCTCAAGGGTGCCTTAAAGAACACCGACACCGACAGCGCGAACCCAGCGGCGAAGCCGGCGCCCGGTCCGTCGAGCAATGCGACGCCGCCCAAGGCGATCGCCGTGCCCGTCGCCGCGACACCGCCGGCGCCCAACGTGCCGGCCGGCACCACGCCGGCACTACGCCCGGAATCGGCGGCGCTCGACCCCAACACGCTCGGCACCGACAGCGATTATCAGTTCGTCCGCGCGGTCGATCTGCTGCACGGCATCAAGCTGTTCAAGGCGGCGCAAGCGGCGCAGTAGCGCCGGACGCCGGTCCTAACACGCGCATGGCCGGGGAAAACCCCGGCCATGACGACGAAATTCGATTTCCGATTTAGATTTGCGAGACCACCGCGTGACCGATGCGCGGTTAGATGTGCGAAATGACCGCGCGCGCCGCGTTGGTGATGCTGACATCGGTTGCGGTGGCGCTGATCGCCTCGGCGTACCATTGATCAACCGACTGCGACAGCAGCAGGCTGCCGCGCTTCCTGAGATCGGCGCCGATGATCGCCTCGAGCGAGCGCAGACGCGCGAAGAGCTTGCGGGTCGCCGCCTTGCGGCGCTCCTCCGCCTGCTGCGCCAGCGCGACGCGGGCCGCGGCCTCGTTTTGCGGCGCCGGCGGGCGAGCGCCCGTGACGGGCTTGGCCGGCGGCTTGGCGGCGGGCTTGGTGCCACCGAAACCCGGCGTCGCCGGACGCGCGAGCTGGCCCGGAACCGGGCGTACGGGAATAAGCGGCTTCGGGGTGAGCAGCGGCTTGCCCGGCAGCGGCGATTTCTTCATCGGCACCATGGCCTTCTTGGCCAGCGGCGCCGGCTTCTTGCTGAGCGGTGTCACGGGCTTCTTGGCCGGCAGCATCGGCTTTTTAAGCGCTTTCATCCCATCCTCCGAATCGGGCGCAACCCGCGCCCGGCATAAACATAAAATCGACGTTCTCGCACCGCGTGGGGGGCAAGCGAAAGACCCCGCAAGGGTCTCAACCGACTGGAATTTCCGGCAAGCGGGACGAAGCCCGCCGCGTCAATGCCCATCCCCCGGTTCGCTCCCCGCCCCCGCGGGGTTCGCACTATAAGTAGCTGGTTTAACCCGACATTTCCACAGCTGTCTGCCGTGGCAAAAAAGCCACGCAGCTGTGGATGGATTTTTTCACGAAATTAAACATTTAATTTCAATAGGTAAGTCAGTAATTCTCATGTCAATTATGATGATAAAATCGGCAGCGATTGCCGGGAAGTCACAGTCGCTGGCGCGGAATTAGCCCCGGCTTGCCGGCACGCTCGATACGCATCCCGACCCCGCCCACCTGAAAAACGGGCCTAATTCTGGCAATGGTGCCCGCGGCTGGACTCGAACCAGCACTCCAGTTTCCCGGCACGGATTTTAAGTCCGTTGCGTCTACCATTCCGCCACGCGGGCAGCCGGGGCGGCATCCTAACACCCCACCCGGAACCCCTCACCCATCCAGCACCGGTGTGCCGCCGAGCTCGCTCACCATGGTCACGATCTCGGCCACCGCCGCATCGAGCCGCTTGGGCTCGCGGCCGCGCACGACCAGGCTGACGCCGAAGCCGTCGCGGCGGAATTGCGGGTATGACCCGATATCGGTATCGGGAAAGCGCTGCTGGATTTCGCCGAGGCGCTTCGCCAGGGCGCTTTCCGGCAGATTGCAGCCGACACTGCGCGACAAGACCGGCGGCCCGCCCTTCAGATTGGGCTTCACGCTGTCGAACATCGCCTGCATCACCTTGGGGATGCCGGCCATGACATAGACATTGCCCATCTGGAATCCCGGCGCTCGCGACACCGGATTGACAATGAGCTTGGCGCCCTCGGGCGTATGCGCCATGCGCAGCCGCGCTGGATTCAGCTCCTCCGGCTTCCAGATCGAGAGAAATATCTTATGCGTATCGGGATGGAGGGTGAACGGCACGCCGAAGGCCTTCGCCACGCATTCGGCGGTGATGTCGTCATGAGTCGGGCCGATGCCGCCGGTGGTGAAGAGGTAGTCGTATTGGGCGCGCAGCGCGTTGACGTGGGAGACGATGGTCTCCGGCACGTCGGGGATGACCCGCGCCTCGCGCAGCAACACGCCGATCCCGGCCAAGCCGGTGGCGATATAGGCCAAATTGGCGTCCTGCGTGCGGCCCGAGAGAATCTCATTGCCGATGATGAGGACGCAGGCGGTATAGACCTTGTCCGGCGCGGAACTCATAGCCTTGCTTAGCGTCAAATCTGCGCCAGGGCAATGCGTAGCCCGGCCAGGGCGAAGCCGATCGAGCCCAAGCGTAGCCCGGTCAAAGCGAAGCATTAAGCAATGCGTAGCTCGGTCCATCATCTTGCAGCCCCGCGGCAAAGGGATTATCTGATCAAGGCATGAACCGTCCAGCCATAGTCCCCGCTGACGAGCCGTCGCTCGACGAGCGCAAGATCCGCCTGCACGGGCCGGACGGCTTTGCCGGCATGCGCAAGGCGGGGCGGCTCGCCGCCCAGGTGCTCGATTTCATCACGCCTTATGTGAAGCCCGGTGTCACCACCGACCGGCTCGACCGGCTGTGTCATGGCTTCATCGTCGATCACGACGCCATCCCCGCCCCGCTCAATTATCGGGGATTTCCGCGCTCGATCTGCACCTCGATCAATCATGTCGTGTGTCACGGCATTCCGGGCGACCGCGCGCTGGATCAAGGCGATATCGTCAATATCGACATCACCGTTATCCTCGATGGCTGGCACGGCGACACCAGCCGCATGTACCTGGTCGGCGACAAGATCAGCGTCAAGGCGAAGAAGCTGGTCGATGTAACCTACGAGGCGATGATGCGCGGCATCGCGGGGGTGAAGCCGGGCGCGCGCTTGGGCGATATCGGCGCCGCCATCCAAAGCTTCGCCGAGGCGCAGCGCTTTTCGGTGGTGCGCGATTTCTGCGGCCACGGCATCGGCCGCATCTTCCACGACGCGCCCTCGGTGCTGCATTTCGGCGAGGCTGGCACCGGCCCCGAGTTGCGCCCAGGCATGTTCTTCACCGTCGAGCCGATGATCAATGCTGGGCGCTACGACGTGAAGGTGCTAAGCGACGGCTGGACCGCCGTCACCAAGGACAAGTCACTCTCGGCGCAGTTCGAGCACACCGTGGCGGTGACTGAGACCGGCCACGAGATCTTCACCCTGTCGCCCAAGGGTTGGACCAAGCCGCCTTACGTTTAAGCATCGCGTTTGCGCTCGGTTTTAAAGGGAATGCCGTGCCGCCAGGCCTCATCCGTCGCTGTTGCCAGGAGCGTTTGAGTGGCGGTCCTAATGACCCCTTTGGGGTTTTTAATTGTGAGCTTGGGAATTAATAATTCCTCGGCGCGATCGATAATTGCTTCCCGGAATTCAAAATAGGGCTTAGCCCCTTTAGGTTTTCTCATGGCGATGCGGATAGCGAGCTGGGTTACCCCGACGTTGGGGACGGTCATGGTATTGGCGATCACCTCATCCACAAGCCGAATGTCTGTCAAGGGTCAGCAGAGAACATTCCACGAAGTCTGTGTCAGTCCGCTTTACCCCCCAATAACAGACATTGCTCGATGCGAATGTCAGTTCCGCTAAGGAGCGGTCATTGCTATGTTGCACCGCGAAGTGGAGAGTGATCTTCAACTGATCTAACGCCGATCAGGACCTGTCGTGGAATTTGGCGGCGCGAGACTTGTGGCCCGGTCGAGATCGGCTTTGGCTTTGATGTACAGCCGCTTTTGAAAATACGCGACGCCGCGATTATTGTAGATTTTGGACAGGTCAGCCCTAGTTTCGTGGCCTGCTTCAATCAAAGCGGTGCATCCGCTGATTGCGGTATTGGGATTGTTGCTTTGGCACTTTGCCAGATTTTCGTCTCTACTTTGTGCCGCAGCCGGCAGTGCAGCGAGGATCAAAGCCAAGGCTAGTGAAATCCTTCGCATGTTATCCCCGCGGCGGCAGTGATTTGATTGATAATAATGCGATTATAATTCCTAAAACTAGGGCCTGGCCGGGGCGTAGTATACACTATCATAGTAGGAGCTGAAATTTAGGTACTGGCTGTCCTAAATCGGACAGCACCGAAATTTACGGTCTGCTTGTGAGTAAATACATAGAACGTAAATCCTCGCTCGACATCAGGGTGCGTTGGCATCGCCCTTCCTATCAGCTTGCCGATAGAACAGCTTGTCCCCTCCCCTCTATTTTGGCCAAATCTTACCAACGTAACGGGAGCGCGAATTGCTGTCGCAATATCGCCTAATTCCCTGCGGCATCATGCCCAGTTTTGACAAGCTTGAGTGGAAGCCATCATCGGTTCGGTCCGCTAAGATAACCGAAACGAAGAGGACCCTTTGGAAGGCCAAAAAATATGCTGAAAAATACGCTGTCGTGTTTGGTAGCAGTCGTCTTGGGGCTAGCAATTCTTTTTTGGGGTGAGAAAACTTTCGCGCCCTCCTTTCAATCCTGCGTAATTGAACAATCCAACAATACTGGCGTCGACCCCGCCAAAAATTATTACGGCTCTGTCCGCGTTGTAGTCAGCAATTATACAGTCTGCACCGTGCACCTCATTGATACTCACGCCCCGCTTTTTACTGCAGTTGCTAGTTTCGTAATCGCAGCTTTCACTGGGACTTTATGGATCGCTACAACCAGAATGCTAAGAGCTGCAAGCAAGCAATCTGCTGCCATGGAAGAATCGATTGAAGAATCTGCCAAGTCTGCAGACGCCATCGCCAGTGTCGCGGAATCCATGGCTACGAATGTTGAGTTTTTGAGAGAAACTGTCGACACCAATAGGAGTATTACCTATCGCCAAAAAACTGTCTCGGAAATGCAATTGCGTGCTTATCTCTCGGTCAGCATAGGAAACGCAGTTGCTCAGGACCGAAGCAGCGGAACTCATTTCCTCGCCAGCGCTAAGCTCGTCAATCTTGGTGCCACACCGGCAACTAAAGTAAATTATAAAATTAATGCGGCAATCCTCGGCAATCCTCTTCCAAAAGATTGGGACCTCACTCTTCCTGACGAAACTACAGGCGAAACTATGATTCCTACGCGTCAAGACAGGACAATAGTGTCGGCCGTGCCCAATTTTTGTGATGATGCTGAAATTGAAAGCATCAAGCGAGGAATCGGCAAAGGACTCTACATTTGGGGAATGGTTACTTACGAGGATACTTTCGCTCAACCTCGGGAAACGACGTTCTGCCACCTACTCACATGGCTGCCTGATGGTACCTTGTGGGGCTATTACGTTGCTGATCGCAATACGATGACGTGACCAGCCAACGAACACATCAATGATATCTAGCGAATATTACCGGTGGTTACTGGATTTTAGTCGGGACGAGAATTCGATCCATAAATAAATCCCACTGTTCCATCGCATTGCGGCGTTCGGACAGGTAATCGTACCGATCATAATGCCGGGACGATACGTCACTTGTTCTGATGTGATTCTGTAAACGGTCGCGCATTTCTTTCGATATACCGGCCTGACCAGCTAGTGTCTTCCAAGGCTTATTAAAATCGGTGTCTATCCCTTCGCTTACTATCTCGGTAATAGACGGCATACCATTCGCACGAGGTAAGCGAATCCAAATCACGCACCACCAACGCTAACCGTCCGCCACCCCAATCACCGGGGTCTCTGAGTTCGATTCGGCGTTTGCCAGCGGCGGTATTTTTAATCGCCGATTTGATTTGGCTGTCCGTGATCATTCCAGTTTTCGCGTGTTGGCTGTTCTGTTGGCGGTTATGTTGGCTGTAACGTCAATCCAGCGGGCTTTAACCACCATGCGAGTTTACCAGCTTAAATTGACTATTAGCATTTTATATCAAAGCGTTATGGCGTAGCTCATGATGTGTCAGCGTAGCTCAGCGAATCTACAAAACGCGATGGTGCACAACCATCCCTGAGGCGACAGCACGCCGTCGCAAGACGACATCGCGATGACCCCGCGAGGTGGCGAAGGCGATCGCCGCGGTGGGGTTGAGCCTGCAAGATCATGTAATATTGGGCCGCGGCAAGCATGCCAGCTTCAAGAGCCTGGGGTTGCTCTAGGATGAAACCGACATTCACGTTCATAGCCGTGCTGCTCGCGCTCGCCGCGCCGACGACCGCCGCGGTCGCGGCCGAGCTCACGCCGTCGCCCGCCATCGCGAAGGATATCGCCGCGTTTCCGCGCGTGGCTCCCGACGATCCATCGGCACGGCGCATCAATCAGGCGCTCGACCGCGCCGACGCCCGGTTGCGCGGCGCGGTGAAGGATTGCATCGCCAATACTGATAACCCCAAGGATGCGGAATGGACGCGCAATGTCACTGTCACCATGCGCGGCCCGCGCTATCTGGGATTGATCGCCTATGACGCGCTGAATTGCGGCGGCCCTTATCCCGATAGCGGCGTGCTGGCGCTGACCTACGATTTCTCCACCGGGTTTCCGGTGAATTGGGTCCGGCTGCTGCCGGCGGGGATGGTTCAGGACATCGGCAAGGAAAATGCGAGCGACGGCAGCGTCATCGGCACGCTGACCTCGTCTGCGCTCGTCGTGCTTTATGTGAAGGGGCTCGATCAGCCGATCGATCACGAGTGCAAGGACGTGTTGAGCGATCCGGCGCTGACTCTGGTGCTGTGGCCCGACGCGAAGGCGGACGGCCTCACGGTGATGCCGTCGAGTCTGCCGCATGTGGTCTATGCCTGCGGGCCCAGCGTCACCATCCCCACGGCGGTGCTGCGCAAGCTCGGTGTCGATGCCGGCCTGCTCGACACCATCGACGCGGCGCACGCCCAGGGCCTCTACGACAAGGACCAGCCCTAGCGGCGGCGCCAGCCCGGGCTTGCCCTGAGCCGGGTGCTGGGTTAAGCCCATACCCATGATCCCGCGCTATTCCCGCCCCGCGATGAGCGCCATTTGGGCACCCGACAACCGCTATCAAATCTGGTTCGAGATCGAGGCCGCGGCGCTCGAAGCCATGGCCCAGGCGGGAACCGTGCCCCAAGCCGCGGTCGCCGCCATGCGTGCCAAGGGCAAGTTCGAATCGGCGCGCATCGACGAGATCGAGCGCGAGACCAAGCACGACGTCATCGCCTTCCTGACCAACGTCGCCGAGCATGTCGGGCCCGAGGCGCGGTTTATCCATCAGGGCATGACCTCGTCGGACGTGCTCGACACCTGCCTCGCGGTGCAATTGACGCGAGCCACCGACATCCTGCTGGCGGACATGGCTGCGGTGATGAAGGCGCTGAAGCGCCGCGCGCTTCAATTCAAGCACACCGCGACCGTCGGGCGCAGTCACGGCATCCATGCCGAGCCGACGACATTCGGCCTGAAGCTCGCCGGGCATTACGCGCAATTCGCGCGCGGCCGCGAGCGGCTGGAGCGCGCGCGGGACGAGATCGCCACCTGCAAGATCTCCGGCGCGGTCGGCACCTTCGCCAATGTCTCGCCCAAGGTCGAGGAATTCGTCGCCAAGAAGCTCGGCCTCAAGCCGGAGCCGGTCTCGACCCAGATCGTGCCGCGCGACCGCCACGCGATGTATTTCGCGACACTGGGCGTCATCGCCGGCAGCATCGAAAACGTGGCGCTTGAAATCCGCCACCTGCAGCGCACCGAGATCGGCGAGGCCGAGGAATATTTCGCGCCCGGGCAAAAGGGCTCGTCGGCGATGCCGCATAAGCGCAACCCGGTGCTGTCGGAGAATGTCACCGGCCTGGCGCGGCTGGTGCGCGGCGCGGTGATGCCGGCGCTGGAGAATATCGCGCTGTGGCACGAGCGCGACATCTCCCATTCGGCGGTCGAGCGCGTCATCGCGCCCGACACCACGGTGACGCTGGATTTCGCGTTGGCCCGGCTGGCCGAGCTGATCGAGCGTCTGGTGGTCTATCCCGATGTGATGAAACGCAATCTCGAGCGCGCCGGCGGGTTGGTCAATTCGGGACGCGTGCTGCTGGCGCTGACCCAAGCCGGAATGAGCCGCGAGGATGCCTATCAGGCGGTGCAGCGCAGCGCGATGGCCTCGCTCGCCGGCAAGGGCGGCTTCGCCGAGCTGTTGGCCAAGGACCCGGCGGTGACCAAGCGGCTCAAGCCGGCCGAGCTCTCGGCGCAATTCGACAACGCCTATCACGTCAAGCACGTCGACACGATCTTCAAGCGGGTGTTCGGCAACGCGTAGGGCCGTTTTTCTAGCCGCCCTGCCCGAGCTGCTTCTTCGCCTCGGCCATGCAGCGCTCGAGCTCCATCGATATCCGCGCGGCATCGCGCTTGACGCCCTTATCGGCGAGGTCGGTCGCGACGCGCTTTAAAAGAGCCTCGTCGCCGCCCTTGTGCAGCGCCGCCGAGATCAGCGGCTTGGCGTAATCCTCGGCCGCCGATCCCTCGAGCCCCATCTCTTCCGCCGCCCACAAGCCGAACAGATGGTTGCGCCGGGCCTTGGCGCGAAAGGCGGCCTCTTGATCCTGGCTGAATTTCTTCTCGAAGCCTTTTTCGCGGTCGTCGAAGCCAGTCATGGGTGGCCCTCCTGCCGAGACGCTACAAAATCGGCCGGCCTGGGTCCATGATCGCCTCGCATGTGCACCTTCGTGATCCTGCGCCGGCCGGGGAGCGATTGGCCGGTGCTGATCGCCGCCAATCGCGACGAGATGCTGGGCCGGCCCTGGCTGCCGCCCGGCCGCCACTGGCCCGACCGGCCCGAGGTGACCGCCGGCAAGGACGAGCTCGCTGGCGGCTCCTGGCTCGGCATCAACGACGACGGCGTGGCGGCAGGCATCCTCAACCGCTTCGGCAGCCTGGGCCCCGCCCCGGGGCAGCGCTCGCGCGGCGAGCTGGTGCTGGAGGCGCTCGACCATGCCGACGCGGCCGATGCGGCCAAGGCGCTGGCGGCGATCGACCCACGCGCCTATCGCACCTTCAATTTGATGATCGCCGACGACACCGCAGCCTTTTGGCTGCGCCATGCCGATGAGAGCGGCAACCGACCCGTCAGCGTCACCAAGCTCGAGCCCGGCCTCTCGATGATCGCCGCCGGCGAGCTCGACGATGCGACGCCGCGCCTGACGCATTACCGGCCGCGCTTTCTGGAAGCCACTATCCCCGATCCGGCCAAGCACGATTGGCGGGGCTGGGAGCGGCTGCTCGAGGATCGCGGCTCTGCCGGCGCCGAACCAATAGCGGCGCTCAATTTCGCCACCGCGGAGGGCTTCGCCACCGTCTCCGGTGCCCTCATCGGTCTGCCCTCGAAGCAGCGGGGCGGGATCAAGCCCGCCTTCCGCTTCGCCGGATTTCGTCCACAGCCGACGCCGTGGCGCGACGTTTTAGTCTGAGGACGAATCGAGGGCTGCGTTGTTGCGCCGCGCTCGGGTTGCTATACATAAGACGGTAGGGCGAACCCGCCCCTTGAGAGCCCCCATGACCCGCCGCAAGCAAATCTACGAAGGCAAGGCCAAGGTGCTGTTCGAGGGCCCCGAGCCCGGCACGCTCGTCCAATACTTCAAGGACGACGCCACCGCCTTCAACAACCAGAAAAAGGGCACCATCGCCGGCAAGGGCGTGCTCAACAACCGCATCAGCGAATATCTGATGCTGCGCCTCGCCGAGATCGGCATCCCGACGCATTTCGTGCGCCGCCTCAACATGCGCGAGCAGCTGGTGCGCCAGGTGCAGATCATCCCGATTGAGGTCGTCGTCAGAAACGTCGTGGCGGGATCGCTGGCCAAACGCCTCGGCGTCGAGGAAGGCACCGCGCTGCCGCGCTCGATCGTCGAGTATTATTACAAGAAGGACGAGCTCGGCGACCCGATGGTGTCGGAAGAACACATCACCGCCTTCGGCTGGGCCTCGACGCAAGACCTCGACGAGATCATGCAGATGTCGCTGCGCGTCAATGACTTCCTCACCGGCTTGTTCCTCGGCATCGGCATCAAGCTGATCGACTTCAAGCTGGAATTCGGCCGGCTGTTCCACAACGACGAGATGCGCCTCGTGCTGGCCGACGAGATCAGCCCGGACAATTGCCGCCTGTGGGACGTCAAGACCAACGAGAAGCTCGACAAGGACCGCTTCCGCCGCGATCTCGGCAAGGTGGAAGAGGCCTATCAAGAGGTGGCGCGGCGCCTCGGCATCATGCCGGAGAACGCGCCGGGCGAGCTGAAGGCGGTGCCGTGAGCGCCGCCACGGCAATATGAAGGCGCGCGTTCATATCATGCCGAAGCAGGGCGTGCTCGACCCGCAGGGCCTGGCGATCGGCCATGCGCTGGCCGCGCTCGGCTTCAAGGGCGTCGGCGCGGTGCGCCAGGGCAAGGTCATCGACCTGGAGCTATCCGAGACCGACCCCACCCGCGCCAAAAGCGCGCTCGAACAGATGTGCCAGAAGCTGCTCGCCAACACCATCATCGAGAGCTATCGGGTCGAGATTCAGGGCTGACGCCCTGCCGAAGGAACATGACCCAAAGCCTCGCCGGCAAGCGCATCGTCGTTCCCGAGAGCCGCGAGCTCGACCTCTTCGCCCGCATGCTGGAGGCGGAAGGTGCTGCGACGCTACGCTGCCCGATGGTGACCATCCGCGACGCCGACGATCCGAAGCCGATCGAGGCCTGGCTCAAGCGCCTGATCGCCAGCGAATTCAGCGATCTGATCTTGCTCACCGGCGAGGGCCTGCGTCGAATCATGGCGGTTGCACAACGAGCGGGAATGGACGCGCCGGCGATCGCGGCGCTGGGCAAGCTCCGCACCGTCACTCGCGGGCCGAAGCCGGTGCGCGCGCTGCGCGAGTTGGGGTTGACGCCTGGCCTTAGCGCCGAAACGCCCACCACCGAAGGCGTGATCGAAACCCTATCGCGCGAGAATTTAAAGGGCCGCCAGGTCGGCGTGCAGCTCTATCCCGATAATCCGAACCAGAAGCTGATCGATTTTTTGCGTCAGGCCGGCGCGGAGCCGGCGCCGGTGCTGGCTTATCGGTACGCTTCGGATGCCGAAACGGCGCAGGTCGAGAAGGTTATCGCCGAGATGGCAGAGGGCCGCGTCGATGCCATCGCCTTCACCTCCTCGCCGCAGTTGAAGCGCTTGGCCGAGGTGGCAAAAGCGCGCGGGCTGGAGGCGCAACTCAAAGCCGGCCTGGCACGGGTCAAGATCTGCTCGGTCGGGCCGGTGGTGAGCGCAGCGGTCGAGGCGCTGGGTGCCAAGGTCGCCGTCGCGCCGGCGAGTGTCTTTCACATGAAGCCCTTGGTAAAAGCCATCGCCGCCGCGTTCGAGAGTGGCGGCTAAATTCTTATTCCGTCATGGCCGGGCTTGTCCCGGCCATCCACGACTTGCGGAGCGGGCCAAAGACGTGAACGCCCGGAACAAGTCCGGGCATGACAGTGAATTAGAGTGATTCATCGAGCGACGACTAATGCCACTACTCGCTGACGTGGATAATGTCGCGCATGATCGGATAGATCTCGTTCGCCCAGCGGCGGCCGTTGAAGACGCCGTAATGGCCGACGCCGGTCTGCACGTGATGGATCTTCAGATAGGGCCGGATGCCGGAGCAAAGCTCCTGCGCGGCGAGGGTCTGGCCGACAGCGCAGATATCGTCCTTCTCGCCCTCCACCGTCAGCAGCGCCATGCGCTTGATCGCGCCGGGATCGACCTTACGCCCGCGATACGCCATCATGCCGCGCGCCAGCATGCAGTGCTGAAACACGTCGCCGATGGTCTGCAAAAAGAATTCCGCCGGCAGATCCATCACCGCGAAATACTCGTCGTAGAAGGCGCGGATGATCTCGGCCTTGGCGTCCTCGCCTTTCACCAGATTGTCGTAATATTCGATATGCGTCTTAATGTGGCGCTCGATATTCATGCTCATGAATCCGGCGAGCTGCAAGAAACCCGGATAGACCCGCCGCATCGCGCCGGCAAAGCGCAGCGGCACGTAATTGATGAGATGGTTGTCGAACCAGTCGAGCGAATGCTGGGTCGCGAAGCCGTTGACCTTGGTCGGGTTGACCCGCGTGTCGATCGGCCCCGCCATCAGCGTCAGGCTGGCCGGCCGCGCCGGGTCGTCGTCCTCCGCCATCAGCGCGGTCGCGGCGAGCGCCGCCACCGTCGGCTGGCACACCGCGACGAGATGCGTCCCCGGCCCCAGCACCCTGAGAAAGTCGATCAGATGCTCGATGAAATCGTCGAGGTCGAAGCGCCCGTCGCCCTTCGGGATGTCGCGCGCATTGTGCCAATCGGTGATGTAGACGTCATGATCGGCGAGCATGGTGCGCACCGTGCCGCGCAGCAGCGTGGCGAAATGCCCCGACATCGGCGCGACGAGAAGAATACGCGGCTGGCTGGTGGCGATGTCCTTCTTGAAATGAAGCAGGGATGCGAAGGGCGTCGCATGAACGACTTCCTCGGTCACCGCGACAACGTGGCCGTCGACCGTGGCGGTGTCGATGAGATAGGCCGGGCGCGCATGGCTCAACCCGGCGCGCGAGAGCAGCTCGTAGGCCGCCGCCATCTTGCGCATCGAGCCGCCCTCGCCCATGCCGGCCCAGGGCTTGGCCAGCATGCCGCGCGCCGCCTTGGCCGCGGCGCGCAGTGGCGCCGTCATGTCGGCCTGCGCCTGATAGGCCTGATAGGCTTGTAACATCGACGCCGATCGCCTCCGCCCAAAGGGTGGCCCGTTCTGTGTTGCAATGCAATATCGAAGCCAATCCTTCGGCTGTGGCACGTGAATTGCGTCTTTTGAGTCGTGGCGGCGAGTCGCCACCGGAGGAGCTTCGATGGCGAAAGCCACGCTGACCATCAGCAGCAAGAATTACTCGTCCTGGTCGCTGCGCGGCTGGCTGCTGGCCAAATTCTCCGGCCTCGAATTCGAGGAAAAGATGGTCGCGCATGACGATCCGGTGGCGCGGGCGGAGATTTTGCTGCTGTCGTCGTCGATCCTGGTACCCTGCCTGTCGCATAACGGGATCGAGATCTGGGACACCCTCGCCATCGCCGAATATTTGAATGAAATCAAGCCCAAGGCGGGTCTTCTTCCAGCCGCCGTGGCAGCCCGGGCGCGCTGCCGCTCGATCAGCGGCGAGATCCATTCGGGATTCAGCACGCTGCGCGCGGCGCTGCCGATGAACCTCAAAGGCGATTTCCCCGGCTTCAAGGTGTGGTCACGCGCCCAGGCCGATATCGAGCGGGTGATGACGATCTGGCGCGAATGCCTGGCGAAATCGGGGGGCCCTTATTTGTTCGGCGAGCGCTCGATGGCGGACGCCATGTATGCCCCGGTCGCCACGCGATTCCTCACCTACGGCGTCAAGCAGGACGCGGCTTGCGCGGCTTATTCGGCCCAGATCATGGCGATGCCCGAGATGCAGGAGTGGGTTGCGGCGGCCAAGCTCGAGCCGAGCGAGATCGAGGAGCTCGAGGTCGAGTTCTGAGCAACTGCCTATTCTTTCTCCAAGCCCGCTGGTGGTTTTGCGGCCGCGGGCGCGCGACCGATTGGCGAAACCGCCGTGCCAAGAATCGCGTTGACGTTATTTTTGCGTTGCAACATTTCAGTTTGCATTGCAACATAAGTGAGTAACTGAAGCGGCCCGGCGCCGCCTATGGGGGTGAAAGATGTTGGATGAGCTGATCCGCACCGCCTTCTCGCATATCCATGAAGGCGATACCGAATACCAGGGTGGCGGCCTGCGCGATTTCTTCCTCTATCGCGATCTCGGCATCGCCAAGGCGACCAACGGCCAGGTCATCGCGCAGCTGGTCAAAGCCAATCTGGCGCCGACCGACGGCACCGGCTGGCACCGGCACGAGGCGAATTTCCATATCGTCATCATGCTGAAGGGCTGGGCCAAGTTCATGTACGAAACCAAATCGACGCTGGTGAAGGCGGGCGATTGCGTCCACCAGCGCCCGGGCATCGTGCACTACCTCTATGATTACTCGAAGGACATGGAGTATCTCGAGATCGCCAGCCCGGCCGATTTCAGCACCGTGCCGATGCCGGCGCCCTGCGCTATCCCGCCGGTGACACCCTGGGATTGACACGAGTCTAGCCGCTTCAGTCAGGGCGGCGGGATGGCGCAGGGCGCCATCCCGCCGCCCTTGAACCCTCGCATCACGCGGGCTATGTGAAAGCCCCAAGCCCGCGCGCGAGGCCACCGGTTCCATGCAAGCCGCCATCATCGTCTTCCCCGGCTCCAACCGCGAGCAGGACGTCTTCGACGCGCTGCACCGCGCCACCGGGAAGAAGCCGCTGAAGGCCTGGCACCGCGACAGCGATTTCCCCAAATCCGATCTCATCGTCATCCCGGGCGGGTTCTCCTACGGCGATTATCTGCGCTGCGGCGCCATGGCGGCGCATTCGCCGATCATGCGCGCGGTGAAGGAGCGCGCGGCGAAGGGCGTGCCGGTCTTGGGCATCTGCAACGGCTTCCAGATCATCACCGAGGCGGGGCTGCTGCCGGGCGCGCTCCTCACCAACCAGACGCTCAAATTCCACTGCAAGGACGTCCATCTCAAGGTCGAGACGAGCCAGAGCATCTTCACTCGCGGCTATAATGCGGGGCAAGTCATCCGCGTGCCGGTGGCGCATCACGACGGCAATTATTTCGCCGATGCAGCGACGCTCGACCGGCTCGAAGGCGAAGGCCGCGTCGCCTTCCGCTATTGCAGCGAGGCGGGTGAATTGGACACCGCGAGCAATTCCAATGGCTCGGTGCGCAACATCGCCGGCGTGCTCAACGAGACAAAGACCGTTCTCGGCCTCATGCCGCATCCCGAGGACGCGACCGACCCGCTGCTGGGCTCGACCGACGGCCAGGGTTTTTTCGCCGGGCTGGTGGAGGCCCTGGCTTGAAACTGGACCAGGCCGGGCTCGAAGAGGCGCAGAAGCACGGCCTCAGCGCCGAGGAATACGCCCGCGCCCGCAGCATCATGGGGCGCAGCCCGAACCACACCGAGCTCGGCATTTTCTCGGTGATGTGGTCGGAGCACTGCTCCTATAAATCCTCCAAGGTCTGGCTGAAAAAATTGCCGACCACCGGCAAGCGCGTCATCTGCGGCCCGGGCGAGAATGCCGGCGTCATCGACATCGGCGACGGCGAAGCCGCCATCTTCAAGATGGAGAGCCACAACCATCCCTCGTTCATCGAGCCCTATCAGGGTGCGGCGACCGGCGTCGGCGGCATTCTGCGCGACGTCTTCACCATGGGTGCGCGGCCCATCGCAAATCTGAATGCCCTTCGCTTCGGCAGCCCGGATCACCCGAAGACGCGACATCTGGTCGCCGGGGTGGTGAAGGGCATCGGCGGTTACGGCAATTGCGTCGGCGTGCCGACGGTGGGCGGCGAATGCGAATTCCACCCGAGCTATAACGGCAACATCCTGGTCAACGCGATGACGGTGGGCCTCGCGCGTTCCGACCGGATTTTCTATTCGGCCGCGGCGGGGCCGGGCAATCCCGTCATCTATGTCGGCGCCAAGACCGGGCGCGACGGCATCCACGGCGCCACCATGGCCTCGGCCGAGTTCAGCGCCGACAATGAATCGAAGCGGCCGACCGTCCAAGTCGGCGATCCGTTCACCGAGAAACTCCTCATCGAGGCCTGTCTCGAATTGATGGCGGAGGACGCCATCGTCGCCATCCAGGATATGGGCGCGGCGGGATTGACCTCGTCCTCGGTCGAGATGGCGGGCAAGGGCGGGCTCGGCCTCGAGCTCGATCTCAGCCAGGTGCCGGTGCGCGAAGAGAAAATGACCGCTTATGAGATCATGCTCTCGGAAAGCCAGGAGCGCATGCTGATGATCCTGAAGCCCGAGCGCGAGAATCTCGCCCGGCGCATTTTCGAGAAATGGGAATTGGATTTCGCCGTGATCGGCCGCGTCACCGACACCGGCCGCCTGGTCTTGAAGATGGGCAACACGGTCGAGGCCGACATGCCGGTCGGGCCCCTTGTCACCGAGGCGCCTTTATACGAGCGGCCCTGGACCCCCTCGCCGACCCTGCCCGATCTCAAGACGCAAGACATCGAGGCACGCGATCCCATCGCGGCGCTCAAGACCCTGATCGGCTGCCCGCACCTCGCCTCGAAGCGCTGGATCTGGGAGCAATACGATCATCTGGTGATGGGGCACACGGTGCAGCGGCCGGGCGGCGACGCCGCGGTGGTGCGCATCCCGGGGCGCAAGAAGGCGCTAGCGCTGGCGACGGATTGCACGCCGCGCTATTGCGCCGCCGACCCGAAGCGCGGCGGCATGCAGGCGGTGGCTGAAAGCTGGCGCAACCTCACGGCGGTGGGAGCGCTGCCGCTCGCCATCACCGACAACATGAATTTCGGCAATCCCGAGCGGCCCGAGATCATGGGCCAGTTCGCGCTCTGCATCGAGGGCATGCGCGAGGCGTGCCTGGCGCTCGACTACCCGGTCGTCTCCGGCAATGTCTCGCTCTACAACGAAACCAATGGCAGCGGGATTTTGCCGACGCCGGCGATCGGCGGAGTGGGGCTCATTGATGACGCTGCTAAGTCTGTGGGCTTAGCGCTCAAACGCCCCGGCGAGACCATTATGTTGATCGGCGAGACCAAGGGGCATCTCGGCCAATCGCTCTATCTGCGCGAGGTTCTCGGCCGCGAGGAAGGATCGCCGCCGCCGGTCGATCTGGCGGCCGAGCGCAAGAACGGCGATTTCCTGCGTGGGCAAATCGTCGCGGGCGCTGTTTCGGCCTGCCATGATCTCTCCGATGGCGGGCTCCTCGTAGCACTTGCCGAGATGGCGATGGCGGGCGGCACCGGCGCCGCGATAGTAGTCCCGGCGGGGATTCCGACGCACGGCTTTCTCTTCGGCGAGGATCAGGCGCGCTATCTCATCGCCTGCGCCGATCCCAAAAAGCTCAGCGCCGCGGCCAAGGCGGCCGGCGTTGCAACCCTGACCCTCGGCCAAAGCGGGGGTGATTCGTTGACTATCAAGGACATCGGTGCCATATCGGTGCGGGAATTACGGCGCATCAATGAGGCTTGGCTGCCCGATTACATGGCGACCCGCTAGCCTCCGGAGACTTCATGGCGCTCGACGCGGAGACCATCGAAAAGCTCATCAAGGCAGGGCTGCCGGATGCGCAGATCGTCATCGAGCCGCTCGCCGACGACAACGACCATTACGCCGCCCGCGTGATTTCATCCGCCTTCAAAGGCAAGAGCCGCGTCCAACAGCACCAGATGATCTATCGGGCGCTGGGCGGACGCATGGGCACCGAATTGCATGCACTGGCTTTGCAGACCAGCGCGCCGCAGGATTGACAGCCGGTTTCAACAAAGGACACATCGCCTCATGGATACGACGCATACCACCCCCGCCCTCGATCGCATCAAGCAGGACATCGCCGCCAATCCGGTGGTGCTGTTCATGAAGGGCACGCCGGTGTTTCCGCAATGCGGCTTTTCCGCCGCGGTGGTCGGCATCCTGACCAAGCTCGGCGTGAAATTTAAGGGCATCGACGTGCTCGCCGACCCGGAGATCCGTCAGGGCATCAAGGATTTCTCGAGCTGGCCGACAATTCCGCAGCTCTACGTCAAGGGCGAGTTCCTCGGCGGCTGCGACATCGTGCGCGAGATGTTCGAGAGCGGCGAGCTGAAGGATTTCTTTGCCGAGCAAGGCGTGACCGCAAAAGCGTAACGCGCCGTCGGCTGCAAACCGGGGGAACGCAAATGAGAAAATTCGGAATGGTCGTGGCGGGCGCGTTGGCGCTCGCTTTTGCATCGGCGCCGGCTTGGGCCGCCGACATCACGGTGTTGAGCTCGACCGGCATCCAATCGGTGGTGCTGGCGCTGCAGCCCAAATTCGAGAAGGCGACCGGCAACAAGCTTCTCATCACCTTCGACACCTCGAATGCGCTGAAGGCGCAGATCGACGGCGGCAAGAGCTTCGGCGTCGCCATCCTGACGCCGGGGCTGATCGAGGATCTGATCAAATCCGGCAAGGTGGCGCCCTCGACCAGCCTCACCATCGCGCGCGCCGGGCTCGGCATCGCGGTGAAGGCGGGCGCGAAGAAGCCCGACATCCGCACCGTCGAGGGCTTCAAGCAGGCGCTGCTCAAGACCAAATCGATCGCCTATACCACCGCCGGCCAGAGCGGAATCGCCTTCGCCGCCGTCATCGAGAAGCTCGGCATCGCCGATCAGATCAAGGCCAAGGCGAAGACGATCCCCGGCGGCCCGACCGGCGCCCTCATCGTCTCGGGCGACGCCACCATGGCGGTGCAGCTCATCCCCGAATTGAAGGCAGTGAAGGGCGTCAGCGTGGTCGGCCCCTTCCCCGCCGAGCTGCAAACCTATGTCGTGCTGACCGGCGGCATCGGCGCTCAATCGCCGAACCCGGCGGCGGCGCAGCAGCTGCTGCAATACCTCACCTCGCCCAAGGCGCTGCCGACGATCAAGGCGAAGGGTCTGCAGCCGGGCTGAGCGCGGCGCTGCTGCATCCGAAGGCAAAACCGAGATGAAAATCCTGATCGTCGGCGCCGGCGCGATCGGCGGCTATTTCGGCGGGCGGCTGCTCGAGGCCGGGCGCGACGTCACCTTCCTGGTGCGCGAGAAACGCGCGGCGCAGCTTAAGGCCGAAGGTCTTGTCATCCAGAGCAAGCTCGGCGACGTCAACATCAAATCGCCGCCCACCATCGCGGCGGCGCAGCTCAAAGCGCCCTACGATCTGATTATCGTCAGCATGAAGGCCTACGACCTCAAAGCGGCGATGGAATCCTTCGCCGCCGCGGTCGGGCCCAACACGGCGATCCTGCCGCTGCTCAACGGCATGAGCCATCTCGACCTGCTGGAAAAGCGCTTCGGCGCCAAAGCCGTGCTGGGCGGGCAATGCATCGTCGCGGCAACGCTCGACGGAAAAGGCCATATCCGCCACCTCAACGATACGGCGTCGCTGGTTTTCGGCGAGCGCGACGGCGCCGATTCGCCGCGCAGCGCCGAAATCCTGAAAACCCTGAGCGGCGCCAAGTTCGATAGCCGCGCCAGCAGCGCGATCGTGCTCGAAATGTGGGAGAAATGGGTGTTTCTCGCCACGCTGGCCGGCATCACCTGCCTGATGCGCGCCAGCGTCGGCGACATCGTCGCAGCGGGTCAGGGGCAGCTGACGCTCGACCTGCTGGAGGAATGCCGCGCCATCGCCGAGGCGGCGGGCGCGAAACCGCGCGCGCCCTTCCTGGAACAAGTGCGCGGCACGCTGAGCGCCAAGGGCCCGCCCCTCACCGCCTCGCTGTTGCGCGATATCGAAAAGGGCGCGCCGATCGAGGCGGACCATATCTTGGGCGATCTGCTGCGCCGCAAGCCCAAGGGCGGCGGCGGAAACTCACTGCTGGCGGTCGCCTATGCCAATCTCAAAGCCTATGAGGCGCGGCGCGCCCGCGAAGCCGCCAAGAGCTAGGCGGCCAATTCGCCCCCGAATTCATAGGCTGCCATGCTCATGCTGCCGAGGGTGAAGCCCTTATACAGCTGCGTCGCCTTGGGGTGCACCCCCGCGGCGCCGTAAGCGACGAAGATCGGCAGGAAATGCTCCGGCGTCGGCTGGGCGCGCAGCGGCTCGGGCGCGGATTTATTCCAATCGAGAAAAGCCTGCTCGTCGCCATCCTTCAAGGTTTTCGCCAGCCAATCGTCGAAATTCCGTGCCCAATCCGGCACCGGACCGCCATCGCGCGCGATCTCGCCGAGATTGTGGACGGCGCCGCCGGTCGCCAGGATCAGCACATTCTCGTCGCGTAAGGGAGCGAGCGCGCGGCCGAGGCGCTGGTGCCAGAGCGCGTCTTTCAGCGGCTGCACCGAAAGCTGCGCCGCCGGAATGTCGTGGCCCGGATACATGTTCTTCAAGGGAACCCAGGCGCCGTGATCGAGGCCGCGCGCGGGATCGACGGCGAGCGGGATGCCGGCACCCTTCAGCAGCTCGGCGACGCGGCCGGCGAGAGCGGGCGATCCGGGTGCTGGATAGCTGATCTGATAAAGCGGCGCCGGAAAATTATAGAAATCGTGGATGGTCTCGTTGACCGTGACGGCGTTGACCGCAGGCTCGCGCGTGTTCCAATGCGCCGAGACGACCAGGACGGATTTCGGGCGCGGCAATGCCTTGCCGAGCTTGGCCCAGAACTGCCCGGCGGCTCCGGCGTCGAGCGCCAGCATGGGCGAGCCATGCGAGAGAAAGATGGTGGGGAGCGGCTTGGCCATGCAGAATAATAGCGCCGGCACGGCCGCCGCGTCCGGTATTATGCGCCTCGCCGATGCATGGGAGGGATGATGAAACCCACATGGTTGCTCGCGATCGCGCTGCTCGCTTGGCCCACCGGCGCCTGGGCCCAGGGCGCGCCCGCGCCGGTGACGGTGCAGGGCTGCCCGAAGCCCGGCGTCGAGGCGCGTTGCCTGATGCTGAGCGATGGCGGCGTCACCTACGACATCACCGCGGCGAAACCCCAGCCGAAGCCGGGCGTCGCCATTCACCTGCAAGGAACCCCGGTGCGCGAAGGAATTTCCATTTGCCAGCAGGGAATTATCTTGAAGGACATCACCTGGCAGGAAACCGGGCAGAGCTGCGCCAAGTAATTTAGGCCGCTTTCGCCGCCACTCTTCCGACCAGGCGCTCGACCGCCTCGATAATGGCGGCGGGGCTCGCCTGGTTCTTGCCGGCGATGTCGAGCGCCGAGCCATGCGCCACCGAGGAGAACAGCACCGGCGTGCCGATGGTGAGGCCGGCGCTGCGGTTGCGGCCCAGCAGCTTTGCGACGATGTGGCCCTGATCGTGGATCATCACCACGAAGGCGTCGACGCCCTTGCGGTGGAACATGAGGTCGGCCGGAAACGGCCCCTCGACGTCGATGCCGGAAGCCTGCATGGTGGATATCGCGGGCTCGATGATGCGGATTTCCTCGTCGCCGAACATGCCGCCCTCGCCGGCATGCGGGTTGAGGCCGGAGACCGCGATCTTCGGGCGGGCAATGCCCATCTGCTGCAAGGCGCGCTGTGTCGCCTGGATCACCCGCTCGACCCGCTCGCGCGTGACGAGCGAGATAGCGTGCGCCAATCCCACATGCAGCGTGGTGTGGACGATGCGCTTGTCGTCGAAGCAGATCATGAGAAACGCATCGTCGATCGGCGTGCCGGTGCAGCGCGCGACGAAGCTCGGATAGCCGTCGAACTCGATGCCGGCCGCCTTGATCGCGCTTTCGGTCTGCGGCGCCGCGATCACCGCATCGACCTCGCCCGCCTGCGCCGCCGCAATCGCGGCGCGCGCGGAATCGACGGCGGCGTGGCCGTGCACGGCGGACACAGTGCCGAGCGCCAAGGGATTTTCGAGCTTCAGATCGAGCGCCAGCAGCGCCACACCCTCGCCGCTCCATTCGACCTTGGCCGCGCTGGCGTAGCTGCGGATTTTTGGCGACAAGCCCGAGGCCTTGGCATGGATGGCGAGCGCCTTCGGATCGCCGACCAGCAGCGGCCGGCACAAGGCATTGACGCGAGGGTCGAGCGCCGCCTTCAAGGCGATCTCCGGCCCGATGCCGGCGGGATCGCCCATCGATATGGCGAGGCGCCTCATCGCAGCGGCGCTCCGCCCGGCTGCGCCACGACATGCCATTGATCGGCCGCCGCATCCCAGCGCGTCACCAGCACGTCGTCGAGCGACAATCCCCGTTGCGGCGTCGCCTCGTAATCGTAGATGCCGTTGGCGCCGGCCACGCCCTTCAGATGAAGAAGATAATCGCGCAGCTGCGTCGCGCTAGCGCCGGCCGGCAGCTTGCGCAGCGCCTCGACGACGATGATGGCGGGATCCCAGCCGAGCAGCGAGCCCTCGTCCGGCTTGACGCCGGCCTCGGCATAGGCGGCGTAAAGCTCTTTCTGCTTTTGCGCGACCTTGGGGTCGAGCTTGATGCGCGGATCGCCATTGACCGGCCATTCCGGCGCCGGGAGGTAGAGCTCCTTCGGCAGGAAATCGGCGAAGCGATGCATCTGCGCATAAGTCATGTTGCCGCCGGTGGTGCCGACCGGCCCGGAAAATCCCGCCTGGACGATGCCGCGGAAGGCGGTCGCCACCGGCGAGCCGGTGCTCCACGCCACGACCGCCTGCGGCTGCGAGGCGGTGATCTGCTCTAACTGCGCCGCGGCCGAGACATCGGCCGGGTTGAAATGGGCGCGGGTGACGAGCTTCAAATCGGTGTTCTCGGGCAGCGCCAAAAGATCGTCGAAGCCCTTATCGGCGTCCTGGCCGGTGGCATCGGTCGAGGTGATGGTGGCGAGCTTGGTCCAGCCCTTGAGGCGGAAATAGCGCACCAGCGCGATCGCCTGGTCGTGGGTCGAGACGCCGGCAACGAAGACGTAGCTCCCTTCCGTCGGGTGAATGCCGGCCGAGAAGCAATACATCACCGGGCCGGTGTCCTGGACCAGCGGCGACATGGCGTTGCAGGTGCCGACCAGCGACGAGCCCATGATGATGGCGGGGTGCGTCGCGATGGCGTCGTTGAGGAGCTGGACGCCGACTTGCGGCGAGGATTGGTCGTCATGGAAGACGAAGCGCAGCGTCTTACCGTGAATGCCGCCGGTCTTGTTGGTCAGTTTTTCGACGAGCTGGAGCGCGTCGTGCTCCTCCATGCCGAGGAAGGCGCCGCCGCCGGTCAACGCGTTGATCACCGGAATGTCGTAGAAATCTTCCGCTTGCGCGGGCGCGGCTTGGACCGTCCCCAGCGCGAGAAGTCCCAGCACCGCCGCCGAAATCGAAAGCCTCATCGGAATCCTTCCCCCACGCGCCTTATTTCGTTGTCAGGCATGACGAAAGGTAGACAAGCGGGAGAGCCCAGGCAATGCCTTAGCCTCTCACCCGCTGCCCCTCAGCCTAGCGTCGGCGGCGGGGTTTCGCTCTTCTTGGGCGGCACGATCAGCACGCGGTCGACCCGGCGGCCCTCCATCGCCATCACCTCGAAGCGGGTGCCGCCGACGGTGAGCTTGTCGCCCATCACTGGGATGCGGTTGAGCCGCGCCATGATGAAGCCGCCCAGCGTGTCGAAATCGTCGCCCGGCTCGTGGATGAGGATGCCGTCGAGATCGCCGACCTCCTTCAGCTCGGCGATCGGCGTCAGCCCGTCAACCAATAGGCTACCGTCGGGACGACGCCGGATTTCGGTCTGCGGGCCGGTCGATGTGTTGATGTCGCCGATCAGCGCCTGAAGGATGTCGTGCAGGGTGAGCACGCCCTCGAAATCGCCGTACTCGTCGACGACGAACATCATGGCGGCGCCGCTTTTACGGAAAATCTCCAACGCGCGCAAGGCGGTGACGTTCTCGGGCAGATAGAAGGGCGGTTTCATCGCCGCCTTCAAGTCGAAGGGCTTGTGGGCGAGCATGGCCGAGAGCACGTCCTTGACCTGAACGACACCGACGAGGCGCCGGCTGTCGCCCTCGACCACCGGAAAGCGCGAAAAGGCGCTGGCGATGATGCGGCGGCGGTTCTCCGCCTCGCTGTCGGTCAGATCGAGCGATTCGATCTTGGTGCGCGGTGTCATCACCGTGCTGACGCGCCGCTCGCCGAGCCGTAACGCCATCTCGACGATCTCAGTCTCCGCCTTCTCGAAATGCCCGGCGGCGGTGGCCTCGCGCAGTAAAAGCCCGATCTCCTGCTCGGTCACCACATTGGGCTCGGGCGCACGCAGCGGCAGTAGGCGAAGAATGAAATTCGAGATCGCGCTCAGCACGCGCTCCAAGGGGGTGACGATGCGCGCCAGCGTCAAAAGCACGCCCGAGAGCCGCGCCGCCAGCGCCGCCGGCCGGCGCAAGGCAAGGCGCTTCGGCACCAGCTCGCCGATGATGAGGGTGAAGAAGGAGATCAGGGCGACCACCACCGCGACCGAAATGCCGTGCGCATGCTCGCCGATCCAGCCAGGAATCGGCTCGATCGAGCGGCCGAGCGTGTCGGCGATGGTGGCGCCGCCGAAGACGCCGGCCAGCACGCCGATGACGGTGATGCCGATCTGCACGGTGGAGAGGAAGCGGCTGGGATCGCGCTTCAACTCGAGCGCCACCTTGGCGCCGGCGCGGCCCTCCTCGGCGGCGTGCTGCAGCCGGGTCTTGCGCGCCGACACCACCGCCATCTCCGCCAGGGCGAAGAAGCCGTTAAGCAGGATCAGCAGGAAGACGATGACGAGCTGTAGCCACAGCATGGAAGCTCCGGGGAGGCGAATCGGCGGCAACTAGCATAAACGGAAGCGGGTCTAATCGTTAGCCCAGTCGCGAATCGGGATTGCGCAGCCGAGATGCACAAAACGCGCATACCCGGCGCAAGGCCGGGCATGATTCCGAGCGAGACGGGTGAGGCGATCAGCGCGAGTAGAACTCGACCACCAGATTGGGCTCCATCGGCACCGGATAGGGCACGTCGGCCAGTTTCGGGCCGCGCACGAAGCTGCCCTTGAAATTATCCGCATCGACGGTGAGATATTCCGGCACGTCGCGCTCGGCCGATTTGGCGGCTTCGAGCACCACCGTCATCGTCTTCGCCTTGTCCTTGAGCTCGATGGTATCGCCATCGCTCACCGAATAGGAGGAGATGTTGACGCGCTTGCCGTTGACCTTGACGTGGCCGTGATTGACGAATTGGCGCGCGGCAAAGGGCGTCGGCGCGAATTTCATCCTGTATACGACGGCATCGAGACGCCGCTCCAAGAGTTCGATCAGATTCTCGCCGGTGTCGCCGCGGCGGCGCGCGGCCTCCTGGTAGACGCGGCGGAATTGGCGCTCGCCGATATTTCCGTAATAGCCCTTCAGCTTCTGCTTCGCCATCAGCTGGGTCCCGAAATCGGAGGGCTTCTTGCGGCGCTGGCCGTGCTGCCCGGGGCCGTAATCCCGGCGGTTGAGCGGCGATTTGGCGCGGCCCCAGAGATTGGCGCGCAGGCGCCGGTTGATCTTGTATTTCGAACCTTCGCGTTTGCTCATCGTGACCTGTGTTTGCTCATATTGTTGTTATTTGTCCCAATAGGCCTTTTGCGCATACGGCGCAAAAGACGGGGCTTTCACCCACGTTCTTGGGAATGGCCGGGACTATAAGCGGCGGCGAGTGAAAGTCAACCCGGAGGCGGTCCGCCGCCCGCGTTAGCAAGCCGGGCCAGAGCATTGATTATCAAGTATAAGCTGCCTCAAACCCCGCGCTTATTGCCCCAGATCAACACATGCAGCTGCGGCAGCACCGTGGCGGCGAACCAGCCATCCGCCGCCGCCTTGGCGACGAGCCAAGCATAGCCCTGGCGCAAGCCGGCGAAATCGGTGGTCTCCTCATTGGGCTTCTCGCGGCCGAGCTCGGGCGACGGATTGCCGAGCTGGAGATAGACCGGCAACGCCGGAAAGCGCTTCGCCGTGGCGCGGGCGAAGGCGTAATCGTCATCGTCGAAGACGACGATCTTCAAGGCGATGCGGGGACCGTCGCCGGCGGCGGCGAGGCAGGATTCGAAAGCAGGCCAATCGATCACCATGCCGGATGAGGGCGGCTTCGGGCTGAGGATGAGCCAGTCAAGCTCGCCGAACCAGGGCTTGGCGATGCTGCCCTGAGTCTCGAGCGCGAATTCGAATCCTGCAGCATGGCCTGCGGCGATGAGCGGCTCGAGTGGCTGCAGCGCCGGATTGCCGCCGGAGAGCGAGACCAGCAGTGGACGCCCACCCGACAATTCCGCGACTCGGGCGAGAATGGCCTCGGGCGACATCGGCAGCCACTCGCCGCTGTGCTCGAGCAAAACCGCATAGAGCGTGTCGCACCAGCGGCAGCGGTAATCGCAGCCGCCTGTGCGGACGAAGATTGTGGGCCGGCCGATCAGCGGCCCCTCGCCCTGCACGGTCGGGCCGAAGATCTCGCTGACCAGGATGCGCGCACTCACGGCCGGTATTCAGCCCATGTGCGCGGCGTCTCGCTGACACGCACCGCGGCGGTTTCGGGCCAGCGGGTTTTGCACCAAGCGTAGAGAAATTGCGCGATGACCTCGGCGGTGGTGCGGTCGTGGCCGAGCGCCTGGTTGAGATCGCGATGGTCGAGCGTGGCGTCGATGAAATCCTTGAGATCCGAAAGCTCGCGGTAATCGCGCACGAAGCCGATCGCATCGACATCGCGCTTTTCCAGCACGATCTCGACCTCGTAATTATGACCGTGCAACCGCGCGCAGGGGTGGTCCGGCGGCAGGCCGCCGATGACATGCGACGCCGAAAAGGCGAAGCGCTTGGATATCGTGAACATGGCTAGGCCGCGACTATGCGGGCGGCGTCGCCAAAGACGGCAATCCTGGACAAGCTCGGGCTCCTTGTTTTGACCGGGTAGGCTGCGACCGGATCGGCGAAGGCCGATGAGCGAGGATATAAGCCGTCGGGATCGCGCGGGCAACGAGAATGCGCTACCCCGTCACCTCGGACGGGAAGACGTGCGTGCCGCCAAATCCCACCGGCAGCTCGCGCACCCAGAGCGCCTTGTTGACCGGCAGGACGCCGTAGAGATGCGGGAAGAGCGCGCCGCCGCGCGCCGGCTCCCATTTCAGCGCCCGCCCCAGCGAATCGGCATCGACCGCGACCAGCACGAGATTGGGTAATCCGGCGAAATGCCGGTTGGCGGTGTCGGCAACCTGCTCCGCGGTGGAGAAATGGATATAGCCGTCGGCGGTATCGATCGGCGCACCGCGGAAGACGCCGAGGCGCTCCGCCTCCTCCCATAGCGGGCGCGGGGATATCTTGTAGATCGTCGTCATGCGCTCTCCGTCTTCTTCCGGCGCTGGCGCAGCCCCGCGAAGGAGGTCACCACGCCGTGCAGCGTGCGCACCTCCTGCTCGGTGCATTGGGCGCGTTGGAACAGATTGCGCAGATTGCGCACCATCGAGGGGCGCTTTTCCGCGTTGCGCATGAAGCCGCTGCGGTCGAGCTCCTCCTCGAGATGCTGGAAGAACTGGATGAGCTGCCGCTTGGTGGCGCGCTTCGAGCGGGCGGTGGAGATTTGCTCGTCGGGCGTGACATCACCGGCATTGAACCATTCATAGCCCAGAATCAGCACCGATTGAGCGAGGTTGAGCGACGAAAACGCCGGGTTGAGCGGCACCGAGATCACCACCTCCGACAGCGAGATATGGTCGTTGAGCAACCCGCTACGCTCTGGCCCGAACAGGATACCGGCCGCCTCGCCCGCCGCCAGCAGCGGCTTCATCTCGGCGACCGCCTGGCGCGGCGTGACGGTGCGCTTCACCATGAAACGGTCGCGCGCCGTCGCCGCATAGACATGGCGCAGATCGGCCACCGCATCCTCGATGCGATTAAACAGCTTCGCCTTGTCCAGCACGGCATCGGCGCCCGAGGCGGCGGCCACCGCCTTCACGCTCGGCCAGCCGTCGCGCGGCTTGACCAGGCGCAGATCGGTCAGGCCGCAATTGAACATGGCGCGCGCCGCGGTGCCGATATTCTCGCCGAGCTGCGGCTCGACCAGGATGATGGCGGGGCCGCCGGAAAATCGCGCGCGGCGGCGGTCGGTGCCGGCCATCAGCGCAACAACGGATGAAGACGCGCCTGGCTCACGCCCGCCGGCCGGAGCGCCAGAGTTTGTAGGTCAGGCTGTCATGCAACGCGTCGTAGGACGCATCGATGACGTTGGCCGAGACGCCGACCGTCGACCACACCTCGGCGCCGTCGCTGCTCTCGATCATGACGCGGGTGATCGCCTTGGTGCCATCCTGCGGCGTCAATATCCGCACCTTGTAGTCGGTAAGCTTGATGCGATCGAGCTCGGGGTATGTCGGCGACAGCGCCTGGCGCAAGGCGGCGTCGAGCGCGTTGACCGGGCCGTTGCCCTCGGCGACGCGCATCTCCTGCTTGTTGCCGATATTGACCTTGATCGTCGCCTCGGACAGCGTGACCAGCTCGCCCGTGGCGTTCCAGCGCCGCTCGTCGAGCACGCGAAAGCTTTGCAGCTTGAAATATTCCGGCACGGTCTCGAGCGCGCGTCGCGCCAGCAGCTCGAACGAGGCCTCGGCGCCGTCATAGGCATAGCCCTTGAACTCGCGCGACTTGACCTCGTCGAGCAGCGCTCCGAGCTTCGGGTGGTCGGATTTGATCGATATGCCGATTTCGCCCAGCCGCGCCAGCAGATTGGATTTACCCGCCTGGTCGGAAACCACGATGTGGCGCCGGTTGCCGACCGAGGCGGGATCGATATGCTCGTAGGAGCGCGGATCCTTGGTCACCGCCGAGACGTGCAGGCCGCCTTTATGCGCAAACGCCGCCTCGCCAACATAGGCGGCGTGGCGGTCGGGCGCGCGGTTGAGCCGCTCGTCGAGAAAGCGCGAGACGTGGGTGAGCCGCGCCAGGCCTTCGCGCGTGACGCCGGTCGCATAGCCCATCTTCAAGACGAGATTGGGAATGACCGAAACCAGATTGGCGTTGCCGCAGCGCTCGCCGAGCCCGTTCAGCGTGCCCTGCACATGGCGCGCGCCGGCACGCACCGCGGCGAGGGAATTCGCCACGCCGGTGCCGGTATCGTCGTGGCAATGGATGCCGAGCCGGTCGCCCGGCACCGCCTCTTGCGCCGCGCGCACAATACGCTCGACCTCGTCCGGCAGCGTGCCGCCATTGGTGTCGCACAGCACGATCCAGCGCGCGCCGGATTTGAGCGCCGCCTTGATGCAATCGAGCGCGAATTTCGGGTTGGACTTGAAGCCGTCGAAGAAATGTTCGGCATCGAAGATGATCTCGTCGAGCTTTGTGGCGGCATAGGCGACCGACTCCCCCACCATCGCCAACGCCTCGTCGAGCCCAACATCGAGCGCCACCTTGGCGTGGAAATCCCACGCCTTGCCGACGATGGTCGCCACCTTGGCGCCGGACGACAGAATGGCGGCCAAACCCGGATCGTTGCCGGCGCTGCGGCCCGAGCGGCGGGTCATGCCGAAGGCGCAAAGCTTGGCGTGGGAAAGCTTCGGCAGATGGGCGAAAAAGGCGTCATCGGTCGGGTTGGCGCCGGGCCAGCCGCCCTCGATATAATCGATGCCAAACGCGTCCAATTCGCGGGCAATCGCGAGCTTATCGGGCACGCCGAAATCGACGCCCTGGGTCTGCGCCCCGTCGCGCAGGGTGGTGTCGTAGATATAGACGCGCTCGCCGGTCATGCGCCGCATCCTATTGAAGAAGGTCAAAAAAGTCGAGAAAGAGTGAGATTAATTTTGACTCTTCTGAGATTGAATTTCTATTTTTGGTCGTCAGGAACGATTTTATCTTCGCCTTTAGAAATCATAGTTTGCGTATCGATTTCCTTAAGCGGTCGCATTCTTTTTTCGCGAGCGATTATTACAAATAGAACTCCGGAAACCAACGCGGCAAACATTCCTATTACCGAAACGATGATTCCAACCACTGCTGGCTGGGATAAAATTTGTGCTTGTTCCGAAAAAACCTAAAATGCGCAGATATCTTTACGCTGTATGATCAGTGCAATAACGGTGGTAAAAACAATCATCAAACCAACCGTTAATCCCATGAACATACTCAATTGGGTTCGAGACTTTTCTCGATAAGACAAAAATAACGAATTATCTTCTAGGCGCGTCTGCGCCTGTCCATTTGCTCGCTCCTTGAGTTGAACTGCTCGCTGTTCTGCGGGTGGCGCCTTCACCGCTAAAATCCGCTCGCAATATTCTTTTTTCATGGCCGGCGTTAAAAAACTAGAATCCATAATCTCTTTGATTAAATGATCAAAGATCTGTGAACTATTGTGCATATCTGTGCGCGCCACACCGTCTTTTTGTGAAGTTGCGCGAATAAGACTCCGAATTATTTCTCTCGTGGGCGTAGTATCATTAGTTATCGCCGATCGCGCAGCAAAAATTACTTCTTGATTAGCTCCCCGCAGCTTTTCTAAATACTCGCGATTCTCTTTTTTAGAAAAAAGACGCTGCGTTACAAACGTAGCGATAAAGCCAGATGGAATTCCTGCCCCGATCCCAACCACCCACGGATTAGACCAAAAACGTCCACATTGGGCACCCTCTACATTTTAGATATTAGAAGAATTATATTTCGTAATTATTGAACTAACTTAATATAGCCCCACCGAATCGTCAAATAGTCCAGATGAATTTGTGCTCGCAAATAACAATTGGTACTTGAGTGGAGCCTTATTGCCTCTGCTTCGTTACTCCTTCGGGACATTTCGTCCCCTTAAGGAAGTTTCCTATGTACAGCTTTAAGAACTTGGTTGGAACGGCTGTCCTCGCTGCCACTTTGGCGGCCGGTGCAATGGTCGCGACGATTACGGTCGCGTCCGCCGACGTCGCCTGCAACAGCAATGGCGATTGCTGGCAAACCAGCCAGCGCTACACGACCTATCCGCCGTCTTTGGGCGTCCAGTTCTATGGCGATGATTGGGCGGTCACTCACCGCACCGACACGCAATATCATTGGCAGGCCAATCAAACCAACGACCACGGCTACTATGACCATGGCACGTGGCACGCTTTCGACGCCCGCTAAAAACGGGAATTGGGCGGCAGCCCGTTCTGGCTGCCGCCTGCCTCGTATTTAGGCCTACGACACCGTCAAATAATGCACGCTGAATAGTTGATCGGCGTCGGTCCATACCGCGTCCGCCTTGAGGCCGGCGCGGCGGGCGAGATCCTGGAATTCCGCCACCGAGAATTTATGCGAATATTCGACATGGATGCGCTCAGCCTCGCTGAAGGCGATGCCCTGCCCGCCCACCGTGACGATCTGATCCATCAGGCTTTCGATGTAGATTTCGACGCGGCCCTCGACCGCGTTGTAGAAGGCGACATGCGCGAAGCGGTCGAGATTGAAATCGGCACCGAGCTCGCGGTTCATTCGAACAAGAATATTGAGGGTGAATTGCGCCGTCACGCCGGCGGAATCATTGTAGGCGGCATGCAGCAGATTCGGATCTTTCTTCATATCGGCGCCCACCACTATGCCGCCGCCCGGGCCTAGCAATGCCCGGCAACCGCACAGGAAATCGACCGCCTCCTGCGGCGTGAGGTTGCCGATGGTTGAACCGGGAAAGAACCCGACGCGGCGGCCAGGATAGCGCCCGAGCAGAGCCGGCAGGCGGCGAGGCTCCATGTAATCCGCGCAGATGGCGATGACCTCTATGCCGGGGAAATCGCGCGCCACCGACGAAGCGGCACCGTGCAACATGTCGCCCGAGATGTCGATCGGCACGTAGGAAACCGGCTGGTCGAGCGCCGCCAGCAGCAGCCGCACCTTGGTGCTGGCGCCGCTGCCGAATTCGATGAGCCGCACCTTG
>Ga0182024_10000376_pt1 | contig 113968 bp, 108 predicted proteins | sample P32metaG_FD_120480 | JGI IMG/M metagenome (GOLD analysis project Ga0182024, IMG submission 120480) | Permafrost microbial communities from Stordalen Mire, Sweden - P3-2 metaG (Illumina Assembly) | ecosystem: Environmental > Terrestrial > Soil > Wetlands > Permafrost | place: Sweden: Stordalen... | reverse complement strand
GCGACTCCGTCTTTGGCTGCTGACCCATCATCGTCGGCTACCTCCTGCCGCGCTGATTAGCACAACAGGGGATAGTCACCGCAAATAAATCTGCTCCCAATCCGACTTTTTCAACAGCCTCAAGTGATTCTGGGCAACGAAGCAATTACGGCCCTTCCTCAAGTGAATAATTCTGTCTGGAACACTACTGGGCTCGCAGGGGCCTGCTTTAATGGCCGGAGTGGTTGTGTCGCGGGCAGGAGAAGGGTACGATCGGGATATCCAATTTGCAAATAGCGGAGCGGACGGGCGCTGGCACGCTGGATGAAGCCGGTGGCGCCCGCCTTACCTAAGCTTCGATTTACGGAGAGTATAAACGCGATGCGCAAAATCCTGATGATGGCCGTGATTCTGTTGAGCACGCCCTATTTCTGCAAGGCACAAACAGTGGATGAAGTGATTGCCAAAAACGTGCAAGCGCACGGCGGGATGGACAAACTCAAATCGGTGGAGACGCGCCGCACGAGCGGAAAGTTGAACGCAGGATCGATCCGCGTGACGATCGTCCAGGAAAACAAGCGGCCGGACAAAGTGCGCGAAGAAGCTGTCATTCAAGGCATGTCGCAGGTGCAGGCATACGACGGCAAGACGGGCTGGCAGGTGAGTCCATTTGGCGGCCGGAAAGATCCCGAGCTGCTGTCGGCGGACGATTTGAAGGGGCTGCAAGTTGACGCGGACATGGATGGGCCGCTGGTGGACTACCAGAAGAAAGGCCACAAGGCGGAGCTGGTGGGTCACGACGCAGTGGAGGGAACGGACTGCTACAAGATCAAGCTGACGCTGAAAAATGGCGACATTCGTACCTACTACCTGGACGCCGACTCATTCCTAGAGCTAAAACTGGAAACGCAGACTTCAATCCGCGGGACAATCCAAGAGTCCGAAACATATTTTGGGGACTACGAGAAGGTGAACGGAATCTATTTCCCGTTCAGCGTCGAGACGGGTCAGAAGGGCGACCCAAACCGGCAGGTGTTCGCGATCGACAAAATCGAGGAGAACCCGCCGCTCGCAGACGCAAGGTTCGCGATGCCTACGATGAAGACGCCCGGGGGTGACCAGTGACGTGTTTCGGTGACAAAGCAAGGATTGCCCTGGTATTGGCGGCGGCGATGACTTTTTCAACATGCGTCCGCTCGCAGGAAGCGAAGATTGACTCGGACACGATCTCAGGGCTGGGGGCGCGAAACATTGGTTCCGCGGAGATGAGCGGACGGGTGGCCGCTGTGGCAGGAGTGAAGGAGAACGGGCGGCTGACGGTGTACGTGGGGTCGGCAAGCGGCGGCGTGTGGAAGTCCACGAATGGTGGAACGACGTACAAACCCGTATTTGACAAGCAGACCTCGCAATCTATCGGCGCGATTGCCATTGACCCCTCCGCGCCGAAGACGATTTGGGTGGGAACCGGCGAATCCTGGACGCGGAATAGCGTCTCGATCGGCGATGGAATCTACAAGTCAACCGACGGCGGCGACAATTGGACAAATGTGGGATTAAAGAACTCCGAGCGGATCTCAAAAATCCTGATTGATCCGCGAGACGGCAACACCGTCTACGCGTGCGTGCCAGGGAAACTGTGGAGCGACAGCGACGATCGCGGTGTCTACAAGACGACAGACGGAGGCAAATCCTGGACGAAGGTGCTAAAGGGGATGAACGCATCCACGGGATGCTCGATGATATCCATGAGCTCGCGAGACTCCAAAACGCTTTACGCGGGAATGTGGGATTTTCGGCGCACCGGCTGGACGTTTCGCTCCGGCGGGGAAAATGCGAAGGCAACGAGCGGCAGCGGTTTTTTTGAGACCACGGATGGCGGCGCAACGTGGAAGGATCTTGACGAAAAGAGCGCAAAAGGTCTGCCTGCCAAACCTTGGGGACGGATCGCGGTTACCGTGGCGCCGTCGAATCCGGACGTCGTGTACGCGCTGGTCGAATCGCCGGACACCGCCTTGTACCGTTCCGCAGACGGCGGGAAGACGTGGGAGCGGCGCGACGCGAGCGCCTGGATGGTCTGGCGTCCATTTTACTTTGCAAACCTGATCGTAGACCCGAAAGACGAGAACAAGATCTATAAACCGGACCTCGCGCTGATTCTCAGTAATGACGGAGGCAAGAGCTTCAGTGCGATTTCTGGCGGAGCGCACGGCGATTTCCACACGGTGTGGATTGATCCCGAAGACACCAATCATGTGATCGCAGGCGATGACGGCGGCGTGTGGTATTCGTACGACAGCGGGAACTACTGGTGGAAAGCGGGGAATCTGCCGATTTCGCAGTTCTACCACGTGAGCGTGGACATGGACGATCCGTATCACGTATTCGGAGGCCTCCAGGACAATAGTGTGTGGATCGGCGATTCGGCATATCCCGGCGGGATCACCAACAGCCGATGGGTAAATCTGTACGGAGGAGACGGCTTCTTTGCGTTTCCGGACCCGGCGGATTCCGACTACGTCTACGTGGAAGCGCAGGGCGGTGAAATCGCGCGGGTAAACCACGTCACACTAGAAGCGCGTAGCATCAAACCGCAACCGAACTACGGCGAGGGCAAACTACGGTTCAACTGGAACACGCCGATTCACATGAGTCCAAATGAGAAGGGCACAGTCTACATTGGCGCGCAGTTTCTGTTCCGTTCGCGCGATCATGGGCAAACCTGGGACCGCATTTCGCCGGACCTTACAACGAACGATCCCGAAAAACAAAAGCAAGAAGAGTCAGGCGGCGTGACGGTGGACAATTCCGACGCTGAAACGCATACGACAATCTATTCCATCAGCGAGTCACCGCGCGATGGGAAGGTGATCTGGGCGGGGACCGATGACGGAAACTTGCAGGTGACGCGCGACGGCGGGAAAACGTGGACAAATGTGGTGAGCAACGTGCCCGATCTGCCGAAGGCTTCGTGGGTCTCTTGGGTGGAAGCCAGCCGATTCGACGCCTCCAGCGCTTACGCCACCTTCGACCGGCACACGTTTGGTGACATGGAGCCGCACGTTTTCAAGACGACCGACTTTGGCGCGACTTGGACTCCCATCGTGAACGCGGGAAGCGGCGTGCGCGGGTATGCGCACGTGATCAAAGAAGACACGGTCGAGCCCAAATTGCTTTTCCTGGGAACTGAGTTCGGGTTGTGGATTTCGCGGGATGGCGGCAAGCAGTGGGCGCAGTACAAAGGCGGCGAATTTCCTGCCGTCGCGGTGCGCGACATCGCGATCCAGCCGCGCGAATCGGATCTTGTGGTGGCGACCCATGGCCGCGGCATTTGGATCGTAGACGACATCACGCCGCTGCGAAAACTTACCCCCGAAGTGATGGCGCAGGATGCGGTGTTCCTGCAAGGCAAACCAACGCAGCAGCGGCTGATCGCCAATGGCGGCTGGCAGGAGGGGGACGCCGCATTCGTGGGAGCCGATCCCGCGGACGGCGCCTTGATTACCTATTACCAGAAAAAGCGGCACATCTTCGGAAAGATGAAGATCGAAATTTTCGACGACAGCGGAAAGCTCGTGGACACGGTCCCGGCGAATAGCCGGCGGGGCCTTACGCGGGTGCTGTGGCCGATGCGGATGAAAGCGCCACGAGTGCCACCCGCAGCGAGCGCCGCATTCGAAGCCGCCCAAGGACCGCGAGTGCTACCGGGTACCTACACCATTAAAATGACGAGAGGCACAGAAACCTATACAACGCCGCTGGCGATCGTGCTCGATCCCCGCGCGAAATACACGGTCGCCGATCGCAAATTGCAGTTTGATGCCGCGCTGCGGATTTACAACCTGCTCCGGGACATGAGCTTCACCGTGGATCAGATCAACGGCGTGCGGGACGGGCTCACTGAAAGCGCGGGCAAGCTCACGGCCGATGATCCGCTGCGGAAACGGCTTGCGCAGCTTTCCGACGAAACGGAAGCGTTGCGAAAGAAGATCGTAGCCACGACGGAAGGCGGCGCGATCACCGGCGAAGAACGCATCCGCGAAAAAACCACGCAGCTATACGGCGCCATCGACGAGTATGAAGGGCGTCCGGCCGATTATCAGGTGGCGCGGATTGATTCGCTAAAGCACGAACTGGATGACGTCACGAGCGCGTTCAACGCGTTCGCGGCCAAAGAGCTGGTGGAAGTCAACGCGTCTTTGGCGAGAAAGAACATGGGATCCATCCATCCGATCACACGCGAAGACTGGGAGAAAGCGAATAGTGAGGAGGACGCCGGCAAATAGCCGTAGAGAGCAAAGACAGCGCTTGAGCGCAACCTAGATGCTGGTTCCACGCCGACTCACGCGACCGCAAAACGGCCACGAAGTTAGGCTCAAGGATTGCGTGCACATAGTTTCGATCCCGCCCGCGCCAAAAGTCTGGATGACCCCCTCGGAAGAGAAGCAAGCAGATGCGGCCGAATTCGCGCTGGGCATGCAGCGAAAACCTGATCGAGCCGATAGGAAATATGAATTGGACTGATTTGATGACTGCCCTTATTGTCCGCTGATTATTTGAACCTATTTAGTTTTGCGAGCAGAGCAATGGGGAGAGGACTGCGATCGAACGCAATGGCGCTCGTCGGGTACGCTCACTTTCCCGGGCCAATGTTTGCCTTCAGGTGTTCACAAGTACGGTCGTATCGGCATTCGCTGGCGCTGTTCCCACATGCGTGCCGCTGCCTGAGAATTGTCACCCTCCAGAAAACAGGAGCAACCAAACATGACAAAACGAGCCTACCGGCGCCCTCTGGTGCCCATAGTCTTCAGTGCGGTCGCGCTAGCGGGTGCCTATTTGCTCCTTGCTTACTGAGTTCTTAGTGCGTTCGTGGGCGAAATCGATGCGGCGCGATTGGCCGGAATTATCGCCGCAAAAATGCCGAGATTGCGAGCGCGGTCGCGGCCACGATCAGCGCGAGTGGGTCCCAACTGGAAACACCGTATAACTCGGCCGAGATTAACCGTCCGGCGCCGATGGCCAGCGGCAGCCCGAGAATCAGGCCGATCAACACACGCTTGAATGCGCCGCGCAGGATCAGTTGAACCACTCTTGCGCGGTCCGCGCCAAGCGCCATGCGAATGCCGATCTCGTTGGTTCGTTGCGCAACCGTATAGGCGGTGACGCCGTATAAGCCGATGGCAGCCAGCACTAGGGCCACGATCCCGAACAGGCCGGCGAGACTCGCTACAGCGCGCTCCTGATCGAACGTACCGTCCACTTGCTGCTGCAGGGTTCTGACGCCGGTGACGGTGATGTTGGGGTCGAGGTCTGCCAGCGCTCTGACGAGCAACGGCTCGAGCATGCCGGGCGAGACATTGGTAACCAGGACGATTCCGCCGATGACGTGCGAGCGAAGCTCAAGGTTGCTCATCATTTCGTTCTTGTAATTCACATTTTGAGCCAGCGGCACAAAAAATGTGGGTAACGCCGGCCTCCTCACGGCCCAACTTGCAAACTTCGCATCACGCACCACGCCGACGATCCGGAACGTGCCTGCATTCTCGGGCAGGTCCATGCCGAAGTGCTGATCCAGCGGGTCTTCGCCGCTTTTGAAGAAGTGCTTTACAAAGGCTTCATTCACGATCGCCACCGGCGCCGCGGTCTCGTTATCGGCCTCGTTGAAATAGCGTCCGCGCAAAATGGGCATGCCCAGGTTCTGAAGATAGTTGGCGCTTACGCGGTCCCATGACGCGCCAGCGTCTTCGCTCATCTGGGATTCAGGATGGCCAGAAACCATAATGAGTTCGCCCCAATTGTCGGTGAGAGGGTTATATAGGGCCAGCCCCGATCCCCGCACGCCGGGAAGACGATTGAGGCGTTCCTCAAGTTGACGGTAGAGCGCGGCCAATTCCGGCTGCGTGTGCCCCGTTTGCGGATTGTGCAACGAAACCAACACGCGCCCCGGCACTCGATATCCGAAATCCTGGCCCTCGAGATTGTTCAGACTTCGGGCCAACATGGTTGCGCCCGCGACAAGTACGATTGAAACGGTGGCCTGTACAATCAGCAGTACTTTGCGGGCAAAGGAAGACTGTCCCCTGGTGCTGCGGCCCGATCCTCGCAGCGCCTCCGTCGGATCGGTGCGCGTGGCGAACCATGCCGGAGCCGCGCCGAAGATGATTCCCGTCACCAGCGCCAACCCGAAGGCGAACGCCAATACTGCGAGCGACGGCGTAGTGCTGATTGGAAGGAAGTGCGAACTATGAAAGGCAAGCGAAAGCAGGAGGCGGGCGGCGGCCATTGCGACCAGAAGTCCCGCGATGCCGCCGGCAATGGCGAGCAGCACGCTCTCCGTGAGGGCCTGCGCGATGATTTGACTCCGTGTGGCGCCGATGGCAAGCCGCACTGCGATTTGTCCGCGGCGCGCCACGGCGCGCGCCAGCAGCAAGTTTGCGACATTGGCGCACGCGATCAGGAGTACCAGGCCGCAAACCGAGAGCAGGATCTGCAAGCTACGCGCATACCCTTCCTTCATTGTCGCGACGCCGGCGCCCGCCGGAACGACGGTGATGGACTGTTTCGGGAGGGTCCGGATCACATCCGGCATCCAGTTGGATGGATAGCCGGAGTCGCTTTGCAGCCATTGCCGCAGAACTCCCGTCAGACGCGGAGCCAGACTTGCGGTCGTAGCCCCCGGCCGCAAGCGGCCAATCATGCGCAGCCACGCTGACTCCGGGTGGTAGAGCCGAGCGCTGACGCCGTCAATCATGGCTTCCTGGTGCAGCGGAATCCAGCTATCGGGCGGGTCGGGGCGCAGCGTTTCGCCAAAAAAGCCGGGAGGTGCGACACCGATCACCGTGAAAGGATGGCCCTCGATGTCAAACGCGGAGCCGATTACGGAAAGATCGGAGCCGTAGGCCGTCTGCCAGCCATGATGGCTCAGCACGGCAACCGGAAGGGCCGACGGCGTATCGTCCTTCGGAGTAAATGCTCTCCCACCCAGTGCGAGGACCCCAAGCGTGGAGAAATAGCTCCCGGTGACATATGCGGAGCGGAGCGGCTTGGCGGCAGTTTCCGCTTCACGCCGCACGCTAAGCCGCGCGCCGCCGGCCTGAAAAGCCGCTACGTCTTCAAACTCGGGTATCTCCGCCTTGAGCCTCTCGTATAGCGGGAAGAAATACATTCCCCAGCGGTCTTGGGGGCCGCTTTGCACGCAACAATCGTCGCCTTCGCCGACGCGGTAAAGCATGCCGGGATCGGAAACCGGCAAAGAGCGGAGCATAACCGCGTGAATCAAGGTGAATATGGCAGTCGTGCCACCGATTCCCAAAGCCAGCGTGAGTACCGCCGTAAGCGTAAAAACCGGCGACAATCGAAACTGTCGCAAAGCGTAGCGAAAATTGCCGGGAAGTGTTTGCATTGCAGGCCTCTTAATCTCCAACGAAATTTTGGCTGCTCAGGATTCCTAATCAAGTGAATTCTTGTGACGCCCGCCCGGAGTCCGGCGCAATTCCGATTCATGGCGCTTTAGACGTGCCCGGGGATCGATTAGTCACGGGGGTCTTGACGGATGCGGCGGACTCGCGCGGAAACCTAGACTGGCAGCTATGGCTTTGTGGTTGCGTCGATCAACAGGACGGTTTGCAGCAGGACGTTGGCGCCGTTGGCGCAATCGTGCCACGACGTGAACTCGTGCGGGGAATGGCTGATTCCGGCGCGGCTGGGGACGAAAATCATGCCCATAGGCGCGAGACGGGCCATCATTTGCGCGTCGTGTCCGGCACCGCTGGGCAAGCGCAGAGTCTTGAGCTGCAGGCCAGCCGCTGCCTGCTCGATGGCCGCCTGGACTTCCGGAGTGGCAATGGCCGGGGGATCGTGCTCTACTTTTTTGATCACGATTTCCGTGGAAGTCTCGCGCGCAATCTCCTGCGCGCGCTGCTCGATTTCAATCCCCAAACGAGCGATTTTCTCGGCGGAGAGATCACGCAACTCAATGGAGTGCTTCACCAGACCGGGGACGACGTTGCGGGCGTTGGGAAAGACCACCAGCTCGCCCACGGTGCCCACCTGGCGGCCGGGCTCGCGCGTGACGACCTCTTGTACCGCCTCGATCAGTTTGGCCGCGGCAAGCAGAGCGTTGCGGCGTTCGGGCATGGGCGTAGTGCCCGCGTGGTTGGCGAAGCCGTGGATTTCCACCTCGTATTCGTCAATACTGACGATTCCTTCCACGACGCCGACGGGAATTCCGGCCTTTTCGAGATTGCCACCTTGCTCGATATGCAGTTCCAAATAGCAGCGAAATGAACCTGGAGCGAGACGCGCTTCCGCCAGCCGCGAGGGATCGCCACCGATCTTACGGAGACCGTCTTCCAAGCGAATGCCGTTGAACACGCGGCTGAGCTCTTCCTTTTCCAACTCGCCAGCGGCGGCGCGGCTTCCCACCAGGCCACCTTCCTCATTCGACCAGATGACCATCTCGAGCGGATGACGTGTGACGACGGCGCGCTCTTCGAGGGTTTGCATGACTTCGAGCGCCGAGAGCGAGCCCAGGTCGCCATCGAAATTGCCGCCATTCGGAACCGAGTCAATGTGGGAGCCGAACAGGATGCGCGGCAAGGTGGGCTCCGATCCCGCGCGTGCTCCAAAAATGTTTCCGGCGGGATCAATGCGCGGGTTCAGACCGGCGGCGCGCATTGCTTCCATCGCATATTTTCTGCCGGCCACGTCGGCGTCGGAATAGGCCACGCGGCTGACGCCTTCGTCGAAGGTACCGCCGGATGGCCGACCAAAAACGCTCAGCTCTTCGAGCCTGCGCTGGAGGCGCGCGGCATCAATCCGCAAGCCGGAGTTTTTCTCCTGGGCACCCCACAGCGGCAGGGCAGCAGAGGTGGCCCACGCGGCAGCCAAGGCGCGGAGCAATTCGCGACGAGGAATGAGTACGGGCATCAGATCAATTTCCGAATTTCCGGCGTGTGGCGCTCTTCATGGCATGCGATTTGGGGCATTCGATTCATAGCATCCGATTCGAGGAATCCCAAGACGAGTCCTGGCGCAACGCGGCCTAGAGATGTGCTTGCCCTTTTGTCGCACAGTGGGATTGCCCGATGCCGATGAGACTAGCGCGCGAGGCTGCGAAGCGCAAGGCTGGGCCGGGCGCGGGTCTCGGTTAGCGCCCTGTAATGCCAGAAGTCCTAGCGTTCCGTTAGTACCCGTGTACCACCCCGGCCATTACTGCCAAGCCATTGGCATGCCCGGTTGCTGGAACTAATCTCGGGTTGAGTCAAGAGGGAACTCAACATGACCATGCCCGTTGTCGAGGCTAACCCCACTGTTCGAGTTGGAATGGACGAACAGCGACATATCAAGAACTTGGTGATCCTCTTTGCCGAATCAGTAGGCCGGGCGGTGCCAGGCGAGGACGCTGAGGGAGAGACAATCGGCCAGCACAACGACTTGGCCGCCAGCGTCATTCGAAAGCACCACGGACAGGTGATTAAGACGATCGGTGCGTCCGTTATGGCGGAATTTGCAGATCCGGCGGCTGCAGTCAGCGCCGCCGTGGAGATGGAACGCCTCCTGATGGAATCGCCCCAGGGCTTCTCGCATTGCGACCAGATGGGGCTGAGGATCGGTATTCACGGCCTTATCGGTGATTGCCAGCGGATTGACTTGTTCGGCAGCGTGGTCCAATTGGCGGCCAACATCACCAAGAACGCCGCTCCCGGGCAGATTCTCACTTCCCATGAGGTTTGCGACGCGCTCACGAAGGAAACGGATCTACATTTCCAATGGTTTCGGAAGGTCACCATTGAAGGCCAGACGGACAGTGCGGATATTTTTGAAGTCCACTGGGCTACGGCCCCAACGGGAATCCCACCGCGATACGAAGCGGCCTTTCAGGTGGGCACTGGCGGCATGGGTATAGTTTATAAGGCGCGTGATCGAGAGACCGGCGAGATAGTCGCTTTGAAAGTCCTCAGGTCCGACATTGCCGCCGATCCGGCAATGCAGGAAAACCTGAGGAGAGAAGTCTGTCTGGCCAGGAAAGTCACACACAAGAACGTATGCCGCATTCATGAATTCAACCGTTCGAACGGCATCGCGTACATCTCTATGGAGTTTGTCGAGGGCGCAAGCTTACTCTCCACGCTCCAGCGCGGCGGACGGCTGCCGTGGAATGAGGCACTCAAGATTATGCGGCAGGTGTGCGCCGGTCTGGGCGAAGCGCACGCTCAGGGTATCGTTCACCGCGACTTGAAGCCGGCGAACATCATGATGGACCGCAACGGTGTCGCGAAGATCATGGATTTCGGCATCGCGCGTTCATTTCAGGGTACGGGTCAGATGACGGGCACTTTGGTAGGCACCCCTGCGTACATGGCTCCCGAACAGGTGGAACTCAAGGGCGTGGATGCGCGCACGGACGTTTATGCGCTAGGCCTGCTGCTCTATGAAATCGTTACGGGCTCCCAGGCGTTTGAGGGCGACCCTCCGATCGCGGTGGCCCTGAAGCAGTTGCGAGAGTTCCCCACGCGCCCCCGCGAAATTGTTCCAAGCCTTCCGGCCCATGCCGAGGCTGTAATTCTGAAGTGCATGCAAAAGGATCCCCGTAAACGCTTTCAAAGCATGGAGGAACTGGCTGCGGCGTTCAGAAGCAATGCACCAGCCAAGCCCGCAGTGTCTCTGTGGAGTTCATTCGTTACTGATGTGCGAAGCTCTGGGCGAGACTTGAAAAGGGATCTACAACCTTCGGTTGAGGCGGTTGGTGAGTTCTTCCGGCGGCTAGATTGGAAGTTCTTAACGAATGGGCAAGACTGGAAATTCTTAAGAAATAAGAGTACGCAAAAAGCCCTGGCAGTTGGATTGAGCACGATGTGCCTTCTGGCCGGGTTGGTGTTCTTCACGCTGAAGGGCACGCGAAAAAATCACGCGGTTTATTCGGTGTCCGCAGGAAGCCTGGCTGGGATCGACATGCAGACCTCGCAGCTTCCTTTTTCGCAAACGGCATCCGCAGCGGACTTCGTTGGGCTTGCTAAGCAAGAATCACAGTCGTCCCTCGGAAGTGCTTCGGCGGCTGATGTCGCCCAACCCGTTACGACAAACCAGGCTGATCCCGGTACCGGTGCGGACCTCGGATCACGAGAGAAATCTCCGTCCGATCCAGGAGCATCAACCCAAAAGCCGTCGAAGTCCAAAGGCATTCGAATCAGCAGGAATCAGAAGACGCAGCCTGTGAATGCGGTCTCAGCGCCGCCGTTGACTGTGGGGAGGGTGGTGACTCCGCTAGCCGCAACACAACCGCAAACGTCACTGCCGGCAGACGTCCCTTCGGCTGCTTTAGTTACGAAGACGGGCGTATCGAGCGAGCAAAAGAGCGAGAACGCGCATTCAGCTATTTCCGCGTCCATGCTTCCGAGCACGCCGCCAGCTGCGCCCGGTGAAACGGCGGCGGACGCAAAAACAACTGATGGCAGCCCTGCGGTACCCGCGAGCTATTTAGAGGTGGGATCGTTCAAGGAATCGATGTGGGCCGATCACGCGGTGGAAGAACTCACCCAGCTTGGTTTTCACGCGGTTTCGGTTCGCAAGACCGTCTTGTGGAGGCAATCGTATCAAGTTCGAGTGGGTCCCTACACGGATTCGAAGAAGTTGGATGTGGCTCGGCAGGATCTGGTCTCGCAAGGCTTTAAGCCGCACGTTGTCCAGTAATTGGCTCGAAATGTTATCCAGAGACGAATGCGGAGCGTGATGAGATGGATCTCGACGCAAGCATCGTTTGTTTGAATCTTCGCCCGCCGAAGGCCCTGGCGACCAGCTCCACTGTGGAATTACCTATGGACATCGGGACACGCACTGACGCGGGGCGTGTTCGTTTGAATAATGAGGACAGCCTGCTCGTGGCGCCGGAGATGGGTTTGTTTGTCCTCTCCGACGGGATGGGGGGCTTGGCATGCGGCGAAGTTGCCAGCCGTCTGACCGTGGAGACGCTTCTGGCTCACTGCCGGGAAGCGGACGCCGATCCAACGCTCGCTCTTACCGGAAAACGGGTAGAGGGAGTGAACGAGACATCCAACCGGTTGGCTAGTGGAATCCAGTTGGCCAATCGAATTGTCTACCGCGCTGCTCAGGAGAACGGAAACCGCCAGGGAATGGGCGCCACGGTTGTGGCCGTCCGGTGCGCGAATGAGCGATTGAATATTGCGCACGTCGGGGACAGCCGTGCGTATCGCTTGCGCAATGCATGCCTTGAGCGGCTCACGCAAGACCATTCTTTCGCTGCTGAACAGGTCCGGCTGGGACAAATCAATGAGGATGAGGCCAATATCGGCGGTTTGCGAAACATTCTGACCCGTGCCGTGGGTGTCGAACAGGAACTCGAAGTGGACATCAGCGAAGAGCTCATGATGGATGGCGACACGATCCTAATGTGTTCCGACGGGCTGACGCACGAGGTTTCCGACAAACAGATTGCGAACATCCTCAGAGACGCGAAGAATGCCCAAGAGGCCGCAACTCAGCTCGTGGACCTTGCAAACCACGCAGGCGGCGGCGATAACATTACGACCATTGTGATCCGGCAAGGCGCGAGGATGCAGGGCGCTTTGTCACGCACCGGCCTGTTGAGCCGATGGTTCAATATGCTGGGAACGTAATTTGATGTATTGCAAATGCGAAGCGCCAGGTACATCAACGGCGACTCGATGATGGCGTTCCTACGTTTTGTGTGACCACTGCTCAAGTAGGCGCATCGCTTCCTCCGACACCATGGGGGCGGTCTCCGTCGGACGCGCAAGATAATAGCCTTGTACGAAGTCCGCGCCGATAGCGATGCAGTGTTTCAGATCCTCAGCGGTCTCAACGCCCTCTGCAACAACGGGAATCCTCAACTGGTGCGCCGCCTCTGAAATCGCCTTCATAAAAACTGCCTGGCCTTGATCAGAATGGGCGCCTCGCACGAGTCCTTGATCAAGTTTGACGAAGTCCGGCTTAATGCTCGCGAGACGCAGCAGGGACGAATGACCGCTGCCCAGATCGTCCAGCGCAAACTTAGCCCCAGCCGCACGGTATTCCCGCATCATCACTCGTAGAGGTTCGGTGTCGTAATCCTTCTCGGCTTCGGTAACTTCGAGGACAATTTGCTTCAGGTCTACGTTATGCTGCGCACAAATCTGTTGGGTTCGTTCCACAGCAAACGTCCGATCGCATGACGCACTGGGTGAGAAATTTAGGAACAGTAAATAGCCGCGCCTGGCTAGTTCCTGCCCTTGCTCGATCGCCTTTTGCCATGCCAAGTGTTCCAAATGGCGGGCGATCCCCAGTGATTGGGCAGCCGCGAACAACTGCGGCGCGCCGATCACGGCTCCATTGCGGCGCCCTCGCAGTAAGCACTCGTAAGCAACGACTTGCCGGCTGGCCAGCGAAACCAGCGGTTGGAACACCATGAAATAAGACTCGGATGCGAGTAACTGCACGAACCAACGCGTATCCATCAACGATACGGCCACGTCCAGGTCTGACAGCAGGAGTGGAGCGCGGGCAAGATCCTCCGCCGAAGGCGTTCTTGACTCAAACAGCGCCGCGCGCACCTCACGTAATTCTTCAATACTCAATACGTCGCGCCAACGCTGTATAGCCTGCGTCAATGAGCTGGATTCAGCGGAGATTAAAATAGAGTTGACGGCTGGTTCCGAGAAGCCTACGGCCTGTGTATGCAGGATCGAGCGCAGTTTCGTGAGTGCCGTCGCAGCCGTGCTGAAAATGAGCGCAGCTTGCGCCTTCGGAGCCACTCCATGCTCCTGTCTCCACCGGATGGTTGCGGATTGTTCCATGGGTGCCATAAGCGGATCAGACCCCGTGCGACATTACGGTTCCCTGTGGGTTCATGCGCGAAGATGTCCTCGCTGCAATTTTATAGCGGAACCTTGCGTGACGCTCAAACAATTTACGTCGGATGGTGCGAAATAGGACAGGTCTCTCTAGGGCGCTGGGCAGGCTTCGAGGGGTGTTCCTCGGCGATTCCGGAGCTACTGGAACCTCACGGCTGCTTCGGTGCGGCTTCGAAGTAAGTCTGACCGTGAAGAACCGCGTTGATGGCTTCCATCAGGACGGCAGCCGCATTGCCTTTTGACACATAGCCTCGCGCGCCGGCCGTTCTCGCCTTTGCTGACATTTCGGGGAGATTTTGGATCGTCAGAAGGATGATTCGTGTGGTGGGCGACGCCCGTAAGATTTTCTCGGTCGCATCGAAGCCGCCCATCCTCGGCATCGTTACGTCCATCAGGACAATGTCAGGTTTGAGCGCCAGCGTCTTCTCGACGGCTTCCGTGCCGTTTGCGGCTTCTCCGCAAATTTCAAAGCCGGACTCTTTGAGGAATGCGGCAATTCCTTGCCGAACCAGTAGGAGATCGTCCGCTATCAGTATTCGCGTTTCGACGCGTGCGGCGGAACGACTGCGCATCTTTTTTTGATTGTGGGTCGCCGGCAGGGGCAATGGGTTTCTTCAGTGTAGCCAGCAGCTTCGCCGCACAGGCGGCCCGCTCGCTCGATGGGCACAAAAGTAAGCAGCGCCGATTGTTATGCACGAGAGCACGACCGCAATATTTTTCTTCCTCTTGCTTTCTTTTGTAAGCAGCTCACTCGATGAGTAGTAGAATTGGTCTCGCACTCCCTCTCGGAGAACGGCTAGATGCGTCCAGGTGAACAGCTCAAGGCGATCCGCGTTAAATTGGGGATCACTACTCGTGAGGTCGAGGAATACAGCCGAAAGATCGCGGAAGGCGAGCGAAACGACGAGTTCTACGTCTCGAACGCGTGGCTCACGCAGATTGAGAATAAGGAATCAGTCCCCAGCATTTTTAAGCTATACAGCGTTGCCGTCATCTTCCGGGTCAAATTCACGGACATGCTTAGCCTTTTTGGAGTGGATCTCTCCAAGATGGCCAAATACCAAATGGACACGGAACTTGAGCAGACGCACCTGACCACGCTGGAGGTGTATGACGAGGATCGCTCCGTCACATTTCCCGTGCGGTTTGACCGCGGCTTCAGCGCGCAGAAAACTAGCCTGTTGTCCCGGATGGTCGAGGTCTGGGGAGAAGTGCCCATCGCACTGATCCAGCACCTCGACATTCGGCACAGCCAGTACGCCTACATCGGTCTGAAGGATTTCACGATGTATCCCCTGTTGCGACCCGGCTCTTTTCTTCAGATCGATCAGCGCGTGAACAAGATACAAGCATTTCCGTGGCGGACTGAGTACGATCGCCCAATTTATTTTATCGAACTGCGAGACGGCTATGCGTGCTCGTGGTGCGAGTTGCACGGCAACCAGTTGACTTTGATCCCCCATCCGCTCTCGCCATGCAGTATTCGCCAGTTCAATTATGAATCCGAAGCTGAGGTGATTGGGCGAGTGACGGCCGTGGCTATGAGGATTGCCGATCCGGCGAACAATGCTGCTGGCGAAAGCGCAAGACTTCCAAACCGATCCTGATGTTCGAGAAAAACAGTTCGGCAGACAGGCGATCCGAGGACATAGGAATCGCAACCCGGTACGGTTGAAGCTTTTCCCACGTTTCGACGACGTCGGCCCGGCAAGCACCGGTGGAGACCACGTACTCTTCCAATTCCGCCACCAAATCCGCGAGTGATCTCTGGACGAGCTCCTGAAAGATCTCTCGATGGCATTCGGCGAGCGCCGCTGCAGCAACATCACCCGAAAATCTAGAAACTAAGCCCTCATGATGGTACTGGCCGGTGTTGTAATCACGCGTCGAAGCGAGACAGATAAGCCGGCCAAAGCCATTGGAGATACCGGCGAGAGTGCGAGTGGTGATGTCGCGAATGGCCATTGACATCATTCTTCTTGGGTCAGCGGCATTGTGCGACGTGCTATACATGTGCGGTCAGAGCAGCATTTCTCCGTCGCGATCATTCTGTGCGAAGTTCCGGGCGGCCGAGAGCTTGTTCCGAAACGAACCACATCGTGTCCGCAACACGAAAGGCGTAGCGTGCCATTTTTGTGGCCCGGAAGGGACCTCGCGCGAGAATGACGACGTGCAAGAGGCTGCACAGAAACAAGAACGTCAAATAGTTCACGGCCAGTTTCATTTCCAAGTACGGTTTCAATTCCACGTTACCCCGAACCATGCGCCGGTGAAGCTTCATCAACTGTGCCGCTTGCCGCCGTGTGTGGTGCAGCCAGGCAATGGCAAGGCGTGTCCTGTCACGCAGAAGGGTTTTTGCCATCTGCGCCGTCGTTTCCTTGGATACCCAATCCCAGTCCGCCTGGGCGAAAAGCCTATCAATCAACACTCGATCAGGACGGTGCAAATCTTCGAGCAGAAAGGAGTCAACATTCGCTTCGCCAAGATTTGAGGGGGGCTCGCTAAGGAAGACCCAAAGCAGCAAGAGCGCGATGAAGACGGGACCGATCAGGACGAAGGAGATCAAGTAGGTCATGGACGCATCGTCCTGACGACACCCGAGCCAATTTGTCCTAACAGCCTCGCGGTGCGCGTGGAGAGAATCTCGTAATCTCGTTCGGGCCCGCCGTCCGCGATTGGCCGCGGGTTTGGATGATAGGACCAGAGGGTCGCGCACCACATAACCAGAGCTGCGGAATAGGATACCCAGGCGAGGTGTTTCCATACCGGCTCAAAAGACGTGCCCAAATACGACCGCACGGCCAACTGCATCACGGTCAGTCCAATGAAAATGCCGTAGCCGAGAATCATACCCTTCACGTTTTTGCCAAGCGGAATCGCGTAGTACGCAACCAAAGCAATGATCGCCACCAAAAGCGAGGCTTGGACGACGCGAAGATAACGCTCGAGATCGGCGGCGTCTCGCGCCGGCGCGTCCAGTCGCCAGTGATAGAGAGCGTTGAGAAAAACCTTACACAGCAGGATCACCAAAATGGCAGCGAGGAGATTTCGAGTCACTTTCCTGGCACCCGGATACGGGCCGAAGACCTGGCGGAATATCTCCCAGATCACGCAATAGCCTATCGTTATGCTCACGAACTGCATGGACCAGTAGAATTTGGTGTAAAACGCCGGTGTGAACACGTAAACGCCAAAGGCTACCAACTGCTCAACCAAAACGTAGCTGAGGTATGCGTAGAATACGAAGTATTTCCCGAAAAATTTCCTTCGGAGTGCGCGATACAAAAGGACCGCCTCGAGCGCATTTCCCGCCCACCACGCGGATTGCGTAAGGAGTTGATCCTTCACGCCCCGAATGCTAGCACGAAAGAAGCGAGGGGGAGCTTTCACGTGATCCCCCCCTCGGTTTACAAAGCAACGGACTGACCTATGCGAGAGTGACTTGCTGGGACGGCGGGTACGGCGGTGGCGGCGGTTGCGGCCCAGTTCCATCGGCGCTGAGCACGTTCGCGTTGGAGTGAGACAAATTGTGGGCCGCGAGCGGGGTTCCGAGCGCTGCAAGTACGAGGAAGCTAATCCAAATGATTCGCTTAAGTGACATAGATTCTCCTTGAGACTGTGGATTTTGAAACCGAAGTGAGCTTATGCCGCCAGCGGTGGATGGAATCTAGATACCGAGAGTGCTCGGTTTACCGAGCATAAATGAGATTGTCGCGAAGAGCGCGAGCAACCACGCCTTCCAGGCCGGCGGTGACAAAAGCCCTAGTTCGAACTGTAGCCGGGACAGACGACCCCTAGCGACCTGAAAAAATCCAAGCCGAGCTCCCTCCGATCTGCCCTTTACTGGCATCCGCCGTTCCAATCCTCCTACCTTGTGCATGGTACGCAACACAAGACAGGTCGAGCGTCGCAGACGTGTACTACGGCAAGCGCCGCGCCGCCTTACACCTTTTAGCCGATGGCCCATATTTGGGGCCGAAGGCACGATGGTGAAGATGCGTGCCCCAGTTTTTCAGCGGCGCAGTCGACGTCTCGTCCTGCTACCGGGAAATCCACCAGCAGGCGCCCAGTTTTCTTGGGGGCCGCAACTTCTGAGGCACGCCGCAAGTGAACGGACATTCAAGTCCAAATTTGGATAGGGGAGAGCAACATGGAAAAGAATGCGCTGCGGAAGCTGTACATAGCCGAATTGAAGGACTTGTACAGCGCAGAAAATCAATTGGTGAAGGCTCTGCCGAAAATGGCGAAGGCGGCCGATTCGGAGGACCTGAAGGCTGGTTTTGAAGAGCATCTGGAGCAGACGCGCGGCCACGTTTCGCGTCTGGAAAAAATCTTTAAAGCCCTTGGCGAAAGCCCTAAGGGTAAGACATGCAAGGGTATGGAAGGACTGATCGAGGAAGGCAGCGAAATGATCAAGGAAGACCCCGAGGCGGAGGAGTTGGATGCCGGTCTGATCGCCGCGGCGCAGCGCGTGGAGCATTACGAGATCGCAGGCTACGGCTGCGTGCGGACCTATGCGGAACTTCTTGGTGAAGAGGATGCGGTTGAGTTGCTCGAAGAGACGCTCAAAGAAGAGAAAGAGACGGATGAGAAATTAACGGAGCTTGCGGGAAAGATCAACGTAGAGGCACAGGTTTCGGAAGACTCCGAAGAAGAACAAGCGGAACGCAATACACCCCGAAAGGCTTCAAAGACGCGAGCGGCCCGGGCGTAAGACTGCACGGTCCCTCGCGATTCGCGTGAGCTGACGCCGGTTGTGGTTTGGAGAACGTTTGGCGGTTTAGTGCAAATCAAATTCCAGGAGAGATAACATGCCGAGCGATGCACCGAAAAAACAAGAAGAGAAAGACCAGAAGGATACTCGTGGCGAAAGCCATAAGGAGAATCAAGGCCAGAAGGGCAGCACGCAGGGGAATACGGGCGACGAGCATAAAGGCGAACATCGCGGTCAGAATCAGGGCCAGAATCAAGGCCAAGGTCAACACCAAGGCCAGGGTCAACATCAGGGCCAAGGTCAGCAGACTGGAAACCAGGGTGGGCAGAAGGGCCGCGAGACAGGCGGGCAGCGCCAGTCCGGAACGTCAAAACAGGGAAGTGAGAACCAAGGTCAATCCGGTTCGCAGCAACCGAGCCACGGTGGCAAGCCTGGAGGCCAGGGCGGCGCCGAGCAGGGCGGCAAAGGCAACACCCAAACACAGGACCGTGGTGCTGGGGGCGGTCACAGCGGCAGCCAGGGCGGAACGAGTTCGCAGGGTGGCCAGGGCGGCCGAAGTCAGGCCGAGAAGAGTGATCGCAAAGACGAATCCCAGGACGAGGGGACTCATGGCACCAAGAGCGGAAGCCACGGCGGCGGCGGACAAAGCGGCCAGGGTGGATCGAAGAGCGGTCAGCAGGGAAACCAAGCGCAAGGCGACCGCGATAAGGGCGGACGTCACTAGCAACAACGGGTAGTGAGGCGCGACGCGGAGCCGGTCGAGTAAAAGCTTAGAGCGGACTCCGCGCCGCCTTTTAGGTAAACGAAGAGGGCAAAAAAGAACCGGCGAGGTTGCAGCGCCGGTTCTTTTTCTTTGCAGTCTTGTCGAACGCCTCAGTGAAGCGCGCCGAGCAGATACAAGACCAACACGATGAGCAGGACTGTGCCCACGATCCCGAGTCCTCCGCCTGCGCCCCACCTGGAGTACCCGTAGTAGCCACCACCTCCTCCAAACAGCAGGATGAGGATAATGATTATCAGTAGCATCGAAAGTTTCCTTTCAGACTGCCGGTCGGGACGTTACAAGTCATAAGTGAGATGAGCGGAGGGTGAAGTTGGACGCGTCCAGCGCCGCTTTTGCATACTCATCGCAACTGGGGTCACACCTGTTGTCATCGGTCGGTCACGCTCTGGGAGGGCGCTGCCGAAGGTCACAAATAAACGTTCAGCGCGGCCAAAGAACGAGAGTTCTTTGGCCGCGCGCGTCTGTTATCTCGTGCAACTATTCGGGGAGTACAGCCGCTCTTAGCTGTGGCTCGCTCGCGCGGCCTTGGTGCGTGCTTCTTCGTACGCTTCTCGACCTGAATCCATGGCTTCATCCAACTGATCGGAGACGCGACTGCTCACATCGGATACGCGGCTGCTGACGTCGCTGGCCGCTCCTTTGGCGCGGCGAGCCCACTTGCGGCCTTGTCGCGTTGCGGCGTCAAGCCGCTGTTGCGCGCCTTCAGCGATATCGCCGCGGAGTTCCTCGCCCGATTTCGGCGCAAAAATCAGCCCCAACACCGCACCTAAGCCCATTCCAACGCAAAAACCGAGAATAGATCGAGACAAACGATTGTCACTCATGGCAAGACCTCCCGGTGAAATTGAGATTTGTATCTTTTCCTCGCCGGCAAGCGCAACCGGCAAACTACCAAGCGCTCATTCACTGACTACGTCCAGCCGAACGCGTTGCGGTTCCTCGTTCCGACTACCGATGCCTACTCCGCCCGCTACTGGCCCCGATTCGGGAACGACTGGTGATGTCCGTCGCCTCGGGATCGGTCGAATCGAAACGCGTGTCCTTATCAATGCGCTCCACATTCTCTTGCCCCGAGCGCCGTTCGTGGCCCCGGCTCGGGCCGATGGGGTCCGTCTTGCCCGGACCCGAGTAATGTCCCTGAGCGTGCTGCTGACTATCGCTCTTTCCCTGCTCGCTGTCGTACTGGCCCTGGCCACCGTGCGGCTTACGCTCTTCTCCGCCAATGCCTGCGCTCCCGCGATTCTGGCTCTGGCTGTCTCCGGCGCCGCCCTGCGGGCTGCCGTAGTCGCCCAACTCGCTCTGGGGCTGCTGGCTTCCGGTGCGACGTTGGCCTTCATGGTGTTGCTGTCTTTTTGCCGCGTCACGCGCCATGTTGCCTCCTATACCCCGCTTAAGTCAGGCCTCTGGGCCGTCCGGCGGGGCAGGTTCATTTTGTATTTTGATCTTGCGGCCTGATCCGAAACCGGGCCATCCGATAAAGGGTGTAGAGAGTTCAGCAGCTTGCGGTATGAAGGAGGCCGAATCGTTGTTGCGAACGAATGGTTCATTCCGGCGATGGGAATCACCAATTGGGCAGGAAGGATTCTGCGGGGCGGCAATTACGTTGGAGAGACCGCTGATCGCGCGACGCGGAAGCCGTAATCTGCGTACTTGAACTCAGGAGGGATGCTCGAACGCGCCGCCGTGCGAGTCACTTTAATGTGGTGCCGCCAAGATCCTCCGCGCGAGGCGCGGCGGCTTCCGGCTTGGGGCCCGTCCGGATTTCGCTCGCGTGAAGTCGCGTAATAGGCGGCGTCGTACCAGTCTGCGCACCATTCGTGCACATTGTCACCGAGGTTGTAGAGGCCGTATGCGGTAGGGGCGTAGAGTCCCACGCGTTCCGGTCCCGTTTTCCATCGCGTGGCATAATCCAGGACCTGCTCTGGCGGAGCATCTCCCCACGGATACAAGCCGTGCTCCGCGCCGCCGCGCGCGGCACGTTCCCATTCGGCTTCTGTGGGCAGGCGGTATTCGTGGACGCTCAAACGCGAGAGCCATTCGCAATACGCGACGGCATCAAACCAGGAGACGGCCACCACCGGCTGCCGTGAGTCATTGAAATTCGAATCCTCCCAGTGCAGAGGCGCCGGCCGCTGCGTCGCCGCGAGAAAGCATTCATACTCCTCGTTTGTGACCTGATAGGCCGCTAGCTCGAATGCATCCACCCACGTGAGATGGAGAGGTTTCTCATCATCCCGCCCCGCCTCGCACCCCATCCAGAACCATCCCTCGGGAATACGAGCCATGTGAGGCTCGATGATTTTGTGCTGCCGGAATGGAAAAGCTGGCGTCACGCCGTGAAAATCTTTCATGCAAGGCCATTCTAATGCGAAAGTTACTATATTGCTGTTTTTCAACCCCTGAGCCGGCGGCTGCGCGCTTAATTCTTCGGTAAACCTCCAAACGGAGTTATGATCCGTGGAGAGGCGGGGTAGGGTGTTAAAACGCTCCAATCGCTTTCCTGACGCATTGAGACTTGGGAGTCCCGGGGCCTATTGCCTGGGCCGCAAACGCAATATGAAGACACACATCTTAAGAGCTGTTCTGGCTGTGGTGGGCGTTTCATGGCTCGGTGGGATGGGCGCTGGCGCTCTATTTGGTCAGGCGCAGGCGCAAAAGTCCGCGACCGGCGCTATCTACGGCGTCATTCGCGACACCGACGGGAACCCTTGGCCCGGTATTGTCGTGAATTTTTATGGCAGCAGCAAGGAGATGGAAGCTACGGTGACGACGGCTGACGACGGGAAGTATCGCGTCGAGCTCCCGCCCGGTGTGCACGTCATGAAAGTGATTCACGAGTACGCGGCCGTGGCTGTGCGATCCGTGCCGGTGTATCCGGGCACCGAAACGCTAGGCGACATGAACTTCAAATACATGGGCGATGCCTACAACGCCCTGAGAGCACACTACGAGGCCGGCGACAAAGCCATCAAATTTGTGGAAGCAAGCCGCGATCAAATGGACGAAGTTTCGCCAACGGAACAAGGCGCTCTGCTGGCGAAAATCAACTCCTATGCCGCCAAGGCTATGAGCGAGTTTCAAAAAGCCCTTGCCGCCGCCAATCCAAACGATAGCTTCTTCGACCGTTTTGTGGTGCTGAGCCGTTTGGGCCAGGCCTACGATGCTGGAGGCAAGGAAGCACAGGCTGTCGAAAGCTACCAGAAGGCGTTGGCCCTGCATCAGGACGCCAACGTTTACGACAATCTCGGCAACGCGCTGGCGAAGGAAGGGGATTTCGCAAGCGCGACCAGCGCTTATCAAAAAAGTATGGAACTCGATCCGGACAGTGCCGGCCGGGCCTATCGCGATCTCGGGATCTCTCTCTACAACGCAGACCGGTTGAACGACGCACTGCTACCGCTGCGCACCTCTACTCAACTCGATCCTCGAAATCCGCAGGGGTGGTACGTGCTCGGGGCGACGCTCGTAGGCGCTATGGAAAAACGGCACGGAGACGAAAATGCGTCAGTCGCCGAGCCTGGGCGAGAGAAGATGTATCGGGAAGCACTCGATTCCTACCAGAAGGCCATCGACCTGGACTCCAGCGGCAAATGGAGGACGAAGGCGCAAGCAGGCATGAGGCAGTTGCGCGAGATTTCTCGGGGAACAGGCGCACAAACCCCGAGGAATCTATCATGGGTATCTGCGGGTGCGGATTGATGCAGAAGCGGAATTATGCAGGTCCCGAGTCACACACCGAGAGGTTGGAAGCCAGCTAAGCGCTTTCACGGGGATTCCGTGTTCGCCGTCCTGCTGTGCGCTGCATTCCTGTGTCTCGTTGCGGCGCCGCCCGTCCGTGGGCAAAACACGGGTCTCGATGAGATTCGCGTGAGCAGCCGTCCTTACGTGCCTCCGCAAGCGTCGATCAAGGTCCAGACGAATCTTGTGGAGGTGGATGTGGTTGTGCGGGACGCGCACGGCAAGCCGGTGGCGAACCTGAAACAAACCGACTTCCAGATTTTGGACGATGGCAAGCCTCGCGCGATTACTGCTTTCGCCGTTGAGACTCACGCGGCTCCAGCCGCAGGTACAGCCCCAACGAGCAGGCCATCCACAGAAGTGCCCACTGCGGCGCCAGTTCCGGTGAAGCCAGCGGGGCCGCCGAGGTTTATCGCCCTCTATGTCGATGACATCCACACAAATTCAGGCGATTTGCAGCATGCAAAACTTGCCGCCAAGCGATTCTTGCGGGAAGCGCTTACGCCGAATGACCGCGTGGCAATTTTCACCAGCTCTTCGACAAATAGTCTGGATTTTACAAACGATGTAGGAAAACTTCTCGGTGCCATTGAAAAGCTCCAGGCACACCCCAGAATCTCTGAAAGTGGCCTCGCGCCATGTCCCAGAATTACGCCATATCAGGCCTACCTAATCGTAAACAATGATCCTGCCGCGCTGCAGTCTTCTCTGGCTGAGAAGGCAGCCTGTGACAGCAATGCGCAGCTTCTCCCGGGCGTCCCGATCAAACAGACAAACGAAGGAATGGTGAGCGTCCGAGCTCAGGCGGAACAGACCTGGGATCAGGCCAGAATGATCTCAGAGAATACGCTCGCCGCGATTCAAGGTGTTGTGAACTACGTGTCGAAGATGCCGGGAAATCGAATGTTGTTGCTGGCATCCTCCGGGTTTCTCTCGGACACGCTGGAACCAGAAGAGGACACAATCATTCGAGAAGCCTCCCATGCAGGCGTGGTGATTGACGCCCTCGACGCCAAAGGCCTCTACGCTGAGGGTCCTGGGAGGCCTATAAACGAAATTCAGCAAGTGGCCGTACTTCCGATTCAAACTTTTGTTTTTGAAGAATTATCTCGCGGCTCGCGGCTTCAGGCTGCGGATGCCGCGATGGCAAATCTTGCCGCGAGTACCGGCGGTTTATTCTTTCACAATAACAACGACCTGGATTTCGGCTTTCGTGAACTGGGCATGGTTCCGGAAGTCACCTATCTGCTGGGGTTCGATCCGGCCGGCGTCGCCTCCGACGGCAAGTATCACAAGCTGAAAGTGAAACTGACCGCCGCGAACCATCCCTTTGTGCAAGCACGGCCCGGCTATTTCGCGCCAGCAAGAGAAGAAGCCGCGCGTCCAGTTCCTGAAAATGAATTCGACAAAGAAGTGTTTGCCGCGGACAAGCTGTCAGGCGTTCCTGTCGCTGTGATCACGCAACCGGGAAAGAACGAGCAAGGTAAGCCCATCCTTTGGGTGGACGTTCATGTTGACGTGCGCCGCCTGAACTTTGAGTCTCACGACAACCGCAGCATGCAGAACCTCAAGTTCGTGATGGCGCTGCTCGATAGCAAGGGTAATCTCGTCGCAGGCAAGGAGGGCGTGATGCGGCTAGCGCTCAAGAAGCCCACCCTTGATCGCTTTGAGGAGATGGGCCTCAGCGCGAAGGTCTTCCTGGAGGCGCCGCCTGGCTCGTATGAATTACGCACGGTAACCCAGGAGTCCTCGGACGGAAAAATCTCCTGCTCAACGATTCCGGTCCAGGTTCAATAGCAGCAGCGGCGCCTAGTTCTTCTCCTTCGGGTACGCTTCCTGATACTGCTTGAGAGCTTTTTCTACCACGCTCAGAGCCGCGTAAGCCGGACGAATATCCTCCACCTGAACCTGTTTTCCTTCGAGCTGTTTGTAGTCCTGGAAGAATCGTCGCAGCACCAGGACGCGATGCGGCGGCAGGTCTCCGGCCTCCAGATATGGATTGAACTCCGGGTCATGCGTCGCCACCGCAATAATCTTGTCGTCGGAAACGCCGGAATCAAGCATGGTCATCAAACCGATGGCCCGCGCGCGAATCAGCGCCAAGGGCAGCACCGGTTCCTGGCACAACACCAGCACGTCGAGCGGGTCGTTATCTTCCGCCAGCGTCTGCGGAATAAATCCATGGTTCGCCGGGTAGAAAACCGCGGAATGAATGATGCGATCCACCTTGATGAGCCCGGTGGCCTTGTCGAGTTCATACTTCACATTCGATCCGAGGGGAATCTCGATCAGCGTCTGAAACTCGCTCGGTACATCGGGTCCGGGTGAAACATCGTGCCACGGATGCATGGTTGGCCTTTCATCTCAGGGCAGCGCACGATGGCAAATCCCCACGCGCGCCACATCTCTGGTCAAGTCTTGTCAAGCACGCGCCTTACTGATCATCTTCTCCCAAAGGCCTTGCGCCTTGAGGATCAGTTCAACGGTCTCTCGGATGCCGCCGCGGCCGCCTTCTCGCTTCGTCACGTAATGCGCGGCGCGCTTCACTTCAGGCACGGCGTTGGCCACCGCAACTGCCAGCCCTACGCGCGCCATCACGGGTAAGTCCGGCAGATCATCGCCGACGTAGGCGACCTCTTCATCGGACACGCCGGTTTTTTGCAAGATTTCTTCGTATGCGGGAATCTTTACCGGGCACGCCTCATAAACAAATTCGATTCGGGCTTCTTTAGCGCGGCGGCGCATGGCGGGTGACTCGCGCCCGGTGATAACGGCGGTCCGGATGCCCGCCGTCGCGGCCAGCGTCAGCCCGGCGCCGTCCTGCGCGTCAAAACACTTCATCTCGGTCGCCGTGCCGTCCGGCTGCGAGACGAGCCAGACGCGGCCGTCCGTCAACGTTCCATCCGCGTCCATCAGCAGTACGCGAATCTTCTTCGCGCGTTGGAGCACTCGTGCAGTAGGTTTCACGCCTGTGCGCGGCAATGCTTTCTTCCTCCGTTGCTAGGCTATCACGTCTCCCCACCGCAGGCTTCTACCGCTGCCGTTTGCTCCGGCCCGCCTAGCGCGTCCGTGTCATCCAAATGGCGTTCCTTTCCGTATGAACAGGTGTGGGATCTCTTGCGAGGCGATGAACCATGGAAACCGGCTTCGATCTCGAACGCTATCTAAAGAACTCGCGCAAGGTAGACGTGAGTGACCTGGATTTCTCCCAGGCTTGCCAGTATCCGCTCACAGCGAATGAGATTCGCTGCCTTACCTACATGATGGACATCGAAGGCCACGCCATCGTCTATCTGAAGGGCATTCTCTCAACCTGCGCGATCCACGATCCGGAAACCACGGCATTTCTGAGCTGCTGGGCTTACGAAGAATTTTTTCACAGCCGCACGCTGCGTCTCATTCTGGAAGCCTCCGGCGTGCAGGTATCTCCGATGCGTGGCGCAGAGGTACAACAGCAAACCTCGTGGCGCGAATGGTTCGAAGGCATTGGCGCGTCGCTGATCTGCCAAATGTCGCGCCACTTTCACGCGGTCTATCTCACCTGGGGCGCCATTTCCGAGCTGACAACGCTCGAAGGCTACGGCGTCTTGGCGGCCCGAACCGCAAACCCTTTGCTCGCCGAGATTTTGAGGCGCCTCGCGAAGGATGAACGCCGGCATTTTTCTTTCTACTACAACAAGGCGCGCACTCATCTTGGGCACGCGGATGCCCAGCGGCCTACGCGTTTCGTGCTAAAACATTTCTGGATGCCCGTCGGCGAGGGCGTGAAAGCCGATTCTGAGGTCGAATGGATCGGACGCTACATTCTCGGTGACGCGCAGGGCGAACAGGTCGCCGCCCGCATTGACGCGACGATCGCGAAGTTGCCCGGCATGGAATGGTTCGAAGGCTTGCGCCGCACCCGCGCCGCCAGCTTGCTCTCTCCGGCCGCACTGGATTCGCAACCCATCTCCGCCGCCAGCCCCGCCGACGACTGAGGCTGAGATGTCCTGAAGTACAGTGGCTCTTCCGCAGCAATTGCCCGGCCGCCCGATTCTGTAGCTCCGCCCGCGGCCTTATCCTCAAAAAAGCATGGATACACATGTAGAAACGCTCGTCGAAACCGGCTCCGGGCTGCGCATGCCGGATATTGTTTCGGCGCTTTCGTTTGCCCTCGATCTCACCGAAGGCCAGCCCATGGGCCATTCGGTGAACTCCTGCCTGATCGGTATGCGCCTCGCGCGCATTCTCGGTCTGCCCCAGCAAGATCAGCAGGACCTTTTTTACGCGCTCCTCCTGAAAGATGCGGGCTGCAGCAGCAACGCCAGCCGCATGTTTGAAATTTTCGGCGGCGATGACCTGAAAGCGAAGCGCGAGGTAAAGGCCACCGATTGGAGCCGCACGACGTTCGAAGGTCTGCAGTATCTGCTGCGGAACGTCATGCCCGGCAAGTCCACTCTCGAGCGCATCTTGACCATGGCGAATATCGTCAAGAACCGCGACAGCCAGGCGCAGGAGTTGATCGAAACTCGCTGTACGCGGGGGGCAACGATTGCCCGCCGCCTGGGACTTTCCGAGCGCACCGCGCAAGCGATTCACTCGCTCGATGAGCACTGGAACGGGAAAGGCTACCCGGAAGGCCGCCGTGGGGAAGAAATCCCGCTCTTTGCACGCATCATGAGTATCTGCCAGACGATCGAGGTTTTTACCGCCTTGAATGGCGCCCACGACGCGTTTCGCGTGATCGAGCAGCGCAGCGGCACCTGGTTCGATCCAAATCTGGTGCGCGCGGCGCTTCCCCTGGAAAAGGAAGAGGATCTCTGGAAATCCATTCTGGATGGAGCGGCCCGCGAGCGCATCCTGGCAATCGAGATGGAAGGCAACTCCATCACCATGGACGACGACGCGGTGGACAACGTCTGCGACGCGTTCGCCGAAATCATTGACGTGAAGTCACCCTTCACGCATCGCCACTCTCGCGGCGTCACGCATGTTGCTCTGCTCGTTGCCGAGCGTATCGGAGTGCCCGCGAAAGAAGTTCCGATGTTGCGGCGCGCCGCGCTCCTGCACGATATCGGCAAGCTCAGCGTGCCCAACTCAATCCTCGATAAGCCCGGTAAGCTCACGGCGCAGGAGTGGGAAACGGTTCGCCTGCACCCCTATTACACGCAGCGGATTCTCGAACGCATCTCCGGCTTTCACCATCTTGCGTTTATCGCCAGCGCCCACCACGAAAAGCTCGACGGGTCCGGCTACTTCCGTAATCTTCGCGGCGCGCAATTGCCGCTCGCCGCTCGGGCGCTGACGACAGCCGATATGTACGACGCGCTCGCCGCCAAGCGCCCTTATCGCGACGGCCTACCCATGGAAGAAGTCCTCGAGATCATCGGCAGGGAAGTGCCGCACGCCCTAGACGAGTCCTGCTTCGTGGCTTTGAAGGATTTGATCACCGGCGGCGTGCTTCCGGCTTCCAACTTCTAACGGAGCTGTTGCGACAGGCGTAACGCAGGTCCCTCGCACCTGCAGCCTTTCCGCGGCGGCTTCGCATGTGCTTTTCGCCTCGTCTATTCCTCATGGCGCCCGGTAATTTCTCAACAGCCCCGCTGAAATGGATGAAAAATCTGTATGCATCACCGCAACCCGCCGCTCCGCTCTTGATGGCAACCATAGCGAAAAACAAACGTTTCAAAACGTAAGTTCCATTGCCGCGCGAGCCCCTCTGCATTACGCTCGTTACCATCAGTCAAACATTGAGCACCGCGACAAACAAACTCGAATTGCGCAAGCCCGAAGCTCACGCGGCCATCTCCGGATGGTTGCCGCTTCCAGTACTCACTGCGCTCGCTCTGTGGCTAGGCCGCCAATCTGCTGCCTGGATCTACATGTGGACGATCGCATTCGCAATGTTCTTCGGTTTGAAGTGGCTTAGTTGGTGGCAAGCCCGATCTGAAGTCAGGCACACAGCCGCGCGATCCGCAGCCTATCTTTTCCTCTGGCCCGGAATGGACGCCGCTGCCTTCCTCAGTAACACGCGGCCCGTCCGACCAGAATTGCGCCAGTGGCTGTGGGCATCGGCCAAGACCTGTCTCGGAGCACTTCTGCTATGGGTATGCGCACGTCGCCTCCCCGTGAGCTTGCCTTTGCTCCGCGGCTGGGTAGGAATGCTCGGACTCATTCTTCTGCTGCATTTTGGCGGCTTCGAAATCCTGGCACTCGCATGGCGAGCGCTGGGGATCGAGGCAGAGGCGATTATGCGAAGCCCAATCTCTGCGCATTCCTTGAGCGAGTTTTGGGGAAAACGTTGGAATCTCGGCTTTCGCCTGCTTTCGCACCGATTCGTTTTTCAGCCCGTGCAGCGGCTCGTCGGTCCAAGCGCGGCCGCGCTGCTGGTGTTCTTTTTCTCTGGATTGATCCACGAGCCGGTGATTTCGGTTCCGGCACGCGGCGGCTACGGCCTGCCAACGGCATACTTCCTTCTGCAGGGACTCGGCGCTTCGCTCGAGCGATCCAAGGTCGGCCGCATTCTTGGCCTGGGCGCGGGCCTATCGGGCTGGGCTTCACGGTGATGGTGACTGCTGTGCCCGCATTCTGGCTGTTCCATCCGCCGTTCGTGATCCATGTGCAAGTGCCTTTCATGCACGCAATCGGTGCGCTATGAGACCATCCGCCGCGTTTCGGTTTTTTGATATTGCTCTGTGGCTCGCCGGAGCCGGCCACTTCGTGATCCTCGTCGCCAGCTTCCAGGTGCCAATCCAGCTCGATTGGCGGCATGATCTCGCTCAGCTCCGGCCCTTCAATCGAAAGCTACTCTGGGTACAAGGCAGCTTCACAGTCTTGACGATCATCGCCTTCGGCGCTCTGACGATTGCGCTCCATCGTGAATTGCTCCGGGGCGATCGCGCCGCACTTGGCGTTGCTATCTTCATCGGATCGTATTGGGCGGTTCGCGTGGCCGTGGACGCGTTTTACTTCTCGAATAAAGATTGGCCGCGTGGCCGCCGCTTCGTAATCGCGCACATCCTGCTCACCACGCTTTTCGTCTCTCTGGCGTCTACTTACATCGCACTCGTCGTGTGGCACGTGCGTCACTGAACGCGCCCGCGAAGTTGGCCCGCTCGCCTTCGCGGTTCTTGGCCCTGTTTTGGCCCCTTGACTCGCGCCCGAATCTATACTAGTTTGCTCTAGGCCTATTGCAGTCTAGCCTCTGGAGCACCCATGAAGACATCTGAACAACGCGACCTCTTTCCCGGCGCCCTCGAAATGATGGTTCTGCGGACGCTGAAGCGGCAGCCTTTGCATGGCTACGCGCTCGTCCAACACATCAAGCGCATATCGAACGATCTCCTTCAGATCGAGGAGGGCTCGCTTTACCCGGCGCTCCAGCGCCTTCTGAAGGAGGGTTTGGTGAAGGCCGAATGGGGCATCTCCGCCACGAATCGCCGCGTGCGGGTCTACAAGCTGACGCCCGCCGGCGTCAAACATCTCGAACGCGAGGTCTCGAGCTTTGAACGAATGCTCGACGGAATTACACGCGTCCTCGCGCCGGAGCGGCCATGAACTGGTTCCGACAACTCTTTACCCGGCGCAAGCTCTACAACGATCTCTCCGAGGAGATTCAGCAGCACCTGCACGAAAAGGTGGAGGAGTTGGTCGCCGCCGGCATGCCCAGAAAGGACGCGGAGGCTGCGGCCCGAAGGGAGTTTGGCAACATGACGCTCACCGAAGAACGCAGCCGCGAAGTCTGGCAGTGGCCGACGATCGAGAGTTTTCTTGCCGACATTCGCTTTGGGGGCCGCATGCTCCGCAAGACTCCAGCCATCACCTGTGTGGCGCTGCTTTCCATCGCGCTCGGCATCGGCGCGAATACGGCCATCTTTAGCTTGCTCGATTCCGTGATGCTGCGGATGCTTCCGGTGCAGAAGCCAGATGAGCTGGCGCAGGTGGCGATGCGCCGCCCGAGGGCGCCAAACCGCCCTCAGGAGGTCTTTACGAATCCTCTCTGGGAACAGGTCCGCGACCATCAGACTGTTTTTTCCGGCGTCTTTGCCTGGTCTCAGCTGGACTTTAATCTTGCTAATGGCGGCGAAGCGGAAAACGTTCACGGCCTTTACGTTAGCGGCGAATATTTCAATACTCTCGGCGTGGCTCCCGCCGTTGGCCGTTTGCTAATTGCCGAAGATGACCGCCGCGGCTGCCCCGGCGCGGCGGTTTTGAGCTACGGCTTCTGGCAGCAGCATTACGGCGGCGCGGAGAGCGCGATCGGCAGTCCGATTCGTCTCGATGGCCATTCGTTTCCGGTGATTGGCGTTACTCCTCCGGCTTTCTTCGGAACCGATGTCGGCCAACATTTCGAAGTCGTCATTCCCATGTGCGCGGAAGCCATTATCGCCGGGAAGCAGTCACTGCTGGACGAGCGCTCCGGTTGGTGGATGACGGTGATGGGCCGCCTCAAGCCCGGCGTCAGCCCAGAGCAAGCTACGGCGGGCCTAAATGTGTTGGCACCGGAGATTCTCACGGCGGCCGTTCCGCTGGGTGTGAAACCTTCGAGTCAGCAAGATTTTCGCTCGCGGACCTTCACAACTCTACCGGCTGGGACGGGCCTCTCACACCTGCGGCGGCGGTACACGCGGCCGCTGGAAGCGCTCATGGTCGTGGTTGGCCTGGTGCTGCTGATCGCTTGCGCCAATATAGCCAGCCTGATGCTGGCGCGCTCGGCGGCGCGCCAGAAGGAAATTGCCGTGCGCTTTTCTTTGGGGGCTTCGCGCACGCGTCTCATCCGTCAGGTGCTTACCGAAAGCATTCTGCTTTCCACGGCCGGCGCGCTGCTCGGCCTGCTCTTCGCGCGATGGGGCGAAGCGCTGCTCGTGCGTATGGTGTCCACCAATCGAGTTAAGGTGTTTCTCGATCTCTCGATGAACCGCGGAGTTCTGCTCTTCACGGCGGGGATCGCGATTCTCACCGGGCTGCTCTTCGGCGTCTTGCCAGCATTTCGCGGGACGCGCGTTTCACTCGTATCAGCGATGAAGGGAGGCGATCGCCAGGGCGATGAGGGCCGGTCGCGGTTCCTCTCGGGGCGCCTGATTGTGAGCGTGCAGGTGGCGCTGTCGCTGCTTCTCCTAGTGGGCACCGGGCTTTTTGTGCGCACGTTCCGGAATCTGCTGACGCTCGATCTCGGATTCGACGCCAAGCACGTCTTGCTGGTCTCGACGAGCATCGAGAACGCCAACATTCCGGAGACTGCGCGCTTGTCCACTTACGGGCAAATGCTCGAGCGGCTGGGCGCAATTCCGCGCGTCGTCTCCGTTAGCCAGTGCTTGTTTACCCCGCTCTTCGGCTACATGTGGAGCAACAGCATTCAAGTGGACGGAGGCCAGAACCCTTCCAGTGGAGATCCCGAGGTCTATTTCAATTGGATCACGCCGGGATATTTTTCCACGATGCGCACGCCGTTGCTGGCAGGCAGAACTCTCGATGCGAATGACACGTTGAGTTCTCCGCCGGTTGCGGTCGTCAATGAAACCATGGCTCAACACTTCTTCCCGAACGAGAATCCGATTGGAAAGTATTTCCGCATCGGCGATCCGCCCAAAGCCGACGCTCAAACCTTGCAGATCGTGGGCATTGTGAAGGATTCCAAGTACGAGTCGTCCCTTCGCGAGCCAGCTCCGCCGTTTGCCTACTTCCCGGCGGCCCAGGTGAAGGACTTGCCGAACTCCAGCAATTTCGAGCTTCGCACCGCCGTGGATCCCAATTCCGTGATTCCATCTGTGCGCGACGCGATGGCGGGGGTGAACAAAGCCGCTTCGCTGCAATTCGTCACGCTTGAGCGGCAAGTGGACGACACGCTCGTGCAGGAGCGGCTGCTGGCGACGCTTTCGGCGTTCTTCGGGGGCCTGGCGCTGTTGCTGACGGCCATTGGTTTGTACGGCGTCATGGCCTACGTCGTTTCGCAACGAACGCACGAAATCGGGATTCGCATGGCGCTGGGCGCAAATCCTCGTTCGGTGTTGCGGCTGGTGATGGGCGATGTCGCCACTTTGCTCGCAGCAGGCGTCGCAGCGGGTGCGCTGGCGTCATATTGGGCTACGCGGCTCACGCAACAGTTCCTCTTTGGCGTGCAGGCCAGAGACGCGTTGACCGTCGTGTTTGCCGTAGCCGCACTGTTTGCCGTGGCTCTCTTTGCCAGCTACCTACCCGCGCGCCGCGCTATGCGCGTGGACCCAATGATCGCCCTTCGCTATGAATGACCTGAACAACGCACCGGAGCAGCCATGAACTGGATCCAACATCTTTTTAAACGGCGGCGTGTTTACGACGATCTCTCCCAGGAGATCGAGCAGCATCTGCGCGAAAAGGTGGACGAGCTGGTCGCCGGAGGAATGTCCCGGCAGGAAGCCGAAGATGCGGCTCGAAGGGCGTTTGGCAACATGACGCTTACCGAAGAAAGCGGCCGGGAAGTCTGGCGCTGGCCCACCGGGGAGAGTTTTCTGATGGACGTGCGCTATGCGCTGCGCATGCTGCGCCAGAATCCCGGGTTTACCTGTGTGGCGATTCTTACGCTGGCGCTCGGCATCGGCGCGAACACCGCCATCTTCAGCGTGATCAACGCCGTGCTTCTCCGCACGCTCCCGGTACACGATCCGCAACAACTCGTCGTGCTTACCGATCCCGAGGAAGAGGGCGTGTGGGTCGGAAGCTCGGACGGCGAGCGGATCATGCTTACCGAGCACGAATTTGAAGGGCTGCGCGACCAGAACGAGGTTTTCTCCGGAGTGTTTGCCGCATGTAGTTCACTCCGAACGGCAAATGTCTCGGTGGGAAGCAACTCATCGGAGGTGGGAAGCCCGGCCAAAATCAGCATGGTCAGCGGAACTTACTGGTCTGTGCTTGGGGTTGAGCCTCTCGAGGGCACGATGTTCGGTCCAGAGGTTGACCAGGGCCTCGGGTCGCACCCAGTAGCAGTAATAAGCTACGCGTTTTGGCAGCGAAGGATGCAACAGGATCGCGCCGCAGTCGGTCGGCAACTCCGTGTCAGGCAGACCATATTTGATGTCGTCGGCGTGATGCCGCCGGACTTCACTGGCATTACGGTCGGTGAGTCGCCGGACATTTGGGTGCCGCTTATGATGCAGCAGCAAATTGCACCCGGAAGCGACTGGCTTACATGGAAGCCGGGCGCATTCGCGAAGACCATGTTTCTGCAAGTGGTGGGTCGGCTGAAGCCGGGCGTCAGCGTCGAGCAGGCGCGCGCTTCGGTCAATGTGACGTTTCAGCAGATCTTGCATTTTGAAGCTGGCAGTATCTCGAGTGAAGACAAGAAGCGGGAGATGTTCAGCAATTTTATCGTGCTGCACAACGGCAGCCGAGGTCTTTCTGCGCTTCGTGGCGAATACTCCGCTCCTCTAGAAGTGATGATGGGGCTGGTGGGACTGCTCTTGTTGCTCGCCGCGGCGAACGTGGCGAATCTGCTGCTCGCGCGCGCAAACGCAAGGCAGCGGGAAATCACGCTGCGCGTGGCGCTGGGCGTGGACGCCTGATACGCCAACTCCTCACCGAAAGCGTTTTGCTGGCGGGAATCGGCGGGCTCGTCGGGATCGGGCTTGCGTATTGGGCCGATCGGCTGCTTCTCCGCATGGTTTCCACTTCGCCTACGGCTGTTCCGCTCGACATTCATCCTGACACTTCCGTGCTGCTCTTTGCGCTTGGCGTTTCCCTGGCCACGGGAATTCTTTTTGGTCTTGCTCCGGCGCTGCGCGCCACAAGACTGAATTTGAGCGATGTGTTGCGGGGGTCGTCGCGTTCGATTTCCGGCGACGCGCAAGGGGACACTCGACTTCCGATGGGCAAGCTGCTGGTCGGAGCACAAGTCGCGATCGCGCTGTTGCTGCTTGTTTCCGCGGGCCTCTTCGTGCGCAGCCTGCAGAAGCTCAGTTCAGTTCCGCTCGGCTACGATCCGCAAGGCATGCTGTTGTTTCACATGAGTCCAGGTGTAGCGGGTTATAAGGGCTCCGCAGTTTCCCAACCATATCAGTAACTCCTACCAAAGTTTGCCGGGGTTCCGGGCGTGCGCGGCGTGACGTTGTCGGACAATGGACTCTTCTATGGAAGTGATTCGGAGGACCCAATTGAGATCGCCGGCTATCCACCCAAAGCCGGGCAGGACATGGACGCGCATTTTGACGAGATCGGTCCAAAGTATTTCGCCACGATCGGCATACCGGTCCTTGCCGGGCGCGACGTGGATGAACATGACACCACAGGCGCTCCGGTTTGCTGGGTGAATCAATCCTTCGCCAAGTATTTTTTGGGAAACGAGAATCCCGTTGGAAAACGGCTGAGCGTGGACTATCGAGGAACGAAGCCCGGTTTCGAAATCGTGGGTGTAGTCGCCGATGTCAAATCCGACGAGCTACGAGAAGAAACGCCCCGCCGCTTCTACGTGCCCTACTTTCATGCATTGGACGCTCCCTCTGGAGCTTTCTTCGAGGTCCGATACACGGGGGATGCCGCCAGCATTGCCGCCGCGCTGCGGCGGATCACAAGAGAAGCGGATCCCACGCTGGACGCCCTCGATATTCAAACCATTCCCCAACTGCTTGATCGCGGGCTGGTCCGGGATCAGTTGACGGCGCGGTTGTCCGCCTTTTTTGGAGCTCTCGCCCTGGTACTGGCGTGCATCGGACTTTACGGCGTGCTTTCCTACAATGTCTCGCGCCGCACCAGTGAGATCGGCGTGCGTATGGCGCTTGGAGCGCAGCGCAGGGACGTCCTGCGGCTGGTGCTGGGGGATGCGCTGCTGGTGACGGGAATCGGGGTCGCGGCGGGCGTGGCGGCAGCAGCGGCCGCTACGGGCTTGCTCAGTACTCTGCTGTTTGGGTTGACGCCGCGCGATCCGGTGACGCTTGTTGTTTCTGCGGCGGTGTTGCTTATCGCCGCTATGGTTGCTGCTTGCTTACCGGCGTGGCGTGCGTCGCGCGTTGATCCGATGACGGCGCTGCGTCATGAGTAAGCGGCTTAGCCAGGGCATAACTAGAAAACTTCCAGGGTCCACAAATCGTGCAGGTGCACGACGCCGCAGACGCGGCCCTCCGCGTCCACCACGACTACGCTGGTGATCTTGCGCTGCTCCATCAGGCTCAGCACCGAACTCGCAAGTTCGCGCGGACCAATCGTCGCGGGATTACGCGTCATTGCCTCGCCGGCCGTCAATTCCAGGGTTTCACTCTTGCGCTTCAGCATCAGCCGGCGGAGATCGCCATCGGTGACGATTCCAGCGAGCTTGCCATCCGGCTCGATCACGGTGGTCATGCCCAAGCCCTTCTTGCTCATTTCGTAGATCACATCCGGCATCTTTGCGTCCGGTGACACACGCGGCAGCGCGTCTCCGGAATGCATCAGCGCCTCGGCGCGCATCAGTTTTTTACCCAGACGCCCGCTCGGATGCAGATCAGCAAAATCGGCCGGACTGAAGCCACGCCGGTCGAGCAGGGCAATCGCCAGAGCGTCTCCCATAGCCAGAGCCGCCGTCGTTGAAGCCGTCGGTGCAAGATTCAGCGAACAGGCCTCTTCTTTCACGCTGACGTCAAGCGCAACGCGGCTCGCCTTTGCAAGCGTTGACCCTGGCTGCCCCGTCAGCGCGATCAGTGAAATCTCGTTTCGCTGCAACGTGGGCAACAGCGCGACAATTTCCTCTGTCTCACCGCCATACGAAACGGCCAGCACAACATCCTCGCGCATGAGCATCCCAAGGTCGCCGTGGAGCGCTTCCGCGGGATGCAGGAAGAATGATGGCGTGCCCGTACTCGAAAACGTCGCCGCAATCTTGCGCCCGATCAGTCCCGATTTTCCCATTCCCGTCACGGCGACGCGGCCCTTGCATTGAAATAGCAACTCGACGGCGCGGTCGAAGCGTTCGTCGAGGCGCGCGCACAGATCTTCGATGGCGGCGGCCTCGATGCGCAGCACGCGGCGAGCAGTATCCAGGCTCATGCGTCACCCCATCGCCGCGCCAGGGACGCGAGTTCCACGAGGCGCGAAAGCAGCCCGCGCAGCTTGTCGAGCGGTAGTGCATTCGTCCCGTCAGAAAGCGCCTTCGCAGGATTGTCGTGTACTTCGAGAAACACTCCGTCCACCCCAATCGCCACCCCGGCGCGCGCGAGCGGTTCGATGAACTCGGGCTGCCCGCCGCTCGATTTTCCTTCGCCGCCGGGGAGTTGCACGGAATGCGTAACGTCAAAGATCACGGGAAATCCGGTCTTGGCCATGATGGGAAAAGAGCGCATGTCCACAACGAGATTCTGGTAGCCAAACGACGCGCCTCGCTCAGTCAGCAGGATCTTTTCACTGCCCGCGCGGATGGCTTTCTCGACGGCGTTCGCCATTTCCCACGGCGCGAGGAATTGCCCTTTTTTCACGTTCACCACGCGGCCGGACTTCGCCGCCGCGACGATCAAATCCGTCTGGCGTGCGAGGAAGGCGGGAATCTGTAGCACGTCGCAAACCTCGGCGGCCGCTGCAACCTGGGTGGCTTCGTGCACATCGGTAAGAATCGGCAGGTGAAAGGTTTCCGCGATCTTCCGCAGCACGCGTAAGCCTTCTTTCATCCCGGGTCCGCGATACGATGTGGCCGAGGTGCGATTTGCCTTGTCGTACGAAGACTTGTAGATGTAGGGCATCCGAAACTCGGCGGCAATCGCAGAAATCTGTTCCGCCATTTTCATGGCGTGTGCTTCGCTTTCGATCACGCAAGGTCCGGCAATCAGCACCAGCGGCAAGTTGCCGCCGATGCGTACGGGTCCGATCTCGATGACGCGCGTCTTCATTCCGCCCTCAGCAAGGTTCGAGCCACAAGACTATGCGGAGACGCGCGCTTTTTCAATGCTTGGGCGGAAAGAAGCGCCGGGAAGAAGGATCGCGACGATGCGGTTACGAAGGCACTGATGGTGTCCTGTACTGCTGTAACAATTTGGTGAAATTTTCTGACGATGTTGACGCGAACGATTGCGGTTTCGTGTTAAGTTTAAAATTTGCTGCTTGCGTATGAATTTGTGCCGTGATTCAGCAGCAAGGCGTTTGACTGGACGGGAGAAACTAGAGCTTCATGCGTCGCTGCGGAATCATTCACATCGGAGTGCTCGCTATCGGCGCGCTCGTGGCGGCCTATCTGGGCGCCTGCCTCGTGCTTTCCGGCCTGAATCCGGACCGGATTCACCGCACAGGTACGCATGCGGCGGGGCTGCCGATGCCCGAAACTCTGCCCCGCGGGTTCCTGCTGGGCACCGCGACCGCGGCGCACCAGGTGGAGGGCGGCAACACGCGGAACGATTGGTCGGTGTTCGAACAGGAACCGGGGCGCATCGCCGAAGGGGACAGGAGCGGGCGCGCTTCGGATGAATGGAACCGCGTTCCTCAGGATATCAAGCTGATGCAGGACGTAGGTGCGAACGCGTATCGCTTTTCAATCGAGTGGAGCCGGCTCGAGCCGCAAGAGGGAGTTTGGGACGACCCGGCCTGGGCGCATTACCAGGACGAAATCCACGAGCTCCGTGCGGCGGGTATCGAGCCGATGGTCACGCTGTTGCACTTCACCCTTCCTGAGTGGCTGGCCGCGCGAGGCGGCGTGCGCGCGCCGGCGTTTCCTTTACGCTTTGGGCGATTTGCGGCGGAAGCAGCGCGCCGCCTGGGGCCCCAGGTGCGCCTGTGGTGCACGCTCAACGAACCAAACGTACAGATGACCCTCGGCTATCTGGATGGACGCTGGCCGCCCAGCGAAAGATCGCCTGAGCACGCCGTAGACGCGTTTGTAGGGCTATTGCGCGCGCATGCAGCCGCAGCGGGTGAGCTGCACCGCCTGGCGCCTGGCGCGCAGGTCGGCGTGGCCGTGAACATGATCATCGCCGATCCGGCTTCGCGCTGGAGCCTGCTGGATTGGGCCAGCAGTTACACGATACGCAAAGCGTTCGATTGGTCGTTCTATGATGCCATTGTTTCGGGGCGGGCGCGGCTTTCGGTGCCGGGAATCCCCAGCGTGGATGAGCCGATCGAGGGACTTGCCGGCTCGGCGGATTTCTATGGCGTGAATTACTACACGCGCTTCTTGTTTCATTTCTCGTCGGGTTTTCCGCCAGCGTTCGAACGAACATCCTGCTCGGAAAACGTCAGCGACCTGACGTGGTCCATCTATCCGGATGGCTTGACGCGTGTGCTGCAAGATGTGTGGACGCGCTACCATCTGCCGATCTACATCACGGAAAATGGCATCGCGGACGCAGCAGGGAACCGGCGTGGCGCCTACATCCAATCGCATCTGGAAGCCGTGGCGGAAGCCGCGCGCCAGGGGATTCCGGTGCGCGGATATTTCTATTGGTCGCTGGTGGATAATTTCGAATGGGCCGAGGGTTTTCGAACGCGCTTCGGGCTATACCACGTGGACTATCCGACCGAGGAGCGCACTTTGGCTCCCGGCGCGGAAGTGTTCCGGGCCTGGGGGAAAAGCCTTGCCGAGTCCGCCTCCCGCTGAAATATCTGATCGAGAAAATCCGGGATTTCGAAGATGGCGCGGTTGGGCTGACGGGTCGTGTTTGCGCGAAAGTCTCCAAATTTCTCCGGCTCGAGAAGTTCGGTGACGGCGGGAACGATCTTGCGGAAGCTGCGCAACACGATTCCCACGTTACGTTCTTTGATCCACTGCGCGTTGTAGCGCTCCTGCGGCAGCGTCCACGAATTGCACTCGACAATCACCGGCAACTGCTTTGACAGCGCTTCCGAGAGGCTACCGGGTCCCGGCTTACCGATGAAAAAGTCGGAGAGGTGCATGAAGTAGGGCACTTCCTTCGTAAAGCCCTCGATCACGTGCGGCACGCGCCACTTTCTTTCGCGCAATTCCTTGGCGAGGACTTCGTTCTTCCCACACAGCAGAATCAATTGCAGCTCGAGCTGAGACTCATCGAGATGCTCCGCGATGTCCAGCATTGCCCGGCCGCCGTGGCCTCCGAAAAGTACCAAGCCTGTCGGGACATTAGGCCGCAATCCCAGGCGCTGCCGCTCGGCCGCGCGATCGGCAGATTGCGGATCATAAAACCGCGGGTGCAGAATCATTCCCGAGGCCTGAAAAACCTGTTGGGCGGAATAACCCAATTGGGCAGCCTGCTCGGCAGCCTTCTGCGAGCCGCAAATGACGTATTGCGTCTGGCGCTCGAGCCAGAAATGCGGCGGATAATCTGCAATGTCCGTCAGGATGGTGAGAAATGGCCGGTCCGGACACACGCCACGAAAGCTTTCAAACAGCACACGATTGAAGTGCGGCACCACGGAAACGAGCATGTCGGGCTGCGTTTCCTTCCAGTGCGCTTTCAGAATCCGCACAATCGGCCTGCGATAAGCACGAATGATCACTTGCAAAGAGCGCATCAACTCGGTGCTGCCGAGCGTCCACCCCGTGCGCAGCATGGAATTGTAAAAATCCTGAATACGAATTCCGGCGTACTTCTTGAGAATATCGGTGGGGTCGAGAAGCTCCTGTAGATTGGTGAGGCACACTTCCCAGGGGCACTGCTGCGCCTGGATGACCATCTCCAGAGCCATGGCCGCCGCGCGATGGCCGCCGCCGGCGTCGAAGAAGGCGACCTCGATCTTCTTCATGTTGAGCCCATGTTGGCAAACCTTGCGCCAACCCGCGTTACAAATCCGTTAAAAAATATGAAGGTTGCCTAAACAATGCAATATCTATGAGTTACGGAAGTTTTGCACAGGCGTCATCTGGCTGTAACGCGGTCATTCCAAAATTGTCATGTGAAATGTGACCTGCATATTCACTCCTATTTTTCGGGCGCTTGCACCACGCCATTCTTCAACAAGATTTGCCGCGAAAGCTACAGCGATCCTGGCGAGGTTTACGCCGTGCTGCGCGATCGCGGCATGGACTTGGTGACGCTGACGGACCACGATTCGATCGAAGGCGCGGAAAAACTTCGGCACCACCCAAGTTTCTTCATCAGCGAGGAGCTGACCTGCCGGATGCCGAGCGGCACAGAAGTGCACATCGGCGTTTACGACATCACTGAACGGCAGCACGTTCAGCTCCAGCAACGCCGAAACGATTTGGTGGCCCTGCTGATTTATCTTACGGAGTGGCGCATCTTCTTCAGCATCAACCACGTATTCTCGAACCTGACGGGGACGCGCGAACTCGTGGATTTTGCATGGTTTCAGGAATATTTTCCGGCGCTCGAGGCGCGCAATGGATTAATGCTGCCCGCGCAGAATGAGAGTGCAGCCCGGCTTGCAAAGTTGTGGAGGAAGATCGCCATCGGCGGAAGCGATGCGCACGCGCTGGCGTCTGCCGGGACCGCATATACCGTGGTTCCGGGCGCACGCGACAAAGAGGACTTCTTCGCCGGGCTGCGCGCGGGGATCGGCCGCGTGGAAGGCGAGTCCGGCTGCTTCACGAAACTGACGCGAGACGTCCTGCTGATTGTCTTTGAGATGATGCGTGAAAACGCCTGGACCGCGCTGCTCGCCCCGTTGGCGGTGCTGATTCCGGGCGCCACACTTCTGAATTACTGGGGTGAGTGCGCATTTGGACGTCGCTGGGCGGCCAAAATCTTTGATAAGCCGGCGGCCGAGCGTCCTCAATGGATCGCGGTGTCGCAACCTGCGGTGGAGTAAACCGTATGACCCTGGCAAAAATGGTCTGGAACCGGATCGAATCCAACGATCACCGGTTAATGCGGCGCGTGCACAAGTGGCGTCCTCCGCGCTGGTTCCGGTTTTTCATGATCGTCTTCACGCGCATGGGAGACGGTTGGCTTTGGTGTGGGATCGGCCTTGTACTGCTGTTGTTCGGAGGCTCTTCGCGATTCATGGCCTTTGGCTCGGCGGCACTGGCCTCGTTTTCCGGCATTCTGTTATTTCGATTCTTGAAAAGGGTCAGCCATCGGAAGAGGCCCTGCGAACTGGAACCGCATTGCTGGTCGCTGGTGCTGCCGCCGGATCAATTCTCGTTTCCCTCGGGACACTCGATCACGTCCTTCGGCATCGCCATAGCTCTTGGCTGGTTCTATCCTGAGTTGCTTTTCTCTTTGTTATTGATCGCCGCCAGCATCGCCGTTTCCCGCATCATTCTGGGCATGCACTTCTTGAGCGACGTTGTGGCCGGATCGTTCCTCGGCTGCTTGCTCGGTTACGGCTGCGTCCACCTGTTGGCTCGCCTATAGAAACCGGCGGCCCACCGCAAATCCCCATCTGCAAAGAGGGCGCAGCGCGCCCGTGCAGCGTCCCGGAGGACTTCGTAACGAAACGAGCACATTCTTCCGGTGAAAACTTGCAGCCATTGCGGCAAGTCGGCACACTGGTGCGCTGAACCGCACAGCGGTACGATTGCCGCACGCGCGCGTCTTGTGGAGGAGGATTCGATGTCGGTCGATGCTTCGTGGTCTGCTGTTTCTGCCCAGCGCCGGAGCCAGCGAATATTCCTGCCGGTTCGGCTTCAGGTGACTGGGCGTGCCAATGAGAAGTTCACCTTTGAGGAAGAGACTCGAACGCTGGCGATCAGCGCGCATGGAGCGTTGATGCGTTTGGCGACGGCGGTGAACAAAGGCCAGGAACTGGCGCTACGAAACGTCCGAACGGCCGCCGTGGAGCAGTGCAAGATTGTGTATTTGAGCGAGCCGCAGGCGGGCGGGGCGCTGGTAGGTGTCGAGTTTCTAGCCCCCAACCCGTCATTCTGGAACGTTTCGTTTCCACCGGAAGATTGGACCGCGCGCCGCTCCAACACAAAGCTGGTTGCCCCACTCCATTGAATTGCTCCGTCGTCCAGGTAACTTAAGGACGGAATCGAGAATGTCCTTTGATCTCCAGTCCATCTTAAGAGGCGAGCTCCTCGGACTCAGGCCGCTTCAACCACTGGATTTTAATGCCCTCTATGCTGTAGCTTCAGATCCGCTCATTTGGGAACAACATCCGATCAAAGACCGTTACAAAGAAGAGGTTTTCAAAGGATTCTTTCGCGAGGCTTTGGAATCCGGGTGTGCATTGATCGCCTCTGATTCCAAAGATGGCCAAATCATCGGGTCGTCGCGATTTCACGGATACGACAAAGAAAAGAGCGAGATTGAAATCGGGTGGACGTTTTTGGCCAGGTCCCGCTGGGGCGGTATCTACAACAGGGAAATGAAACAGCTTATGCTACGGCATGCCTTCAAATTCGTGAACAGCGTCATCTTTCTTATTGGCCCACAGAATTTGCGCTCGCAGAAGGCCATGGAAAAAATAGGCGGAGTATGTGTGGGATCAAGGCCCGACGGGAATGGCCGAGATAGTTTTGTCTACCAAATCACTGCTTCAACCTAGGACTGCCCGGCTGTGGCAGAGTCGCAGCCCGATCTGGGAACCCAAAAACTATATTGAAACGGTTGGTCCCGTCTCGCGGGCGTTAAATCAAGCTCCCTCTCGCTATCCCTTTTAAATTGAGCGTTCAAATGGTCGGGCGCTCGTTGGCGAGCGGCGTGCCTGTTTAGCCGAGGGCAGTTCGCACATTAGTCGGCTGCAGAAATCCGGCTGCGACTCTAGGCTGCTTTGCAGCTAGTTCCTCGCGGCATCTACAGGATGGCCTGTATTAGCTTCCACTGTGGATGCCGGTAGGATGTAGGGGTCCCCGGGGAAGGGATTTGATGAAACCCCGATTTCTCATTGTGGCAGTCATCTTTCTACTGTCTGGAACATTTACGGCCGTGGCCGCGAGGGCCGATACGCTTTTTAACCTAGAAGGTGTTGGCCGGTCTGCAAACAACAACGAATTCGACTCCGACGCCGCGAGCTCAATCACACGACATGACCCGTGGGGCGCGGCCCTAACAGGGCCATCGTGGGGATCGGTCGAATTCACCGTGGCGGCGGAAGCCGGCCAGACGGGCAACACCTACAGAGCTTGCTCTGACTTTGAAATGGCGTGCGTGAACTCAACGATGATCTACCTGCCGGCTTCGAACCTGCACTCAGGCTCGGATACGTGGGGGTTCGAGCTGGCCAAGCGCGACGCAAGCTCGAACGCCTTGGATTCCGCGGAGCCTCTTATCGATCCGCTGCCATCACCCGAACCGGGTTCGCTGGTACTCTTCGGCTCTGGCCTGCTGGGTGTTGCATGGCTCGTCCGGCGGCGCTTCGCTCGCTAGCAAGTAGTTGCGGTCTTAGCCAGCCGCGGATCCCAGCGCGCGCACGTCTAGACTTCCTAGGAAACTTGGACGATTTTGTTGCGGACAGCGTAGGTGACTACTTCCGCCATGGAATGGCAGTTGAGCCTTCTCATGATGTCGGACCGGTGCTTGACGACTGTTCCGGGGCTCAACTGCAGCAGGTCGGCCACTTCAGTAGTGCTCTTTCCCTCTGCAACCAGTTGAATAATTTCCTTCTGACGGTCCGAAAGAGGCCGAATCTGTATCTCCGAAGGACCCGCCGGCGGCGCTTCTGGCGGCGCCTTATCGAGAAACAGAAGCTCAACCTTCTTACTGAAAAACTGTTCCTTCTGGCTTACCGCAGTTACGGCGGCAGCCAGATCTGCCACGGCATCCGACTTCAGTATGCAGCCTAGCGCGCCGGCTCGCAGGGTCATGCGTACCACATCGCGCAATTCGTACATCGTCACAAGAAGAATCGCGGTTTGGGGCGCATCCTTCGCGATCTGGCGAGCGGCCTCAAACCCGTCAATGCACGGCATGGCGATGTCAAGGACGGCTACGTCGGGTTTCAGGTGGACGGCGGTCTGTGAAGCCTCCAGGCCATTGGTGGCCTCGGCTACGATTTCCCAGCCAGGATGCGCTCGCAGGAGCGCACAGAGCCCTTTCCGGACGATCTCATGATCGTCGGCGACCATTAGCCTAAGGTTGCTCATGGCATAGGTGCGTTCATCGCGTATCTAGTATCTAGCCGGAAACAGACACCACAGTTCCAATTTGGAACAATGCGCGTCGCCGAGGGGACTATCCATACAGGGTTTGCTGTATGTGCGCAGATGGATAGGCTTTGCCTGACGAAGCTCCGTGTCCATTTGTAGACGATAGTTGATTGGGAGGGCAGCCTTACGGCGGCACCCCGCGTATGCGTGGCCAATAGCAGGCCCCTTCCTGAGTGTTCGAAGGCATTCACCAGGTGCCCGCCCGGGCATCTGTCTACAGACGAAGTCTGTCATTTCGAGTGACAATATTTGTCAGTTCAAGTCCGGATTACGCACTGGCCAACTCGTCTCCGCATAAGCTATCTCTTGTAGAATCAATGTCCCCGTGGAGTTTGGAGCAAGGCGGCCGTTAGATTGGAAGGCGTCTTGCTGGGTTATGAGGGGGAACTTTCGGAGAGGGAATGCGGAATCATCAAGAAGGCTTCTCGCTCATTGAGCTTCTGGTAGTCGTCGCCGTCATTCTGATAATTGCGGCTATTGCAATTCCAAATCTACTTCGGGCTCGAGCTTCGGCGAATGAGGCATCGGCGGTCAGTTCCATACGCATAATGAGCACGGCCTGCCTGACCTACAACTCGACGTATGGCCAGTTTCCAGCTTTGCAGGCGAACATGGGGCCAACGAACGGCGCAACGCCTAGTTCCTCCGAAGCGGACTTGCTTGATTCCTCGCTCGGCACGGCAAACGCCGTGAAGAGCGGATACGCGGTTGTTTATGTGGCGGGAACTTCAACGCCAATCAGTAGCTATACGATCAACGCCGACCCTGTTGTCCAAAACGGGACCGGTGTGCGCCACTTCTATACGGATCAAAGCGACGTGATTCGCGCAAATCCAAGTGTCACCGCAACCGTCAACGATTCTCCGGTAAACTAAAATCTCTCTTGCCGCTCAGACCTTACCTTGCGGACAGGGCCGCCGGGGACCAACCCGCGGCTGCATTTTTCTTTCCGCTCACGGATGGCGAGTAACGGGCCGCGGATTCATTAGGGAGCCTTGGGATACCACTCGAGCAGGCGCACTTCGATTCCGGTTCCAGCCAACCTTTTCTCGAAAACGCTCAGGTCAGAGCCGCGATAGTGATAGGGAATCACGATCTTGGGATGAAACTCCTTCACCGCACCCGCAGCTTCCTCGGGCGGCATCGTGTACGGCAAATTCATGCAAACAAACGCGACGTAAATATTTTTCAGCGCGCGCATCTCCGGGATGTCTTCCGTGTCGCCGGAAAAATAGAAACGCTTGCCGCCATACGTCAGCACGTAGCCGTTCCCGCGGCCTTTATCGTGATAGAGCATGCCCGCCGACGGACCGCGCTTGAGGTTGTACATCGGGATCGCCTCGATGGCGAAAGCACCCCAGGTGTCGGTTTCTCCGTTTGAGATCACTTTGGCTGTGGTGACGGTCTTCGCCACGGCGGCGGGAGCCCAAACCTCTGTGCTTGGTTTGCTTACCGCCGAGATCGAGGCCGGATCCATGTGGTCGCCGTGAATGTCGGTGAGTAGGATCAGGTCGGCCGCGGGAAGTCCGGTAAAGTCGGACGGCTTGGCCGGGTCGAGATAGATGATCTTCCCGCCGGCATCAATCATCAAGCTCGCATGATAGATCGGCGTGATTTTCACCGGCCCGTTCGAAGTCTCGAACGTTTGCGTGGGCCGCGAGCCTTGCGCCGCTATGGCCGCAGCCAGCCAAGCATCATCAATAACCTCATCATAAAGCTCCCTTGTCTTCTAACACCTTCGGATGGTCGCGATGATAGCACTGCAGGTGGTGCCCCGCAATTCGTGCACATGGCGTGGTTCGGTTTGGGATTCGTATTGGCTACGAGCACAGAGCCCGTGATCCTAGCCAGGGAAATTGCGGAGACACGCGATCAGTGAATTTCAAATCGCTGACGGCGAAAAACCCGAATAATGGTTTTGACGAACATCCTCCCGCAATCGGGACAGTAAAAGAGGCTAATTAATCTGCGGCACTGGGGGCTGGCGTGGTCCATGGTCAAGGATGCCGTGCCGTTTTCGCTGCATCCGTAGGCGCAGCCGGTCGAACGCCAAATAGACAACCGGCGTGGTGTAGAGCGTGAGCAACTGGCTCAAAATCAGCCCTCCCACAATCGTGATGCCAAGGGGCCGGCGGAGCTCATACCCCGTGCCTGTCCCCAGCGCCAACGGCAGAGCGCCCAATAGCGCAGCCATCGTCGTCATCAGGATCGGACGGAAACGCAACATGCACGCTTCAAAAATCGCGTCGAGTGTGCTCTTTCCCTCCTGGCGCTCTGCCTGAAGAGCAAAATCGATCATCATGATGGCGTTCTTTTTTACGATTCCGATCAGCAGCACAATGCCAATGATGGAGATGATGTTCAGATCCTCTTTAAAAAGTAGCAATGCGAGCATCGCGCCTACGCTCGCCGACGGCAGGGTGGAGATGATCGTCAGCGGATGGACCAGGCTTTCATACAAAATGCCGAGAACGATATACACCGCCAGGAGCGCCGTCAGAATCAACACAGGCTCGGTGCCGAGAGATTGCTGGTAGGCCAGCAGCGTGCCGGCAAAAAAGCCTTGCAGCGTGGAGGGCGCGCCGAGCCGCTTTTGCATCTGGGTGATGCTCAATGTGGCATCGCTCAAAGACACGTTTGGTGCGAGGTTAAAAGACACGGTGACCGATGGGAATAAGCCCGTATGGTTGATGGCCAGTGGTGTTGTGTTGGCTTGGCCCTTGGCCACCGTGAGCAGCGGAATGTTGCTGTTGCTGGACGTAGGAAGGTAGATGTCTTTCAATCCTTCCGGGCTTTGCCAATACTGGGGAGCAACTTCGAGCACCACGTAATACTGATTCAATTGCGTGTAGATGATGGATACTTCCGATTGTCCGAATGCGCTGTATAACGCCGAGTCCAGCGCCTGTACGGTAAGGCCAAGCTTTGCGGCAGTGACGCGATCATAGTTCATCACTTCATCAAAGCCGCCATTTTGCTGGTCAGAGCTCACGTCCTGCAGACCGGGAAGGTGCTTCATCTCACCGAGTAGGATCGGTCCCCATTTGAAAAGATCCTGCACATTGTCGGATTGGATCGTGTATTGGTACAGCGCATTACCGGGCCGGCCTCCGATACGCAGATCTTGCACGGGTTGGAGGAACGCAGAAGCCACCGGCAGACGGTTTAATTGGGGGCGCAGGCGGTTGATGATTTGAGCGGCACTGACGTTGCGCGCCCCCAGCGGCTTGAGGGCAATAAACATGGAGCCGGTATTTGTGGCCCCGTTGCCGCCGGTAAACGCAATCACATTCGCGACGCCGGGGTCGTTCTTGATCACGCCGACGATCTGCTGAATGGCGTTGTTCATCGCCGGGAAGGATGAATCCTGCGGCCCTTGTACTCCGCCGGAGATCGCTCCCGTGTCCTCCACCGGGAAAAAGCCCTTGGGTATCTTGACGATCAGCACCACGTTGAGAACTATGGTGAGGAAGAGTACGACGAGGGTGAGGGTTGGGTTCTCTAGCACCCAATGAAGGCTGCCGCGATACAATGACAGCACCCAGTCAAAAAACTTCTCGCTGGCCATATAGATCCGGCCATGTTTTTTGGCGTGCTCGTTCCTCAACAAGTAGGCGCACATCATTGGCGTGGTGGTCAGTGAGACGACCATGGACACGAGAATGGCCGTCGAGAGAGTGACGGCAAATTCTCGGAAGAGACGGCCGACGATCCCGCCCATCAACAGAAGAGGGATAAAGACGGCAATGAGCGAAATGCTGATCGTGAAGACGGTGAACCCGATTTCTTCTGCTCCCTTCAGCGCCGCAGCAAATGGCTTCAGGCCGTTTTCCAGATGGCGCGCGATATTTTCCATCACCACGATGGCATCATCCACTACAAATCCCGTTGAAATCGTCAGGGCCATTAGCGAGAGGTTGTCAATGCTATATCCGAAGAAATACATCACCGCGCACGTACCGATGAGCGAGACCGGCACAGCGACACCGGGAATGAGCGTGGCACGGGCATTGCGCAGGAAGATAAACACCACCACGATGACGAGGCCGATGGAAATGAGCAGCGTCCTCTCGACGTCACTGACAGAGGCGCGGATGGTTATGGTGCGATCAAGAACGATGGTGGTATCGATGCCGAGCGGAATCGATGCGTTGATAAATGGAAGCTGCGCGCGTACGCGGTCAACCGTGGCAATGATGTTGGCGCCGGGCTGGCGGAAGATGATGACCGTAATTGCGCGCTTGCCGTTCAAATAGCCGGCAGCACGGATGTTTTGCACGGAGTCTGTCACCTGAGCGACATCGGACAGATGCACGGCCGCGCCGTTCTTATACCCAACGACAAGCGGCTTGTAGCCGTCCGCGTGCGAGATCTGGTCGTTGGCCAGGATGTCTGCGGTCACCATCCCATCAGAGATTTGGCCTTTGGCCAAGTCAGCATTCTGCACGCTCAGCACGGACTGCAAATTCGCAATGGTAAGTCCATAGCTGGCCAATTGTGTGGGATTTGCGTCCACACGCACGGCCGGCAACGCGCCACCTCCGACAGAGACCTGCCCTACGCCCTCTATCTGCGACAACTTCTGCTCTACGACGGTCGAGGCTTCGTCGTACAGTTTATCGGGACCGAATTTGTCTGAGGTGAGGCCGAGGATCATGATTGGCGCATCGGCGGGATTAACCTTGCGATAGGTCGGATTGCCGGGCAGGTTGGCGGGCAGATAGGTTCGCGCCGCATTGATGGCGGCCTCCACATCGCGCGCCGCGCCATCAATGTCGCGGCTGAGATCAAACTGAATGGTGACGGATGTGCTTCCGAGCGTACTTGCGGAGGTCATCTCGGTGACGCCCGCAATATGGCCGAACTGCCGCTCTAGAGGGGTGGCGACGGACGAAGCCATGATTTCGGCGCTGCCCCCCGGCAAGCTTGCGCCGACGGAAATGGTCGGAAAGTCGACCTCCGGCAGGGGCGATACCGGCAGCACTTCAAACGCGATTGCCCCGGCAAGGGCAATCGCCACCGTCAGCAGCGTTGTCGCCACGGGCCGGTGAATGAAGGGTGCGGAGATGTTCATGCCTGTCCTGCTGGCTCTGGCTCGTTTCTGGCTTCTGCCTTATTCGATTTGGGCGCAAAGCGCTGCGCCAGATTGTCAAAAAAGATGTAGATCACGGGCGTCGTATACAGCGTGAGCGCCTGGCTCAGCAGCAATCCGCCCACCATGGCAATGCCCAGCGGCCTGCGCAACTCGGATCCGAAGCCCCTCCCGAGCGCCAGCGGCAGTCCAGCCAGCAGCGCGGCCATGGTGGTCATCATAATCGGGCGAAAGCGGAGCAGACAGGCCTCGTAAATTGCATCCCTCGCGTTCATTCCGCGATGCCGCTCGGCGTCCAGCGCGAAGTCCACCATCATGATGCCGTTCTTTTTCACGATGCCTATCAGCAACACGATCCCGATGATCGCCACCACGCTTAAATCCTGGTGAAAGAGAATCAATGCCAGGAAAGCGCCAACGCCCGCTGACGGTAGCGTGGACAGAATCGTAATCGGGTGGATAAAGCTCTCGTACAAAACACCAAGGACGATGTATACGGTGACCAGCGCGGCAAGAATGAGCAACGGCTCATTGGCCAGCGAATTCGTGAATGATGCCGCGGTGCCTTGGAAGCCGGCCTGCAGGCTGGGAGGCATGTGCAGGTCTTTCTGCACTTTATTGATCGCCGTAATGGCGCTGCCCAGCGCGGCATTCGACGCGAGATTGAACGATGCGGTGATTGCCGGAAATTGACCCTGGTGTGTAATTACCAGCGGCTCGGTCGTGTTCTCAAAGTGCGCGAAGGCGCTCAGCGGCACGGCGTTGCTGACTGCCGAACTGGGAGTGCCTGCAGAGTTTGCTCCCGTGCTTGGCGTCGAGGATGTGCTTGCCGAAAGCGCGTTCGCCGGCGGAGTAAGCGTAGTCGCCGATGGGGTGTATAGCGCCGAAGCCGTTAGCGCGTTTGATCCCGCGGCGGACGATCCGGAGGACGCAAACGAGGTAGAGGCTCCGGGACCGGTTGCGCCGGAAGACGCATTGGATTGGATGTACAGGTGGTTCAGCTTGTTCGGATCCTTCTGAAATTGCGGTTCACTCTCAAGCACAACGTGATACTGATTCACCTGCGTATACATGGTGTTGATTTGCCGTTGCCCGAAGGCGTCGTACAGGGTGTTATCGATGGTTGACGGGGCGATGCCTAATCGAGAGGCGGTGCCGCGGTCAATCACCAGAGATACGGCCAGCCCGCCCAACTGTTGATCGGTTGCGATGTCTTCCAGGTCCGGCAATTTCTTCAACTGGTCGACGAAGCGGCTGGTCCAGATATTCAGTTCATTGGCATCGGAGTCTTCGAGGGTGTACTGGTATTGCGTGCGGCTCACGCGGTCATCCACGGTAATGTTCTGCACAGGTTCCATAAACAGTTGAATTCCCTGAACCTGCTCCAATCTCGGCTTGAGCCTGCGGATCAGGTCTGACGCGCTGATCTTGCGCTGGGCGAGCGGCTTCAGATTGATCGACATTCGGCCGCTGTTGGTTGTTACATTCGTACCATCTGCGCCAATAAACGACGACAGGCTTTCAACGGCCGGGTCGGCCAGAACCGCCTTGGCAAGCTCCTGCTGCTTCTCCGCCATGGCCTTTGAGCCGATCGTCTGCGACGCCTGCGATATGCCCTGGATCACGCCCGTATCCTGCACTGGAAAAAAACCTTTTGGGATGATGATGTAAAGGAAGATCGTAAGCAGAAGTGTTGCCAATGCGACCAACAGCGTAATCGTCTGGTAGCCAAGGACAAACTTCAGGGTCCGCCCATAGAACGCGATCATCCGCTCGAAAACACGCTCCGAAGCTTTATAGAGGCGTCCCTGTTGCTCTTTCGGTGTGTGCCGCAAGATACGCGCGCTCATCATAGGCGTCAATGTCAGGGAGACAACCGCCGAAACGATGATCGTGACCGCGAGCGTCACGGCAAATTCGCGGAACAGCCGCCCGACCACGTCGCCCATGAATAACAGCGGAATCAGTACGGCGATGAGCGATACGGTCAGCGAGAGAATGGTGAAGCCAATTTGCTCCGCGCCCTTGAGAGCCGCCTCCATCGGCGGATCGCCCGCTTCGATGTACCGCGAGATGTTCTCGATCATCACGATGGCGTCGTCCACAACGAAACCGGTGGAGATGGTCAGCGCCATCAGCGATAAGTTATCCAGGCTGTAGCCGAGGACGTACATCGCTGCGAAGGTGCCGACCAGTGACAGCGGCACAGCCACGCTGGGAATGATGGTGGCGTACAGACTCCGCAAGAAGAGGAAGATGACCAACACAACCAGCCCGATCGTCAACAGCAATTCGAACTCAACGTCGGCAACCGATGACTTGATGGCGGTTGTAAGATCCGTAAGCGTGTTCACCTGAATGCCCGTGGGCAGATTGGCCTCGAGCTGCGGTATCAGCTGCTTGATGCCATTGACCACGCTGATCGTGTTGGCCCCGGGCTGGCGTTGCACATTCAGGATCACCGCAGGCGTCTGATTCATCCACGCGGCCTGATTATTGTTCTCTACGCCATTCACGATGCCGGCCACGTCAGTCAGCATCACCGGCGCGCCGTTACGGTAGGCAACTACAACCTTCCGATAGTCGTCGCTGGTGACCAATTGATCGTTTGCGTCAATCTGGTAATCCTGGCTGGGCCCATCGAAGTTCCCTTTGGCGGCGTTCACACTGGACTGTGTCAGCGCAGTGCGCACATCTTCCAGGTTGATGCCATAGGATGAAAGCGCGGTTGGGTTGGCTTGAATCCGGACCGCGGGCTTTTGGCCTCCACTGATGGTCACCAGGCCAACGCCGCTGAGCTGCGAAATCTTTGGCGCAAGGCGCGTGTCCACCAGGTCCTCGACCTGAGGAAGCGGCATCGAGCTTGAAGTGATGCCCAGCGTCAGAACGGGGGCATCGGCTGGATTTGTCTTACTGTAGATAGGCGGCGAGGGCAGATTGGATGGCAACAAACTCTGCGACGCGTTTATCGCGGACTGCACCTCTTCCTCGGCTACGTCGATCGCCAGAGTAAGATTAAACTCCAGCACGATGACGGAAGTGCCGCCGGAGCTTGACGAAGTCATCTGGCTCAAGCCCTGCAGTTCGCCGAATTGACGCTCCAGTGGCGCCGTCACGGTCGCCGCCATCACGTTCGGGCTTGCGCCTGGATAAAACGTCAGGACCTGAATGGTCGGATAATCGACTTCCGGCAATGCGGAGACCGGCAGTTGTGTATAGCCAACAAGACCGACCAAGAGGATTGCAGCCATCAGCAAAGAAGTTGCAACTGGCCGCAAGATAAAGGGACGAGATGGACTCACGGGGTGCTGCTCCCGCTTGTGCCCGCCGCGGCAGGCTTGTTCGAAACGACGACCGCAACGTTATCCTGCAACTTATCGAAGCTGCTGTTGGCGACAACGTCTCCAGGGTTGATGCCTTCAACCTGCGTCATGCCGCCGTCCGTCACGCCCGGTTTTATGCTGCGCATGTGAGCGAAATTGTTTTGAATCACATACACGAAGGATGCTTGGCCATTTTGCTGAATGGCTGATGCCGGAATCAGCGTCACTCCCTGCAACATATTCACCAGCAGGCGCGTGTTTACAAACTGGTTTGGGAAGAGTTCATCATTCTTATTGGCGAAGAGGGCTCGCCCTTTTACTGTTCCGGTCGTAATGTCAATCTGATTGTCCAGTGTCAGCAGCACGCCGCTTGCGATCTTTGTCTGCGCAGTGCGATCGAAGGCATCGACAGTGAGTTTAGCGTTCTTGCGCAGGCGGGCCTCGACCGGGCCTAGACTGTCTTCCGGTATTGTGAAAACTACGGTGATGGGCTTCATTTGCGTGATGACTGTAAGGGTTACAGTTCCCGCCGACTGCACCACGTTGCCCGGATCCACCAGCCGCAAGCCCACCTTTCCATCGATTGGGGCGGTGATGTGGCAGTAGTCCACCTGAATCTGATCATATTGCACTGTTCCCTGGTCGTTCTTGACGATGCCATTGTCCTGTAGCACAAGCTTTTCCTGATCATCCATGGTTTGTTTGGGAATGGCGCTGCGCGCCGCGGCGGCCCGATAACGCTCAAGGTCCATCTGTGCTTGTGCGAGTAGATTTTCGTCTCGCTCCAGCGTCCCTTGAGCCTGCAAAAGCGTTGCGCGGTATGGACGCGGATCGATATCGACCAGCGGATCACCCTTCGCTACGAGTTGTCCCTCCGTATAGTGCACGGCAACGACCAGCCCAGTCACCTGGCTGGTAATCGAATCGGTATAGACCGGGGTGACTGTGCCGATGGAGTCAAGGTAGACGCCGATGTCGCCCTTTTGAGCCGTCGCAGTTGTAATGGCTATACCCGGCGCAGGACGTGCCGCTGCCGCCGCGCTTTTCTTGGCGGCCTCGTGGTGGCGCCAGAGCAGCACGAACACAAGCACAACGACCAGCGGCAACAAAACCCACATGACGACCCACACGAGCTTATGATGGCGGCGAAGTGCCGGAACATGAGCCGGGAGTTGATGGTCAGGGCCGATTGCTGAATGTTCGTTTATGTCGGCGGTCAATCGGAATTTCCTTTCTCAGCTCCGAATCCCTCTCATCACACTCCTCGTAGGCGAGTTCGCATGGTACAAAGCCTTGGTCCGGAAGACGGCTCTCATTAGATTCCTTCCGCCAACCCCCGTTGCTCTCCTTTGCTTCAGACGCAAATCAACCGGAGAGCATTTTCGGGGGCGAGAAACTATCCCAAACCGCGATATCTGCGCCTTCCCCTGACAGGCAGGGAAGCTTAACACCGTTGGCTGGCACTTCTCCTACAAAGCATCGCCCACTTGGACGTATGACGGCAAAGCGGACATATAAGGTAAGCGTGTGGTATAAAAACGCTCTGTTTGGAATGCTTGTATGAATTGGCACCAAACAGAAAAAGACACCAGGCTGGTCGGATGCCAATCTCGCCCGCTTAAGAAGCGTTCTTGCCTAGAGCCGCGAAGGAGAATTCCATGGGTCACACGGCGAGAAAGATTGTCGTTTCCACCTTCGCCATGTTCGGCGTATTCGCGCTTAGTTTGATCGTGAGCCAGCGATATTATCCGCTGGCAAGCGTTGCGGCGGCACCAGGAGCATCGCGGGAGATGGTGCGGCTACAGAAGTTTTATTTGGGGACGTGGGACTACACGGAGACGTATGAGAAGACCCCGTCTGCGCCGCGAGCCGGTGTGAACACCGGCGTGTATAAGAGCGAATTGGGACCGGGAGGGAACTCGCTCATCAACCATTTTCACTCACAGGGTCCGGTTGGCGATTACGAGGGACTGTTGATCATGACCTGGGCGCCGAAAGAGAAGGCGTACGAGGCGTACATTTTCGGCAATGATTTTCCAGGCGGGATCGTGGAGACGGGAAATTTTGAGGGCGAGACTCTGGTGTTTCGCGCGGAAATGACGATAGGAGATAGGAAATTTTCCATGCGCAACAGCACGCAGATGGACGAGAAGGGGAAGATGACCAGCGATGAATTCCTGGCGGCAGGTGGAGCGCCCGAACGTTTGTTTGTGCGGATTTTGGCTACGCGAAAGCCGTAGCTGCATATTGTGTGGCGAAGCGCCTTGATTTTGTTGCGCAGCGAGCGATTCTGCGCTGTCGTCGATTCTTCGAACAGTCTGGACAGGACTGAGTTGCTCCGGCAAGTTTACCGAATATTTCCCCAACGGATTGACGAAGCTATTGCTTTGCCGGATGTGGAATTAGGCAAAAGGGTTTCGTGAGGTGACGGAGTCGAGGAGGCAGCACGTGAACCGGAAGATGGCTGTGGCGGGGTGGGCGATGGCGGCAGTGCTGGTGTGCGTGGCGACCGTACATGGCGAAACGCCGCTCGCGGTAAAGAACCTGCGCTGCGAATACAAGGTTGATCCGCTGGGGATCGACGTGAGGAAGCCGCGACTGAGCTGGGAGTTGGCCAGCGCGGAAAAGGGAGTGATCCAGACAAGCTACGATGTGCGCGTGGCCGCGTCGGAGGCGGAGCTGGCAAAGGGGAAGGTGATCTGGGACAGCGGCGAGCAGGTATCGGATGCGTCGATTCAGGTTGAATACGGAGGGCCGGCGCTCGAGAGCGGGCGGATTTATTACTGGCAGGTACGTGCGGCAGATAATCAGCGGCATTTATCTGATTGGAGCAAGACAGCGCGCTGGGAGATGGGCCTGCTGGAAGCGGCGGATTGGAAGGTTAAATGGATTACGCCAAATCTCCGGGAGGATGAGGCGAAGTCGAACCCGTCGCCGCTGTTGCGGAGAGAGTTTTCGGTGAAAAAGAAGGTGGAGCGCGCACGGATCTATGCGACTGCGATGGGGCTGTACGAGATGTCGTTGAACGGGAATCGTGTGGGAGATGAGTACTTCACGCCGGGATGGACGTCTTACGATTTCCGCTACCAGTATCAGACATACGACGTCACGAGCTTGGTGAAAAGCGGGGAGAACTGCCTGGGCGCGATGCTGGGCGATGGATGGTTCCGGGGAAGCATGACCTGGGATAACAAGAGAAGTAGCTACGGCAAGAACTTGGCGCTGCTTGCGCAACTGGTGATTGCCTACACGGACGGGACGCAGGAGATTGTCGGCAGCGATGACAAATGGAAAACGGCGACCGGTGCGGTGCTCGAGTCCGACATTTACAACGGCGAGACGTATGACGCGCGGCTCGATCGCGTTGGTTGGAGCGAGGCAGGGTACAACGACAAGGAATGGATGGGCGTCACGGTTGTGGAGGCACCAAAGGCCAAGCTGGTAGCGCCCGCTGGACCTGGCGTGAAAAAGATCGAAGAGATCAAGCCGGTGAAGGTGTTTCACACGCCGGCGGGCGATACGGTCATCGACATGGGGCAGAACATGGTGGGCTGGGTAAGGTTCCGCCTAACCGCGCAGGCGGGAACCACGGTTACCTTGCGGCACGCGGAGGTGCTGGATCGCGCGGGGAACTTCTATACGGACAATCTGCGCAGAGCGAAGCAAACCATTCGCTATACAAGCAAAGGCCAAGGTACAGAAACGTTCGAGCCGCATTTCACGTTTCAGGGATTCCGGTATGTGGCGGTGAGCGGATGGCCAGGAGAATTAAGGGCCGAGGACTTTTCTGGAATCGTGGTGCATTCGGCGATTCCGAGGACCGGCACGTTTGAAAGCTCCAGCTCGCTGCTGAATCAGTTGCAGCACAACATTATATGGGGACAGAAAGGGAATTTTCTGGATGTGCCCACAGATTGCCCACAGCGCGACGAGCGGCTGGGCTGGACCGGGGATGCGCAGGTGTTTGCGCCCACGGCGTCGTTCAATCATGACAGCGCGGGCTTTTACTCGAAGTGGCTGAAGGATTTGGCGCTGGACCAGGAAGATGACGGTGCCGTGCCGTTTGTGATTCCAAACATTTTGTCGCACGAGACACGGAAGGGCCAAGCCGCGTCCGCAGGATGGGCGGATGCATCGGTGGTGGTGCCGTGGACGGTGTATCAGGCCTACGGCGACAAGCGGATTCTTGAGGAGCAGTACCCGAGCATGAAGGCGTGGGTGGAGTACATGCGGCGGCAGGCAGGGCAGAAGTATATCTGGAACACCGGATTCACTTTTGGCGATTGGCTGGCATTCGCGACGACGGATGCGGATTATCCGGGGGCGACTACAGATAAGGATTTGATTCAGACTGCGTATTTTGCACGGTCGACTGCGCTGCTCGCAAAGACGGCGCAGGTCCTCGGAAGAAAAGAGGATGCTGCGGAATATGAGGGGTTGGAGGAGAAGATCAAGAGTGCTTTCCAGAAAGAGTTTGTGACGCCGAACGGGAGGCTCTCGTCGGACACGCAGACCGCCTACGCGCTGGCGCTGGTGTTTGGGCTGCTGCCGGAATCACAGCGGGCAGGCGCGGCGGCACGCTTGGCTGCGGACGTGACGAAATTCGGCCATTTGACGACTGGATTCCTGGGTGCGCCGGCACTGTGTCAGGCGCTGAGCGATTACGGATATTTAGACGAGGCGTACATGTTGTTGAACCGGACGGAGTATCCGTCGTGGCTGTATCCGGTGACGAAGGGCGCCACCACAATCTGGGAAAGATGGGATGGGATCAAGCCAGACGGGAGCTTTCAGGATCCCTCGATGAATTCGTTCAATCACTACGCCTATGGAGCGATTGGAGAGTGGATGTACCGGGTGGTAGCGGGGATTGGGATCGATGAGAGAGCGCCAGGTTACAAACACATTTTGATACAGCCGCGTCCCGGTGGTGGATTGACTCACGCGAGTGCCTCGGTGGAGAGCATGTACGGGCACGTAGCGTCAGGCTGGGAGATCGCGGATGGAAAGTTGACGGTGAGGATTGAGGTGCCGGCGAATACGACTGCGAGGGTGCAATTGCCCAATGCGAAGTTGGAGGAGGTAAGCGAAGGGGGGAAGCCGCTGGCAGGCCGCGCGGATATCACGCGAGCGCAGCAGACGGATGATGCGGTGGTGTTAGAAGTAGGATCGGGAAGGTACGTGTTTATGAGTCTGTTTCGGGAAACAAAATAGGATCGGCGAGTGCGCGTCGCGAAGTTACGTATTGCCGTGAGAAAGCAGATACGCCACGATGCTTGTTTCTAACTCAATGAAAATATTGGCAGTGGAAGCCTTGGCGCAGATGCCTCAATCGCTCGATGCGGCCGAGGCCGCACTCCTGATGTGCCGGGTCACCACGTTTAACTCCCTGCGCCATAGCGGCGCGCTGCCGAGCGACCTCGTCGCCATCCGGGGACACGCTGGTTTTCGCGGAGATGACCGGCGTGCGCCCCATAATCGAAAGCTACCCGCTCGCAAAGGCTGCTGAAGGCTACGCGCGCATGATGATTGTGGAAGCCGAATTCCGCGTCGTCCCCACCATGAGACCTCTGAGCGCCTAACTGGCGCCGAGGGATTACAACTGAGAAGAGAAATTCGCTGGTTGCTCGGAATGAGCTCCCAGACTACGATATTGCCCCCTCGGCACCGCCGCCGCAAGAATTCGCGGCCAAGGAGGCTCCTTTGAGGCTTAGTTACGGACCTGGCCGCACGTTCCTGCTGGCCGGGGTCTTGTTGTACGTAGCAGCGACATCCCTTGCGCAAACCGCGACAATGCCTGCTTCGAGCTCGGCGGGCCAAGCCACAACCGGAACACCTGGAACGAGTCCGTTCGCGGGTAGCGTGCCGTCAAAGCCCGTTCCAGGCGCCTTGCCGATTTCATTGCTCGACGCGATCGATCGCGGTCTGAAGCAGAATCTTGGGCTGCTTCTTTCCAATGCGGACACTCAATTGGCGCGCGGACAACGTTGGGAACAGTTGAGCGCGCTCGTGCCGCATGTGACCGCGGGTCCTTATATCGATGTCTCGGAAATAAATCTCACGGAGCTAGGCTTTATGCTCCATATCCCCGGGGTCAACATCCCGTCATCTGTGGGGCCCTATTCTTATTTTGACGCGCGTGTGAACGTGACGCAGTCGCTGTTTGACTCGAAGTCGATCAGCAATGCGCGAGCGGCAAGCCAGAGCTTGAAGTCCTCTGAGTACTCGTATAAAGACGCGCGCGATCTCGTGGTGCTTGCTGTGGGCCTCAACTACTTGCAGGCGATTGCCGACGAGGCCCGCACCGAAACGGCGGAAGCGCAAGTGAAGACAGCGCAGGCCTTATACGGGCAAGCATCGGACCAGGTGAAGGCGGGAACTTCACCGGCGATCGATGCGCTGCGCACAAGGGTAGAGCTACAGACGCGACAACAACAGCTTATTCAATCGAGGAACGATCTTGCGATCCAGAAGCTGGTTGTGGCGCGTGCGATTGGGCTGGCTCCCGGACAGGAATTCGAGCTGACGGACAAGTCGCCCTACCAGCCGCTGGAAGGCATGACGGTGGAGGAGGCCGTGAAACGCGCCTACACCTCGCGTTCGGATTATCAGGCGGCAATGGCGGACGAACGTGCCGCGGAATTCTCTCGGAAGGCCGCAGTGGCTGGCTATTTCCCGTCGCTTTCATTTAACGCGGACTATGGGGTAGGGGCATTGCACCCCTCCACGGCGACGCAAGTATTCGACGTGCGTGGAACCTTGAGCATTCCGATCTTTCAGGGCGGCAGCGTTCATGGCGACATTTTACAGGCTGACGCGAGACTCACGCAGAGCCGCGAGTGCCTGGAAAACCTGCGCGCGCAGATTGACTCAGACGTTCGCACCGCATTGCTGAACCTGCAATCCTCATCCGACCTAGTCGCTGTAGCGCGCAGTAATATTGAGCTGGCCGAACAGACGCTGACGCAGTCGCGCGATCGTTTCAGCGCAGGCGTTGCCGATTCAGTTGAAGTGGTTCAATCAGAAGAGGCGCTAGCGAGCGCCCACGAACAATACATCACGAGTTTGTACAACCACGATAGCGCAAAGATTTCTCTGGTTCGTGCCCTCGGGGTGGCGGAAGAGGGCGTCAAAGAATACTTCAAAGGAAGATAGACCATGCCCGAAGAGAACCCAGCCGATTCCGGGTCCAATATAAACAAGGAATCCGTGGCAGGCCCTCCCGTCTCCGCCACCGAGCCCGTGTCCGGTACGCCGCGGCGGTATGTGCGCCCGAAGCGCCGAAGAAACATTCTGATTGCCGTTACAGTCTTGGCGGTGCTTGTTGTGGGTGCGGTGTTCTTGTGGCGCTATCTCAGTAGTTACGAATCCACCGACGATGCGCAAGTTGACGTTCATCTTTACCCGGTCAGTGCACGGATTTCCGGTTACGTGGTCAAAGTAAATGTGGACGACAACCAGTACGTGCAGAAAGGAACCGTATTGGTCGAGATCGACCCGAAAGACTTCGAGGTCGCGGTCGCGCAGGCGCAGGCCAATCTCGCGAGTGCCGAAGCAACGGCCCGATCGCTGAATATCACTGTTCCAATCACTTCGGTGAACACCGCGAGCCAATTGAAGGTCACCTCATCGGACGTCGCAAGCTCCAACGCCGGGATCATCGCCGCTGAGAAACAGGCGGCCGCCGCCCACGCCCAATTGGAAGAGGCCGAGGCGAACGATGTGAAGGCGCAGGACGACCTCCGCCGCTACAAGATGCTGGTGGACAAGCAGGAAGTGGCCGCGCAAGTTTACGATCAGGCATTGGCGGCGGCCAAGGCCAGCACAGCCTCCATCGCCGCAGCCACTGCCAATGAGGCCGCTGCTCAGCAGTTCGTGCAACAAGCACGGAGCCATCTGGCGGGATCCGAAGCGAACCAGCGATCTGCGGAAACCGCGCCGCAACAGATATCGTCAAGCCGGGATCGCGCGCGCGCCGCGCTCGCCGATGTGGAACAAAAACGCGCCGCACTCGAGCAGACCCAGTTAAACCTCCAGTACACCAAGATCCTGGCGCCGGTCAGCGGCGAAGTGAACAAGACAGTTGTCGTTGGGATGAACGTTGAAGCGGGCCAGCAATTACTCACCATCGTGCCGCTTGACGAAGTCTGGATCACCGCCAATTTCAAAGAGACGCAGCTCAGGCACATGCAAGCCGGACAAAGGGCAAAAATTCATGTGGATTCAAGCGACCGGACTTTCAAAGGTCACGTGGATAGCATAGCAGGAGCAACGGGCCCTCTATTTAGTTTGCTTCCACCAGAAAACGCTACAGGCAATTACGTCAAAATCGTCCAGAGGATTCCCGTAAAGATCGTTCTCGATCCAGGCGAGAACAAGGATCACCAGCTTCGGCCGGGCATGAACGTCGTGCCCGACGTATACCTCCGATGAGTTCCGCAGCTCTCACAATCGACCAGGACGCTTGGCGGCCCCAATACAATCCCTGGTTGATTGCTGTGGTCGTGGCGTTGGCGGCATTCATGGAAGTCCTCGACACCAGCATTGCCAACGTGGCCCTGCCATACATGGCCGGGAACCTGGGGGCGAGCAACGACCAGAGTACCTGGGTGCTGACCTCGTATCTGGTCTCGAATGCCATCATCCTGCCAATCAGCGGCTGGCTGGCAGGCGCCTTGGGACGGAAGCGTTTTTTCATGATCTGTTTGGGTGTGTTTACTGTGAGTTCCTTGCTTTGCGCGCTGGCGCCAAGTCTCGGGCTTCTTCTTTTCTTCCGCGTACTGCAAGGCGCGGGCGGCGGCGGTCTACAGCCGATGGCTCAAGCCATTCTGGCAGACACCTTTCCGCCTCAACAGAGAGGTTTGGCGTTTGCGCTGTATGGAATCACAGCCATCATGGCCCCGACGATCGGACCGACGCTGGGCGGGTGGATCACCTTCAACTATTCCTGGCGGTGGATTTTTCTCATCAATCTCCCGGTCGGGTTGGGCACATGGTTTCTTGTGCGGCGCTTTGTCGAAGATCCGCCCTATTTAAGCCGGCTCAAGTCGGCTGGGGTTAAGTTGGACTACATTGGCATCGCCCTGCTGACACTGGGTATCGGGGCGTTGCAAGTGCTGCTTGACAAGGGCCAGGAAGATGATTGGTTTGGGTCGCACTTCATCACAACTTTGGTTGTCGTGGCGACCATATGCCTGATCTCGCTGGTTATCTGGGAGTGGTTTCAAAAGGCTCCGATCATTGACGTCCGCATGTTCAAGAGTTTTAACTTCGCCAGTGCGAACTTGATGATGTTCACACTGGGAATCTTGTTGTTCAGCAGCCTGGTTCTGATGCCGCAGTTCCTCCAGACGCTTTTGGGTTACACCTCCCAACTGGCTGGGCTTGCGCTTTCGGCCGGAGGCCTTGTTTTGCTGTTTGAAATGCCCATCATGGGTAAACTGACAACGAAGATCCAGGCCCGGTACCTCATCGCCTTCGGCTGGCTATCCCTGGCCATAGCCATGTTCTATTCCACGAAGCGGATTGACTTGCAGATCAGCTTCAACGCCGCGGTTTTGCTGCGGATCGTCCAAGTTATTGGTTTGGGGTTCCTGTTCGTGCCTATTACGCTCGTGGCTTACATTGGAATTTCACCGGAGAAAAACAACGCCGTCGCCGGAATCGTCAATTTCATGCGGAACATGGGAAGCAGCGTGGGGACCTCCCTCGTCACCACGTTAATTGCGCGTCGCTCGCAATTCCATCAGGCAAGGCTGGTGGAGTACGCCAGGCCCGACAATCCTAATTTCCAGAATTCGGCTAACGGCCTTGCCCAGCACTTGGCCCACTCGGGATTGAGCACGCATGAGGCGCACATGCGGGCTCTTGCCAGGATTTACCAAGGGCTGCAAGCGCAGGCAGCCAGCCTAGCCTATATCGATACCTTTATGGTCCTTGCCGTGGGGGCAGGGATCATGTTCTGTCTGAGTTTTGTTTTGAAGAGGAATGATCCCGGTGGTGGTGGGGCAGTGGCGGTGGATTAGGCGCTCTGGAATGATGAACATTAGGATAGCGCGCGGTGAATGCCCGGCGTAGGGACCTACATGATTAACATCGTCACGATTGAACGAGAGTACGGAAGCGGCGGGGGCGAAATCGCTCAATTGCTTGCGACTCAGTTGGGCTGGAAGCTTTGGGATCAATTGCTCACGGAAGAGATCGCGAAGCTTGCGAATTGCCCCAAGGCCATCGTCGAGGTTCGAGAGGAACGCACCGATCCGCTCTACTACCGGCTTTTCAAATCCTTTTTACGCGGTAGCTATGAAGGCAGCCTCAATGCACACAAGCTCAACGTGGTAGACAGCGAAAGTATTTTGAAGACTACGGAACGGGTCGTTCAGCACGCCGCTAAGACGGGAAACTGTGTCATCGTTGGAAGGGGATCGCAGCATTTTCTCAGGAACCGCCCCGACACGCTGCGCGTGTTTCTTTATGCTCCGAGAGAAAATAAGGTGCGGCGCCTATTGGCCCGCGGCAAGAGCGAAAAGGAAGCTCAGGAGCTGGTGGATACGGTCGATCTCGAACGGGCCGATTTCATCGCCAAGTATTTCAAAGTGGAGTGGCCGAGTCGCTGGGTTTACCACACCATGATCAATACCGCCATCGGCGACGAGGCTGTCGTTCACATGATTCTGGATTTCATGAAAACCGTTGGCGCGACGATCTAGAGCCTGAGGCCTCACTCCAAAGGTCCGTCAGGTTACCCTCCCGGCCATACTGAGTGACACGAGCATTCAGATGACGATGCGCTACGTTCACCCTGCTGAGGAGCAAAACAAGCTTGCATCAGGGAAATTGGAAGACTTTAGGCTCAAAGGGATTGTTCAGGCCATCGAAAAAAATCAGGGAGTCACTACAGTTTTCACTACATTGAACTGAAAGCGATGACGATGCTTAGTCCTAACTCAATGAAAACATTGGCGGGGCCGACGGGGTTCGAACCCGCGACCTCCTGCGTGACAGGCAGGCGTTCTAACCAAACTGAACTACGGCCCCGTTTGTTGCTGTATCGTGGTGGGCAGTGTCCGATTTGAACGGACGACCTTCCGGGTGTAAACCGGACGCTCTAACCGCTGAGCTAACCGCCCACGATTGCTTAGTCCCGGAACTTCAACAGATTACGCAACCATTCCGCTCCTGTCAATTTGCGTATTGGAGAAGTTGATCCGAATTTTCGGATGGATTCGCGCAAGGGGCCTCAGGGTTGCCGCGCAAGCATTCCGCGTTGTACTCGAGTTACATTCGTTCGCAAATCGCCCCGCGCAAGTCTAAAGCAGCCCCTGAGGCGCGATCGGCGGCAGACCTCCGAATGAAGCTTCCGACTTTCCACAACGGGACTGCTGGGTGGGCAGCGGGGACTTCACGGTCCGGTATGCGGGTTTAGCAGAAGTCGCCCAACGGGGACGCCTGATCGCCCGTCCCAGAGGTCAGAATCGGCCTTGCATGTTGATGAATCTTCTTGCTGATCCTTCACGGTACATCATGGTTCTGTACGGTATTCGGCGCTTAATGGACAGATCCAAGTTGGGGCAAATCAGTATAAGGGCTATGACGTGCTCGGAACTGATTGCTGGTACAAAGCAGCTTCTGAATCGACAGATATCGTTGAATCGCCTAATTCATTGAAGCGCGAACATGCTATCTTCGGACTGTGCCGATGATTCTCTGCACTCCACTCTCACGAGCGCTTACGAGTGATATGGGCTCTGAGATCGCGGCCTGCCCTGATCACCCCCAAAGAAGCGGCTCTTGAAATGGAGACGAGTCCATGCGAATTTTGCTATACAACCCGATACAAGAATCTAGACTTATTAACGTCGCGGCAACAACATTGGTCTTCGCCCGTCGCCAGTGCCCCTGCCATAACAGCGACGAGCGTCCTCTTGTATCCGATGCTCCCGCTGTGGCGACGAAAGGACTCGTTATTGCGGGTCCAAGGCGCGGGATGACGTTTAGCGCCCACAAACATTTGCGCGGGCCCGTACATTCCGCATCCGAGGCACATGCGACTTATTTTGCCTTGTCTCGGCGATTCACCATATCGCATCGACGCTATGCGGTTTCGTCGATACTGTCATAGCGGGTCATGCGGGCTTGGGTTGTGCGCGGCAACTGTACGAGTGCTGGACGGGCGAGCAGGAAACGAAGATTCCGCATCTTTTTCGAGCATTTCTCCATTAAGCTTGGCTTCAGCTTTCCAGGTTTAAGAGTAAATGCAGGACTAACGCCCGAAGCTAGGCCCAAATCGCCAGAAGGAGGCTGACGGACGCGACCTCTCGAGAACGGATGTGCTGGAGAGCGACACTCGAATCGCCAGATTCATTGAATTACGAGCATACAATTTTCGGAACGTGCTGATGATTTCCTGTCCTACATCCCCACGAACCCATACGAATGACATGGATGAGCTCTGAGATCGCGGCTTACGCTAACCAGCATCAAACAAGTAATTGTTGAAATGGAGACGAGAGTTCATGCGAATTTTGCTATACAACCCCGATAACGGTGTCACACGTAATTTCATGCCGCATCTTTGGATGTTTCTGCTCCAGGCGCTAACTCCGCCAGACCATGAAGTCATGCTGATCGATGGCAACGCACAACCCATGGATGAAGCGGGCATCGCGCGGTTCGTGCGCGAGCAAAACATTGGACTTGTCGGGATCGGCGCGATGACCCGGATGGTAGCGAAGGCGTACCGCATGGCCGACGCTGTGCGGGCCGCAGGTGTGCCGGTCGTGATGGGCGGACCTCACGTTACGGAAATGGCCGACGAGGCCCTAGGGCGAAGCGGCGGACCGCGCCATGCCGACGCGGTTGCGCTCGGTGAAGCCGATGAAACCTGGCCAAAGATCGTCGAGGACGCAGCCAACGGCAACCTAAAGGACCTCTACGCTCCAGTGGACGAGTTTGGAAAGGAACGCAAACCCGCTCTCAGCGCGTATCCGGCGATTCCGTGGAACAAAATAGACCTCGATCAGTTTAATTTGGTTCCCAAAATGGCGACATCCATGCTTCAGCGTCTTGGGGAAGGCTGGGGCACATTTCGCATTATTCCGATGGAGTCAGGTCGAGGGTGCCCATATGGGTGCGAGTTCTGCACGGTAACTGGCTTCTTCGGCGATTCCATCCGGTTTCGCACGAACGAGAGCGTAGTGAATGAGCTGCTGCTGCTGAAAGCTCGGGCGCGGAGCGAGCGCGGTCAAATTGCGGTGTTCTTCATCGATGACAACTTTGCAATCAATGTCAAACGTACGAAATCGTTGCTGCGCGATATTATCGCGGCTGGCGCACAGGTGAATTGGGTTGCCCAAATCAGCGCCAATCTTTTGCGCGACGAGGAACTGGTGGACCTCATTGCCGCCTCAGGGGGCAAGTGGGTCTTCATCGGCATGGAGTCCATCGACCCTGCCAATCTCGCCAGCGTGAACAAGGGATTCAATAAACCGGGTGAGTATGCAGCCGTGCTCGAGCGGCTCGCGCAACGCAACGTTTACGCAATTACTTCGTTTATCTTCGGCATGGACAACGATACGCCGGGCGTGGCAGAGCGCACCCTGCAGGAGATTCGGACGTGGCCGCCAGGATTGCCTGTATTTGGCTTGCTCACTCCTTTGCCCGCGACGCCACTTTACAAAAGGCTTGAGGCGGCTGGACGATTAACGCGGCCGAAACACTGGGAGGAGTTCGTACCCTTCGAGATGGCCCACACGCCGCTGAAGATGACCGTTGCAGAAGCCCACGCGGAGGTGAAGTACGGCTGGGCTCATTCGTACAGTCCGGAAGCGATGGCCAAGGCTGTGGGTTCCTTAAGTCATAAGCCGTTGGGTTATCGCGTAAACATCTTCATCGCGCGAATGTGTTTTCGGGGAATCTACTTCCCTCAAATGGGACCCTCCGCATGGCTGAAATTGATTTCTCAAAATCGGCGTACGATCTTCAATCTTGTAAGGGATGGATTCAACCTTTGGCGCCGGCCAAAGGGACAGGACGCTTCCGAAGGAAATCTTCTGCACACGACTGAGCGGATTCAGCAGCCTCGCGTGTAATGGGCCGCGCTTGGTGCGAGCCAGGCGGAAACGTAACCCCGTAGCGAGCGCGGGCTTCGAAAAGCGTTTCGACGTCGCTGTCGGAGAGAAGCGTCTGTTGCCCGAGGAGTTCCGTGACGAGGGTGGTTTTTGCAAACTGCTCGACCGTTTCCATTCGACAAAAAGCGGTTAGAAGATCCGGGCCGGCGGTGACCACGCCGTGATTGGCCATCAGGATGGCGTCATAGTGCGGCACAAATCGAGCGAGGGATTCGCTAAGCTCAGGCGTGCCTGGCGTGGCGTACTCGGCCAGAGGGACACAACCGAGCAAGACGACAATCTCCGGGAGCATGGCCTTGTCCAAGGCACGACCGGCGGCTGCAAAGCCGGTGGCGATGGGCGGATGGGCGTGACAGATCGCGCCGATGTCGGGGCGGAGACGGTAGAAGAGAAGATGCATGCCCAGTTCCGAGGAAGGGCTCCGTCCGCCGGAGAGCTGGTGTCCATCGAGGTCGGTAACAACAAGATCTTCCGGTGTCATCTGGCCTTTGCAGACCCCGCACGGTGTCGTGAGCAGCCGCGAGCCTTCGAGCCGTACCGACAGGTTGCCCTGCGTACCAACGGAGAAACCGTGTTCGTAAAGCCAGCGTGCGGCGATGCAGAGATCCCGCCGAAGGTCGCTTTCAGACTTCGAGTTGCCCGGGGAAATGGAATCAGGAGTCATGGATTGTCAGAACTCATGTGTTAAATGATCGCTGATTAATGGTCACGCTTTATTAGGCGCCACGCATAACCTGCACCGTTGCCTTGATAGCACATTTTGCGGAGTCTGGGAAGCCACGCGACGCGCGACGGTGGCTGCCTGGGGCGCACGGATACCGATAGATCTAAGCGGCTTGGAGGCGACCGACATCCATTGCCGGTCTCCCAAATTGAGTGTCGCTACTTCTTCGAAAGTTCGCCCTTGAAACGACTTTCAACGTCTTCACGCCTCATCGGGTTTCTTGCTTTGGCTAATACGATCGAGTAGACGACCTCATGTCCCTCAATTTGCGCGGTGATAAATGCCCCGTCTTCCGGCAGTTCTTGGTAGATGAATTTCACTTTTCTGCCGTCTTCCAGTGTTTTGATCCACTCTTCGTCTGGCATTTTCGTATCTCTTCAGGCGAGATCAGCTTACGTCGTGAGTATACGTCGTTCGGTGCCAGAAATCGCGGATGGAGAATGAAAAATCGGCCTTACCTGGAGCCATGGCAAGGAGAAGCACGCCAGGAACAGGCTGCAAGGCCGGTGAACTCCGGCTGCGGATGCGGGTGGCCGACATGGGGGAGTGCCTCCTATGAAAATCGTTTAACAATGTCGTGAACGGCCGATATACGCGGACAATGGCAGCGGCTTCGAGGTCAAGAAGGAAATTCCGGATGAGCAACTGAGCAGGCCGTTTAATTTCTCTCTTCCCGGTTGGCCATTCCTGCTAAGGTTGGCAGGTAGGCCATCGTCCGCCGCCGCAGGCCGGCCCAAAGGATACATGAGGACCCCGCGTCCCCTGCCAAGATTACTGATTGCCAGCGCGGCGTTTCTGGGCGCTCTGGCGCTCCACCCGCAACATGCCGCCGGGCAGTCGCCCACGCAGGCGTCCCCTCCGCAACAAGCGAACTCCGCGGCCCCCAGGCCGATCGAAACTGAGCAGCGCCTGGGCCCATTTACCATTGGCGGGCAGATTTACGCAGTGGTCGTACGTGAGATGACGGTCTCCGCCACCACTACTACAAAATACGCGGCAACGCTCGCGGAACTGGAAATCCGCGACGCCAATGCAGCCGTCGTCTACCAGGAGAGCTTTCCTTCTGACGTGCAGGACGGCCATTTCGCCCAGAAGCTATCGGCATCCGCGTCAGTGCTCGCAGGCGCGGGCGGCGCGGCGCTGGTGATCCGTTTCCTCGAGGAGTCCGCTGCGGCTGGCGAGGGCGAGTCTTGGCAGGTGTTCGGGCTGGTGAACGGCAAGCTGGCGCCGTTTGGCGCACTGCTGCCGCTGGGGCAAGGCAGCGGCACCGTCGGCGGCGTCCTGACTGGCGTGATGGTGGGGGGCGGAGTTGATGTTGAGCCGCTGGTGTCCACGGCGGAAGAGCTGGAATTTCGCGCCTGGACGGGGAATTTCTTTGCCTACATCCCGGTGCGCGTGGACTGGGCGCAGGGCCAGTGGACCGAAGGCGAGCAGTGCTTCGAGCTCAATGGCGGCAGCCTGCGCCAGAGGGGCTGCAACCTGCGCGTTGCAGCGAAGGCGCAGCCGCAGGCGAGCGGCTCGATCGTGACGCTGTATGTTGAGCCCGTAGAAGATCGCTACAATGCGCAGCAAGTCTCAGTAGACAGCGGCTCGACGGTGGAATTCGTGAACGCGCTGGCGGTGGTGAACTGGAAGAGCAGCGGCGAGCGCATCGCTTGCAGCTTTGACGGCCTGTGGCTGCGCGTGCGCATTGACGGTAAGGAAGGCTGGGTACACTCAGAGGCCGAGTTCGCCGCTCTGGGCCTGCCGGCTGCAAGTCCCCCCCAATAAACAGAACGCTGCGGCCGCGGTTGGGTTTCTCGAGCCCCAGCGAAAACGCCGCTTGGCCAAAACCTAAGCTGTGGATGCGCCCGCATCGCGTGTGTTCGGACGGTCAAGGAGGAGGATCGGCTCAGTAGCCTGCAAATTCTTCCGCGCGAATGTTGTCGTCATTCATTTCTGCCTTGTTCAACATCTCGCGCAACCTTCCACCGTGGCGGGCGGGCCAACAAACTAGTAGATCGGCGACGTTGCGTCCTTCAAATGCCTTCCGAACATCTCTTTACGTGCCTCGATCAAGCCCGGTCCTCGTTTCCTTCGGGGAACTGTCAAATCTCGTGAATCAGATCCCTGCCTCCTGACTAAAATACTGATAATCCTCCCGCCAACCGCCTTGGCCCTTGCCAATCTTTGCATAACTCTCGATGAATTCGATTGCGCGGATGTACTTCACCATCGTAGAGCCAAGCTGCGTTTCCACGCCCAGGCGGAGCGCGCCCCGTGGTCAATCGGAAGCGGTTGGCCATTCATTTCGTAGGCAAGAATCGTCTGCGGATCTTTCGCCAACTCTAAGCGAATCGTGCCGTAGAAGTATCCCGGTCCTTGGGCGTGTGGCTCCGATGTGGATTTATTGTCGAACGCGTGGAAAACAATGTAGCGAGCGGCGGGAAGTGGCCGGCAGAGTCCAACGATATGCTGCAGAGATACGCCGCCCCACTCCGCAACGCCTGACCAGCCCTGGATACAGCAGTGCTTGGTAATTTGAGTTTGTTTAGGCATGGCGCGGAGGTTCGCCAGCGTCAGAGACAGCCTCTTTTCGACCAGTCCGCCGATCTGCAGGCTGTAATTTGCGAATTGGTCGCGTGCCATTGCCAAATAATTCTCCTCTGTTGGCGGCCGGCCGTTCACCCAGAAGTACAGTGAGATGTCCGCATGTGAGTAATGCTGCGCGGAGATTTCATGTCCGAAAAGCAGTGTGCGCAACGAATCGGTGATCGACTGAATGGTTTTCTGGACGAAGCGGGGACGCCGGCGCGAACACACAGTTGTCACGATGTGGATGACCACGATGCCGGTTAAACCAGATAGCCAGACCACAAGAGCAAGCGTCAACCGCGGATCGTGTGTCTCCCCCAGAACAATCAGCGCCAGCTCTCTCCGGAAACCATGCAGGGCCACGATCGTGACGTGTCCTATGAAGAATAAGATGAACGTGCAAAGAGCCAGGAAATGCAGGCTTCGTGCGCCCTGCCGTCCGTGAAAGATCTTGATATACCACGGGAAACGAGCGGCGATGGCCGGAGACATCGCTACTCCCGTCGCAATGCTGAACGGCGCCAGCAAGAATATGACTGCCGCGTAGCTCAACTGTTGCAATGCGTTATACGCTCCCGGCGTTTCCACGATGTGAAAGCTTAGGTCGGCATTGCGTGCCATGCGTTCGGGACAATCTGCCAGGACGTCGGAATCAGCCGCCGCCACTCCGGCGTGACAAACAACATCACGATGTATGTCAAACCTGTCAGCAGCCACGCGAAGTCCGCGAGAAAGTGCCAGTGCCGCCCGAGACCTAGATTTTCGCGGCCCGGCAGGGCGATCGCGGGCGAGAATGACGTTTCCTCGTCACTCGCCGTCCAGAGCCGGTCCTTGGGTCTCTGCTTTTTCGTGAACCTGATCTATTCACTACCAGGCGTACAATGATCGTTCCAGTAAAGTCTCGGATGTGCGCTCAAGATCTCGAGACCACTCCGAACGAGAAGGGACAGCAGAAGAAAATTAAAGAAGTGTGCCGCCCGCAGCCACAATGGATAATCAAGAAGCATCATTGATCAGGTACCTGACGACGCTACCTCCGCTTTGTCGCTTGACTCGCCCCGCGATCCCCGACGGGATACGTGATGCGATGACCTTGGACACGTGCAAAAGGAATAAGCGAATGAGCCCGAGAACGTTTCATGCTCATAATGTCGTCAACCGGAATCCCGCGCACGGTCAGCGCATCGGCGATGAGCGAACGGTGGCAACGCCAGGGAACCGCTTCCGCGCACATAATGGCGCTGCGTTTCTGCCCGGCCAATTTTATCAATCGCTGCAACCCAGCTTCGAATTCAGAGGTCTGCATATAATCAGCAAAGCCACGAAATGAGGCATTCCGCCACCCCATATTCGGCGAATCGCTTTGCGCGTGACGCAAGCCTCCGAGCTTTTGTAGGTGGATGTAGCCGATCCTCGCGGCTCGCAGCGTTTTTGACAGGGTCTCCCGGTTGAACTGAGGGTTATGTCTCGATCGAGGAATACTGCGGACATCTATGACGCGCTTGACGCCGTGCGCCCTTAGAAGCGCGAGAAAGTCCTTCCATGTGCGCGTCGAATGCCCAATCGTCAGGACAGCGGGCATTTCGGCGTTGACCTTCCTCACCACGAGTGCTCTTTCCCTGACAACCCGTGGCGGGCAACGAGAGTAATCCGCCCACCATAAGGACTCTGTTGAAATGTCGAGCCGGCTGCAACGTCCAATTTGGATCCGGCCTCAATTCATGCTCGAAACCGAACGGTCATTTCTGTTCATCAGCCCCGCACGTATCAGATCCCTGACCATGCCACGATAACGTGAGCGAAAAAGCGCTGTCTTCTTCTGCTTCAACATCATGGGGAACGCATTGATCCAGCACAAGCAACTGCCCCGTGGGTAGCTCCACCGTGCGATCTGGTAGCCGAAGGCGAATGTGTCCTACGAGGGTCTGCACCGAGATTCTTGCCGTCGTCTTGTGTTCATGCATGCACATCTTCTTCCTCATCGCCAGTAGGACGATCCTAAGGTCGGGATGCTTCACAAGAGTTTTTGAACTAGGCCCAGTGCCCTGCAACCAAGCGTCTTCTTTGTGCAGCTTTTGTATTTCCTCGAGAAGATCACATTGGAGAATCGGTGTGCCTAGTGTGTCCCCAATCATCGCGTGTCCCACGGGGCTCATCTGTGACTCTTTCTTTTTTGGTTGTGCTATTGAATTCCACCTCTCTCGTCTTACGGATTAACCAATTCGAGCAGGCGTCCCCGGTAATGCCGTCGAGCGGGCCATGGTCAGTAGCCGCGGACTAGAATTCTTCCCGGTTTGCCGTGTCGAAAAAGATCTCCATCGATACCCAGCGTGCCCGCTCCCACAAGGCAGGAGAGTAATGCGAACGCATGGTGCCATCACCCCATAATTCTACTCTCGGTTACGAGGAAATCTGTGTGCCGAATCGAACACGCTTGAAGATGGGGTTGCTCTGCCCTCAACTGCCGTAATTCTTGGAAGGGCGTGATGGATACCGTCGGCAAAATCTAGATCTGAAGCGGGAGGCTTCACTGATTCGTAAAAATCAATCGGCCACCCTCATTTTTGCCAGGGTAGATGCTATATCGCTGGTTGCCTGGTAGATCGCATCTGTATGTTGAGAGGAGGACCAGCTTCGCGGAACAGTCTTCGGTTTTATCATCAGGGAATCCCGTCACGGCGGGCGGATTCGCGAACCCTATCGCATCTGTCGGCGGGAGTTCTCCCTTCAGATAGGCGTCAATGTTGCTTTCCATCGCCGCGGGAAAGACGGGCACAGGGCCCGCCAACTTTTCCTCGTAGACCTTCAACATGATTTCTCTGAACACCGGGAGCGCGGCCAGAGCGCCGGTTTCCTTCGCGCCCAACGAGCGGTTGTCATCAAAGCCGATGCGCACTGCCACAGTGATTCCGTCGGGCCCATAGGTGGACCCGATAAAAAGGGCGTCTCGATAGTTGTTTGTCGTGCCGGTCTTACCCATCACTGGAATGGGGAAGGAATGCGAATCAAGTGCGTGCGCGGTGCCGGAGGGGATGCGCACCACCCCGCGCAGCCCTTCCTGAATCATGGACAGTGCAAAATCGTTGCCGTTCGCCAAACAGCAGGGCCGATGGTAGCTATAGACGACCTCTCCCCGTGTATGTTGAATTTTATCAATCACGTGTGGCTCTCCGGGCGTTCCGCCAGCCATCAGCCGGTAGGCGTCTGCGAGTTCCACCAACGTGACTTCGGACGCTCCGAGAGCTGTAGTCGCGTAGGGTTGTAACTTGGTTCGGATGCCTACGTCTTGCGCTGTTTTCAGTACGGAATCAATCCCAATTTGTCCGGTGACCCAGACTGCCGCCGCATTCCTCGACTCAGCCAGCGCCTGCCGTACCGGTATCATTCCCTCAAATTGATTGTCGAAATTGGCGATCCATTTGATCGTTCGACCGTTGGCGCCAACCACCGAGATGGGTTCGTCGGACACGAGTGTATCCAGGTCGAGAGCGCCTTGGCGAAAGGCCGCGAGATAAACAAAAGGCTTCATCGCCGAGCCTGGCTGGCGCTTCGATTGAGTTACGCGGTTGTAATCGCTGTAGGTGTTACCACGGCCGTTGTACACCTCTCGGCCGCCTGTCTCGGCCAGAATAGCGGAATCACTGTTTCGAAGAATAATCACGGAACCTTGAATCAGCCCCCGGTTCTGGGGATGCCGCTTCTCATAGACCCTCAAGCCATTCTCCAGCGCCGCGTTCGCAATGTGTTGGATCCGGTAGTCAACGGTCGAATAAACCTGGATGTGACCTTCGAGGAGCTGGTCAATTCCGACCTCGGAGCCCAGGTCGGGACCGAGTCGTTTGAGCTCCTCGAGGGTGGTCTCCACCGCGGCGGGGGCGTCGACCGGTTCAATGGTATGAGCCGCCAAACGAATTGGCGCTAACTTCAGGCGCCGGGCCGTCTCCGGAGGAAGGAAGTGATTCGCCACCATGAGGGTCAATATCTGATTTCTCCGGCGCATGGGCTTTTGAAGGTCTTCCACTGTGGGAGCATATTCACTGGGCGACTTTGTGATGCCAGCCAGCAGCGCCGCCTTGTCAGCGTCGTCCACCGTGAACGTCTCAAGGCGTTTATGAAAGTAGTAATCTGAGGCTGCCGCAAAGCCATATCGGCCATTCCCCAAGTAGACGAAACTAGCATAACGAGCGAAGATCTCTTCCTTGGCCCGGCGTTTAGACCCGTACTGCTTTCGCATCTCTCCCTCGATCCACAAGGAAAGACGCATTGTCTCTAATTTCAGCAGGAGCTTGTTTGTGCCGGGCACTCCGATGACGACCGCTAGAACGTGCGGAAGCATGCCCTCATGCTGAGGCGAGTTGCTGTTTTTTGTGCTGGAGAGTTCCTGCAGGAAGTAGCCGCGCACGAGCTGCTGGGTGATCGTCGAGCCCCCTTGTGGAAACACGCGCGGCCGATTGGAAACATGTTGACCATTGAAGGTTGTGAAATGCGCCACCAAGGCTCGAATGTTTGTCTTGGCCAGCAAACGAAGGAAAACGGAATAATCGACGCCCGAATGCGAGAAAAAGTTTTCATCCTCGGCCGAAAGTACGGCATTGCGCACGACTTCAGGAATTTCCTCATACCGAATGATGTCCCGGCGTTGCCGTCCCAATTCGATCAAAACGTGACTATTCGCGTCGTAAACGTGGCCCATCGCGGGAGGCTCAAAGCGAACGAATCCATCTAGATCGGGAAGGTTTGAACGATTAAAGTTGACGTAGAAAGCTGTGAATAACACGAGAACCGCCGGAACCAGGGCAATGCCAACGACGACCCGGAAAACAACACGGGCCGAGCGGTTGTTCCGCACGGCGACAACTGCGTTATGAAAACGCGCGCGCACCTGTCGAATGAAATCGCGAGTGTTTAGCATCCGGTGTAGCACGACCAAATCGCGCGGCGGCCTGCTCGTTGTTCCATTCTGCGCACACTTTCCAAGTGGCTTGTGAATCGGGAGACCAGATCGTCAGATCAAGCAGCGGCAGTATTTTCGATTCGAGGCACATTCGAGAATTGCCGTCACGCACCTCAGGCCCGATCAAACTTTCCCCAAGTCTATCGGCCTTTTATGCTACGGCGGTTCTGCCCCTCAATAAATGGAACACGAGGAGCACTATACCCACGACGAGTAAGATGTGAATGAATCCAGTGGTGACGTGAAATGCAAAAAAACCAAGCAACCAAAGAACAATCAAAACTGCGGCGATTAACCCAAGCATGTTTTTAATCTCCTTGCTTCCGAGCGCCAGAAGATCGGCGATCTCATTCTTTCGTATTTTCCCGATGCCTTCTTGGCTCCGAAAAACAATCTGCGTACACCATAGTAGACACGTAGAGAGCGGACGTCTGTACCGTTATGGACACTTTCGGAGTGTGATTTCGCATTCCAACCATCCACGCGATGCTTGAAGCGTTGTGCTATCCGATAGGGTGTGCCATATGGGACATTAATGGCCGGCCCTAAGCGCATAGTGGTGCCTGCCGCGATTCCGAAAGCGGAACGTTTCGAATTTGGAGCACTACGACATGCACCGTGCACGTCTTTACATCGCTTCGCTATTCCTGACCGCCGCACTTGTGGCGCCAGCGGCAATCATGGCCGTCCCTGTACCTCAGGCGGCCAGTGTTCAGGTCCGAGTCTACGATAAGGACCACAACGATTATCACAACTGGGATGACAACGAAAATCGCGCCTGGGGAGTATTCCTAACGCAGAACCACAGGAACTCTCACGAATTCTCGACGGCAAACAAGAAGGAACAGTCGCAATACTGGAATTGGCGCCACAGCCATCCGGACGGGAACTAGCAAAGTCAGGTAGGGAAACGCGAGACCATCAGAGACACGTTCGGTCCGTTACGTTACGGACCGAACGTCGCAGTGGCGGCTGCTTCAAGGCAGATGTGACTCCAGAATCCAAGCATCCATATTTACGTCTTAGCCCAGCCTCCATCGCAAGTTATGGGGAAGAAAAACCGCCTGCAACGTCAAGAAGGGAATGCCACAGCCCGGCATCGGCTCGCGAAGAACGCGTGAACAACACTCTGCGCGCATCGCGCTGAATGCGATCTCCGACACCGGCGAGGTCATCTACTCACGGAGTAGGGCCCGCCCGCCGCCAAGCGATAGTCCGAGTAAGTGAGGATTCTTTGAATCTCGAGGCTCTTTAGGAAAAGGATTCTGGCGCTTGCTCGTATTTCGACGCGGCTTGGCACCCAGACGTCGTCGCCGACACACGTCTCCTCAAGGATGATGTGCGAGCCGCGCTGCACGCGGGCCACGAATAGTCCCATCGAAAACGCCTGCGTTACCTGGCCGTCGACTTTGATCCAGCCGAAGTCTTGTTTGTCGACCCAAAGCTTGCCTTCCACATTGGAGAAGACCTTGCTATACCTGCCGCGCGCGCGATAGCCCGGGTGTGGCGTGGCCTGAAATACGTAGGCTGGCCTGTTGCCAACGTTCTCTTCGCCGATTAGATGGAAGTCGAAAGCGTCAAGCGCGTCCCGGAGAAAGGACCTGGTTTCCTGGTCCTTCTCGATCTGCGCAGCTTGCTCCGCTGGCGTTTCGTGCTTCAGCCTATTGATCTCATCGTCCCTTTTCCTCTGTTCCTCGGCCGATGGAAGCTGCCCGTTGTGTTCCACAAGCTGCTCGAATCGCGAGTTGTTGACCAGAATCATTCTGGTTAGGGAGGTATTTTCCGATTTCACCTGACCCTGTGAGTCCACTCGCCGATCCTCGTCTCGCTCCATGTACGTGTAATGGTCGCGTACCCGCCAACTGCGCTCAGTAGCCGCGACCGAAAGGGCCACGATCTCACGGGCGTCCAGGACTTTTGCTGGATTCTCGGTCTTGTTCGGCCCGTTATTTTGGGCGAAGACTGCGGCTGACGCCGCCAGCATGATCGCGAGCACTGCTATCGAGGAGTTAGCCAGGGTTTCCATTGTTGCCTTCGAGGGCAGCGGACGCTCAATGCCGGACCATCAGGGTCGCCCACTAGATTAGCGCGGCGACAATTGAAAATCTGTCCGAAAAGATACAAGTCTGACGGTTTGCGTATTGTTGGCTAAGGTCAGCTTGTCCTTCTGTGGCGCGCCCAATTGGGAGTCCGCCATGAATGTGCCACGAAAATGGGAACTGTCCTCAACATGACAGATATCAGCCATTGCTTCTCTTAGAATGCACTCGTGGGGAAGTACTACGAGGAGGGGGGAAGCGTAAGCGCTCTTCCAAGTTCAGTGAATATGACCCCACTCTGAAATAAGCGGCAACACAACGGCCGAGGCCGGAGTGTCTGCTCGCGAAGAAAAAGGGGGTAAACAGATCATGCCTTTGCTTCAAGTGGTGATGATTCTGATCGCAGTGGGTGTTTTGCTCTGGTTGGTAAATAGCTACATACCGATGGCTGGGTCGATCAAATCGATCCTGAATGCCGTCGTGGTCATCGTCGTGGTTGTGTGGCTCTTGAATATTTTTGGTCTCTTGCATTCTCTCTCCCGGATGCGCATTGGCACTTAGCACAGCCCGAATGAACGAGAGTGGATTAAGCCGCCGGCGAAGTCTTTTCTTAGCCGAACGGCGGCTTAGTTGCTCTGTTCCTTTCTCTTTCATCGGGAGATGAAAAATAGAGCAGGTTTGAGATGTGTCCGGAACGGGACAGTTTACGGGGGCCGCCGCGTGCTAAAAAGTTGGAGTTGAGGTATCCCATGCGCGACAAATCAATGAACACCGAACGCAGAGTGACTACTCATACGGAACCTCAGACAAGCCAAGAAATAGACGCTTCCAGTGTTCGAGATTGGAAGCCGGGTCCGAAGCCCAACCGGACTACCGACCCGACGACTGACGGTTCCGCAAACGCCCCCGTAACGTCGCCATCGCAAGAGGGCAGCACACTGAAGTACAAACCAAACTATCCCGCGTGGCACAAACCCTATGCCGAGGCTTTGCTGGCAACTGACCCCGAGATATTGATGACATTATTGGAAGTCACACAAGCAGCAGTCTTCGCGCGCCTTTTGGAAATAGCCGCTTGCGAGGACGCATCGTCTGAAAGACGGGATCTAGGCCGAGCCATTGACGTCATGCTGACGCTAAAGGCTAGAAAGACTTAGCCGGGTAGCGCTCCCTCTAATTTGCACAGTTCAGGGTCTCCGAATCTAGTACAGCTTGGAAAGCCTAGAAGACCTCGTGCGATGGGCGGTTTTCCACTCCGCGACGGGGCCGGTCGTGGTTGTACTTCTGCCCCGGCGTTTCTAAGAACCGCAAGGAACCGCGCCATTGTCCATCGTGAGCGTAGAGGTCGCTAACCGCTCTCCACGATAAGCGGATTCGGCACCCTGCCACGCATTCGACGCGTCGCAGCGGCTCACTGCACGGTGATGATCACAGTGGCTGTGCTCTGTCCAAACTCGTTCATTGCGTAGAGCGTGTAAGTGGCTGTCTGCGCGCGCGTAATCGTCACGCTGGCGCCGCGAACGGCTCCTACAAGCGGGGATATAACGAAGTAAGACGCACCGGAGACGCTCCAATTGAGCGTCACTTGCGTGCCGGCGGTCACCGTCGTCGCGCTGGCGGTGAAGCTGCTGATCGTGGGCGCCGCTCCCTGCGGCAGGTTCGAGGCGTGTAGATCGGATTCATCAGCACCACGTCAAAATCCGACGTCGTCACGGCTCCTAGATTGTGCAGGTCGCTGTTGTCCCACCGGTCGTCTGGTGCGCCGCTGATGTACATAGAAGAACCGTTGTCCGCCATGATGATTCCATATTGCTGCATGGCCTTCAGGATCACCTGATTCGTCGCCGAAAATGACGAGATATCAAAGCTGGCCTTCAGCCGCATCCGCATTCCCATCGGCGCCGCCAGCGGATTGGAGGAATTTGCCGCCCTATGCGCTGCAGGAGGCACGAAGGCCGCGCGGCTGTTCTGCAGAGTGAACCGGATGGCGTGGTTGATCTGCCCGGCAGCGACCGCATCATAGCGTACCAGGCCAGGGAAGATCGGCAGCCCGGCGGCATCGGCGGATGTCCACGTCAGCGGGCGCTGCTCGTCGTTTTCCAAGTCCCACATCGCGGCCGAGCCCGCATTCCACGCTCCATTGTTGCCCGGGTAGGAGCTGTAAAGCTCATAGAGCCAGCAGTTGTTGTTGTCCAGCACCAGCACGTGACGATCGCCGCTGCCCGGATTCGGATAGCCTTCGATCGGAGCGTCCGGCGGGACCGGCATGGGCCCCTGATCGCTCTCGTCGCCATAGGCGGTGAAGTTGATGGGCACAAAGGGTTGTGGCGCCCCCACAATCACGTACGGAATGCCTATGCTTTCCCCGTTGTACAAGCCGGAGCCAAAATCGGGATGAAGCCCAATGCTCGCGCCGATGAAATTGATAATGCCCTGCGAATTCGGGTCCACCTGCGCGCTGGCGATATTCTGCTTCCACGCGTTGTCGGCGGGGAAGGGAACAAAGCCGTTCAGGCTCGCGCCTTGTCCCAGGCTCATCGCGCTGCAGGCCGGAGGATTGCCGGGCGGCGGAGGATTCGGATTGCCCGTTGCCGTCACCTGCACGTTGATCGCGCCGGCCGTGCTCGCGCCCGGATTAGGATTGCTTACGCTCGCCGCGTAAGTTCCCGCGGTTGCCTCGCTGCCAATTGCGGTGAGCTGCGTGCCGGAGACGAAGGTCGTCGCCAAAACTGTGCCCGCGAACAGAACTTGCGCGCTGTTCACAAAATTCGTGCCGTTCAAGGTCAACGTGAAGGAACCGGCTGAAAAGGTCAGCGGGCTCACGCTTGCAATCGTTGGTGTCGGATTCAGCAGGGTGATCGCGCTGCTTGCGGTTGCGCTCGCGTCGGCCGCGCTTGTGGCCACCAGCGTAACGGTGTTCGAACTCGGCACACTGGCCGGGCCGGCGTATAGGCCTGCGGAAGTGACCGTTCCCAACGATGCGTTGCCGCCGGCGACGCCATTAACCGTCCAGCTCACCGATTGATTCGCGGATCCGGAGACGGTTGCGGTGAACTGCTGAGAGCCGCCCGCCCTGACGTTTGCCGGGTTGGGAGAAAGCGTGACGCTGATCGTGGAAGGCGATGACGACGGCGCAGCAAAGCCCCCATTGCCCAGCTTGCAACCGCACGGGATGCTCGCGAACGTCAGCAGAGCGAGATAGAGGGAGGGTCGCACAAGGTCACTCGTTTGAGTTAGAGAGAAGGAAGCGTGAATCTGCTTTCAAAGTATGGCCGGGCAGCGCCCCAACGGACAACTGGACCAAGGTACAGAATCAGTCCAGTCCATCTCACCTGCTGGAATAGAAAGTGGAGGAAAAGTGTGTCTTGGTCGCGTTTCCTTGACGGGATAGGAGTTAGCGTGCCCCGAAACTGCCCTGAGAGAGTGGATTTCAGGGAACCCGGCAGCGGTGGTAGGGGTAGATTTCAGTTTGACGAATTCTACTGCGACATGTTATTGGTTCGTTAAAATGCACCGGAACAAAAAGGGCTGCCGATTATTGTGACTATGCTTCGAATGCGACCGTCATGTTGATCAAGGCTGATTCTGTTGCTAGTGTGCCCGCCGCTGGCATGATGACGAATCTACCCTGTCCTGAGTGCGGTGAGCGAGGGACCCGGTTAGGCCGAAAAAGCGAGGCTGAGCAAGTCCTGCAAGAGCTTAGGCGGCGGTCGGAGCGGCGCTACGTGTCCCCTTATTTCTTAGCGACGGTCTATGTTGGTCTGGGGCGGAAAGAGCAAGCCCTCATCTCCTTGGAGAACGGGTACGCGGATCGCAGCACGTTCATGGTCATAACCAAGGACGATCCCGAGTTGGACCCCCTGCGTTCCGAGCCCCGATTCCTCGCGCTGCTGCGCGGGATGGGGGTGGAGAAATAAAATACGCGCTCGGACTACAATCCCTTTCAGGAGTTGGGTTTTGGGTTGGGCAGTGCCGCCGCCCGGCGTTCGGGCGCGTTGACTTGGTTGGGGGAGCGTTCTAAGATGCGCGCCGAGCATGCCGGAAGCCCAAGCTCTCATCGGCCGTACAATTTCACATTACCGCGTGATCGAAAAACTCGGTGGCGGCGGGATGGGTGTGGTCTACCGCGCCGAGGACTTGAAGCTGGGCCGCTTCGTTGCGCTGAAATTCCTGCCGGATGGGCTCGCCAAAGATTCTCAAGCGCTGGAACAATTTCAACGCGAAGCGCGCGCCGCTTCCGCGCTAAACCATCCGAACATCTGCACGATTCACGAAGTGGACGAGGTCGAGGGCCACCCGTTCATTGTTATGGAGTTGCTGGAGGGTAAAACGCTCAAGCACATCATCGGCGGGAAGCCGATGGAGATCGAGCAAGTGCTGGAGCTGAGCATTCAAATCGCGGATGCCCTGGATGCCGCGCATTCGAAGGGAATCGTTCATCGCGACATCAAGCCGGCAAATCTTTTTGTCACGACTCGCGGCAACGCAAAAATTCTGGATTTCGGGCTGGCCAAGCTGGCACAAGTAGAAGGCGGCGCGAGTGCGGTGGCAGGAGCGTCGGCGCTGGCCACTCTCGGAGCTGATGCAGAACATCTGACTAGTCCAGGGACGACGCTTGGCACGGTGGCGTACATGTCGCCGGAGCAGGCGCGCGGAAAAGATTTGGACGCGCGCACGGATTTGTTTTCGTTTGGCGCCGTGCTGTACGAGATGGCGACGGGAGCGATGCCGTTTCGCGGAGACACCTCCGCGGTAATCTTCGAAGCGATTCTGAGCCGAGCGCCAGTGGCGCCGGTGCGGTTGAATCCGGAAGTGCCTGCGAAATTCGAAGGGATCATTAATAAAGCGCTGGAGAAGGATCGCGATCTTCGGTACCAGCACGCTTCGGAGGCGCGCGCGGATTTGAAGCGACTGAAGCGCGAGACGGATTCGTCGCATTCGGCGGTGTATAGGTCGGTTGAGTCGCCGGGGGAACAGCAGGCTGCGGCGCCGTCGAGCAGGGCGGTTGCGGCGATGCCGGCGTCGGCGGCTGGCGTGGCAACCGCGAGAGGTGGAACATCTGCGGTAGCCCCTCCAGCACCAAGCCGGATGCGGATGATCTGGAGGATTGTAATACCCGCAGCAGCGATCATCGCCGTGATTGCGGTGAGCGCTATTTTTTATTTTCGGCGGGCGAGCGCGCTGACCGAGCGCGATTCAATTCTGCTGACCGACTTCACGAACATGACGGGAGATTCCGTTTTTGACGGCACTCTCAAGAAGGCGCTGGCGGTGGATTTGGAGCAATCGCCATTTCTGAACGTAGTGCCGGATCATAAAATTCAGCAAACGCTGAAGTTTATGGGCCGTTCGCCCGATGAACACCTAACGAACGAAGTGGGCCGCGAAATCTGCCAGCGAGACGGAATCAAGGCGATGCTGACCGGGTCGATCGCGATGCTGGGCAGCCAGTACGTGATCACTCTTGAGGCGATCAACGCTGGGACAGGTGAGTCGCTCGGTAAGGCGGAAGTGGAAGCGGTGAATAAAGAAGCGGTGTTGAACTCGCTGGGAAAAACAGCGGCCACCTTGCGCGAGAAGCTCGGCGAATCGCTGCCATCGGTGCAAAAATTCGATCGTCCGCTAGATGAAGTGACGACCTCTTCGCTTGAGGCGCTCAAGGCATTTTCGCTGGGTGATGTTCAGCACCTCAAGCTCGAAGATCTTCAGGCGGTGCCGTTCTTTCAAAGAGCGATTGAGCTCGATCCGAATTTTGCGATGGCGCATCTGCGGCTGGGGATTGTTTACGAGAATACCGGCCAACTCACTCTGGCCGCTGAGGAAGTGAAAAAGGCGCGTTTGATCTTCGCGAAAGATCGAGCGAATACGAGCGGCTCTATATAGCCGCCTTCTATTACGACGACACCGGACAAATTGAAAAACAATCTCGGCATGGGAGCTGATGAAGCAAAGCTATCCCCGCATGGATCCGGCATACATCAATGAGGCCGACGTCCTCGGACGTATCGGAGAGTTTCAGAAGGCGATTGATAATCAACTCGAGGCGATTCGCCTTGACCCAGACACTGTGAATGCTTATCTCTCGGGCGCGAACAACTACAGGGCGCTCGGTCGCTTTGACGAGGCCAAAGCTCTGCTGAATCAAGCTGTGCAACGCAAAATCGGCGGAACGCAGATCCATTTGGCTTTGGCACGGACCGCCGTGACGGACGGCGACATAGCCACGGCGAATCGAGAGTGGGAAGCGGCGAAGGCAAGTCCCCAGGGGAAGATGAGAGTCCAGCAGGCCCAAATTTCGATGGCGGGTGCACAGGGGCAGATTGGCCGCGTGCGGAAAATGACCATGGATTTGGTGGACGACATGAAGCGATCGGAACTAGGTCCGCTCACAGCTGGACAGATGAGTACCCTCGCCGACCTGGAATCTGATTTCGGGTATTCGCAGCGGGCAATCGATGCGGCAAACGCTGCGCTGCAAATGGATCAATCGTGGGACGTTAAAATGGATGTGGCGTCTATTTTGGCGCACGACGGCGACGAAAAGAAGGCGCAGGCGTTAGCGGCGGAGGTTGCGAAGGAACGCCCGCTGGACACATTGGTTCAGTCGGTGAGTTTGCCTGCTCTGCGGGCGGAAATCGATTTGCGGCACAAGAATCCGACCGGGGCAATTCAGGACCTTGCACTTGAACTCCGTCGCCGCATCGGCTGGCTTATGTCGCCAAGGATTTCAACGACGAGTACGCTCTGGCTCAGCTTGGGTTGGCGCGCGCATACGCAGCGTCTGGCGATTCGGGCAGCGCCCGTGCCGCGTATCAGGATTTCTTCGCTCTTTGGAAGGACGCCGACCCGGATATTCCTGTCCTCGTTGCTGCCAAAGCGGAGTACGCGAAGCTGAAGTGATTCAGAAACCGCCTCCGGATCGCAAACCTGGATCACTAAGTTCAGTGATCATCTTGCTGAGTGGTTGAACTTGCGTAAAACATCCCCGTGTTTTGCCACTTTCTTCTGAAGTCGACCGCCGTCTCAAAAACAGTTCATTAAGAGCAAGCTAAACGCATAGTTTTGGGCAAGCGAATGTCGCGAATTTCGACGACCTCGAACTGCCAGGTTTTTTGGGCAAAGTAGGGTTCGACCAAAAGAGACTGTCTCTCCTCGTATCTGCAGCGCGTCTCCCTGTCGGTAGGTTGGCAGCGACATACCCGTTGAGGCCATTTTGCCCGTTCTCCGCGAGTGCGAAGTTCAGATGGGACAGAATCCATATCAGTCGTTCGTGTCAGCACAACTGCCCAAGGCATTTTTTCTATAAGAACATATTGGGACTCCAGAAAAAAGAGCTAACAGGATAAATACCCTAGCAGCTTGTTGAAAAAGGCTTCTAAACCTGTCATTGCGAGCGCAGCAATGAATTCCTCCTCGCCAAACGCCAACAAAAAGAGAGATTCCATGTCGGATCGCGCCTCAAAATGACGACCCGAAAGAGTTTTTCAACAAGCTGCTAGGCGGGATCAACGTCCAGATGTTCCACTGCGCCCAATAGATTGCGACTTGCAAGTTACTGCCGGTAGCCTTCGAGTAAGCAACTAACCCTTCGATATAGGCGTCATCCAATTCGAACGGCCGGCGGGGAGGATCGCGCGGAAGGCGTTTCATTGAAGTCCTGCTTTACGACCAAAGGCAAACGAAGGTTTGTGGATTCCAAGGTTTGACAACACAACCTTAACACAATGTCCCGAGGCGTTTTTCGAAGAACGGCGGTCTGAGCGCGCCACCCATAAATACGACTATCTCGGGGAGATGAGCGACTTGAAGGCCAAGGGAGCGAAATATCTCAAAACTCAATGATCAGTCCCGGCTTGCCATTAACTCGCCGCGGGGACATTGGCCTGAGCAACGCCTTCGCAGTGATGTCGATATTTTCGATGCGTTGGACCGACGGCGCTCATATATTCGTCCAACCGCACATGAACAGCTTCAAAATCGGAGCCGAGCCAATTCTGGCAGTCGCGCTTGTGTTGGATAAGGGGGGCCACTGTACGAGATTGTAACCCTACCATGGGTGTCGATGCTCACCCCCAAAGAGGGCAATTTCGAGGCGCGCTAACTCCTGTCCCCGCGTTTCCTTGACAGCTCTTCGATGCGGCCAGTACACTCGATGTTCTCGGTACAAACGAGCCAAACGACATGCTTCTTTCCCGTGATTACGTTACATACATGGCCCAGGAAGTCGCCAAGCGCCTGGTGGCCGATCAGATGATTGAGACGTCGGCCACCGAGCAGTTGACGCCCCGCATCCGGCAAGCTATGGCCGAGGAGTTGGGCGTCGAAGACCGGGTGAACGAGGAAGCTCGCCAAATCCTGAATGATCACTCCGACGAAATGCGCCGGACCGGCGTTTCTTACCAGGAGATGTTCAAAAAGGTGAAGGCGCAGATCGCGCGGGACCGCAAGCTGATCCTGCGCTGAGCCGGGCATTGTCCGCGGGGCCCGGAGGCCCCCACTTCGAGATGCGATTGAGCCGGGGTAAGGTCGTCCAACTTTCTCACGCCATCACCAAAGTTCTGGTGGATAGCGACAACATTGAGTTCATCGAAGATCGGGACACGATCCGCCAAAAGATTGTGGACATCCTTCAAAAGCTTTTGAAAGAGGAGGAGCTGATAGACCTCGAGGTCCGCAAAAAGATCGCCTCGCAGAAGAAAGAAATCCTCGAAGGCAGCGAGGAATGGGACCTGCTTTACCGCCGTCACTACTCGGAAGAGTTGAAGAAAAAGGGCGTCGGGGGCTTCACCGAACGCTAGCTTCCTATCGCACTAATCCTCCCTAAAGAGCCATGTCTGCAGCGACCGAGCGGAGCTGTTCAACCACATCCGATTCGGCGAGTGTAATTCTAAGAAACTGTTATAGGACTCCGCGCCAGCCTGCTAGTTGTGGCCGATGGTGCTGCTCTGGTGCGGAATCGGAGGTTTGGGCGGGATCTTGGACTTCGCCGGCGTCTCGCTTGGTGTCGAGGGCAAACCCTGCTCGGAAGGCTCGGTCGGCGCCGTGTCCGGCGTGTCCACCGTAATCACGTGAGAGGACGCTTGCTTGTCCAGGCTGATCACGTTTCCAAAGTCCTGGACAGGTGTTCCAGCCGTCGTGGCCTGCATGAACTCCATCCAGATGGGCAGCGCAGCCATCGCGCCCGTCTCTTTCTTGCCCAGTGAAACTTGTTTGTCGTCATTGCCCACCCAGACGCCCGCCGTCAGTGAGGGCGTGAAGCCGATAAACCAGGCGTCGGTGAAGTCGTTCGTCGTGCCCGTCTTGCCGCCAACGGGACGCCCAAGAGCGCGGGCCCTGATGCCGGTGCCGTGCTCGACGGCGTCTTCGAGCATGGCCGTCATCGTGCGCGCCACAGCGGGTGAAATTACGTCATGCACGGCCGGGCGCTGCTCTTCGAGCAATGCTCCATCGTAAGAGGTGACTTTGCGCATCAGGTGCGGCTCGATCCGGATGCCGTCATTCGGAAACACGGTGAAAGCCGAAACATGCTCGATCAAACGCATGTCCGCGGCGCCCAGGGCCAGCGGCAAATATGGTGGCAGCGAGGAGGTTATCCCGAAGCGCCGCGCCATTTGCACGACGGTTTGAATGCCGATCTTGTCGGCGAGCTTGACGGCCGGAATATTGCGCGAGCCATCGAGCGCGCGCCGTAGCGTGATCACACCCTCGAACTTGTCGTCGTAGTTGTGCGGCGAATAGTTCTGCCCGCCGCTGACCGTCGTGAAGGGAGCGTCAAGAACGGTGTCGAAAGGCGTCATGCCGCCTTGCAGCGCCGCCGAATAGACATACACCTTGAAGGAGCTTCCCACCTGCCGATAGGCCTGCGTGGCGCGATTGAATTTCGATTCGTCAAAGCTGTAACCGCCGACCATGGCCTTCACTTCGCCGCTCGCATTGTCAATCGCGGTCAGCGCCGCTTGCGCCACCGGGTACTGTTCGACGTCCACCTTGACGGTGCTGCCTGAAATTTCGCGAATGTGGAAGACTCCCACATCGCCCACCTCAAATAGCTGCGTGGCTGATTTGCGTCCCGTCCACGCGAAATCGGTAGGGCTAACCACGGCGCGGTACGGCCCGATCTTGACGACCGCGGCGGTATTATCCACGGACATCACCAGTCCGGCGACGTAATCATTTTTGCCGATGGAGTGATGCCAATCGTCATCGTCATAGCTCTGCAGCGTGCCGAGGTGATCGTGGAAAATGTTCGGTAGGTGGCCGCGCCATCCGTGCCGGCGGTCGTAGGTGTGCAGGCCGTCGCGCACGGCTTGGTTCGCCGCCTCCTGCATCTCGATATTCAGCGTGGTGTAGACGCGCAATCCGTGCTCATGCACCGCTTCCGTACCGTAAGTACTCTCGAGGTATTTGCGGATTTCTTCGAAAAAGTAGGGCGCCAGATCGTTGCGCGGGTATTGCAGGTGGAGTCCAAGCGACTCCCGCATAGTGTCACGCGCACGCTCGTCGCTGATCTTGCCCTCGTGTGCCATAAGCCCGATCACGATGTTGCGCCGGTTGAGCGCGCGCTGCGCATGGAGCACCGGCGAATAGCTGGGGCCCCGGATGATGCCCGCAAGCGTCGCGGCCTCGGCCAGGGTCAGCTTTCCGACCGGCTCGCCGAAATAGAACTCGGAGGCCGCTTCCATGCCGTATTCGCCGTGGCTTAGATAGATTTGATTGCAATACATCGCCAGGATTTGCTGCTTGGTGTAATGGCGCTCAATCTGAATGGCCAGCAGGACTTCCTGGATCTTGCGCCGGAAGCTGCGATTGGAGCGGTCGAGGAAAAGCGTCCCGGCTAGCTGCATCGTGAGCGTGCTGGCGCCCTCACTGATGTGCCCGCGAACGATATTTCGCCAAGCGGCCTGAACGGCGCGCGGAAGGTCCACTCCCCAATGCTCGAAGAAATGTTGGTCTTCGGCCGACGTCACCGCGTCCCGTAGAACGGGAGGAATCTGCTCGTAAGTGAGCAGGATGCGCCGCTGTAAGGCAAAGCTGCCGATCGCGGAGCCGTCGTCCGCGTAAAGCTCGGTGACAACGTTGGGCTGATAATCCTCGAGCGCGCGCACCTCGGGAAGATCGCTCGAGTAGACAAACAGCAGTCCCGCTCCCGCGCCGAGAAGCACAGCGCAAATCAGAAGCAAAATGAACGCCAGACGGCCGATGATCTTTCGTCCGCGAAGACGCAGTGTGATAGGGGGAAGCGGGTCCATAACTGCGGGTTTTTATTGTAGCGCAAATGGGGCGCGCCAGCGGACGTCGCAGGCCAGGATTTGCGGGACAGTTTACAAAGTTCGCACGCTGGGAATTCGGCAGCTCAATCGGGAATCACTGCCCGCAGAGCCGCCTAACAATGGGGGAATTCAGGATTTGCCGCTGGCGGTGGACGGTGTAAACGAGTCCACCACCCAATGATCGCCTTGGCGCGTCACACCATAGGTGCCCGTTGTGGCGTCGCAGAGATCGCCGCATTCGTAGCCGCCTTCCACATCGGCGTGAGTCTCGGAAGTCCATCTGATTGCGCCGGTGCGGAAGATGATGCCGTCTTTCTCGGTCCTCTTATCCACGATCGTGGCCAATGGCTTCTTTTCGTGGCGTGCATCGGAGATTGGGCGCACGATGGGCAGGTCGTTGCGGAAACGTGCCAGGAACTCGTCGCTCGGGTTCTTATTATCTATGCCGATGAAATAGATGTCCGCTTCTCGTCCGAGCACTTTGAATTCGTAGCGGAACACAAGCTCGCGAATGTCGTCTTCACGAGTAGCGCGCGCGGACGAGCCAGCGTCTTTCTGAGAAAAAACAGCGGGTGAGACGAGCACCGCAGCCAGGAGAAAAAGGGGAATCAGCGTCTTCATAGGCTGTTATCTTACTGCCGAAAAGTCCTCCGCGGCAGCGCCGATTTCACTGCTGCGCCGTGTGCCGCGGTGAGACGATAGGAATGCCCCGATAGTGACGCCCAGTGAAACGGCAAGCATCGAGCCATCCTCTACGAGCTTCATTGGCCCCAGTTTTTCGCTCGGTCCGAAACAGCCGCAATCTATGGTCAAGCCCTTCATGTAAGCGTGAACAAGCACGCCGAAAAACACCCCCAACAGCGCGGTCACCGCGGAAGCCGTCCAGCGAAGCTTCCAACCCAGGAGAAGCAGCAAAGCCAGTATCAACTCCACCCAGGGCAATGTGCGCGCAACAAACGTGACTCCCCAAGGCGGAAGTATTTGGAAGGAGTCCACCGACATGGCGAAAAGCATCCACGGTTGCTTCAGCTTCGCGTACGCTGCGTACCCGAAGATACCGGCCAGGACCACGCGGCCGGCCAAAAGCAGCCAGCGCGGCCAACGAAGCGTCGCGCGAGAATCCGAGTATGCTACCGCGTCGGTCATGTTATTGCTTCAGTAAGTAATCCAGATATTGCTTTAGCAAGGGATAGGCAATCGGCCCAGGAGGCAGGGGAATGACCTTGCCATTTTGCATGACGAACATACTCGGCGTCTGGCTTACACCGCGCTGGTTCCCCAAAGCGATGTCGCGCTGCACCGCGTCCTGAATTTCGGGAGTGTTCACCAGCGCCTTCACCTTTTTCAATTCTGCCGGGCTCAATACGCTGGCGACCGTGGCCTCGATGTTTCCGGAAGCGCCCCACGTCTCTTGCTGCATATAGAGCGCGCCGGCGACTGCCTGAAACTTCCCGATGGCTGCGGCGGCATCGGCCCAGTGCGCCGCCTCCTTTGAATAGTGGTGCATCGCCAGCGGAAAATCATGGTGAATCAGATAGACCTTGCCGGTGGAGACGTAGTCGTCGATCACCATCTTCGTTGTATGCTCGAAGAGATACTTGCACGCAGGGCATTCGAAATCGGTGAAATCCTCCAGCCGGATCGGGGCATTTTTCGACCCGATCGCCTTTCCCGCGTCAATCTCGTCCAACGAGATCTTCAGTTGCGGCATTGCCGGTGACGACGCCATTGTGCCTGCGCAGACCATGGCCAAGGCAATAGCAAGAGCACTTCTAGAGAACGTATGGCCCACGCAGCCTCCTCTTCCTTGCTCACATCAAAAGCTATCGCCATTTTACTTGAAGTCCTGCCGAATCCAACACTCGTATGCGCCGCGGCTTCTCAAGAAACATGGATGCCGTAGCGCTGGAAAGTGTAGCCAATGCCTCCTTAGACGCGAAGCGCTCGCTGATGTGAGAGGGCAAACGCATTCCGCGTTGACGATGAGCGACCAGTCGATCTGGCAGTATGCCGCGCGTTAGTGACGGTCCGTAAGCTATTAATTACACTAACTTTAAATAGGTATATCACAATACTTGACAACGCAGCACTCAATGTCTATACTGCAGCTTGACTGATGGGCAGCACAAGGCTGCGGCCAGCCGTAGCTGATGCCCGTTTACCCCTTCAGGAGGAGTTGGGCGATGAGCAAGATCATAGGAATTGACCTCGGGACCACAAACTCGGTTGTCGCTGTCATGCAGGGCGGAGAACCGGTTGTCATCCCGAACCAAGAAGGCGGCCGGACGACTCCTTCTGTGGTGGGCATTACAAAGTCCGGCGAGCGCCTTGTAGGGCAGGTCGCAAAGCGCCAAGCAGTCACCAATCCAGAAAACACGGTCTACTCGATCAAGCGTTTCATGGGACGGCGTTTTGACGAAGTTTCCGAGGAAGCAAAGCGGGTTCCGTACAAGCTCGTGAAGGGACCCCACGATGACGCGCGGGTGGAGATTCACGGACGCGTCTACAGTCCTCCTGAAATCTCGGCGATGATTTTGCAGAAACTGAAGTCCGCCGCAGAGGATTTCCTCGGTGAAAAGGTCGATAAGGCCGTAATCACCGTGCCGGCGTACTTCAATGACGCGCAACGCCAGGCGACCAAGCAGGCGGGTGAAGTGGCGGGCATGGAAGTCGTGCGCATCATCAACGAGCCGACGGCCGCCGCGCTTGCCTATGGCCTGGATAAGAAGAAGGACGAGACCATCGCCGTATATGACCTTGGCGGCGGCACCTTTGATATTTCGATTCTTGAAGTCGGCGAAGGCGTGGTGGAAGTAAAGGCCACGGCCGGTGACACGCACTTGGGCGGTGATGACATTGACCAAGTCGTGGCCGACTGGATCATTGATGAGTTCAAGAAGGAAAACGGCATCGATCTGAGCAAGGATCGCATGGCGCTGCAGAGGCTGAAGGAAGCGGCGGAAAAGGCCAAGATCGAGCTTTCCCAGCTTGCTGAGACGGAAATCAATCTGCCGTTCATTACCGCAGACGCCTCCGGGCCGAAGCATTTGCTGAAGAAAATGACCCGGGCCAAGCTCGAGCAATTGATGGAAGACATTCTCCAGCGCACCACCGGACCTGTGAAGCAGGCGTTGAAGGATGCGAATCTCACGCCAGACAAGATTGACGAAGTTGTTTTGGTGGGCGGTTCCACGCGCATTCCCCGCGTGATTGATATCGTCAAGAGCCTGTTCGGCGGCAAGGAACCTCACAAGGGCGTGAACCCGGACGAAGTCGTCGCGGTGGGCGCGGCCATTCAGGGCGGCGTACTGGGCGGCGAGGTAAAGGACATCCTGCTGCTGGACGTAACGCCGCTTTCACTTGGCGTGGAGACCTACGGCGGCGTGATGACCACACTCATCCCGCGTAACACGACGATTCCAACGCGCAAGTCGGAGATCTTCTCGACGGCGGCGGATAACCAGACTTCGGTCGAAATCCACGTGCTCCAAGGCGAGCGGCCGCTGGCGAACGATAATCGCACGCTGGGCAAATTCCACCTGGTCGGTATACCACCGGCCCCCCGTGGAATTCCGCAAGTCGAGGTGACGTTTGATATAGACGCGAACGGCATCTTGAACGTCTCGGCGAAGGACCACGCGACGAACAAGGAGCAGAAAATCACCATTACCGCTTCGACCGGTCTTTCCAAGGACGAGGCCGAACGCATGCGGCACGATGCTGAATCTCATTCCGACGAAGATAAGAAACACTTGGCGGAGATCGAGGCGCGCAACCAAATCGATAACCGCATCTATCAAGCCGAAAAACTGGTTCGCGAAAACCGCGATAAGGTTGCCGAAGCGGACGTGAAGGCTGTCGAGGAAGCCGTCGAGGCCGGCCGCAAGGCGATGGCAGACGGCAACGTCGAAGCGATGCGTTCGACCGGCGAGCAGATCGAGCGTGCCACGCACCGGATCGCCGAAGCGATGTACAAGACGAATGCTGCCGCGCAGGGCGCTCCATCCGGCGGCTCGGGGCAACCCGGTCCGCAGGGCGGTAGCTCCGGCACTACCGACGGGGCGAAGCCCGGGCCTGCCCAGGGTGACGTCATTGACGCCGAGTACGTGGACGTGGAAGAAGGCAAGAAGCCGAATTAACACTCCAGTCCGGACGGCGCCGAAATCGGCGGCGCCACTTGATCTCTGCGCCGCCCGGGCACAACGTTTGACGAGGAGCCGCGTTGACAACCATGGTCGAGGGAGTAAAGCGCACGGGCCCGCCCGTAGCACTGCAGAAATTACGGGACGACTTCTACATGGTGCAGGTCCCACTCAGCGAATCACCCACGGCCGACTGGAAGAGGCTCTTCTACGACACCCAGCAAGGCGTCTCAGCGGATTTTCCGCCGCGTTCGGTGGAAATGACGGGGGCCGCGTTGCGCTTCCGCTCAGGCGGCGCGGAGGTCGAGGGACGAATCGCATGGATTGACAAGTGGATCGAGCGCGCCAATCAGAAAGAAGCAAGCCGGGGCGGAAGTCTGCACGAAGAACGGCGGCGCCGTCGCGAAGAGTTGGTGAAGGAACATCAGGAACTCGCGGAACTGAACGCGCGCTGGGCGAATCTCTAAACGGAAATACGAGCGATCGCCTCGGGCTGTGACCGCGGATCGCAGACAAGAACATGGCCACAACCACGAAACAGGACTATTACGAACTGCTCGGCGTCCCGCGCAAGGCGCCCCTCAAGGAAATTCGTCAGGCCTACCGCAAACTGGCGCGCAAATACCATCCTGATCTGAACCCCGGCGACAAATCCTCGGAAGAAAAGTTCAAGCAGGTACAGGAAGCATACGAGGTTCTCTCGGACTCAAAAAAGAGGCAGATGTACGATCAGCACGGCTTCTATTCCGAGAATGGCACAAATCCGCCGCAAGGCGCGGGTCCCGATCAGGGCGTCGGCGTGGACTTCAGCGGTTTCGATTTTGGCGGCGCTGGTGGCTCGAGCTTTCGGGATTTGTTCAGCCAGTTTTTTGGCGGTGCCGGCGGCGGCGGGCAAGCCTCCGCAGTGGAGCGGGAGCCGGGCACAGACCTCGAGTATCGCGTCGAAATCGGTTTCTGGGACGCCGTGCGCGGCGCGGTGAAGAAGATCAGCATCACCCGTTTGGATACCTGCAGTGAATGCCATGGCACGGGCGCGATCGGTTCCCCGCAGGTGTGTCCGCAGTGCGGTGGCTCAGGACAAGTCACACAAGCCAGCGGCAACATGCGCTTCAAGATGGCTTGTCCGCGGTGCCATGGCACGGGGCGGCTGCGCAATGTTTGCCCCACATGTGGCGGCGAGGGACGCGTCCGGCGCACGGAGACGCTCGACGTTCGAATCCCGGCAGGCGTAAATACCGGTTCGCGTGTGCGCGTAGCCGGACACGGCAACGCGGGCACGGACGGCGCGGCTCCCGGCGATCTCTACATCGTGCTCGATGTGCAGCCGCATCCTTATTTTGAGCGCCGCGGCGACGACATTTACACGCGCGTGCCCATCACCGTGAGCGAAGCGGCCCTGGGCGCGAAGATCGAAGTGCCCACCATTGATGCCCACGCGATGCTTCGCATCCCGCCGGGTTCGTCTAGCGGCCGCTTGCTGCGGTTGCGTGAGAAGGGTGTTCCGTTGGTACGCAAGCCGGCGCAGCGCGGCGACCTTTATGTGGAACTCCAAGTGGTGGTGCCGGAAGCTGTGGACGAGAAAGTTCGTAATTTGCTGAAGGAACTTAGCAAGCTTGCGCCCGAGGACCCGCGGCACGATTTGTTTACGCGCGCGGGCGTTTAGAACGGGCAAGGAGAGCTGCAATGGCCGTGCGAGGGAAGAAGAAGGCGCGCGCCGGATACATGATTAGCGCCGTGGCCACCCTTTACAAGATTCATCCGCAGACGCTGCGGCTTTACGAGCGCGTCGGGCTCCTTCAGCCGTCGCGATCGCAGGGCAACACGCGACTCTATACCGATCAGGACCTCGAACGGCTCGATGTGGTCCTGAATCTCTCGCGCGAAATGGGAGTAAACCTGGCAGGTATCGAGATTATCCTGAACATGCGCGATAAAATGTCGGATATGCAGCGTCAGATGGAGCAATTCATGCAATTCGTGAGGCAGGAACTCGCCCCGGCGTTACGTTCGGCGCAGACAAAGCCTTCGCGTGAGGCTATCGTGCGTGTCGGGCCGCCCCGCGTCATCCGCGTGCACAAATAGGCGCTCCCGCGGCAGCAGTCCTTCTGTCCTTAGAACTTCTCTTCGATTAATTTCAGGATTGCGGTCAGCGTGTCATTCACCGGCGTTGGAATTCCGAACTCGCGCCCCCGCCGGATGATCACGCCGTTGAGCGCGTCTATTTCCGTGTGCTTCCGGTGGGCGACATCCTGCGCGGTGGAAGAGACGGCCTTCGGCATCGTGTCGCCCAGCTTGACGCACCGCTCCAAAAGATCGGGCGGCAAACCGGTAATGCCCGTCGCCCCTGCCACGGCAATCGCCTCACGCGCGGTCTCCGCGACCACTTCCCGGCTGGCAGGATTGTGCGACACCGCGCCGTAATTGGTTTGCGCAATAGCCGAGAGTGCGTTGTAAGCGCAATTCATCACCAGCTTGGACCACAGATCGGCGTGAATGTTGGGCGATATTCGGCAGGGCACGCCCGCCGGAACAAACGTCGCGACGATACGCTCCAGATCGTTTTGCCGCTGGGCGGTACTGGCCGCATCGCCAATCAGCAACTCACCTCGGCCCACGTGCTTGATGCGTCCAGGTTCCGGCATGGAGGCGGCCACGAATACGACCGACGCCAGAGCCTCAATTCCAGACGCGGCGCGAATGGTCTCGATGTTCTCGACGCCATTTTGCAAGCTCAGCACCGCCGAGCCGGTCGCCAGGTGCGGCGCCAATCCTTTCGCGACGGAAGCGGTATCGAGGGTTTTCACGCAGAAGAGCACAAGATCGGCGCCCCGCACGGCTGCGGGGTCGGACGACGCCGCGGCGTGAACGCTTTCCTGAAAATTGACGCTGTCAATAAAGAGGCCTTGCCGCTCGATGGTTTCCACCACTGCGGGCCGCGCGATAAACGTGACGCCAAGTCCCGCACGGGCCAGTATTCCGCCAAAGTATCCTCCGACGGCTCCGGTGCCCATCACCGCGATGCGCTTGAAGGGAATTACGCCTGCGGAAGTGCTTGGTGAAGACATCTCGCGCCCCTTTTCCACCTGTAGGCTCGGGCGCCGCGGCGCGCCGTGTGCCCCGGGACTCTCCGCGCCGCTTCCAACCGCCGCTCCGCCAGCTTCAGCAAATCGTTCGCGCGAATTCCGAATCCCTGCGCTCCGGTCACATGCCGGCTACCGAGGTTTGGTGCTCCGCATGATAACCTCGCGCGTGTGTCAGTTGAGCGAGATCGGAATCGGCATTCTGCCACGCCGCCACGAACTCAAGATACTCCGTAATAATTTCCTAAACGGTCAGTATCCGAATCAGCCGGTCAATGTCGCGCTCGGTGTTGTAAAGATGCGGCGCGATGCGCAGCGATCCCTCGCGAAGGCTCACGATCACGCCCGCCTCGCGCAGCTTCTCATAGAGTTCCGGCGTCCGTTCTTGTTTCCGCGCCGCCACGCACACGAACGGGCCTCGATCGGCTTCGTTTGCCGGGCTGGCCAGCACGCAGCGATCGAGCGGCAAACCTTCGATAATTTGCGCCATCAGCGCACGATTGTGCTCCCAGACCGTATGGACTCCGGCACGCGCCAGGAACTCTAAAGATGCTTCCCAGGGCGCGAGATTGAAGAAACTGGCGGTTTCCGGCGCATCCCATCGCCGCGCACTCTTTTCGATCTTCATCTCACCCTGAGAAAGTTTGTGAAAAGCGGACGCATTCTCGAGCGCCATCCAATATGCCGGCGCGGGCCGCATCTCCGCCAGGCGGGCGCTGCTCGCCCAGAAAAACCCCGTGCCATAAGGGCCGAGCATCCATTTGTAGCCGGAGCAGGCCATAAAATCCGCGCCAAGTTCCTTCACGTTGACCGGCATCGCGCCCGCGCACTGCGCCGTATCGAGCACCAGCATCGCTCCAGCTTGATGCGCCGCCGCGGCCAGTCGCGGAGCGTCGCACCGCGCGGCATTGTCGAAACGCACGAGCGCGGTTGAAATCAGTTTCGTGCGTGGCGTGATCGCCTGGATCAAATCATCTGTGGTGATGAATCGCCCGCGCGGCGTCACCACGCGCACGCGAAGACGCCCGGCTTCCTGCATGGGCAGCCACGTCGCGAAATGCGCGGGGAATTCGCCGGCCGCGATCAACACCTCGTCCTCGGGATGCCAATCGTAGCCGTGCGCTACCGCGGCCAGGCCCGCGCTGGCGCCGGTGGTGAGGGCAATTTCCTCCGGCTTGGCGCCGATCAGCGCGGCCAGTTTTTCCCGCACGCGGCGGGGAAGCGCGAAGTAGGCGTCTTCGGGCATCTTATGCGGATACTTCTTCCACTCGAGAGCAGTCTGCGCGGCCCGGATCGCCGCGCGGGGAAGAGGAGCCTGATTCGCGATATTGAGATATGCGGCATCATCGAACTCGAACCACTCGGTGCGCCAATCGGTGACGACATTCGTTTGTGTGTTCATCTGCTCCCACCTTTGAAGAAATACAAACCGGAGCCGATTTGCTCAAAAATGCTCGCGAAGCTGCGCGAATTGCGAAAGCACGAGCAGCCGCCCAACCCCGCTCTGCAGAGCTTCATGCTCGAGTTCCCAGGTGTTGTGATGCGGGATAAAAACGGCGCTCAATCCTGCCTGCAAGGCGGGGTTGATGTCGCTGCGGGGGCTGTTGCCCACCATCCAGCCATGGGTCTTGACGATGCGGTGCTGCTTCACGAGTCCCGCGTAAGTCGGCGCATCCTTTTCATGCACAATCTCAATCGCCGCAAAAAAGCGCTGCAATCCAGAGCGCTCGACCTTTGCGGCCTGTTCGGCTGCATGCCCCTTGGTGAAAAGGATCAAGCGGTGGCGCGTGTTCAGGTATTCCAGAGTTTCGGGCACGCCGTCCATCAGGCGCGGCGGGGTCTGTTCAAGCTTTGTGCACAAGCCTTCGACGTGCGTGATGGTGCGCGCCTGCGCCATCTGCCCGGCCAGTTTGCGATAGGTTTCATTGAGCGAACGGCCAAAGCACTTCACGCCATATCCGTGCTGGCGGATATTGAGGCGCTCGGTTTCATTCAGAATGCGCCGCGCATATTCACGGGAGTACCCGAGAGGCTCTACCAGCGTAATGAATTCCTCGATGGTCTCCTCGAAGAAAACATTATTTTCCCAGAGCGTATCGTCGGCATCGATGAGCAAGGTCAGGCGGGGCATAGCGAAGCACTATTGTAGCGCGGCGGCAAAGCGGAGACGAAACCAGTCTTCAACGGGATGCTAAGCCAATGTGGTCTGATGACGTAGTCAAACTTGGTGAGGCCGCGGGGGAGGAACGCTAGAGACCTGCTCCCATAGCATTGTTAGGAATTTCTGGAACCGCGCGCTAGCCGCTCGCAGCGATAAATCTGCACACAAGCATTTTCTTTGCTCTGTTGCCGCGAAGAACCACGTTTCGGCTTCAGTTGTTGTTATTATTATTGTTATTGTCGCCGTCAGTGCGCTTTTTCAGAGTAGGCGCGCCACTGTCGTCCTGCGTGGTTCCCGTTCCCGATGGCTGCCCCGTCTTTTGCTCGGTCTTGGAGCGCAGACTCGGCTTCCCCGGCCCGTTATCCTTCACCTTGTTCCGGTGTTCGTAGGCGTAGAGCCGCGCCTTCACGGTGTCAAACTCGGAGGTGGTGACGATATAATCCGGACGCGCCGGCAGGATCGTTTCGATCTCTTTTTGCGCGTTCTGAATGCGCTCGGGAGTCGGCGGGTGCGTCGAGAAAATCTTGGGAATACTGCCGGGGCGCCGCTTTTCCTCGGCCAGTATCTTCTCGAAGAAAGCGACGTAGGCGTTGGGATCGTATCCCGTCTTGTACATGTACTGCAGGCCCAGATAATCCGCTTCGCGTTCCGAATCGCGCGAGAATTTCAAGTAGCCGATCGGGATCGCGAACTGCGATGCCTCGTAAATTCCATAGCCCGCCATGCCGGCAGGCCCCAACAGAATCAGCGGAATCGTGGCGAGCTGCATCAGTTCGGCCTTGCTGGCGTTTTTCGTTCCGTGCCGCGCCGCCACATGGGCGATCTCATGCGCCATTACGCCGGCAAGCTCAGCCTCTTCGGAAGCGCGCAACACCAGGCCGCTGTTCACGTAAAAAAAGCCGCCCGGAAGAGCAAACGCGTTGATCTCGTCGGAGTCAATCACCTTGATGGTGAAGGGAACTTTCGCGTCAGAATTTCGCACCAGGTTCTGGCCCACGCGGTTCACGTATTCGACGATAACCGGGTCGTCCACGAGCTTGGAAGTTCTTTCTACTTCCTGCGCCAATTGCTTGCCCAGCGCGATCTCGTGTTCGATCGAATAGAAATCAATACCGCCCTTGCCAACATTGCGGTCGCCGATCGCGTCCACGTCCTGCTTGGAACCCTGCTTGACGTTGGGCGAATCCTGCTGCGGCAGAGGAGCGTCGCTTCCCGGCTGCGCCTGGATTGCTGGCTGGCCGGACTGTGCGGCCGGCGGCTGCGTCGCCGGTGATAGCGGCGGAGGCGGCGGTACGCTCGAATTGACGGGTGCTTGGGTTTGTTGCGGTGCTGAACTCTGTTGCGCCGTTGAGCCCTGCTGCGTGGTCGAGCTCGGTTGAGTCTGCTGGCCGGTCTGGCTCTGTTGCTGTCTTGCAGCAAAGGCCGGAGCGCTCGCGAGCGCAACCAAAAAGGCACCGCAGGCCAAAGATCGGAGAATGCTCTTCATCGGCCCTCCTGAAAAACCTTGCTGGATTGGCATTATACACCCCCACCGAGCCGCAACACGCAAATTCTGCACCTTAGGATGTAGCTTCCTGCTGTTGGGTTTTATCCTATTCGAAGAATGCAGGGCTGGCCGCGGTTTTATCCGGGAGTACTCGAGGAACCGGCACCCACCTGCTCGTTGTGTTCCACCTGTCCCTTCGGTCAATTGACACTACCGCGCATTCCTTCTAAATTCGAAGTCAGCTATGGGCCTATCACAGATTCGCGTTGGACAAGTTTGGAGCCGTGAGGATGACGGAGCGACTTATCTTGTCACCCGGCTGTATAACGAAGCTTTAACTACCTTTGCGCTGCTCCGCCCCACCGAAGATCAGGGCGGACAGGGCGATTTGCCCCCCCTCCGCATCAGGGTTAGCCGGGAAGCCTCGGGGCAGACGCTGCCTGGATACAGGCCGACGCAGTCTCCCGACAATTTCTAGGCCTCTTGCGGGGCCGAGCCTTTCGCCTAGAGCGACCGCACCGGTATCCCCACAACGTCCTCAATCTGTAAGGCTTCCCGGACGTGGAAGCCCTCGCCATACTGCACCCCGATCATCTCGCCGAAATGGCGGGCGATCAGGCCAACTCGCTCGTCCAGCTGGTCCAGCGGCATAAACACCTTGCTCACGGCCCCGGCTTTTTTCGGGCGAAACTGCGATTGGTAGGCCAGCACGGCTCGTTGCCGGCGTGCATATTCACGGCTGATGTCCACTACAAATGTCGGCCGCATGGGATGGTCAAACGTCGTGTACAGCACCTTGAACGGCCGGAACGCCTCGCCCGGAATCGGCAGGCGTGTTAGCCCTGCCAGGAAGCAGGCCTCATACGCCAGCCGTCCGGCGGTATAGTGATCCGGGTGACGCCCCTCCCAATAGGGCAGGATCACGGTATGCGGGCGCAGCCGCCGGATGTACTGCGCGATCTCCAGCTTTTGGTCCTGTGCCAGCGCCAAGCCCGCATCGGGCAAGCCCGCATTTTCGCGTACCGTCACGCCCAGGATGCGGGCCGCCTTTGCGGCTTCCCGCGCGCGCAACTCCGGAGTGCCTCGCGTGCCCATCTCGCCCCGCGTAAGGTCGAGGATGCCGGTCTTGTAGCCGCGACGCGCCATCTTGATAAGCGTGCCGCCGCAGGTCAGCTCGATATCATCCGGATGCGCGGCAATTGCCAGCAGATCGAGTTTCATGTGTCCCCCAGGCCGCCCGGAGCGTTTGCGCGGCGGGAGGCGCAATTCTATCAGCCCGCGGCTTCGCTGACATCTTTCGGCGTAGCTCTTAAATTTCGCCTCCACACGGCGCTCCAACTCGAGTCATTCCGAGGAGCGAGCGGCCCGATTTCCACGCTTCGCTAGAGGCACTGCGCGAAAATCGGGCGTACTGGCGAACGACGAGGAATCTCAGTGCAGGTACGGCGGATACGTCCGCCAGCCACGGGCCGGTTTCCGCCGATGCGGGCAGGCAAGGTAGGATATCGTGCGGTCACCGTGCGGCCGCTGGAGGATTCCTCTTGGATCAAGAGCTGACCGGGAAACTAGCGGGCCGCGTTGCGTTGGTCACCGGCGCCGCGCGGCGCATCGGCCGCGACATCGCGCTCGCATTGGCCGCGCAAGGCGCCAGCGTCGTGGTGAACTATCGCACTTCCGCCGCCGAAGCAGAAGGCGTCGCCGCGGAAATCGTGAAGCTTGGCCGCCGGGCGCGCGCGGTTCAGGCGGACGTTTCGAAACGCGCCGATGTCCAGCAGCTCGTTAATGGAGTCGAATCCGAGTTCGGACGCCTGAACATCCTCGTCAACAACGCGGGCATGTTTCAGCACGTGCCGTTCGAACAAATCACAGACGACCAGTGGAATCACATACTCGCGACCAATCTCACCTCGCAGTTCCTTTGCTCGCAGCTTGCGGCCCCGCTGCTCAAACGAAGCGGCCACGGCCGCATCATCAACCTTGCATCATTGGGGGGGGTGCTCGCATGGCCGGGTTACACGCACTACTGTGTCTCGAAGGCTGGCGTGATTATGTTGACGCGTTGCCTGGCGCGGGCGCTGGCGCCGGAAATCACTGTCAACGCGGTGGCTCCGGGCACAATCACATTTCCGGGCGATCCACCCGAGCTTGAGGCTGACTACGTGCGCCGTGCGCCGCTGCGCCGAACCGGACACGGAAGCGATATCGCGGAGGCCGTGGCGTTTCTCGCCGAATCCGATTTTGTCACCGGGCAGATCCTCGTAGTAGACGGTGGCCGCTCGCTCGCACAATGATCCGTTCCGCCGAGTAGAGGAACCACTCCGGCTTGAAACCTCGGCGCGGGTCTTGTACCACAGGTCCTAGGACCTGCGGTCTTTGTGCGGCGTTTTTCGTGGACAACGGAATGCCCGGCGTCTTCCGCTCGACTGTGGACAAACTACATTTTAGGCTAGGGAGTTGCGGCTTGATGGCTGCCGGTCGAGCGCTAAAGCCGCAGCGCGCCGTTAGCGAGCATCCCGATCAGCTCGCCGTTGGCTTCAAGAAAATCGTAGGATGGCAATTCGCTCGGCGTAGCCCACGCGATCTTCTCAAACACGCGGTTACTTTCCTGTTGTTCGCCGATCGAAGCGGAGAAGAAAGCGATCGTGAAGTATTCCGAGCGGCCCGCGTAGCGGTAATCGGCCCGGTGGATTTCCCGGCCGATCTCGGCTTTCACGCCGAGTTCTTCCTCCAGCTCGCGCGTGAGCGCACCGGTCAGGCTCTCGCCAGGCTCCACTTTTCCGCCGGGAAACTCCCACTTGAAGGGAAAGCGATCATCGTGGCGCCGCTGGCAAATCAATATGGAACCGTTCCGCTCAATTACTCCTGCGACAACCCTAATCATTTCACCGGACGCCCCGCATCTCGCCTCCTATGAGATGTGCGGGGCGAGGCAGAAGGATGCAGCAGCCCCAGGAGTTCCCGCGCACCCGCAACGAGCGGCGGCCCAGGCGTGTTGAGCAATTCATCGCGCACCGCAAACACGCGTCTCTCGCGAATCGCCGGCACATCTCTCCACGCTTCCACGTTAAACGCCTGTTGCGGATCGGATTTCGCTCCGGTGGCGGCCCACGCAAGCACGATCGTATCCGGCTGCGCTTCCGCCACCTGTCGGTCAGTGACGCGCTTGCCGCTTGGCACAACCATTTCGCCGCCCGCGATTTCAACCAGCTCTGCAACCCATGGTGGGGAAGAGATCCGCGGATGAGGCCAAGCCTCGCAATAGACGCGCAGACGATTCTTTGAACGTGGCGCCGCGGCGCGCCGCGCCAGCTTGCGAATCGCGCCAAATTCAGCGCGCATCCTCCGGACCAACTTCCTCGCGGATGCGTCCCGTTTTGTCAGCCGTCCCAGCAGAAAAATATCTGCGTAGATATCCGCGAGCGTCCGTGGATTCATAGCGAAAAATGCGAGCGGCAGCTCCAGAAGTTTTGCGACGGTTTCCTGCCGGTAGGGAACGGACCCAACCACGAGCGTTGGCCGCAGCTTGGCCACGCTTTCCGGTTCGAGCGCCCAACAATCGCCCAAGCGGGGAAGGTCGCCGACATCGGCGACTTCAGGGCACCAACGGGAAACGCCCACGAGTTGCCGCCGTGCGCCCAGCGCGATCAGGATGCTCGTGACGCTCGGCGCCAGCGAGACGATCCGCTGTTGTTGCTCACGAGCCACGGAGACTGCGCGGCTCCCTCAGCGCTGCGCCGCCGTGCGCACCGGACTCGAGATTGGCGGGGCGGGGTATTCGGGCAGTTTTGCCTTCGCGCGATCGTCGCGCCGCAGCTCGAGTTCGTCGAACAAGAGCGATGGGCTGATCACGCTTGCCGGGATTCCGCCGATCCGGTTACTCGCGAGTGGATCGTTCCCGACGGCAACGAGATCGCCTCGCAATCCGCGAACGTCCAGCTCATTCAGCACCGCACCGCGCACGAGTTCCTCGTGGCCATCCTTCACCCAAACGCGGTAGAGCAGCCGCGGCGAAGTCAGTCCGCCGAGCGTCTCCACGCGATAGCCGTATTCCTTGCCCTGATCCTTGCACATCTGGATCAGCTTCTGCTTCAACTCTTGCGCTGACGAAGCCTCGGTGCCCTTCAGCTCGAGCACTCCGTAATACGGCTGGGCCGGCCCGCCCGCAGACGCCCGCCCGTGTCCGTTCGAAGCGGGAAAGTCCAGAATCGGTTGGCGGCTCGTCAGGAAATTCACGAGCTGGCCTTTTTCCACCAAATCGATCGGCGCAACCTTCACCCCTTCGTCGTCGAACGAATAAGCCCCGATCAGGCCGAGATGATCGAATTCCCTTAACGTTGGGTCGTCCGTTACGGACACAAACGGCGGCAGCACGCGGCTCTTGTAGTTCGAAGTGAACGAACCAACCGTCCGTCCGCCCCGTCCGGGTCCGGGCTTGCGCCCGAGCACGTTGTCGCCGATTAGCGATGCCACTACGTCGTCTGCGGCATCCGGCGAAATCAGCACCGGTCCACGATATTCCTCTTCCACCACCGGTGCATCGCGCAGCAACTTAAGCGTGGCGATCATCTGCCGCGTATCGCTGACGAGTTTTTCCTCGGTGGGCAATTCCGCGGACGTGGGCACCAGCGTATAGGGCGAACGGTCCAACCGCATGCCATCGGCGGCCTGTGTCGTTCCCAAAAGCGAGATGAGATAGAGAGACTGTCCGCTCGAGGTAACTGTGCCTTCGGAATTCACGTAGTAGTCGTTCACGGCCGAAAAGCGCGCCGTAGCGCCCAGAGACTGGATTTCCGGATCTTCTCTATAGAGCGCGGTCGCCGCGGCCAACATATGATCGGTCTTCGCGGTGTCTGCATTGAGGTGCACCAGCGACAGGCTTGCTTGCATAGGCGTGGCGCGCGCGAAGTCGTCCACCGGATCGGTCGTGGTGAATTGCTTGAGCATGGCCTGTTTCTGCGCCAGCGATTCTCCTGCTTCCTTATAGGCGCTGTCCGTGGCGAGCCACAGAGCATGCCGCAGCGCGAGGACGTCATCTCCGAGCGGCATGGCCATGACGATGCCTCCGCCTCCCCTGCCGAAGTAGCTGTCCTGCTTGTAGTCGCCGATTCGCACCGTGGCGCGTACCATCCGGATGTGCGCGTGTTGTTCTTGCCGCACCGCGCCAAAGGCCGCGTCGGCATCATATTCATCGATATCGGTTACGCGATACTCGATGTAATAGGGCCGCGCGATGTTCTCCATCTGAAGCTGGTTCTTCGATCGATCGAGCTCCGCCAGCATCGCCTTCACCACCGGCGAAGAAACCCCGGCGCCGCTTGAGCCCGCTGCTGATGCGCTACCCGGGTTCGTTTGCGCCCCAGCCGGTCCCGCGATGCCAACGAACAACACAGCCCCAGCCACAAACATTGGGAGCCGCGCATACCAAGCGGATCTGGAGAGGCTCTGCTTGTTAACGATTGCAGCTTCGCTCTTAACGTTGGCGAATCTCATCGCGTACCTCCCGGCCCGGATGCAGCCTTTGTCGGCGCGCCGCTGGACTCAAATCCCGGCGGTGGCAAGAGCGGGGGCCGTTCGCGCGAATGTGCCTGCTTCTGCACTTCCATTTCAGAGAACAGCATCGCCGGAGCCGCCGCCGAAACCGGAACGCTGCCTGACTCCGCGCCGCAGACTCCGTTAAACACGGCCGTCTTGTCGCTCGTCAGCAAGATGCGCTCGAGCGCGGCGAGAGGGGTTCCAACAATGTCTACGCCGCGCACCAATTCATCGGGACGCCCATCCGGATACACGCGCCACACGATCACCGGCAGCACTTCGAATGCCTGCGGACTTTGCCGCGCCGTCAGCGTGAACCCGCCTTCGATATCGTCAAAGTACAAACCGTAAGGCTTTCCTTGCTTTTTGATTTCCTCGATGAATCGCTTGCGCAGATCGGCCTCCGAAACCGCATTTGTGGAGATCACGATCAGGTTGCCCTGCCGGCCTGTGGCCATTAGGCCCGCCTGCCGCCGTCCGTGCCCGTTCGATTGGCCAAAATTCTTCACCGGAATGCGCGACATCAAGAAGCCTTTCAGAATGCCATCCTGAATCACTTCCACGCGCTCTGCCGGCACGCCTTCGTCGTCGTAGGCGTAGGTGCCCGCGAGCTTCACGCCACCAAGCTCTTTCATGGTTGGATCGTCAACCACGCTCAGGAAGGTAGGCAGCACTTGTTCGCCAACCTTCTTCGTAAACGTTTGGCCCTCTTCCTCGCCACGCTGGCGGTGCCCTTCGAGGCGGTGCCCCAGCACTTCGTGGAAAAATACGGCTGCGGCGCGACCAGAAAGCATCGCGGGGCCGTCAAACGGGTCCGCCAGCGGAGCCGCACGCAGCGCTTTTAGGTCGGAAGCCATCTTCTCTGCCTTCGCGTCGATCTCCGCCTGTGAAGGAAGTTGGTCGGGCGTCGCCGCCTGAAACGTCTCCACGCGGAAAAGCTCCATGCCGTCGTCCGCCCGCGTCTCGGCCTGCATCACGAGCCGCGCCATGTGCCCGGGCTCCACCAGCCGGGTGCCGTCACTGGCCGCCATGTATTCCGTATTTTGGTTGAAGGTAATCGCGACAACGGAATTGTAGATGTGGGGATACTTGTCAAAAACCGCCGAATAAGCCTTCGCGCGCTCTTCCCATTCCTTTTGCCGGACCGGAATCACCGGGCCCGGCGACCGCACATCCTGGTGCGCCGTCTCCGTCGAAAAATCGGGGGACTTATCTTCTTCGGCGCTCTGCACCGCGGCGGCCGTCTTCAGATTCAGGAATGCCGGCACGGCCTGGCGGTACTCGGCGTTGGTCAGCAGCCACAAACTGTGCGCCAGAGCATCCTTGTCATCGCTGATCGGCAGCGGGCCGGAAGCGATGCCCGATTCGCGCCCTTGTCCGTGCGTGTTGTCCATCGCGGGGGCGCCCACGCGCATCGTCACATCGGCCGAGCGCCGCTGGCTCGACATCGAATTCAGCAAGCTGCCCTGCGCCGCGGAAATCTCCACGGACTCTTGATCGAACACCGAATAGCTGATGTAGTAGGGCGCCGGCTCCGTTTTCGCCAGCGACGTCTGCGCCCGGGTGAGCTCCTGCTGCATGGTGGTGAGCAGTATCTCGGCCCGAGGATCGGATGCGGGTGATGCCGACCACGGCGCGGCCAGGATCGCGGCGCCCAGGATGATTGCCGCTCGCTTGGCTACGCGAGCATAAAAAGATACGAAGGGGCTAGAAATAAGGGCTTGGGACATGCGGATGAACGACTCCAGTCGAGCCGCCGGAAGCAGCGGCTGCGTGTATACAGCCAGGAACTACTAAATGGTTGCAATGTAGAATCATGCCTTGGAATGCTCCGCGCGGCAAACAGAAATCTCGAATGCGTTTCGCCGCAGGACCTGTACTTAGTGTCAGACGGATGAGATGCCTGAATCGCTCGCCGTGCTGGCCAATCGGGTCGAACAATCATTATAGGCGCATAGCCGCCGGCTTGCCCGGTCTGGCGCCACTTGCCATACTTCGACCTATGTTCAGTCGGGAAGTGTTGGATCACTTCAAGCATCCGCGCAACCCAGGCGAATTGCCCGGCGCCACCGCCGTCGTCGAGGTCACGAATCCTGTGTGTGCCGATATCCTGCAGCTCTCGGTGCGCATGGACGCCGGGCGCGTTGCCGAAGCGCGCTTCATGGCGCGCGGCTGTGTCACTGCTATGGCCTGCAGTTCGCTCCTCACCGAATTGGCACGCGGCAAGACGCGCGCAGAGCTCGCGCAAATCACTCCGGACCAGATCTCGGCCGCTCTCGGCGGACTTCCCGCCGCCACATTCCACGGCGCCCAACTTGCCTGCGACGCCATCGCTGAGTTGCTCGCAAAGCTCCGAAATTAGGGGCCACGTTTTGTTGGCATCTTTCGGCGCGGCGCGTGGATCTCGTGTCATTCTGAGGAGCGAGCAGCCCGATTTTCGCGCTTTGCTCGAGGCGTTGCGGGGAAATCGGCGCAGTGGCGAATGACGAAGAATCTCGGCGCCGGAACGGCGGAACCTAAGCTATCGGCTATTTTGGGCCAGTTGGGACTATTTGGCCGCCCTCACCGGCTGCCTGCGCGCGGAGACGCCCGCACGGCGCGCTCGTACGCCCAGCTTCGAATCTGATTGATCTGCTCTTTCATGGTGCGCGAGAGCGGCACAATCTTCACGGCCACGCTCACGAGATCTTGCTGGTTTAGCTCCCGATCCGCGAGCCGCGCCTTGGTCAAAGCAGACACCACACACTGCTCGATCTCGGCGCCGGTCCAGCCATTCGTAAACTGCGTCATCTGCCCGAGGTCGAATTGGCAAGTGTCCACCCCTCGGCGGCTCAGGTGAATCTTGAAGATTTCGATCTGCTCGTCATCGAGCGGCAGGTCCACGAAAAACACCTCGTCGAACCGTCCCTTGCGGATCATTTCCGCGGGAAGCAGGTCAATTCGATTTGCTGTGGCCGCAACAAAGAGCCCGCGCGTCTTCTCCTGCATCCAGGTAAGGAAGAACGCAAAAATCCTGCCCTGTTCCCCCGCGCCCACAGACGTGATCGCCATTTCGATCTCATCGAACCAAAGGACCGCGGGCGCCATATCTTCCATGAGCCTGCATGCTTCCACGAATGCGCCTTCCGGTTTTCCATGCTTTCCGGAGAAGACCTCGACCATGTCTACCCGATAAAGTGGAAGCTGAAAATTAGAAGCGATGGCCTTGACGCAGAGGCTCTTCCCGCAGCCCGGGATACCCATAATGAGCACCCCCTTGGGTACGATCTCGCTGTCCACGCGGTCGCGCATCTGAAAAAGCTTCCGGCGCTCCAATAGCCATTTCTTCAGGTTTTCGAGGCCCCCAACCTCCCCGATGCCGGTACCGTCGGTAATGCACTCGATCACGCCGCTGCGGTTGATCAGGAGCCGTTTCTCTTCGAGCAGCGCCGGCACTGACTCAAGTCCAAGATGTCGGCCCGTACTCACGGCGCGGCGCAACGCGTGGCGCGCTTCGTCGAGTGTGAGTCCCCGTACCGCCACCGCGAACTGATGCAGCACCTCTTCCTTCGTCTCGCCGCCCGGCGAGATTCGCTGCGTCTCGTCCCGCATAAACTCGACCAGCTCGACCAAATCGGGTGGCTTCAGATCGAGATACAAAACGCTCCGCTCGAGTTCTTCGGGAATGAAACGCACCGGGGAGGTAATGACCACGAACTTCATTTGGTCCAGGCAACTCTCATGGATATCTCGCAGGCGCCGCCGGATCTCCGCAGACTCCCGTAGCGGCTCGTGAAAGTCCTTCAGGTGAAAAATGGCGGGGTCCTTGTGCGCGGCGATGAATTCCAGAGCCGCGCGAGGCGCTTGAGTGCCGGCCTGGGCTGCGTCGTTATCCCGATGCATCCCCGCAGTGAGGCTCCATGTCCAAACGGGAACTACCGTGGCCGAAAGCCCTCGGCCGACTTCCCGCAGCACATTTCCAACCCGCTGCTCTTCGGCGGAACGGATATACGTGAGCGGCCGTCCGGATTCGAACACCTCCCGGATAATTTTTACCGCGCGGCTCTCCGCGAACTGGGGCTCTGTAGCCGCCGTTAGGGAAACATCCCCCGAGCGGTTATCAACTTCAGAATTCTTTGACGTGAGATTTTTGGACGTAATGCGGGTTACTCCTTATTTTGATCGCGACCCCACCATTATGGACGAATATCCCACGCCGCTGCTACAGCCTACTCGCCTACTGTTCACTCTGCGGCTACAATTGCGCTGCGCCTACAACCCGCGCCATAACACGACTCCACGCGCTGCTCCCGCGCTTACCTGATGCACATGTAGCGCCGCGCTTCAGCGCGGCACTTTCGCCACTTAACACAAACTCCCCCAACCAATTCCGCCTTCCGCCTCGCCTATACCCCGTGCAATCAGCCGACCAACCAACCCCTTTTGTCATTCTGAGGCCCGCTTTCGGGGCCGAAGAATATGTGTGACAAATCCGCATCCGCGCAATTCTCCGCACACGACTCGTGCGCCACTCACGCCCCTGCATGATGCACATGTAGCGCCGCGCTTCAGCGCGGCATCTTTACCACTTTTGTCATTCCGAGGAGCGAGCAGCCGATTTCCGCGCTTTGCGCGAAGGTCTTGCGCGGAAATTAGCCCCGTGACGAACGACGAGGAATCTCGGCGACGGAACGGTGGATACCTCAACTGGAATTTATCGCAGGACGCTTTAGCGCGGCGCGCTACACCCCGCGCAAAAACGGATTCATCTCGCGTTCCTGGCCGATGGTTGTCGCGGGGCCGTGCCCGGGATACACCACCACTTCATCCGGCAGCGTCAGCACCTTGCCACGCAGCGACCGCATGATCTCTTCGAACGAACCGCCCCACAGATCGGTGCGCCCGATGCTGCCGGCGAAGAGCGTGTCTCCCGCAAAGAGAGTTTCCGGCTCGATGATTCGCGACGATCCCGCCGCGCGCGGCAGATACAAGCAGACGCTGCCTTTCGTGTGGCCCGGAGTGTGGATCACGCGCAGTTCGTAGCCGCCCCAGCGGATCGGGCTGCTCTCCTGCAGAAAATCGTCCACTTCCGTCATCTGCGGGGCCTTGAAGCCGATCCACTCCGCCTGCATTTCGAGGTTCCGGTAAAGCTCCAGGTCGTCCCGATGCATCAGCACGGGCGCGCCGGTCACCTCCCGCATCTTCTTCAGCCCGCCGACGTGATCAATATGCGCATGCGTATTGAGAATAGCCTTTACCGTCAGGCCGTGGCGCTTTATCGCCGCGAGGATGCGGTCCACTTCTTCGCCCGGATCAATGACGATCGCCTCGCGCGTTGCGGGATCGCCGACGATATGGCAGTTGCACTGCAGCATCCCCACCAGCAGGATTTCGTGGATCAGCGCGCCGGTACGGTCGTCCGCCTTATCACTCGATTTCCCAGGAGATAGATGGCCGGCCAAGCGATATTCCTCAAGGTTCATTATAACGTTTTCTCAAGATCAGTTTTCGTGACTCATCCCTTATTTTTCACGGGCATCTCAGTTATTGTTCGCTTTAGTTGTTTTTGCTCGTTTCGCGCTTGAGATGATCCCAGTAATAACAGCTATCCAGTTTTGCAAAACTGGATAGCGGGGCTCTGCGGAGGAATTGCAAGGCCCCACAAGACTCACGTGCGAGTATGCGAAGAGCCTGATGGAGCAACAAAAAGTGCTAATGATTGAGATATTTCTGTTATAAGAGTAGGTAACCCCATCGGACGCCAATCCTGTTCATGCCCAAGCTTCCCACCTATAATGTACGTGCAGCACCGCAGATCGGACGATTGTCCGAATCACTGAGGCACGACGATTGCTGCGAGGGTACGAACAACGATTACATCCATGATTCCTGAGACTCCGCTTCGACCGCTGCACGAAGCCGCCGGCGCGCAACTCGCCGAGTATTTCGGCTGCCTGATGCCGGGGCGCTTCACCGATGCGCGCGAGGAATATCGCTTTGCGCGCGAAACCGTTGGCGTGGTGGACAAAAACTACCGCGCGTGGTTTGACCTTACCGGTCCCGACCGCGTGCGCTACCTGAATGCCGTCACGAGCAACAACATCCGCGATCTGCAAGCCGGGCAGGGAATTGCCGCGCTGCTGCTCAACGCGCAGGGACACATCCTGGCGGAGCTGGAAGTCTACGCGCTGCCGGACCGGCTGCGCATCGCCGCGCACGCGATGAATCGCGCGCGCACGTTCGACACCCTCGAAAAGTACATCATCATGGACGATGCAACGATCGAGGATGTGACCGATCGCTTTGGCGCCATCGCGCTCGAAGGGCCACGAACGCCAGCGCTGCTAGCCGAACTCGGCGCGCCGAGCCTCGATGCTCTGAGCGAACTCGGTCACGCGAACGCGACGATTGCAGGCGTTGCGTGCATGATGCTGCGGCGTTCGTCCGGCGGAATTCCCAGCGCGGAGTTCATCGCGAGCCGCGCCGATCTTCCGCGGCTATGGACCGCGTTGCTCGACGCGGCGAAATCTCACGGCGGCGCAATTGGGTATTCCGCACTGAACACGCTGCGGCTCGAAGCAGGCATTCCTTGGTTCGGCTATGACTTCGACGACACTATGATTCCGCAAGAGGCCGCGGTCGAGCAAACACACCTGAGCTTCACAAAGGGTTGCTACACAGGACAGGAAATCGTGGAGCGCGTGCGCTCGCGCGGACACGTAAATCGCCGCCGCGCGGGGGTCGCATTCAGCGGCGGCGAAGTTCCCGCCGCGAAAACTCCGTTACTTGCCGATGGAGTGGAAGTTGGACGTGTGACGCGCGCTGCGTTTTCGTATGCGCTCAATCGTCCAATTGGATTCGCGTACTTGCGGCGGGAACACTCGGAAAGCGGAACGAAACTCACCTGGGCGGGCGGTGACGCGGAAGTGATCACGTTGCCGATACGCGCGGCGGAAAAGTCGCCGGCTGCATCGCGCTGACTGTCGCGGGGATTATCGGCCTGAAGGCGGCTTGCCTAGCGTGAAAAATTCCGAGCGCGACTCGCGTACGGCCGGCTGCTGCGGCATGTTGGGATCAACCAACGGCAAATCCCGATCTTCGTCCTGATCCGGGTTCTTGCTTTTCCAATTCATCGCGCGCCGGAAACTGCCGCGTTCGTTTTCAATCTTCTTCTGCAATTCCAGGAGCGAGTAGAGCAGCATTTCGGGCCGCGGCGGGCAGCCGGGAACGTACACGTCCACTGGAATGATTTGATTCACGCCCTGCACCACGGCGTAATTATTGAAAACGCCGCCGGACGTCGCGCACGCTCCCATCGAGATCACCCACTTCGGCTCCGGCATTTGATCGTAAAGCTGGCGGATCACCGGCGCCATTTTCTGGCAAACGCGGCCGGCGATGATCATCAAGTCAGCTTGGCGCGGCGACGGGCGAAACACCTCGGAACCGAAACGCGCCACATCAAAGCGCGCGGCGGCCATGGACATCATTTCGATGGCGCAGCAAGCGAGTCCAAAGCCGAGCGGCCAGATCGAGTTTTTGCGCGCCCAGTTGATGGCCTTATCGAGCTGGGTGAGGATGATGCCTTCGTCGCCGAGAAATTTGGCGACGTCTTCCGGGCGCTCCAGCGTGGTGTTTGTTCCGAGTACGGTAGCCATTTTGTGTGCTTCGTGAGGCAGCTTCTATTTTCTCACAGCGCGCGCCGCGGTTCCAGCGCTTGCCGGTGAAGAGGCAGAGGCAAGGAAGGAAGGAGGCAGGACGCAAGCACGCAACCATGAACCTCGACGGAAGCTCGGGTTCGGGATTGAAATTGTGTGGGGACCCCTCGGCTTTGCACAGGAGCCCACCACATGCGAAGGCTTTTTGGGCAGTTTAGGGGGTTTTTGTGCAGAATTTGCGCGGTCTTAGTTTGCATCTTTTCCGTTTCCGTTTTTCTGAACATCATCGGTGTCGTTGTAAATGGCGCAGGGCGTACCGCTCTTGGTTTCCACGACGTACTGAGTACAGAAGTGCGTCCAGTGGTCATTTCCAAACACGTCTTTGTATCCGATTTCACCGTAAAAGTACGCAATCAACGATCCGTTGCTAATATTCTCGAACCAAGTTTTTTGTTGCTCGGCTACCATAACTATGGTTTTTGTCTCAAGCGGAAAATGTTCGCTCGGGAAAATAGTTCCCTGTTTGACGACCCCCTGGTTGGGCGGATAAACAATGTCCGCGTCAGTCAGCTCTTTTTCTCTCGGCTTGTATATTCCAACCATTCTGCAAAGAATATCGAGGGCGGGACTTTTGCCGGTGTTAAGAATGGTAGCGGAACTCGAAATAGGGCCAGTTTCAGCGAGCGAATAAGTGTAGAAGCTATTGCACAACCCTCCGCAATACGATCATGAAGCAGGCGATATGAAAGAAGGCACCGTAGATCGTGAGCGAGCGGTCGTAGCGCACGACCAAGCGCCGGAAGTTACCGAGCCAGGC
>Ga0182024_10000375_pt1 | contig 113969 bp, 102 predicted proteins | sample P32metaG_FD_120480 | JGI IMG/M metagenome (GOLD analysis project Ga0182024, IMG submission 120480) | Permafrost microbial communities from Stordalen Mire, Sweden - P3-2 metaG (Illumina Assembly) | ecosystem: Environmental > Terrestrial > Soil > Wetlands > Permafrost | place: Sweden: Stordalen... | reverse complement strand
CCCGAGGAGCTCGAGCGGGAGACCGCGGCCATCCCCGGGCCGGTGACCCACCGATGGCTCGAGGGCGGCGACCACGGGCTGAGGCGCAAAGATGGCGAGATGTCCGGGGTCGTCCGCGACTGGGTGCGGGCGCTCGGGTGATGCTCGCCCGCCCCCCTCCGGGGACGGGCCGGCCGGGAGTTCCACCATGGGCGAGCGAGTGACCTCCGAGACGGCGGCTGACAGCGGCCGGGCCGCCGACCGGCTCGTGCGCGCCCTGGCCCTCACGACATTCCTCCAGTGGTTCGGGGCCAGCGCCATCCTGCCCCTGCTCCCGGTCTTCGTCCGCCAGCGGGGGGGGTCCGACGCCGTGGTCGGGGCGGTGATGGCCGCCTTCTACGCGGCCGGCGTGCTGGTCCAGTACCCCGCCGGCTGGCTGGCCGACCGGGTGGGACGCCGACCGGTGCTGATCGGCGGCCTCGTCGTCTACGCCGGGGCCAGCCTGGCCTTTCTGGCCCCGGTCAGCCCGATCGCCGACATCGGGCTGCGGGGCCTCCAAGGGGTGGGTGCCGGGTCGGCCGAGGTGGCGTCGCTGGCCCTCATCTCGGGCGCGGTGTCCCTGGAGCGTCGGGGGCGCGCCTTCGGGTCCATCTACCGGGGCCAGTTGGCCGGCATGGCCATCGGGCCCCTGCTGGGGAGCCTGGTCTCGGTCCGCTCCCTCGGGGTCGTCTTCGCCCTGGCCGGCATCACCTCGATCGCGGCCTGCGTCCCGGTGTTCGTCGGCACCCACCTGGCCGACGCCGACCGGGCCCAGTCCTCGGCCCGGCGCGACCGCGCACCGGGGCGCCTGCGGCTCAACCGGTCGCTCGTCGGGTCCCTGGTGGCCGCAGCGTCGCTCGGCCTCATGATCGGGGTCTACGAGTCGTGCTGGACCCTGCTCCTGCACCACCGGCACGCGGCCGACTGGCAGATCGGCCTCAGCTGGACCCTCTTCGCCGTGCCCTTCGTGGTGATGGCCCGGCCCGGTGGCTGGCTGGCCGACCACTTCGACCGGCGTTGGCTGGCCATCGGCGGACTGGTGTCGTCGATCGCCTTCTGCGCCAGCTACGCCTTCCTCGACAACCTGGTGCTGCTGCTGGTGCTCGGCAGCGTCGAGGCGGTCGGGATGGCCATCACCCTGCCGGCGGCCCAGTCACTGCTCACCCAGTCGTCCGCGCCGACCGAGCTCGGGCGGGTCCAGGGCCTCTTCGCCACCGCCGAGACGGCGTCGATCGCGCTGTCCGCCGCCTGCGGTGGCGCGCTCTTCGCCCTGGCCGTCTGGGCCCCGTTCATCGGCGGCGCGGTCGCTGCCACCGTCCTGGCCCTGCTGCTGCCGTTCATCTGGGCGCCGGTGGCCGGGCGGGCAACCGACGCCGCGGCCCGGTCCGAGCCCTACCCCGAGCTCCTGCCCGGCTCGTCAGGCACCTGAGGCGGCCCCGCGTCACCGTCGGCCCACTGGCTCCGTCGGTCGCTGAGCCAAGCCGGGAACTCGAGGGGAGGATCGGGGAGGGCCTCGGCCCCCTGGACGGCCAGGGCCAGGTCGAAGGCTCCGGGGTCGGCGCCCCAGCTCCTGGGGTCGCCCATCATCACCTCGACGAGCACCGCCCCGGCCGCCCCGGCGACGAAGGGCCCGAAGGCGGCACCGAGCGGCAGCTCGATGTGGGTGCCCGCCGGGCAGGACCGACCGTCGCAGTCGAGCTCGCCCTCGAGGACGAAGACCACGTGGGGGCTGCGGTGGCCGTGGCGGCGGACCACCATGCCCGGGTCGTAGCGGGCGTAGAGGGAGAGGTACGGAGGATCGGCCGAGAAGGCGAGCCACTTCTCCCAGACCGACGCGATGGTGCCGTCGGCCCGGCGAACCGCCTTGACCTGCTGCCAGGGGACATCGGGGTCCTCGAGGTGGCGGAAGGTCGGCCCCGGGCCGGGGCCCCCCACCCCCTGGCCTATCGCTGCGTCGTCGGGCACCGGACCTCCTCGGCGGTCGTCGCCGCCCACGGCCAACGTAGCTACTCGGCCGCCTGGGTCAGCGACCGACCCACCAGCTGGGCCGACTCGCGGCGACCGGCTCGGGGCGCCGGGTGGGCGCCGGGCGTCGGCGCCGGGACGACGGGGACGGGTCAGCAGCCGGCCCCGGCGGATTGCAGGACCCGCCGGGGCCGTCTCGGTCAACCGATATGCTGCACCGCCGAACTTAGCTACTGAGGTGGCCGCGACCGGCACGGGCCGCTGAACTGGTCTTTTCCCCCCGGCGGCCCTCCGGCGGCGGGTCCGGGGGCGCCGGGGAGCCGGCCGCCATGGCGCCGGGAGGCCGAGGCGCCGGCGCCGGGAGCCCGCCGGCGGCACCGGTCCCCCGCAGGTGGGCCCGGAAGACCCAGGCCCGAAGGAGCACGAAGCGGCAGAGGGCGGCCACCCCGCTGGCGGCGACCAGGGCGACCACCTCGGCCGTGACCGAGGTCGGGAGGACGAGATTGACCCCGGCCAGCGCCACGCTGGTCAGGGCCAAGCTGGTCGAAAAGACGGCGACCGCGCCCACCAACGCGCGGCGGTATCCGATCGCCGGTTGTGCGCCGAAGGTGAACCGGCTGTGGGCGACCGAGTTGGCCGCGGTGCACACGAGCAGGGCCACCAGGTTGGCCAGGTAGTCACCGGCCACCCGACGGAACAGGACGAACAGAACGACGTAGGCCACCGTGCTCACGATCCCGACCCCGGCGAAGCGGCGCAGGGATCCATCGTCGTGACCTCGGGCGGTCGGCGGCCCCACCCCGGCGTCGGCGCCCCGGCTCCGCATCAGGCGCCACACCCCCTTGAGGTCGTCGATGGCCGTCCGACGGATATCGACCCGGGAGTCGGGGTCGTCCGCCCAGTCGACGGGTACCTCGTGGATGCGCAGGCCGTGCCGTTCGGCCTGCACCAACAGCTCGGTGTCGAAGAACCATTGCTGGTCCTCGACCAGGGGGAGGAGCCTCTTCGCCACGTCGGCCCGCAACGCCTTGAACCCGCACTGGGCATCGGAAAACCCGTTGTGCAGGGCCGCTCGGACGATCAGGTTGTAGGTCCGCGAGATGATCTCGCGCTTGGGGCCCCGGACCACGTTGGCCCCCGGCGCCAACCGGGTGCCGATGGCCACGTCGCTGTGGCCCGAGACGAGCGGTGCCACCAGGGGGAGGAGCGCGTCGAGGTCGGTGGCCAGGTCCACATCCATGTAGGCGACGACGGCGGCGTCGCTGGCCGCCCAGGTGGCCCGAAGGGCCCGGCCCCGACCCTTCTGGTCGAGACGCACCGCCCGGACCCCGGGCACCGAGGCGGCCAGGTCCGAGGCGGCCGCCCAGGTGCCGTCGGTGCTGGCGTTGTCGGCGATGGTCACCACGGCCGGGAACGGGAAGCTCTCGTCGAGGTAGGCCCGCAGGCGACGGACACTGGGTGCCAGGGCCGCCTGCTCGTTGTAGACCGGGACCACGATCTCGATCGACCGGTCGACGCCGGGGTCGCCCGGTCGGGGGGCCGGGGACCGGCGCCGGGTCTTGGGTGGAGCGATGGTCACTGCCGTGCAGTCTGGGGCCCGGTGGTGAGGACCGGGCGAGAGCCGGTTGTGAGCCCGCTGTGAGTTCTGTTCATCGTCGGGGGCACCCCGAGGCCCGGCCGGCGCCCAGCTCAGGGGAGGAGCAGGCGGGCCAGCCGGCGGGCGGTGACGCTCAAGCCGATGAAACCCATGGCCGCCAGGTAGGCGACGTGGCCCAGCATCGCCCAATTGAAGTCGCCCAGGTCGAAGCCCCGGAGGAGGGCCACCCCCTGGTACAGCGGCGTGCACTGGACCACGACCTGCAACCAGCCGGGGTAGACCGACAGCGGGTAGAAGGTGGCCGAGAAGAGGAACAGCGGGATGATGGCCAGCGAGACCATGTCGAAGTCCTGCCAGCTCCGCATGTAGGTGGTGCCGGCCATTCCCGCCGCGGCGAAGCTGATCAGCATGGCGCCGGGGTAGCACAGCACCGCCCACGGGGTGACGACATAGCCGAGGGCGGCCATGACGGCCAGGAACGCCCCCGAGTAGAGCGCCCCCCGGATCAGGGCCCAGCTCAGCTCGCCCAGGGCGATGTCGCCGACCCCGAGCGGGGTCGAGAGGACCGCGTCGTATGTCTTGGCGATCTTGAGCTTGAAGAAGATGTTGAAGGTCGAGTCGAACATCGCCCCGTTCATGGCCGAGGAGGCGAGAAGGCCGGGGGCCACGAACGCCGTGTAGGCGACGACCTGGCCGTCGACCGGGATGCCCCCCACGAGGTGGTTCAGGCCGATCCCGATGGAGAGCAGGTAGAAGAAGGGCTCGAAGAAGCCCGAGACCAGGTAGATCCAGCCGCGGCGGTAGACCACGATGTTGCGCTCGACGATGCGGCGGGCCCGGCGGCTCCCGAACATGGCGGACGGGGTCAGGCGGAGCGGGAACGAGCCCGACGGTAGGGCGGCCGGGACCGAGACCTCGGCGCCCCCCTCCTCGTTGAGCCCGGGGTGGATGCTCATACGATCAGCCGTTTCTTGAAGCTGGCGGCGGCCAGCCGGTAGCCGATGGCGATGAGGGCCACCAGGTAGGCGGCGCTGCCCAGGGCGTGCCAGAGCGGGAGGTCACCGAGCACGAGGCCACGGCAGAGGTACACGCCGTGGTACAGGGGGGTGGCGTAGGCCAGGGGCTGCAGCCAGGCCGGGAGCTGGCTCACCGGGAAGAAGGTCCCTGAGAACAAGAACAGGGGGATCAGCCCAAATCGGTAGAGGGTGGTGAAACCAACGTCGCGCTCCTGGCGGGCCGAGAAGGCGGCGATGGGGACGGCGAAGGCCATCCCGGTGGCGACCGCCGCCGGCAGGGCCAGGATCCCGAGCGGTGACTTCACGACCCCGAAGGCGGCCATCACCGCCAGGTAGATCGAGGACACGATGGTCAGCCGCACGGCGATCCAGCCCATGTGCCCCCGGAGCACGTCGACGACCCGCAGCGGGGTGGCCAGCATGGCGAAGTAGGTCCGCATCCACTTGATGGCCCCCATGATCGGGTACATCGCCTCGTTGGCCCCGATCTGCATGGCGGTGCCGGCCAGCAGGCCCGGGGCCAGGAACACGAGGTAGGTGACCCCGTCGACGGTGTGCGAGTGCTTGTCGACCAGCGAGCCCAGACCGACCCCCATGGCCGCCAGGTAGAGGACCGGGAAGAGGAAGCTGGTGGTGATCGAGCTGCGCCAGGTCCGCTTGTACTGGTAGGCGAAGTAGCTCAGGGCGCGCAGGGGGAGCGGGGTGGCGAAGCGGTGGCCGACCGGGTCCTCCCCGGCCTCGACGGTGAACGCCACTCCGGGGCTCCTCAGTCGACCAGGGTGCGGCCGGTCAGGCTGAGGAACACGTCCTCGAGGGTGGAGCGGCGGACCAGCGCACTCTGCGGGGTGAAGCCACGGCGGTGGACCTCGGAGAGGGTCTCGTCGCCGTCGGACGTGTAGAGCAGGATCCGGTCCGGCAGCACCTCGAGCCGGTCGACCAGGCCGGCCAGGTCGGGGGCCAGTCGCTCGTGCTCGTCGGCCCCGAAGCGCAGCTCCACGACCTCCTTGGTCGAGTACTGCTCGATGAGCTGGCGGGGTGACCCGTGGGCGGCGAAGCGTCCCTTGTCCATCACGACCAGCCGGTCGCAGAGCTGCTCCGCCTCGTCCATGTAGTGGGTGGTGATGACCAGGGTCACCCCCTGCTGCTTCAGGCGGTAGAGGCGGTCCCAGAGCAGGTGCCGGGCCTGGGGATCGAGGCCGGTCGTCGGCTCGTCGAGGATCAGGAGGTCCGGCTCGGAGATCAGCGACCGGGCGATGGTGAGCCGGCGCTTCATGCCCCCCGACAGGGGGTCCACCCGGTCGTTGGCCCGCTCGGTCAGCTGGGCGAACTCCAAGAGGCGGTTGGCCCGCTCCCGGATGACCTTCTTGGGCAGGTCGAAGTAACGGCCGTAGACCATCAGGTTGTCCATGACGGTGAGCTCGAGGTCGAGCGAGTCCTCCTGGGGCACCAGCCCGATCCGGGACCGGATCTTGGACCCGTCGACGGCGGGGTCCATGCCGAGCACCCGGAGCTGGCCCCCGCTGAGGGGCGACATGCACGAGATCATCTTCATGGTGGAGGTCTTGCCGGCCCCGTTCGGGCCCAGGAAGCCGAACGACTCCCCCTTCTCGATCTCGAAATCGACCTGGTCGACGGCCACGAAGTCACCGAAGCGCTTGACCAGGCCCCGGGCCCAGATCAGCGGCCCCGGGCCCCGGTCGCCGGGCGGCGCCGGGGGGTCGGCGAGGGAGGCCGGAGGGGTCTGCTGCACCGCCTCAACCTACCCGCCCACTGTGACGCCACGGTCAGGCTCGACGTGTCCCCACGGAGGGGGCTGACACCGAGGTGAATCGAATGTTCGCGCGGCGGAAACACCGGTGAAACATCCCGGTGAGATGGTGCTCGAGTGGGTGATCTCTTCGACGGCTACGGCCCCGACGGCGACAATCCACTCAGCCACGCGTTCGACGAGGTCGTCGCGCCGATCACCGGGACCAGGCCCCAGTACCGCGATGTGGTCTCGGCGATCGCCCAGCTCGACCCCGAGGACCTCTCGGCCCGGGCTACCCGTCTCCAGCGGGTGCGGGCACTGAACGCCACCCACGACACCTTGGTGTCCGTGAAGATCACGAGGACGATGTAGATGGAACGGGTCTCAGTGCGGATCTGGCTCCCGGACCAGCCCGGAATGCTCGGGGCGGTGGCCACCCGGATCGCCGCCATGCGGGGGAATGTGGTCGGACTGGAGGTCCTCGAACGCGACGGGGGCGTGGCCATCGACGACCTGATGGTGGAGCTCCCCGAGGTCGGCATGATCGACGAGCTTTGCGACCAGGTGCGCCAGATCGAGGGAGCCGGGATCGAGGACGTCCGTCCGGTGAGTCCCGATGCCGAGGACCGCGGCCTGCAGGTCGTCGCCGCCGCCATCTCGATCCTCGAGACCGCCAACCCGACCGCCGCACTGGCCGCGCTGTTGGGTCTCAGCGGCGAGCTGTTCGAGGCTGAGTGGACGGCCCTGGCCGACCTGCGCACGGGGACCTACGTGGAGTGCACCGGAGACGTGCCGTCCCTCGAGTGGCTGGCCGCGTTCGCCCTCGGGGCCCGGACCGCCCGGGCCACCGACACGTCGGGGGTGACCGAGGGGAGCGGGGTGCTGACCGAGGACCTCGGCGAGGTCGGCCTCACCTTGGCCCTTGGCCGCTCGGTGCCTTTCCGCAGGCGGGAGCGCCGGGAGGTCGAGATGCTGGCCCGGGTGACCGACCGGGCCTGTCGCACCCTGGTCCACGCCGACCGCATCCCTCCCGGCTGGTAGGGGGGCGTAGCCTCCGGGGTCGGCGCCCGAGTGCACACCTTCATTTATTCGGTGATTATATACTTGACAAACTCGGCCAACAGGCACATACTGGACCTATGGAGCCAATGAGCCTGCAAGCCGTTGCAAAAAGATTCGCAGATGAGGCAGCCGCCTGGGAGTACGTCGAGCGGCTTCGGTGGGACGGCAAGCCCGCATGCCCCTTCTGTGCCTCTGAGAACGTCCTGTACCTCGCCCCCCGGACAGACGGCCCACGGACCACCCGGACAGGTAACAAGTCATACCGGCGAGTCTGGAAGTGCCGTGAGTGCAAGCGCCAGTTCTCATGCCTTGTCGGCACGATCTTTTCTGGCACAAAGATTCCGCTCAGCAAGTGGCTTATGGCGATCTACCTCATTGTGTCCGCCAAGAACGGCGCTAGTGCGTTGGAGCTTCAGCGTGACCTAGGTATCACGTACAAGTCGGCGTGGTTCATGGTCCACAGAATCCGCGAAGCTATGGCGAACGGTGATAGCGGCAAGCTGTTCGGCACCATCGTGGCCGATGAAACGTACTTCGGGGGCAAGCCATCCAATCGCCACGGCTACACCACCGGCCACGGCGGTCAGAGGCGGTCAACTAAGACTCCGATCCTGTCAGTAGTCGACAAGGAAACTGGCGAGATTAGATCCACGGTGATTCCGAACACCAAATACAAGACGATCCGCAGCGCCCTAGAAGCCAATGTCGACCTGCCTCGCACCACGCTTCACACTGACGAGGCGCACCACTTCGACGGACTAGCAGCCGAACACCACGCGGTGAATCACACGGCAGGCGAGTACGTACGCGGCGACGTGAGTACCAACATGGCCGAAGGGTTCTTTTCACAGTTCAAGCGGAGTGTAGATGGCACGTACCACAACGTCAGCAAAGAACACTTGGGCCGCTACGCCCGGGAGTTTGATTTCCGCTACAGCACTCGCCGTATGTCGGATGGCGAGCGCGCTATGAATCTGATTCATCGGGCGGACGGTGCTTTCCTAAGTTATCGAGGATTGATTGCAACGGGGCCGGTAGCTTTGGGTTCTCGATCTCGTCCCTCAGGGCGGACAAGTCAGCAGCGAGCAGGCGCCGCATGGCTTCCTCAAACGTCATATCGTCCGGCACAATGATCGGTTTGGATGCGTTGCCGCGCTTGCGCTCGGTAGTGTCATCGTCAGGCACAATCAACATTCTACGCGACCAAGGGGGTCGACAGTGACCGAGAAAGCAGCCAAATGGACGTTTGAGTTAAAGAGCGGTCGCGGGAGTGAAGTGACCTTTGTTATCAAGAGCGACGAGGGGGATGTGGTCGCTCAGTCTGTGCCGTTTGTCGATCTCACAAGTGCAAATAAAGCTATCGGGTTCATTAAGGAGTACTGCGCGGAGTTTGAGGTTCATACTGTTCCCGGGTGATAAGGGGGTTTGTGGCGACGTTGCAAGAACAGACGGAGCAGTGGCTAGCGTCGGCTCATAGACAGACGGCATTAGGCCGCGCCACCCTCGCTAGCCGAGAGAACAGTTCCGTTTCCGATGACCCCTACGCTCGCGCTGACGCTATGGGGTTCCTGACAGACATGGTGCTTGCTCTGGAGGATTGCGTGCGGGTTATGGCTGCCGCTATCGACACCCTGGACGCCCGAACCAAGTAGGTATCTGGACCGTCTGGGGGCGTCCCCAATAGCCCGAAATGCGTTGTCAAACATGGGTGACCTGCCTAATCCTAAAGTTTGTCAAGTATATAATCACCATTTATTCTCGCTTTAACCAGGGGGGATAGCTTTGGGGGCCATGTCGGGCAAGGTCCCAAACGAGGAGGGCCTGCGCGCGCTGGGAGACCGGTCCGGAGCGGGCGGACCAGGGAAGATCGCCAACGAGGCAGGACTCCTCGCGCTCGGCCAGGAGGTCGACGGCTCCTCCAAGCGGCGCCGGGGCCGGGGACGGCACGGGGCGAAGACCCGGCACCGGGGCCTCAAGTGGGGTTTCGGCATCGCCGGGCTGGTCGTGGTCCTCCTGGCCGGGTCGATCGCCGGCTACGCCTGGTACCTCAACTCGAAGGTCCACCGGATCGGGGTCAAGGGCCTCTCGGACGGCCCCACCCAGGGGGCCGACGCCGGGACCGAGAACATCCTCATGGTGGGCTCCACCGACCGTTGCGCCCTGAAGGTCCAGAACCCGGCTTACGGGCTCTGCTCGGAGGGGGTGACCGGGATCAACAGCGACGTGGTCATGATCCTGCACCTGAACCCGTCGGTGCCCTCGGTGTCCGTCCTGTCGATCCCCCGGGACCTGTTCGTCCCCAATGCCCGCAAGGACGGCGCCAACAAGATCGACGCCGCCCTGGTCCAAGGTCCGAGCCAGCTGGTGGCGGCCGTCGAAGAGGACTTCGGCATCCCGATCCAGCACTACGTCGAGCTCAACTTCGACACCTTCGCCAACGTGGTGGACGCCCTGGGCGGGATCAACATGTACTTCCCCGAGCCGGTCTACGACGCGTATTCGGGCCTGAAGGTCCTCACCACGGGCTGCCTGCACCTGAACGGCACCGAGGCCCTGCAGGTGGTCCGGGCCCGACATCTCCAGTACAAGGGCCCCGGGATCACCACCCCCTACCCGCAGTACTGGCCCCAGGAGAGCCAGAGCGACCTGGCCCGCATCCGCCGGGACCACGAGTTCCTACGGGTCCTGGCCTCCGCCGTGGCCAAGCGCGGTCTCTCGGACCCGTCGACCGACCTGGCCCTGGTCGACGCAGTGGCGGGGCAGCTGACCGTCGACAGCGGCCTTTCCGCCTCCCACATGGTGAACCTTGCCCTGACCTATCACGGGGTGAACATCCACAACGCGCCCCAGCTGGCCGTCCCTGTCGTGGTCGATCAGTTCGGCAACTACCACTACCAGGGTGGCGACTACGGGGACATCGAGTTCCCGACCCAGCCCCAGGACCAGTCGGTGGTGAACCAATTCCTGGGGGTGCCGACCACCACGGACACCATGAGCGGGACCTCCCTGCCTGCGACTAGCTCGGTCACCGTCTCGGTCCTCAACGGCTCGGGCACGTCCAACCAGGCCACCGACACCGCCAACGCGCTCGGACAGCTCGGGTTCAAGGTCGTGGGGACAGGTGACTCCACGCCGGTCGGGCAGGAGGCCGAGACGACGGTGACCTACGCCAAGATGACCCCGGCCGACGAGGCGGCGGCCCAGGCGGTCGCCCGCTCGATGACCGGCTCGGTGATCATGGCCCTGGGGCCGACGTCCGACGGCGCCCAGGTCACCGTGACCACCGGCACCAACTTCGCCGTCAACCCGCCTGCGCCGCCGCCCAGTGCCACGACGACGACGGGCCAGAAGAAGGCGGCCGCGGCGGCGACCCCCGCCCCGGCGCCCACCACCACGACCACCGCGCCGCCGGCGACCGGCAACGGTGCGTTCAGCGCACCCAGCCAGGCGGTCGAGGCGCTGGCCCCCTGGGACCCCCGCTCCTGTACGCCGTCGGGCGGCGAGGGACCCTGAGCGGGGCGGGTCGCCGGGCCCCCGGCCGGCCGGGGCGGGCCGGGGTGCTGCTCGCGCTGGCCGCCCTCCTGGGCGCCCTGCTCGACGCCGGGACGCTCGGGCCGTCCTCCGGGTCCGCGCTCCCCGTGCTGCGGCCGGCCGCCACCTACTCGGGGGCCCACACCGAGGCCGGGGTGGGGATGACCGCCACCCCCGACGGGGGCGGCTACTGGGTCGTGGCCACCACCGGCGGGATCTTCAGTTTCGGCGACGCCCGCTTCTTCGGCTCGACCGGGGCCCTGGCCTTCAACCGGCCCATTGTCGGGATGGCGGCCACGGCCGACGGCGGGGGCTACTGGCTGGTGGCCGCCGACGGCGGGATCTTCAGCTTCGGCGATGCCCGCTTCTCCGGCTCGACCAGAGCCCTGGCCCTCAACCGGCCCATTGTCGGGATGGCGGCCACCCCCGACGCGGGCGGCTACTGGCTGGTGGCCGCCGACGGCGGGATCTTCAGTTTCGGCGACGCCCGCTTCTTCGGCTCGACCGGGGCCCTGACCCTCAACCGGCCCATTGTCGGGATGGCGGCCACGGCCGACGGCGGGGGCTACTGGCTGGTGGCCGCCGACGGCGGGATCTTCAACTTCGGCGACGCCCGCTTCTCCGGCTCGACCGGGGCTGTGGCCCTCAACCGGCCCATTGTCGGGATGGCGGCCACGGCCGACGGCGGGGGCTACTGGCTGGTGGCCGACGACGGCGGGATCTTCAACTTCGGCGACGCCCGCTTCTCCGGCTCGGCCGCCGGTGACCTCACCCCCATGCTGGTGAGCCAGTTGGCCAGCACCGGGGGGGCCCAGCAGGTGATCGTGGTCGACGCGCCCAGCTTCGCCAGCACCACGGCCACCCTCTTCACCTACGAGGACGACGGGAACGGCTGGTACCAGGAGTTCGACCCGATGGCGGCGGTCGACGCCTCCAACGGTTGGCTCCTCGGCCCGGCGCGCCACGAGGGCGACCGGACCACGCCGGCCGGCATCTTCGACATCGGTTCGACCATGTACGGGGTGGGTGCCGACCCGGGCACGCTCTTCCCGTACCACCAGCTCACGTGCGGCGACTGGTGGGACGAGGACTCCTCGGACCCGGGTTACAACACCTTCGAGCACGTGGCCTGCGGGACGACGCCGCCGTTCGCCGGGGCCTCCGAGGCCCTGTGGACCGAGGGGAACGCCTACCCGGCCATGGCAGTGATCGACTACAACACCCCGCCGGTCGGTCCACTGGGCTCGGGCATCTTCCTCCACGCCGACACCGGATCGCCCAGCATCGGCTGCGTGACCCTCTCGCTGCCGGACCTGGTGGCCGTGCTCCGCTGGCTTAACCCTGCCCTCCACCCGGTCATCGTGATGGGACCCGACTCGGTGATCCGTAGCTTCTGAGCGCGCCGGCGGCCGACGCGGTCGGCTCGCCCGCCCCGTGCCCTCGGGCGGCCCGGTGCCCTCAGCCGCCGGCGCCGGTGGCGGCGCCCGACCCGGTGGCGCCGGTGGCGGCGCCCGACCCGGTGGCACCGGTGGCGGAGCCACCGGCGGTCGACGCCCCCCGGTCGGTGATGGTGGCGGCCATGTAGCTCCCGTCCTTCTGCTTGGCCCCCGACACGAGCACGGTGTCGCCCGGCTGGATGTCCGACACCGAGCCGGTGGAGGGGACCGAGACCGTCGACGTCGGGCCGGTGACCACCTTGACCAAGGCGCTCGAGGTGCCCTCCGAGACGTAGAGGGTCCCACCGGCCACCGCGCTCACGGTGCCGGCCACCGTGTTGCCGCCACCGAACGCCCCGGCGAAGCCGCCGGCCCCGCCGCCGAATCCACCGCCTCCCCCGCCGGTCCGGGCGGCGGCCCCGGACCCCGCAGCGGCGAGCGCCGAGCGCAGGGCGGCCAAGTTCGGGGTCGACCCGGCCGTGGCGGTCGAGGGGCCGGTGTGCTTCTGGAAGTACACCCCGGAGGCGAAACCCACCCCGAGGGCGGCCACCAGGGCCAGCGCCCCGGTGATCCGCCGGGCCCGGGCCCGGTGCCGGGCGTCGAAGTGACGGGTCCGCTCGACCTCCTGGTCGTCCCAGTCGTCGTCGAGCCCGTCGAGCCCGAACGACCCCCCCGGGGCCGGCGTCGCCGGGAGCTCCTGGGTGTCCTGGGCCAGCGGTGCCCGGCCCTTGGCCGGCACCGGCATCGGCGAGCGAACGGCGGCGCCGTTGGCCCCGCCGGCGCCCGGGGCCGCCTCGCTGACGTCGTTCGCCTCCCCGGGGCCCTGGTCCCCGGCCTTGCGGTCCTCGTCCATCTCCGTCTCCTCTCCGCCGCGTGCCGCGGCCCTCAGATCTTCTCGTCCCACGCTCTCGTCGGCCTCAGTCGCGCCGCAGGGCCACGGCCGGGGGCAGGGCGGCGGCCCGGCTGGCCGGGTAGAGCCCGAAGAACAGCCCGACGGCCACCGAGACCCCGAAGGCCAGGCCGACCGAGTACCAGGCCACCACCGGCTGGACCCCGTCGATCTTGAACCGGCTCCCGAGCAGACCGATGCCCACCCCAACCAGGCCGCCGAGCATCGACAGCAGCACCGCCTCGGCCAGGAACTGCGACAGGATGTCGGACCGCCGGGCGCCCACGGTCTTGCGGATGCCGATCTCACGGGTCCGCTCAGTGACCGACACCAGCATGATGTTCATCACCCCGATCCCGCCGACCAGGAGCGAGATGGCGGCGACCGCCCCGAGGAGGGTCGTGAACACCTGGCTGGTGGCTGACGACGTCTGGATGAGGGACGCCTGATTGACCACATTGAAGCCCGGGTCCACCGCCGTGGTCTGGTTCGCCGTCTCCAGCGTGGCGGTCGCCTCGTCCTGAGCCGCCGTGGTGGTGGCCGACGACGTGGCTTCGATGTCGATCGACGAGAAGGCCCCGTAACCGCTGATCTGGTCCTGCACCGAGGTGTAGGGCGCCATCGCCACGTCGTCGAGGTCCTGGGTGCCGTTGGTCCCCTTGGCGGCGAGCACCCCGACCACCTGGAAGGTGCCGCTGCCGCAGTGGACCTCGTCCCCGATCGGGTCGGCACCCCCGAAGAGCTCCGACACCACGGTCTGTCCGACGACTAGCACCTGGGCGTGGGACCGCACCTGGGCGTCGGTGAAGAAGCTCCCCCCGGCCAGGGTATAGCCGTGCATCGACTGGTACGGGGGGGTCGTGCCCACGAACGACGACGGGCTGTACGTCGTGCTCCCAAAGGCCATAGTCACGCTCGAGGCGTTGACCACCGGCGCCACCTGGGCGACGGCCGGGTTGGTGCCCCTGTCCTGGAGGGCGCTGACGTCGGACTGGGTCAGCGACGTGGCCGGGGCCGGACCGGTGGTGCTGAACGAGAGCTGGGGCGAGATGACCAGGAGATTGGTGCCCAGCTTCTCGATGGAGCTCTCCACCGCGGCGGACGAGCCGTTCCCCACGGCGACCAGGATGATCACCGAGGCGACGCCGATCAGCATGCCCAGCATCGTGAGGGCCGAGCGCAGCCGGTTGGACGCGATGCCGGCGAGGGCGATCCGGATCGAGTCGAACCGGATCAAGCCGTCCGCCCCCTCGCCGTCCCGACCGCCGGCAGGGTGGTCGGGACCTGCCGCCGGTCGTCGACGATCCCGCCGTCACGCATCTCGACCACCCGGTTGGCGAAGGCGGCCACGTCGTGCTCATGGGTGATCACCACCAGGGTGCGGCCCTGGAGGTGGAGGCGGCGGAGGACCCCGAGGACCGACGCCGTAGCCACCGTGTCCAGGTTCCCGGTGGGCTCGTCGGCCAATATGATCGCCGGGTCGTTGACGATGGCCCGGGCGACCGCAACCCGCTGCTGCTCGCCGCCGCTCAGCTCGGTCGGCAGGTGGTCGGCCCGACGGCCCAATCCGACCGAAGCCAACGCGGCCGTCGCCCGGCTCTGCCGCTCGGCCCGGCGCACCCCGGCATACACGAGGGGGAGCTCGACGTTCTTGAGTGCCGTCATGCCGGTCAGCAGGTTGAAGGCCTGGAAGACGAGCCCGATGCCGCGGTTGCGCACCTCGGCCAGCTCGTCGGGCTCGCGGTGGCGCACGTCGACCCCGTCGAGCCGGAACCGACCCCGGGTGGGCTCGTCCAGGAGCGCCAGGAGGTTCATGAGGGTGCTCTTGCCCGACCCCGAGGCCCCGACGATGGCCACGAACTCGCCCCGCCGGATGGTGAGCGACACCTCCCGCACGGCGTGGACCTTGCTCTGCCCCTCGCCGTAGGTCTTCGACACCCGACGGAGCTCGATGACGGGCGAGCCCGGGGTACCAGGCCGGGCCACGGTCAACCGCCTCCGGCGATCCGGGTGAAGCCGCCCCCGCCGAAGCCGCCCCCGCCGAGCCCGCGACCTCCGAAGCCGCCTCCGCCGGTCAGGCCCCCGGTGCCTCCGAGCGTCCCCGACCCGGTGCCGGTGCCGGTCGACGAGTTGGGGGTGATGGTGACCGTGGGCAGTACGACCTTCTCCCCCACCGAAAGGTCGCCGTAGAAGGCGGTGGTCGAGGTACCTTGCAGCCCGATCACCACTGGCACCTGGGTGCGGACGCCCTTGGATGACTCAACCGTCACCGACCCCGTCTTGCCCGAACCGGTGACCGCGCTCGACGGCACCACCAGGACGTCGTCGAGCTGGTCGGTGATGATGGTCACGTTGGCCGACATCCCCACCTTCACCGCGCTGGAGGGGTTGTCGAGGGTGAGGGTGACCGGGAAGGTCACCACGCTGCTGGACGAGGTACCGGTCGGGTTGATCGCCGACACGGTGGCGGCGAAACCCTGGCCGGACAGTGCGTCAAGGGTGACCGTCGCCGTCTGACCGACCTTGACCTGCCCGACATCGGCCTCGGCGATGTCACAGGTGACATCGAGCTGGGTGAGGTCGGTCAGGGTCATGAATGCCGAGGACGAGGCCCCGGATCCCGACGACGAGGCCCCCGACCCCGACGAGGCACTGGAGGCGGCGGACCCGGCTCCCGCACTCGAGCCGCTGCCTGCGCTCGAAGAGGCCCCGGACCCGGACGACGCCGTGCTCGAGCCGGCGTTCACGCTCTGGCCCACCTGGCCGGTGATGGCCGTGATGGTCCCGGCGGCGGGGGCGGTAAGGGTCGTGTCGTCGAGGGCCTGCTGGGCCGTCCGGACCGACGCCTGGGCCGAGACCACCGCCTGCTCATCGGAGGCGATCGTGGCCGGGTTCGGCGGGGATGTGGTCGTGGTCGTGGTCGGCGGGGCCGTCGTCGTCGGCGGCGCGGTCGGCGCGGTGGTGGTCGACGACCCGCCGGGCCCGGTGCCCCCGGCACCCCCCGCACTCCCGGCCCCGGTGGTGGTCGTCGTGGAGGCGTTGGCGGAAAGGGCCGCGTTCGACCCGCCCGAAGTCGACGAGGCGTTGGAGGCGGCTGATCCCGACCCGCCGCTCGAGGACGAGCCCCCCTGCTCGTCCTGGCTCAGCCGGTCCTCGGCCGAGGCCAGGCTGTCCTCGGCCTCGGTCAGCGCCGACTGGGCCGACGTCGGGTCCAGTTTGGCCAGCACCTGGCCCAGGGTCACCGGTTGCCCGACCGAAACGGCGATCGACGACACCGTGCCGGCAGCCCCGAAGTTGAGGGTGTAGCTCTCGGCGGCGGCGACATTGCCGGTGGCGGTCTGGGACGCCTGCACGGTGCCCCGGGTCACGGTCGCCGTCGTCGTCACCGTCGACGACGAGGCCGACGAGTGGGTGACCACGGCGGCGACCACCCCGCTTGCCACGATCAGGACCCCGAGCCCCACATTGAGCAGGGTCCGACCGCTGATCCGGTTCCTTCGGCCCGCCATCAGCGGACGCGCCGGGTCAGGGCGGGCCGCGCACTCCCCCCGGCCGCGGTGTTCATGCCGGATTCGTCGTGCCGCCGGCGCCGGCCCTACCCGACGAGCCGCCGCGGAGTGGTCCGAGGACCCCCTGCAGGTCGCTCCGGCACGCGTTGGCGGCCGAGGGGTCGGCCTGCATCAGCGCCCGGATGGTCTGGAACGTCGAACCGGCGGCGATCTTCACGCCGTGGGTGCTCATGCACTGCTCGAAGTTCGTCAGCGCCTGCTGTTGGGCCGGGGTCGGCTTGAACTGGCCGCTGCCGCCGGCGAAGCCCCCGGCGAACCCTGCCGGCAGCTTGCTGCGGCACGCCGCGAAGGCCTTGGCGTACTTGGAGCCCCTCCCGCCGGCGAATCCGCCGGCGAAGCCGGTCCCCGGCGGCCGTCCGCCGCCGGTGGGGGGCGTGCCGACCGGGCCCGCCCCGCCCGACCCTCCCGGGAAACCACCCAGGGGCCTCTTGTTCAGGGTCACCCCGTGTTGGGAGAGGCAGGTCCGGAAGGCCGAGATGTTGGGCGCCGAGGTCTTCGGGCTGTTGGCCGCCGCCGCCGCCGGGCCGCCGGACAGCACCAGGGCCAGGCCTCCGGCGAGGGCCAGGGCAGACAGGGTGGCGACCACCGGTCGGAGAACGGCGGACAGGGGGGAGCCAGAGTTGTGCATGCCCCTAGTCAACCGGTCCGGGCTGTTCCCCGGCTTTGGCGAACCTGTTGGTTGTCTGAGGACTCAGGACCACTGACGGGGCCGGCCCTCCCGAGTCGGGGTCGAGGGCCCGGGGCGCCGGGAGCTCGAACCAGAAGGTCGCTCCGCCCCCGGGCGCGCTCTGTAGCCCGACCCGGCCCCCGTGGGCCCGGGCGATGGCGGCCACGATGGCCAGGCCGAGGCCGGCTCCCCCCTCGGTCCGGGCCCGGGCGAAGTCGGCCCGGTAGAAGGGCTCGAAGATCCGGCCCTGCTCCTCGGCCGGCACCCCCGGACCGTGGTCGGTGACCTCGATGCGCACCGATCCCGCCCCCCGGACGACCCGGACCTCGACCGGGGCGCCCTCGGGCGAGTGGCTGATGGCGTTGGCCACCAGGTTGTCCACCAGCTGGCGGAGCCGGCCCGGGTCGCAGGGCACCACCAGCACATCCGGTGAGGACAGGGTCACCGGGTGACCCGGGGCGACCAGGCGCATCGCCGAGACCGCCGTGTCGAGGACCCCCACCACGTCGGTCTGGCGGACGTCCAGCGGGCGCTCGTGGTCCAGGCGGGCCAGCAGGAGCAGGTCGTCGACCAGCACGTTCATCCGCTTCGCCTCTTCGCGGATGTGCCGCATCGAGGTGGCCAGGTCGGCCGGGCGCTCGCTGGCGCCGAGATCGAAGATCTCGGCGTAGCCGCGGATCGAGGTGAGCGGGGTGCGGAGCTCGTGGGAGGCGTCGGCCAGGAACCGTCGCAGCCGGTCCTCCGATGCGGCACGGTCGGCGAAGGCCGCCTCGATCTCGCCGAGCATGGCGTTGAGGGCCAGCCCGAGGCGGCCCACCTCGGTCCGCTCCTCGGCCGGGGTGACCCGGCGGCCCAGCTCGCCCCCGGCGATCTCGCCGGCGGTCGCCGCCATGTCCTCGAGCGGACGGAGCCCCCGGCGGACGATCCACCACGCCAGCGCACCCAGGCCGGTGAGGACGGCCAGGCTGACCAGCACCTCCACCCATAGCAGCCGCCCGAGGGTGTCGGTGACGTCGCTCAGCGGGATGGCGACCACCACGGCCAGATGGTGCTGATCATTCAGCGTCCGCACGATGACCCGGTAGGTGATGGAGCCGTGGTGCTCGCTGGGCACGTCGAAGGGCTGGCCTCCCCGGGCCGACCGGAGGGTCGCCGCGACGAGCGCCGGGGAGGGGGGCGGAGTGCCGCCGTAGATGAAGAGGATCGGCTTGCCGACCCGGACCCCGTTGGGACCGATCAGCTCCCCGTAGGTCCCGGCCGGCTCGAGGCCCGAGCCGCCCCGGGCCCCCGCGGGCACCGAGCCAGTTGGGAACGGGCCGCCGAAGGGGGCTTGGCCCGTCGTGGTGCCCGACGGCAAGCGCGGGACGGAGCCCGAGGGGGGCACGAACTCGAGGTGGGGGCCGAGGCCGTTGGCCGAGTACAGGGCCCGGGTCATCGAGAACGAGGCGACCTTCAGCTGGGGGTCCACCCGGGCCAGCAGGAATGAGCGCAGCTGGGTGTAGGTCACCACGTCGGTGATGACCAGGCCGGCGGCCACCACGCCGACCAGGACCAGGATCAGGCGCACCCGAAGGGTCACGGGCCGGCGGGGGCTCGCCGGAGCCGGTACCCGACGCCACGCACGGTGTGGATGAGACGGGGACCGTGGGCCTCGACCTTCCGGCGGAGCGAGCTGATGAAGATCTCCACCACGTTGTCGTTGCCGTCGAAGTCGTACTGCCAGACCCGGTCGAGGATCTGGGGCTTGGAGACCACCCGGTCGGCGTTGACCATGAGGTAGTGCAGCAGCTTGAACTCGGTCGGGGTCAGCTCGACCCCGTGCCCGGACCGGGTGACCTCGTGCTGCTCCTCGTCCAGGACCAGGTCGTCGAACTCGAGCCTGCCGGTCTCGGGTCGCAGCTCGTGGGCCCGCCGGAGGATGGCCCGGGCCCGGACGATCAGCTCTTCCACGCTGAAGGGCTTGGTTAGATAATCGTCACCCCCCAGGGTGAAGCCGCGCAGCTTGTCCTCGAGCTCACCGCGGGCGGTGAGGAACATGACCGGCACCCGCGGGCTGTCCCGCGACAGGCGGCGGGCGATCTCGAAGCCGTCGACGTCGGGCAGCATGACGTCGAGCACCATGAGGTGGGGATGGAACGAGGCGAGTGCCCGCATGGCGTCGCGCCCCGTGTGGGCCACCTCCACCTGCATCCCCTCGTAGCGCAGGGCCATCGAGAGGAGATCTGTGATGCTCTCCTCATCGTCGACCACCAGCACGCGCGTGGCATCGGACACCGGCGCACCTCCCCCGCCATCATCCAATGGTTTGCTGTCGGAAACCTGTCGACATGCTGGGGACTCCCAGGGGGAAGGCGGGCCGGGCCCGCCGTGGGCTCACCCGGCCCCGGTCTGCGGGGCCCTAGCGGGCGTTCCGGTCGGAGGCCACCGCCTCAGGCGGACGCCCCCCCGCCGAAGCCGACAAAGACGGCCGGGGGGGCGACCGGTCCGGGGATCGTGGCCGCGGACCGGTCGAAGACGGGGCCTTCCATACCCGGCCGCCGAGAGGCCGTTGGGCCCGAGTCTTTGCCACCCAGCGGGCACCGGTCATCCGGTCCACTCAGCCGCCGTGACCCTCAGCTCGCCAGGGCTCGCTCGCTTTCCGTCGGGGCGGGGCAGGTCGGGGGACCCGCATCGGCCCCGGCCCTCCGGACCAGCTCGGCCACCTGGTCGAACCGCGTCGCCCCCCCGCCGCCGACCCGACGGCCGGCGTTCCCGTCCACCAGGACGAAGTAGGGCGAGCCCGGGATGTCGTAGTTCGCCCAAGCGTCGGTCGACATGACCAGCGGCACCGCCGGGCCGAGCCGCCCCACGAGCTCGCCCGGGTGCTCGGACTCCGGGCCCTTGGTCACCACGACCACCCGGACGTCGGGCGGCAGACCGAGATGGGCGGGGGCGGCCAGGGCCTGCCAGAAGGTGGCGCAGGCACCGCAGCCCGAGCTGAGGAAGGCCAGCAGCGTATGGCCCCCGACCCGACCCGGCGAGAGGGCGATCCCAACGCCGGCCGGGGTCACCCCGGCGACATCGGGGGGGGCGGCGCCGCCGGCCACCCGGGACCGACCGGTCGAGATGGGCACCGGGGAGCCGCCGACCCGAGCGTTGTCTTCCGGGCCGCCGATCCGAGCGTTGTCTTCCGGGCCGCCGACTCCCGGAGCCGGTGGCTGGAGCTGTCGGAGGATGTCGCCGTGGCTGCGCAGGAGCCGGGCGACGAGGACGCCGAGCAGGACGACGGCGACCGTCTCGATGATCCCCAGGGTCAGCACTTCCGCACCTCCCGTTGATCCACGGCCGAGGGGGACAGCCGATGCCGACGATTGTGGACCTTCGCCGGGCGCAGGTCGCGCATGGTCCCGCTGGCCCCGGCCGGGCCGCCGCCGCGCACCGGCGCCCGGCTGGACAAGAACCTTAACGTTAACGTTAAGATGTCGGCCGATGGCCACGGGGACGGCAGGGCTGAGGGCGGGGGTGTCGACGAACGGCCATCCGTCGGGGAACGGAATCGGGGCCCGGGGCACCCACGACGGCCGCTACAAGTGGATCGCCCTGTCAAACATCACCCTGGGCACCCTGATGGTCTTCATCAACCAGTCCATCGTGCTGATCGCCCTGCCGGCGATCTTCCGGGGCATCCATCTCAACCCGCTCACCCCGGCCAACACCGGCTACATGCTGTGGATGCTGATGGGCTTCATGGTGGTCCTGGCCGTCCTGGTCGTCACCCTGGGCCGGGTCGGCGACATGTTCGGCCGGGTGAAGATGTACAACCTGGGCTTCGCCGTCTTCACCCTCTTTTCGATCCTGCTCTCGGTGACCTGGCTGACCGGCTCGGCCGGGGCCATCTGGCTCATCGCCATGCGTATCGGCCAGGGCGTGGGGGGAGCGATGTTGTTCGCGAACTCCTCGGCCATCATCACCGACGCCTTCCCGGCGGACCAGCGGGGCCTCGGACTGGGCATCAACAACGTGGCCGCCATCGCCGGGGCGTTCATCGGCCTGGTGCTCGGGGGTCTCCTCGCCCCGATCCAGTGGCACATGGTCTTCCTCGTCTCGGTGCCCTTCGGGATCCTGGGGACGGTCTGGGCGTACCTCAAACTCGAGGACCGCGGAATCCGGACTCCGGCCCACATCGACTGGTGGGGGAACGTGACGTTCGCCGTGGGGCTGATCCTGATCCTGGTCGGCATCACCTACGGCCTCCTCCCCTACGGCCACCACACGATGGGCTGGACCAGCCCGTGGGTACTGGCCGAGATATTCGGCGGCCTGGCGCTGCTGGTGACGTTCTGCGCGATCGAGACCAAGGTGGCCAACCCGATGTTCCGGCTGACCCTGTTCCGCATCAGGGCGTTCACCGCCGGGAACGTGGCCAGCGGCCTGGCCTCGCTGAGCCGCGGTGGCCTGATGTTCATGCTCATCATCTGGCTCCAGGGGGTCTGGCTGCCCCTGCACGGCTACAGCTTCAGCCAGACCCCGCTGTGGGCCGGCATATACATGGTGCCGCTGACCGTCGGGTTCCTCGTCGCCGGCCCCCTTTCGGGCCACCTGGCCGACAAGTACGGCGCCCGTCCGTTCGCGACCGGGGGTTTGGCCCTGGTGGCGGTGACCTTCTTTCTCCTCACGTTGCTACCGGTTGATTTCAGCTATCCCGTCTTCGGGCTGCTCATCTTCTTCAACTCGGTGGGCATGGGCCTGTTCATCGCCCCGAACCAGACCGGCATCATGAACAGCCTGCCGGCGTCCCAGCGCGGCGCCGGGGCCGGCATGGCCGCCACCTTCAACTCGTCGGCCCAGGTCCTGTCGATCGGGATCTTCTTCACCCTGATGATCCTCGGTCTGTCGGCCACCCTGCCGTCCACCCTCTACCACGGGCTGGTGGCCCAGGGGGTCCCCATCCCGACCGCCATCCGGGTCTCCCACCTCCCGGCCGTCGGCTCCCTGTTCGCCGCCTTCCTCGGTTTCAACCCGGCGGCCACCCTGCTCGGTCCGCACGCCCTGCACCACATGACGTCCGCCCAGGTGAACTACATCACCGGACGCTCGTTCTTCCCGAACCTCATCGCCGGTCCCTTCGGTCAGGGCCTGAAGAAGGCGTTCGACTTCGCGGCGGTGGTCTGCCTCCTAGGAGCGGTGGCCTCATTACTGCGGGGCGGCAAGTTCCATTACACCGAGCCCGGAGACGACCACCTCCCGATCGAACCGGCACAAGAGGCGGTGGCCCAGACCGAGCCTCTCCTGGTGGACTGAGCAGATGGGACGAGGCGTCGGGGTGTCCGAGGCGGTCGGGGCGGGGCGGTCGGGTGCGACGGTCGAGGTGCCCGAGGCCGGGCTCCGGATCAGCGACGCCGCGGCTCGGGCTGGGGTGTCCGCACGTACCCTCCGCTACTACGAGGAGCTCGGGCTTCTGACCCCGTCGGAGTACACGGCCGGGGGCGAACGGCGCTACCAGGTCGGTGACCTGGTGCAGCTCGATCGCATCCTCGAGCTGCGCGAGGTGCTCGGGATGAACCTCGACGAGATCAAGGGCTTCTTGGAGTCCGAGAGCCGGCTCGACGAGGTGCGGGCCGCCTACCGGGCCGAACGGGACAGGTCGACGAAGGCGGCCCGGGCCCAGCAGCGGGCCCTGCTGGAGGAGGCGCTGGCCCTCAACGAGGCTCTGGCCGATCAGCTCAACGCGAAGCTGGCCCGGATGGACGCCTTCCGGGCCACCCTGACCGCCAACGCCGATCGCTGCCGGGCCCTGCTGGACGAACTCGGCTGACCAAGCGGTCCGGTCCGCCCTGCCATCGCGGTGGCCGCCGGTCAGCCTCGGACCCGGTGGGCCGCGCCGGTCGACCACCTTGCGCGGTCGGTGGCCGGGCGGCCCGACGGGGACAGCCACCGCTGAGGAGCGCACAACGGTAGGGACCAAGGTCCTCATTTCGGTGCTCCGGGCGTCCTCGATGGACTCCCGATACGCCCGGACCCTCCTCTTGGGAACTTCGGCCCTAGGCGCAGCGATCGCCGGTCGTCACAATCCGAGACAGGTATGTCGATGTACACACAACTCCTCGGCGCGGCCTGGGAGGAGTTCGCCGGGGAGCCCACTGACGACGGGGCGACCCCTGGGGATCTTCTGGTCCGTCTGCTCGACCTCTGGCCGGTCGTCCAACCCGGCGCGAAGGGTCGAGGGAGCGACGGCGTGCCCGGGCCCTCCTCCAAGGGCGTGGACACGGTGGCGAACCACCTGGGCTACGACGTGACGCTGATGCGGCTGGCGGCGACCATCGGCATCGAACCGGACCCGACGGGTTTCATCGATCCCACCGCCGGACGCCGTCGCCTCGAGTCGGCACTCGGTGAGGCCGGCATCGACCTCGGGATGGTCGGGGACCTTGGCCCCCGATCCGCCCCGTCGTGACCGCCGGGCTCCCCGAGGAGGGCCCCGAGGCCCGGTACACCTAGATCAGGTGCCGCTGCGCGGCGCCGGGTCCCCATCGCTTCCGGCCGCCTTGCGTTCGGCCAGGCGGGCCGCGTAGACCGCCGCCTCGGTACGGCGCTGCATCCCCAGTTTGGTCAGCAGGTTCGAGACGTAGTTCTTGACGGTTTTCTCGGCCAGGAATATCTCGTCGCCGATCTGGCGGTTGGTCCGACCCTCGGCGATCAGATCGAGGATGCGGCGTTCCTGGGGCGTGAGGCTGGCCATCCGGCCGTCCTCGTCCGGCCCGTTGCGCATGCGCTCGATGATTCGGGCGGTCAACCCCGGGTCGAGGAGGGAGCCGCCGGCCGCCACCTTGCGGACGTCGGCGAGGAGGTCGTGGCCGCCGACCTGTTTGAGGACGTACCCGGCGGCGCCGGCCATGATGGCGGCGAACATCGCCTCGTCGTCGGCGTAGGAGGTGAGCATCAGACAGAACGTCTGGGGCATCCTGGACCGGATCTCGCGACAGACCTCGATGCCCGTCCCGTCGGGGAGGCGGACGTCGAGGATGCAGACGTCGGGTCGGGTGGGGGGAATGCGGGCCAGGGCCTCGGCGGCGGTGGCCGCCTCACCCACGACCTCGAGCCCCTCATCGGTCTCGAGGAGCGAGCGGAGGCCGGCCCGGACCACTTCGTGATCGTCGAGCAGGAAGACCCGGACTGTCACGCGCTCAAGCTTGCCATCCCATCGGCCCGGTGTGGGGTCCTCGAGGCCCCGGCCGGCGCGACCCGTGCCTGGCGCCGGCGGGATGGTTACGCTCAACTCAGTGCCCTTCCACCGGATATCCAATCCGGCCAAGCTCCAGCGGCTGATGCAGGCGCTGTTGATGATCGAGGCCGATCTGCAGCTGCCGGTGCTGCTCACCCACCTGGCGGAGGCGGCCCGGGAGCTGGTCGATGCCCGGTATGGGGCGATCGGTGTGCTCAATGAACAGGCCACCGCCTTCGAGGAATTCATTACCGTCGGATGGACCGAGGCCGAGGATGCGGCCGGGGCCAGGCCCACCGGCCAGCGCCTACTCGGCCCGTTGACCGTCGAGCCCCAGCCGCTCGCGCCGGCCGACCTGACCGGGCCCCCCGACAGCTACGGGGTCCCGGCCGACCATCCGCCGGTGACGTCGTTTCTCGACGTCGTGGTCCAGATGCGGGGCTCGGTATACGGCAACTTCTACCTGACCGACAAGCAGGGTGGCGCCGAGTTCACCGATGAGGACAAGGCGGTGGTCGCCGCCCTGGCCCTGGCCGCCGGCATCGCCATCGAGAGCGCCCGGCTCCACGACCGGGTGCGCAACGTCACCCTGCTCGAGGACCGGGATCGGATCGCCCGCGACCTCCATGACACCGTCATCCAGCGGCTCTTCGCCCTCGGCCTCTCGCTCCAGATCACCGCCCGCATGACGGCCGAGGCCGGGATCGTCGAACGGATCGGGGGTGCCGTGGACGAGCTCGACGGGGTCATCCGGCAGCTGCGCTCGGCCATCTTCGATCTGGAGACCTCACCCGGGGACGACGGGGTGCGCCGGGCCGTCCTCAATCTGGCCCACGAGATGCGCCCGGTCGTGGGCAGCACGGTTCGGGTCACCTTCGAGGGGGCGGTCGACGCCGTCGTCGGTCCCCGGATCAGCGTGCACCTCCTGGCCAGCCTGCGCGAGGCCCTGACCAACGTGGGCAAGCACGCCCGGGCCTCGACGGTCGCCGTCCTGGTGGCGGTCGGTGACGACGTGTGCCTCGAGGTCATTGACGACGGCGTCGGCTTCAGCGACCACGGTGGTGACGGGCACGGGCTCAGGAACCTGCGCAACCGGGCCGAGAGGCTCGACGGCGGCCTGGAGGTGACGGTGCCCGAGGGCGGGGGGACGCGGCTCGTGTGGCGGGTCCCCACCTGAGCGGTCGGCCCCGGTGGTCCGCCGGGGCTCAGGGACGGCTGCGGTGGTTGGGGGCGGGGCCGCCCACCTCTGAACGACCGGCGGGGTCGATCGGGAAGCGCAGCTGCACGGTCCCGTCCCGGTCGTCCCACTCCACCTCGTAGTGGGAGTCGAAGAACACCCGGAGCATCGCCGCGTTGCTGGCCAGCACCTCAGCGGCGAAATGGGTGATCCCCCGGTCCCAGGCGGCGCCGGCCAATTCCTCGAGGAGGAGGGTCCCGATGCCGTGGTGCTGGAAGCTGTCGGCGACCACGAAGGCCACCTCGGCGTCGGTCGTCCCCGGCAGACGGTCGTATCGGCCCACAGCGACCAGAACCCGATCGTTCTCGACCACCAGGGCCAGCCGGACCTCGTAGTCGACCTGGGTGAAACGCCGCACCTCCCCGTCGCTCAGCTCGCGATGGTACGAGAAGAACCTCAGATAGACCGTCGACGGCGAGAGGCCGGCGTGGAAGGTGACCAGACGCTCGTTGTCGTCGGGGCGGATCGGGCGCACCGTCAAGCGGGTGCCGTCGCCCAGGACGACCCTCGAAACCAGCTCCGCCGGGAAGGGGCCACTCTCTTCGGCCAGGGCCCGGTCGCGCTCCACGGTCCCCACTCTGCAACATCGGGCCGCGCCGGGCCAGGGCCCCCCGCTCCTCGGCTCCCCGCCGAGGAATTCGGGCCCCGGGAGTGGCCAAACAGCACAAAGCCCCTAGCACGGGGCTCTCCGGACCGGCAGGCTGGCTCCATGCCCCCCGTGCAGCCCCTCGAAATCGGTTGGCTGGGAGCCGCCTGCGAAGTGCCCGGACAACGCCCGCACCGCCGGGAGCTGACCGGGACGGTGCCCGGCGGGGATGCGAGACGCGACCGCAGTCGCCCTCGGCGCCCGGCGACGGTGCCCGGCCGTGCCGTGCCCACCGACGGCCCCCCCGCCCCGATCGGACGGGTAGCCGCGGCCCCGGGGTCACCGCCCCGTAATGTGGTCCGTTGATGTCGAGCCCCGAGTTGTCGCCTGGTCGACCGTACGGGGGGAAGTCCCCCCAGGAGCGGACCGCGAGCCGGCACCAACGGCTCCTCGAGGCGGGGGTCAATCTCTTCGGCACCGACGGCTACGGCGCGACGTCCATCGAGGTGCTGTGCCGACTCTCACGGGTCACCCCCCGGTACTTCTACGAGTCCTTCTCCAGCCGGGAGGAGCTCCTCCGGGAGATCTACGACCAGATCGCCACTGACACCCTCGAGCAGGTGGCGTCGGTCGTCCGCTCGGCCAGTGACGAGGACGTCGACACCTTGATCTTCAAGGGGGTGGGCACCCTCTTCCACTGCATGCTCGACGACCCGAGGATCGCCCGGATCTTCTGCATCGAGGCCGTCGGCGTCAGCCCGGCCCTCGAGCTCCGCCGGCGCCAGGTGCTGCACCAGTTCGCCGCCATCATCTCCAGCCAGGCCACGGTCAAGGTGGACAACCCCGAGCTTGGTGCCGGCACCTATGACCTGGTGGCCCTGGCCGTCGTCGGCGGGATCTACGAGCTGGTCGTCGACTCGATCTCGGGGCTGATCGACACCGAGATCGAGCCACTGGTCGACGAGGTCACCGCCTTCGTCCGAGACGCCCTGACCGGCGTGAGCATCCGTCGGATCGGCGAGCCGGCCTTCCCCCGCTGAGGGCGGGGACCCCGGACCGGGGGGCGGCGGAGCACCGAGGTCCGGTCGTCCCGGTACGCTCCAGCCGGTGAGCGGGGTCGTGCCGGTGCGGGAGGGACTCTTCACGGCCGACCCGCCCCGCCTGGTGGGCGGTCGGTGCCCCGGCTGCGGCGCCCCCCACTTCCCGATGCGCCCGACGTGCCCCTATTGCGCGTCCGACGGCGCCCGCCTGGTGGAGCTCTCCCCCACCGGGACCCTCTGGGCCTGGACGGCGGTCAACTCGCCGCCGCCGGGCTACCGGGGGACGACACCCTTCGGGTTCGGGGTGGTCGAACTGCCCGAGGGCCTGCGGGTGGTGACCCGACTCACCGAGCCCGACCCGGCCCGGCTTTCGGCCGGCCAGCCGATGCGCCTGGAGATCGTGCCCCTGCACACCGACGACGAGGGCAACGAGGTCGTGACCTACGCCTTCGCTCCGGACCGCGGCGGGCCCGGCGGGGCCGGCGCCCGGTGAGCCACGTCGAGGTGGCCGGGATCGGGCTGCACCCGTTCGGTCGGTTCCCCGACACCTCGATCACCGACATGGGGGTGTTCGCCGTGCAGGGCGCCCTGGGCGAGGCCGGGGTGGGCCGGGGCGGCTTCCAGGCGGCGTTCTGCGGGACCGCCTATGGCGGGGTGGCCTCCGGCCACAAGGTGCTGGGGGCCCTCGGAATGACCGGCATGCCCATCGTCGACGTCGAAGCGGGCTGTGCCAGCGGCAGTGCCGCCCTGATGCTGGCCGCCGGGGCCATCGCGGCCGGCCAGTACGACACGGTCCTCGTCTTCGGCATCGAGAAGATGCCCAAGGGCATCATCCGCTCGTCGTTCTTCGACACCTGGCAGGAGGAGGCCGGCCTGGCGGCGACCCCCGCCTACTTCGCACTGCGGGCCCAGCGCCTGATGCAGACCTCCGGGGTGACCAGCGCCCACCTGGCGCAGGTGGTCGTCAAGAACCGTCGCCACGGGGCCCGGAACCCCGACGCCATGTTCCGGAGCGAGGTGGCGGCGGCCGACGTGCTCGCCTCGAGGGTGGTGTGCGACCCGCTCCGCCTGTTCATGCTCTGCACCCCCAACGAGGGGGCGGCGGCCGTCGTCCTGCGCCGATCGGTCCCCTCGGGTCCGGACCCCCGGGCGGTCCGCCTGGCGGCCGCGGTGCTGCGCTCCCACCTCCCGGGGCCGGTCCTGAGCGAGTCCACCCCGCTGGCCGGCCTGACCGACGACTCGGTTCCCGCCGCTTCGAGCCTGGCCGCCGCAGACGCCTTCGCCCGGGCCGCCCTGGGCCCGGGTGATCTGGACGTGGTGGAGTGCCAGGACACCGACGCGGCACGCGAGCTCCTGAGTTACGAGGAGCTGGGTCTGTGCCCACCGGGCGGCGCGGCGGCGCTGCTCGAATCCGGCGCCACCGAGCTGGGAGGCCGACTCCCGGTCAACCCGAGCGGCGGCCTGCTCTCGAAGGGTGAGCCCCTCGGCGCCTCCGGGCTCGGCCAGGTGGTCGAGCTGGTCCGCCAACTCCGGGGCGAGGCCGGTCCCCGCCAGGTCCCCGGGGCGTCGGTGGGCCTGGCCCACACGGTCGGGCGGGGGGCCAACGCCGGGGTGGTCATCCTCACCCGTTGAGCCCCTCCGGGCTCTACGTCCACCACAGGGCCCCCGGTGGCGCCCGGGGCCCTGGTCCCGGTCCCGGTGGCCGGTCCTGGTTCGGCGGCCCATTGTAATTCGATACTCTAATAGTGTGACTCCCGAAGTGAATGAGCCGATCCGGCCGGTCAACGTCGCCCGGACCGCGGCCTGGCTGGCCAAGCAGGTCGAGCTCGGCCTGGCCTCGGTCGATCTCTCCCTGCCCCAGTACCGGGTGCTCGGCCTGCTCGACGCCGGCCCCGCCGTCTCGTCGGCCCTGGCCGACCGCCTGGCCGTCCGGCCCCCGAGCGTGACCGCCGTCATCGACGGCCTGGTGGCCCGGGGCCTGGTCGACCGGCGGGCGGTCGAAGACGACCGGCGCCGGGTCTCCCATGTCCTGACCGGCCGGGGGCGCCGGCTGCTGGCCGGGGCCGACACCGCGGTCGACACCCGGCTGGCCGGGATCGCCGGCAGTCTGGCCGACCCCGCTCTGGCCGCCCGGGCCATCGAGGACCTGGGGATCTGGCAGCAGGCCTTCCGGGCCTACCACGCCACGGTGGTCGCCCGATGACGATCCTGGCCAACCGATCCGGCCCCCCGCCCGGCGGGCCCGAAGTGCCCGACGACGGGTCCCCGTTCGTGCCGGTGGGTGAGACGGCGCGCTACGCCGCCCCGAAGGCCACCATCGATCCGGACGCCTCCAAGACCTGGCTGAAGCGGGCCATGCCCATCATGAAGTCCCATCGGGGGATCTTCATCACGGCCCTGGTGCTCTCGTTCGTCGGGCTGGTCCTCCAGGTCCAGATCCCCGACCTCTTGAACAAGGCGATCAACAACTCGATCCAGCGCCACACGGTCCCCCTCAGCTACTACGTCTGGTGGGTGGTCGGGCTCGGGGTGCTGGGGGCCGCGACCGGCTACATCTCGAGGCTGTTCCTCTTCAAGACCGCGTACAACATCGAGTTCGACCTCCGCAATATCATCTACGAACACCTGACCAAGATGTCGTTCGGCTTCTACGACCGGGTGCAGTCCGGCCAGCTGATCTCGCGGGCCAACTCCGACATCCGGTCGGTCCAGATGTACATGACCTTCGCGCCGATGATCCTCGTCCAGTGCGGCATCGCCGTCGTGGCCTTCGGCTACATGCTCTCGATCAACGTCCCGCTGGCCTTCGTCGCCATGGCCACCATGCCGTTCGTCTACCTGGTGGGCGTCAAGATGCGGAGGTCGATGTTCCCGGTCAGCTGGCTGATCCAGGCGCGGCTGGCCGACGTGGCCACCATCGTCGACGAGAACATCAACGGGGTCCGGGTGGTGAAGTCCTTCGCCGCCGAGCCCGAGCAGCTCCGGGCCCTGGCCAAGTCGGCAGACAAGGTCCAGTGGGGCTACATCAAAGACGCCGACCTGCGCTCCCGATTCGCCCCGGCCATCCAGAACCTGCCCCAGATCGGGCTGGCCCTGGTGCTCCTCTTCGGCGGCTACATGGTGATCCACGGCCGACTGCAGCTGGGCGCCATCCTCGCCTTCAACGCCTACCTGCTCATGCTGCAGGCACCGTTCATGATGCTCGGGATGATCATCATGATGGGCCAGCGGGCGGCGGCCTCGGCCGACCGCATCTACGAGATCCTCGACGAGCGGCCCACCATCGTCGACCGGCCGGGTGCCGTCGACCTGGTCGAGTGCGTCGGCGACGTCCGGTACGAGGGCGTGGACTTCTCCTACGGCGACGGGAGCGGGCCCAAGGTGCTCGACCACCTCGACCTGCACCTGAACCCGGGCGAGACCGTGGCCATGGTGGGGCGCACCGGCAGCGGAAAGTCCACCGTGGCCCGCCTGCTCACCCGTTTCTACGACGCCACCGGCGGCCGGGTCCTGGTCGACGGGCACGATGTCGGGGACCTGACGGTGGCCAGCCTGCGCTCACACATCGGGGTGGTGCTCGACGAGCCGTTCCTCTTCTCGGTCTCGGTCAGGGACAACATCGCCTACGGGCGCCCGGACGCCCTGATCGACGAGATCACCGCCGCGGCGAGGGCGGCGGGTGCCCATGAATTCATCACCGGCCTGGCCGAGGGCTACGACACCGTGGTCGGCGAGCGCGGGTACACCCTGTCGGGGGGCCAGCGCCAGCGGATCGCCATCGCCCGGACCCTGCTCGTCAACCCCCCGATCCTGATCCTCGACGACGCCACCAGCGCCATCGACGTGCAGGTGGAACTGCAGATCCACGGGGCCCTGCGCGAGCTCATGCGGGGGCGGACCACCCTGATCATCGCCCACCGACTGTCGACCATCAGCCTGGCCGACCGGGTGGTCCTGCTCGATGAGGGGCGCATCGTGGCCGACGGGACCCACCGCGACCTGCTGGCCTCGACCCCCCTCTACGCCGAGGTGCTGGCCCAGGCCGAGGAGGAGGACGCCCGGGCCGCCCGCGAGGCGGCCGAGGCGTCGGCCGGGGGCAAGGCCTGATGGCCTGGGGCGGGGGTTTCGGGGGCGGTCCGCCCATGGGCGGGGGCGGCACGCCCGGCCAGGCCGTCGGCGGCCTGCCCTTCGGGGGGATCCCCTGGGAGCTCCAGCAGGGGGTGGACCAGTTGGTGGCCGAGGAGCCCGACCACGGCGAGCCCGACGTCCGCTTCTCCCACCGCCAGCCGGCGACCGGCGGCCGCCGGCTGACCCTGTGGCGCCTGCTCACCGAGTACCCGGGGATGCTGGCCCTGTCCGGCCTGCTGGTGGTGGTCATGAGCGTGCTCATCATCGCCGGCCCCCAGCTGACCCAGTTCGCCATCAACGACGGCATGACCGCTCCCCACCTGAGCTTCGCCGTGGTGGCGCTGGCCGCCGGCCTCTACCTGCTGGCCGTGGCCGCCAACTGGCTGGCCCAGGGGGCCCAGGCCCGGGTGAGCGGCCGGCTCGCCGCCTGGGTCATGAACGACCTGCGGGTGAAGGTCTTCACCCACCTCCAGCGCCTCTCGCTCGACTACTTCACCGACGAGAAGGCGGGCGTGATCATGACCCGCATGACCAGCGACATCGAGAACCTCCAGCAGCTGCTGCAGGACGGCCTGGCCCAGTTCGCCACCCAGGGCCTGACCATGATCGTCATCACGGTGGCCATGTTCTTCACGGACGTCCGCCTGGCCCTCATCACGGTGGTGCTGGTGGTGCCGCTCCTCACTCTGGCCTCGCTGTGGTTCCGCCGGTCCTCCGAACGGGGCTACGACCGGGTCCGAGACGGCATCGCCAACGTGATGGCCGATCTCTCCGAGAGCCTGCACGGCATCCGGATCGTCACCGCCCACAACCGTCAGCGGCACAACGTCCTGCACCACCGCAACGTGGTCGGCGAGTACCGGGACGCCAACATCTACACGGCGCAGATCAACGCCGTCTACGGGCCGGGCACCCAGCTGCTGGCCGTGGTGGCCCAGGCGGCCCTCCTGGCCATCGGGGGCGAGATGGTGGTGCACAAGCAGCTCACGATCGGCGCCCTGTTCGCCTTCTTCTTGTACCTGAACCGGTTCTTCCAGCCGATCCCGCTGCTGGTGCAGCAGTACAACACCTACCAGCAGGGCCAGGCCTCGGTCATCAAGCTCCGCACCCTGCTCGAGGCCCAGCCGACCGTCGTCGAGTCGCCCGATGCGATCGAGCTGCCCCCGATCGACGGCGAGATCACCTTCGAGCACGTGTCCTTCGGCTACGACCCGTCGGTCCCGGTCATCGAGGACGTCGACCTCCGCATCAGCCCGGGGGAGACGGTGGCCTTCGTCGGCCCGACCGGGGCGGGCAAGTCGACCCTGGCCAAACTGGTCACCCGCTTCTACGACCCGACCGCCGGCGCCGTGCGCATCGACGGCCACGACCTGCGCCAGGTGACCATCGAGTCCCTGCGCCGCCAGTTGGGGGTGGTGCCCCAGGAGCCGTTCCTGTTCGCCGGCACCATCCGGGACAACATCGCCTTCGCCCGGCCCGGCGCCACCGACGACGAGGTGGCCGACGCGGTGAGGACCGTCGGGCTGACCGAGTTGATCGACAACCTCCCCGACGGGCTGGACACGGTCGTCCACGAACGGGGCCAGTCCCTCTCCTCGGGTGAGCGCCAGCTCATCGCCCTGGCCCGGGCCTTCCTGGCCCACCCCCGGGTGCTGGTGCTCGACGAGGCGACCTCCAACCTCGACCTGCAGTCCGAGACCAAGGTGGAGGCGGCCCTGGACGTGCTCCTCGAAGCCCGGACCGCCGTCCTCATCGCCCACCGCCTCTCCACCGCCATGCGGGCCGACCGCATCGTGGTCGTCGACGGCGGCCGCATCGTCGAGGTCGGCTCCCACGGCCAGCTGGTGGCCCGGGGCGGTCGCTACGCCGAGATGTACGCCACCTGGGTCAGCCAGGCGACGACCACCGCCTGATCCCGGCCCCCCGACGATGGCCGAGACCGACACCGATCCCCACACCTCGGAACCGGTCGGGTCCTACATCGCCCAGATGGGGCTGCGCTTCGAGTCCGCCGACGGCGTCACCACCGGGCGGCTGCCGGTCGTCCCCGCTCTCTGCCGGGCGACCGGGTTGGTGCGGATCGGCGCCCTCACCATCCTGGCCGACTGCGTGGCCGGGTTCGACGCCCTCAGCGCGTTCGACATGGCCTGGGTGGGTACCTCCGAGCTGGCGGTCCACGGGCCGTTCCGGGAGACGGCGGCCGGCGAGATCGTGGCCACCGGCCGCCTGCTCAAGCGGCGGCGGACCGGCGGGGTCTTCGAGGTGACCGTCCACGACGGGGGCACCGGGCCGGGGGGTCACGACCGGCCCCTGGCCACGGCGACCACCACCCTGAGCCTGCTCGGCCAGCAGACCGGCACCAAGGTCGGAGCGGCCATCGCCGAGCACGTGGGGGCCCACGCCGCGGTGTCCGCGGTCCGCTCGCTCGACCAGCTGGTCCGGCCGGAGCGCCTGGTCGGCGGCGGCCTGCGGCTGGCCATCACCGGCAACGTCCGCAACAGCTGGCAGGTGTTGAGCGGGGGGATCGCCGCCCTGCTGGCCGAGCTGGCCGCCGAGTCGGCGGCCGAGGCGGTGCTCGGGGGACCCTGGGTGGTGGACGGCCTGGGCCTGCACTTCCTGGCCCCGGGCCGGGTCGGGCCGATCGAGGCCCGGGCCGAGGTGGTCTCGGCCCCCGGAGAGGGCGGCCCCCCGGTCGCCCACCTCCGGGTCCGCCTCACCGACGCCGGAGCCGGAGGGCGCCAGATCGTGGCCGCCTCGGCGACGGCCCGACCGCTCCGCTGAGGCCCCCCCGGGGCCCGCACCCCTAGCGCCGCACGGCCCGCCAGCACCGGCAGGCCAGGGGCAGCTCGACCACGTCGCCGCCCGCCCCGAGATGGGCGTCCATCCGGGCGCCGATCCGCGCCAGCTCGGCCGCCTTCGGGCCGGCGTCCATGGTGATCACCGAGCTGTAGGTGCCGGCCAGCCCGACCAGCTGGTCCCGGGACATCGGCTGGGACCAGGCGATGACCGTGGTCTCGAGGTCGGCGAACAGCGAGCCCGCCGGCAGCTCGAAGCGGTGGCGGGCGGCGCCGACCTCCCCCTCCCCCGGGGAGGGGTCCCGACGCCCCAGCAGCGACCCCACCCATTCCACCGACCGGTCGGCGCCGTTCCACACGACGCCCAGCACCCCGCCGGGGCGCAGGACCCGTCCGATCTCGGCCAGGGCCGGGCCGGCGTCCATCCAGTGCCAGGCCGACGAGACGGTGACGGCGTCGACGGCCGAGGGGGCGACGGGGAGGTGCTCGGCCGCGGCCCGGATGGCGCCGACCCCCGGTGACCGGGCGGTGAGCACCCCGAGCATCCCGGGGTCGGGCTCGACCGCGAGCACCCGGGCGGAGCGGCCGACCAGGCGCCGGGTCAGCGCCCCGGTGCCCGCCCCGAGGTCGAGCGCTGTCGTGCAGGGTTCGGGCAGCACCCACTCGACGGCGGCGGCCGGGGGCGCCGGCCGGAAGCGGTCGTAGGCCTCGGCCACCCGGCCGAAGGAGCGGGCCCGGCCGGCCGGCCGGTCGTCAGCGGCCATCGGAGGCTCCGGCCGCACCCCCGGGCGGGCGGTCAGTGGCCGGTGTTCTTCACGATGGCGTCGACGATGGTGTCCCAGACCACCGGCAGCAGGTCGTGGCCCATGCCCGGGATCATCAGCAGCTGGGCCCCGGGGATGGCGGCGGCCGTGGCCCGGCCGCCGCTCGGGTCGACCAGCACGTCGCCGGCGCCGTGGATGACCAGGCTGGGCACGGTGACCCGGCCGAGTCCCTCGGTCCGGTCGGGCGAGGCCAGGATGGCGGCCAACTGGCGGCCAACCCCGGCCGGCAGGAACCGGCGGTCGTAGGCGCCGCCGGCCCGGTCCCGGATGCGCTGCTCGTCGAAGGGGAATCCGGGCGACGAGATCACCCGCCAGGTCTCCACCTCGTGGTCGACGTAGCCGGCCCGGTCGCTCGGCGGGACCCGGAGCAGGACCGCGGTCGCCTCGCTGCTGGGCTGGCCGACCGAACGGTCCCCGATGGTCGACATGATCGAACACAGGCTCAGGACCCGGGCCGGGTGATCGATCACCAGCTGCTGGACGATCATGCCGCCCATCGACACCCCCACCACGTGGGCTGCGGCGACGTCCAGGGCGTCGAGGAGACCGGACGCATCGCCCGCCATGTCGGCCAAGAGGTAGGGCGCACTCGACCCGTCCCCGCCGAGCAGGCCCATGAGGTCGGGTGGCGGGGAGCCCTCGAAATCGCTCGACAGGCCCACGTCGCGGTTGTCGTAACGGATGACGTAGAACCCGCGCTCGGCCAGCCGCTCACACAGCTCGGTGTCCCAGGCGATGAGCTGTCCGCCCAGCCCCATGACCAACAGCAACGGGGCGGCGCCCGGGTCCCCGGTGGTCTCGTACTCGATCTGGATCCCGTTGGCCGTGGTGCTGGGCATTGGTCGGCGCTCCCTGTCCGGTGGATGGCTTCGGGTGGACCGCCCCACTGTACGGGCCGGCGCCCCGATCCGCTCGTTGGGCACGGTCAGTGGATCCGTCGCTCCTGGCCGGCCCAGTACGGATCACGCAGCTCGCGTTTGAGGATCTTGCCCGAGGGGTTGCGGGGAAGGGCGTCGACGACATCGACCGACTTGGGCACCTTGTAGTTGGCCAGTCGCTCCCGACAGAAGGCCAGGAGCGACTCGGGGCTGGGCGGATCGCCCCCGGCGGCCCGGACCGGGACGATGACCGCCTTCACCGCCTCCCCCCAACGCTGGTCGGGCACCCCGATGACGGCGGCGTCGGCCACCTCGGGGTGGGCCAGCAGCACGTTCTCGACCTCGGCCGGGTAGACGTTCTCCCCCCCGGTGACGATCATGTCCTTGATCCGGTCATGCAGGAAGAGGTAGCCCTCGGCGTCCAGATAACCGGCGTCGCCGGTGCGGAGCCAACCCCCGGCCGTGACGGCCCGGGCCGTCTCGTCCGGCTTGTCCCAGTAGCCGAGCATGTTGTAAGGCGAGCGGGTCCAGAGCTCGCCCACCTCCCCGGGCCCCCCGTCGTCGCCGGTCTCGGTCGAGACGATCCGGAGCTCGACGTGGGGATGGGGTCGCCCGGCCGAGCGCAGGAGGTGCCGGCGGGGCCCGTCGGGATCGTGGTCCTCGGGCTTGAGGGCGGTGATCGCCCCTGTGGTCTCGGTCATGCCGTAGACCTGGGTGAAGTCGCAGCCGAAGACCTCGAGGCACCTGACGAGCACGTCCTCGGCGATCGGTGAGGCACCGTAGAAGACGTTGCGCAGGCTCGAGAGGTCGGTCGTCCGGATCGACGGGGTGCCCAGGAGCGACATGAGCACGGCAGGGACGACGAAGGCCTCGGTGATCCCCTCGGTCTCCACCAGGCTCAGCAGCTCGACCGGGTCCAGGTCGCGCAGGAGCACCGACCGGCCCCCCCGGGACATGCCGCACAGTGCCCAGCCCGATCCCCCGATATGGAAGAGGGGCATGGCCACCAGGCTCACGGTGTCGCGGTCGACGGTGAAGGTCTGGCCGGCCTCCCCAATAGCGGTGGCCAGGTTCGAGTTGCTGAGCATCACCCCCTTGGGGAGGCCGGTGGTGCCCGAGGTGTACAGCTGCATCGAGACGTCCTCGGGGCGTCCCCGGTGGCCAGGGTCCCGGGCCGGGCCGGCGGCCAGCCAGTCGTCGTAGCCGACCCGCCGGGCCAGGTCGGAGGCCCCTCCGGCGTCGGCCTGATCCTTGGGGTCCCCGAGCACGACCACCCGGTCCACACGGGGGAGCCCGGAGTCCATGCCGGCCAGCGGGCCGAGATAGTCGGGGTGGACGACCAGCACCCGGGCTCGGGCATCGTCGATCACCGCGCCCATCTCGACCGGGGCGAGGCGCCAGTTCACGGCGACGTTCACGGCACCGATCAGAGACCCGGCGAACAGGACGTCGAAGTACGCCATACCGTTGCGGTCCAAGAAGGCGACCCGGTCGCCGGCCCCGACCCTCCCGGCCGCCAGGGCCTGGGCCACCCGGCAGGACCGCTGGTACTGCTCGGACCAGGTGCGACGCTCCTCGCCGCAGACCAGCATCGGGGAGTCGGGCTGCTCCCCGGCAATCGTGCGCAGCATGCCGGCAACGGTGGAACGGTCCGCCACGGCCTCACCTTAGGCCAGGCGATCTCCCGCCCGGCCCCGGTCGGTGGTCGGTAGGATCGGGGGGTGCAGCGCGACCCGGGCACCACCGCCGACGACGTCCCGGTCGAGTTCGACCCGTTCTCGCCCACCTTCTTCAACGACCCGTACCCGGTCTACCGCCGCCTGCGGGACGAGGTGCCGGTGTACCACAACGAACGCTGCGGGTTCTGGGCCCTCTCGCGCTACGAGGACGTGGTGGCCGCCCATCGTGACTGGGAGACCTACACGAGCACCCACGGGCTCGACCTGGTCATGCTGACCAGCGACGAACCGGTACCGCAGTCGATGATCATGATGGACCCCCCCGAACACCACCGCATGCGACTGCTGGTGAGCAAGGTCTTCTCACCCCGGGCGATCGCCGAGCTCGAGCCGATGGTGCGCGAAGTCATCACCGGCGTCCTCGACGACCTGGCCGACCTCGGGTCCTTCGACGCGGTCGGGGACTTCGCCGGACCCTTCCCGGTGGAGGTCATCTCGCGGATGCTCGGGATCCCGGCCGCCGACCGCCAGCAGATCCGCCACTGGGCCGACCAGTTCCTCACCCGAGAAGTCGGCGCGACCGAGTACAGCGAGGAGGCCCTCGCGGCGATGATGGCGTTTTCGACCTACCTCTACCAGCTGGTGGTCGAGAAGCGGTCCAGTCCGGCCGATGACATGCTCAGCCGGCTCTGCGAAGCCGAGGTGCTGCGCGACGACGGCGAGACCACTGCGCTCGACGACATCGAGATCACCGGGTTCGCCACCCTGTTGGCCGGGGCCGGGGCCGAGACGGTCACCAAGCTGATGGCCAACGCCGTGGTGCTGTTCGCCCGCAATCCCGGTGAGTGGGCCAAGGTGGTGGGCGACCACGGCAAGGTCCCCGCGGCCGTCGAGGAGGTCCTCCGCTACTGGGCACCTACGCAGTACCAGGGACGCTTCTCCAACAAGGACCGCACGTTCGCCGGGACCACCCTCCCGGCCGGCCAGCCGGTCCTGCTGCTGACCGGCTCGGCGACCCGGGACGAGCGGGAGTACGAGGACGCCGACCGTTTCGACATCGACCGGCCCCCGGGACTGGCCCTCGGGTTCGGCCACGGCATCCACACCTGCCTGGGGGCCGCCCTGGCCCGGCTCGAGAGCCGGATCGCCCTCGAGGAGTGGTCGACCCGGTACCCCCGCTTCGAGATCGACGAGTCGGGCCTGCGACGGGTCCAGATGGCCAACGTGGCCGGTTTCGCGAGCGTGCCGCTCTCGCTCTGACCCCTCAGGTGGAGTTGGCTACGCCGCCCGCCTGGGTCGGCGGTTCGCCCTGAGCCGGGCGTGGCGGCAACGGGAGGCGCGGGCGGGAAGGCGGGGCGGGGCGGCCGGAAGGGCGTGGTCAGGAGGCGGCGGCCACCCCCCCGGACCGCACCCCCGGCTGCTGGCGTCGCAAAAGCTCGCGCCGCTCGTCGGGCGTGGAGGCGCTGGGCTCGGTGGTGTCCATGAAGTCGGTGAGGACCCGGGTGAAGCGGAGTGGCTGTTCGACGTGGGGGAAGTGCCCGACCCCCTCCATCACCTCGAGGCGGCTGCCCGGGATCGCCTCGTGGGCGGCCCGGGCGTGGCTGACCGGGATGATCTCGTCCCGAGCGCCCCAGACGATCAGGGTGGGCAGGTGGCCGGCCAGGTAGAGCCGGTCCATGGCGCTCACCGTCTGGCCGCCCGGGTCGATCACTGAGCGCATGGTGCCGATGAATGCCCGGCGGTTGGCCGCCTCGGTGAGCGACGAATAGGCCCGCCACATCTCGGCCACCCGGTCGGCCCGGATCCCCCGGTCGAAAAGGAAGCGGGCCACGGAATTCCCGCTCTCCCGGACGAACCGCGGGAAGAGCACCGGCATGGCGTACTCGGCCCCCGGGAGGGTGAGCAGACGGAGGAGCCAGCTCACCTCGCGGCCGAGGCCGCCGCTGTCGACCAGCACCAACCGCTCGCAGAGCTCGGGGTGCTGGTAGGCGAGCTGCATGGCCACGCCGCCGCCGAAGGACTGTCCGACGATGGTGGCCCGCTCGACGCCCAGAAGGGCCAGGAGGTCCCGCAGGCCGCTGGCCTGGGCCCCCAGCGAGTAGTCACCGACCGGCTTGGCCGAGTCACCGTGGCCGATCAGGTCGGGGGCTATGACCGTGAACCGGGTGGACAGCAGGGGCATGACCTCGCGCCAGGTGCGCGAGCTCCCGGCGATGCCGTGGAGCAGGAGCAGTACCGGCCCGCGGCCACCACGGCGGAAGCACACCTCGTGGCCGTGGATCCTGACCTGCTCGGGCGGGAACGGGGCCACGGACCCATTCTTGCCGAGAAGTGACACCCCGGTGACCAGCCTGGAATCCTGGTGAGCACGACCGGCCCGGGTTGGCCGGACGGCCCGGCGGCTCAGGGCGAGGTGACCGAGACGATCGGGGCGGCGAGGGCCAGGCCGCCGGTCGACCCGCTGAAGCCGGCGTCCCCGAAGTTGAACACCCCGCCGTCGGCGGCTACCAGCCAGTAGCCGGCCCCGTCGGGGGTGGCCGCCATGGCCACGATCGGCTTGTTGAGGGTGAGGGCTCCGGTGGAGCCGAAGAAGGCGGCGTCGCCGAAGGCGAAGAGCCCGCCGTCGGAGGCCACCAGCCAGTAGCCGGCTCCTCCGGCGGTGGTCGACATGCCGACGATCGGCCGGTTGAGGGTGAGGGCCCCGGTGGAGCCGAAGAAACGGGCGTTGCCGAAGGCGAAGATGCCGCCGTCGGAGGCCACCAGCCAGTAGCCGGCTCCGTCGGGGGTGGCCGCCATGCCGACGATCGGCCGGTTGAGCGTGAGGGCCCCGGTGGATCCGAAGAAGGCGGCGTCGCCGAAGGCGAAGATGCCGCCGTCGGAGGCCACCAGCCAGTAACCCGCCCCGTCGGGGGTGGGGGTCATGCCGACGATCGGCTTGTTGAGCGTGAGGGCCCCGGTGGATCCGAAGAAACGGGCGTCGCCGAAGCTGAACAGGCCGCCGTCGGAGGCCACCAGCCAGTAGCCCTGGCCGTTGGGGGTCCGGGCCAGGCCGACGACCGGTTTGTTGAGCCGGGCCCCGCCCATCGATCCGAAGAACGGCGACCCGCCGAAGGTGAACACGGCCCCGTCCGCTCCGGCCATCGAGTAGGACAAGGTGGCCGCCGGCCCCGGTGTCGGTGCCGGCGGGTTGGGGGCGGTCAGCACGACCGTCGTGGACCCCCCGGGGCCGCTGCACCCGGTGGCCGTGCACACCTCGGCGTCGTAGGTACCGGCCGCCGCGCTCGGGCTGGCCACGGCCACCGTGTTGTCGCTGACCACGGTGAACGTCCCGGTCGACGACGAGGATCCGGCGCCGCGTCGGGCGAAGACGACCGACGTGGCACCGAGGAAGCCCCTCCCGCTGATCGTGAGGGGCTGACCACCCGCCGTCGACGCTGAGCCGGGGCTGACCGAGGTCACCGACGGGAGGGCGGCGTAGGCCCAGGGGCTCGGCCCGCTGAGCCCACCGAGGCTCAGGACGGTCACCGGGGCCGGGTCCGCCTCGGACCCGATCCCGTTCGGGTCCGGATTGGCCACGACCTGCAGCCGGGTGCCGTCAGCCGAGATCGACACCAAGTTCGAGTCGACGGACGAGGCCAGGGACGGGTCGCCCAGATTGACCCAGTCGAAGGTGAGCACGTTGAACCCCGACCCGTTGATGGTGATCGTGGTTGACGCGGTGTTGGCATCGGCGTTCCCGTAGGCCGGCGACACCGAAGAGACCGCGGGGGTGGCAGCGTAGTCGTACTCGGTCACCGCCGGCGTCGTCTCGCATCCGCAACCAGCTGGGGGTGGGATCACCCCCAGCTGGTTGAAGGCGAGGGTCCCGCTGGCCGCCGGGAGGATGGTGGCGGGAGCGCTCGAGCCGTTGCCGTTGGCCACCCGTACCTCGACCTGGCACGCCCCGGGGTTGTCGTGCGACGCACAGACCACGCCCGACGCCGCCGGGGCCACGGCCCGGATCTGGGTCGAACTGACCACGCTGAAGGGGGCGGCCGCCCCACCGAACGTCACGCCGGTGGCGCCGGTGAAGCCGGCACCGTAGACGGTGACGGTGTTGCCACCCGCGTTGGGTCCCCCGGTCGGCCCGAGGCCGGTCACCGCCGGGACCGGCCCAATGCTCTGGTCGACGTACTCGAAGGTGGCGTCCCCGGTCCCGAGGGGACGGCTGGTGCCGGTGGCGAAGGTGACGGTGACCAGGGCGGGGCCGGCCCCGGTCAGCTGCCCGCTGTCCGGGGGCAGGATGGCCGGTGGACTGGTGGCCGTGATCGAGGTGGCTGAGTTCACCGTGAACGCCATCGCGGTCTGGGTCCCGAAGGTGACGCCGGTTGCGCCGGTGAACCCCGAACCGGTAACGGTCACCACCGTGCCCCCGGCCGTGAGACCCGACGGCGGCGAGACTCCCGAGACGATCGGCGCCGTGCCCCCGCTGCCCGAGGCGGCGACGCAGAGGTTGGCCGCCAGGCCGTCGCCCGGGCTGGACCCGGTGAGCAGCGGCGAGCCGAGCCCGGACGCCATGTCGTAGCCGGTCCCGGCATCGAACTCTCCGGGGGTCACCCCGAAGACGTCGTTGTCGCCCAGGGTCACATCGGTGAAGGAGCTGGCGTAGCTCGTCGGGTTCGCAGCGACGTCGTAGAGCAGCGGGTTGACGAACCCGACGCCCCCCCCGGCGCATGACGCCGAGACGTTGATGTCGGCCAGCAGGGCGGCCCAGATCGGCGCGGCGGACGAGGTGCCCCCGATCGTGTACCAGCCGCCGGACCAGTAGATGGTGATACCGGTCTGCTCGTCGGCGAAGGCCGTCACGTCCGGGACCTGGCGACAGGTGGAGGGCGGGGACGGCGGCCCACAGCTCGAGCCGGCCTCCGCCGGCCCGTCGATGCCCGGGACTGCGTGATCGAGCTGCCACGCCGGCGTCGGCCAGGAATTGGAGAGCCCGCCGCCCCCACCTCCCCCCGACGACCCGTCGTTCCAGACCGTCTGCTGGGACGGGTCCGTGGACGTCGACCCGGCTCTCGTCCCACCCACCCCGACCACGTCCGGCTGACTGGCCGGGTCGTCCACCGACGGGTAGGGCGCCACGGCCGACGTGGCCTGCGTCGGGGCACAGTCGTCACTGCCCGAGTCCCCGGCCGAGGCGAAGACCGTCTGGCCCTGCGACGCCGCCTGCTCGAAGATCAGGTTCTCCGCCTGCTGGACGCCCGGGGCTCCGGCCTGAAAGGCGGCCTCGCACAGCCCCCACGAGGTGGTGACCACCTGGGCACTGTCGTCGGTGACGATCCTGTTGTAGTTGTCCAGTGCCGCATAGTTGGTGTTCGGCGCCTGGTAGACGCGGATGCTCGCCGCGGGAGCCAGGGCCGAGACGTTCTCGATGTCGAGCGCCGACTCGGCCGAGCCGAACCCGGTTCCCGGGCCTCCGTCGACGTTGACCACCGAGATCTGGCCCGTGTGGTCAGCACTGAAATAGCACTCGTCGAAGGTCCGCACGTCCGAGGTCATAAAGGGCTCGAGCTCGTAGACGGCGACGGTCTGGCCCGCCCCGAGGTCCCCGGCGCTGTAGAGCCCGGTGGCCCCGTAGGCCGTCGCCACGTCGTCATCGGTGATGCCACCTCCGCTACGGGCGGCAGCGGCGGCCGGGCAGGCGGAGGGCGCGCCGGGGGACCCCGCCGGGTCGCCCGCTTCCACCCCCGGCGTCGGGCGGCCGACGACCCGCGGGGCTTGGTCCATCGACCGGGCGTGCACCAGGTCATCGAGCCCGGCCACGGCCACGACCCGGCCCGAGACCGAGGACGAGAGCGTGGCCGGCCCGGTGGTGGCCCGCCCCACCGTGCCGTCGGGAAGCCGGTAACGGTCCAGCCCGGTGTGGAAGGTCGCCTCCAGGTCCGAGGCGCTGCCGGCGACGGTGATCTCCAGGCGGTTGGCCGACACCCCTTCGATCCGCAGGCCTCCCTGTTCGAGCAGCCCCTCGACGGCGCCGATCGTCGCCTCCGACGCCCCGAAGCGCTGGGCGAACTGGCCCGGGGCCAGGTACCGGTGGAACCGGGGGGAGGCCGGGTCCGACACCCCGGCCACGAAGGCGGCCAGCCCCGCCGGGTCGTCGGGCTGGACGAAGACCCCGACCGTGATGGTCCGGGCCGGGGTGACGGCGCCCAGTCGGGCGCTGCCGTGGGGTACCCGGGGGGCGGCCATGACCTGGGCCAGCGCCGGCGCCGGCGCCGCCCCGGCCCCGGCCCCGGTGGGGGTCACCAGGGCGGCGGGGGCCAGCAGCACGACGGCGAGGATCACCGGTCGCGCACTCCGACGTCTTCCCATGCCCCCCCCTCCTGGTCGGCCCACCCCGGTGGACCGCACCGTACCCGGCGTTCCCGCCGGTGCCCGGGCACCCCTGGGACCGGTGGTGGTTCAATCCCGGCCGGGCGCTCGGCCGTAGAACCGTCCAGTATGGGGTATCCGGTCCCCTGTCCCGACGAGCACGAGAGGTCCGACCCATGGCCCGAGTTGACATCCCAGACACCCACCGTCCACGACCCGGCCGGGTGACCGGGCCGATGACCCGGCTGCGTCCGGTCGCCGCCCTGGCGGCCGGCTTGTTCGTGATCGGCGGAGTGAGCGCCCTCGGGGCCGCCCCGGCCGGCGCCTCCGGGGGCGCGGTGGTGGTCAAGCAGGCCCACACGAAGGTGGGGACGGTGCTGGTCACCAGCAAGGGGCTCACCCTGTACCACTTCACCCCGGACGGCACGACCAAGGTGACCTGCACGGGCAGCTGCTCGGCGCTGTGGCCCCCGCTGCTCGCCTCGGGCGGCAAGAAGACCACCGGATTGAAGGGGTTGGGCACCATCCACGGGGCCAACGGGGTCCAGGTGACCTATCACGGCGAGCCGCTCTACGCCTACTCCGGGGACAAGGCGCCGGGCCAGGTGAACGGGCAGGGGATCGCCAACGAGTGGTTCGCCGTCAAGTCCGGTGCGACCAAGGTGACGGCGAGCGGCGGGAACACGACCACCACGGCCGGGCGCGGGTACGGCTACTGAGGGGCAGCACGGTCGCGGACCGGGGCTTCGGGGTGAACCTGGATGGTGGTGTAGTTCGTGCCCCGCCGGGCCGAAACCGCGAACACCACGGCATCGGCCACCGCCTCGGGTTTGAGGAACTGGTCGTGGCGGGCGAAGCCCCAGCGGACCCACTCGTCCACCACGTCCTTCATGCGCTCGGGATCCCAGTCCATTCCCATGCCGGTCATGGTCTGGCCGGGCTGGACCACGCTGGCCCGCACCCCGGTCCCCTCGAGCTCCATCTGCAGCGCCCGGGCGTAGCCCTCGAGCCCCCACTTCGAAGCCACGTAGGCCGCCATGACCGGCCGGGGGTGGGCCACCGCGTCGGAGGTCACGAAGACCAGGTCACCCCGACCCCGCTCCACCATCGGGCCGGCGAGGGCCGAGGCCAGCCGGTGGGCGTTCGACAGGTTCACCGCCACGACCCGGTCGAAGGTCGACGGGTCGGTCTCGAGGGCCGTGGCCGGGAGGATCTCGCCGGCGTTGGAGACCAGCACCTCGACCGGACCGAGGGCGGCCGCCGCCTCGCCGGCGAAGCGGTCGGTGGCCCCATCGTCGGCCAGATCCAGGTGGAGAGCGACGGCCTCGCCGCCCGCATCCCGGATGGCGGCGGCCGTCGCCTCGCAGGGCGCCACCCGACGGGCCCCGAGCACGACCGGGTGCCCGGCCACCGCCAGGGCCCGGGCGGTGGCCGCCCCGATGCCCGAGGAGGCGCCGGTGACCACCGCCGGACGGCGCTCGGGATGGGGCTCGAAACGGGCCACCTCAGCGCGGTCGGGTTGTGGTGGGCAGGCTGGCGAAGCCCCGGACGTTGATGGAGTGCACCCGCACGGCCCCGGTGGCGTCGATCTCGTAGTCGGCGACGGCGCGCACCAGTTCCTCCAGGGCGATGCGCCCCTCCAGCCGGGCCAGCGCCGCGCCCATGCAGAAGTGCCGCCCGCTGCCGAAGCTGAGGATCGTGGAGTGGTCCCGGTCGAGGTCGAAGCGGTCGGGCGCCTCGAACACCTCCTCGTCCCGGTTGGCCGCGCCGATGAGGAGCACGGCCCGGCTCCCGGCCGGGATGGTGGACCCGTGGAGCTCGACGTCGGTATTGGTGGTCCGCACGATCATCTGGGTGGAGGAGTCGTAGCGCAGGGTCTCCTCCACCCAGTCGGGCACCCGGGCCTCGTCGGCGAACGGCACCGAGCGCTGGTCGGGGTTCCGCCAGGCCCAATACCAGGCGTTGCCCAACAGCTTGGTGGTCGTCTCGTTGCCGGCCACGACCAGCAGGAACAGGAAGGCGACGATGTCGTCGTCGGTCAGGCGCTGGCCGTCGAGCTCGGCCTCCAGCAACGCTGAGCTCAGGTCGTCGACCGGGTGGCGGCGGCGATCGGCCAGCATCGCCGCGTAGTACTCGACCAGGCTCAACGCGGCCTCCATCCCCTCCTGGGGGACGTCGTTGAACCCCTCGTCGCGGTGCAGCACCAGGTCGGAGAGCCGGCGCAGCTCCACCCGGTCGGCCTCGGGCACCCCGATGAGCTCGGAGACGACGTCCATCGGGAGCAGGCCGGCGAAGTCGGCGATCATGTCGAAGGTCCCGAGCTCGAGAGCCCGGTCGAGATGGCCCCGGGCCAGGCGCCGGATGTTCGGCTCCATCTCGGCGACCCGCCGGGGCGAGAAGCCCTTGCCGACCAAGGAGCGCATGCGGGTGTGGCGCGGTGGGTCCATGGCCAGGAAGGACATGGTCCGGTGGGCGTGGGGACCGAAGGCGGCGGGGTCGAGGGAGACCCCGTTGCGGTTGGAGAACCGGTCCACGTCCCGGAAGGCGCCCAGCACGTCGTGATGGCGCGAAAGGGCCCAGAAGTCGAACTCCTCGTTGCGGTAGACGGGGGCCTCGGCCCGCAGACGGGCGTAGGTCGGGTACGGGTCCTCGTGGATGCCGTAGTCGTACGGGCTGTAGCGCACCGGCGAGGCTGCCACCTCGGTCACCGGCGGCCCCCGAGGATGAGCCGGGCCACGTCGGCCAGGCGGTCGGGCACGTCGACGAAGGAGAGGTGGCCCATGCCGGCGGTCAGCATGGCCCCGGACCAGGCCAGCTCCAGGGCGGAGAGGACGCCCTCGTCGGCGTCCGGGCCGAGGGCCAGTCGCAGCCGCTGGTGCATGGCCGCCCCCATCCGGTCCCGGAGACGCCGGACGTCGGGGCCCGCGCCCAGCAGGGCGGCGGTGCCGGCCGCCGCGGTGGCCGGATCGTCGGCCATGAAGAGGCCGGTGTCGCGGAGCACGGCGGTCACCCGCTGGAGGGTCGAGTGCGACGGCTCGAAGTCGGCCACCGTCACCGCCTGGAAGCGCCGCCAGAGGACCTCGGCCAGGAGGTGGTCCTTGGAGGAGAAGTAGGTGTACGCCGTGGCCGGCGCCACCCCGGCCGCCTTGGCCACATTGCGCACCGTCAACCCCTCGTAGCCGCAGCGGTGCACCTCGGACACCGCGGCGTCGATCAGGCGGTCGACCAGGCCGGCCTGGCGGGCGGTCAGGTGGCGGCGGGGGGCCTCCAGGGCGGCGGTGACGGCCACCGTCAGGTCCGAGGTCCCGGAACGTGGGGGGTGCCGTCGCGCATCGGGGGGAACGAGAACGTGGCGGCGCCGGTCATCCTGGTCACCGCCGTGATGTCGGCTTCGGGCAGTGTCTCGTTGTCATCGTCGATGGTGATCTCCCAGCGGCAGTGGGGCACACGGCCGGCCGGGAGCCGCGGCGGCCGGTGGACATGGGAGATGTGGGCCTTGGGGTTCACGGCCTGGGCGGTCACGTCGAACGTCGCGTCCTCGATGGTGTGACACATGCTGGTGACCATCCGTTCGCCGAACGGCTCGACGTCGAGCAGCGCCCCGCAGCTCCGGAGCTCGAAGTACCCGTGGTGCTCGTCGACGATCTCGTAGTGCACATCCATGTAGTGGGCCGGGAACCCGGGATCGAGCTGGAGCACCTTGAAGATGGCGGCCACGTCGTCCCCCTCGATGTTCATGATCCGCCGGAGCCTCTCCCCGTAGACCGGGCTGGCCCCCTTCCACTCCTCGATGGCCATCGCCTCCATCGCCTCCATGCCGAAGCGCATCCCGATGGCGGCGCAGATGGATCGGTCGAGAATGTGGGCCGTGAGTGCGTACTCCCGGGCCAGTCGGACCAGCGCCTCCTTCGAGAGGTCCTCGTAACGGAAGTCGGGGTCGAAGGGCCCCGAGTAGTCGTCGCGCTCGGGGTGGGCCCCGTCTCCCTTGTCCTCGGCCATGGTGCTCAGACTATGGTCTGGACACTCGTCCAGCAATGGGCCCGACCGGCGCCGGGGCTCGCACAGGGGTGGAGATGACGACGGTTGGGGTGATCGGGCTCGGTGACATCGGGTCGGGGGTGGCCACCAGCATTCCGGCCGCCGGGCTCGACCTGGTGGTGTGCGACATCAATCCCGAGGCCCGGGCCCGCTTCGCCGAGGTGGCGGCCGAAGCGGCCGACCCGGCGGCCCTGGGGGCGACGGCCCAGGTGATCGTGGTCGCCGTGGTGGACGACGCCCAGGTGCTCGAGGTGCTCGACCCCGGGCACGGGGCACTCTCGACGGCAGCCAACGGCTCCACCGTGGTCATCGTGAGCACGGTCTCGGTCACCACCATCGAGTCGGTGGCCGCCCAGGCGGCGGAGCGCGGGGTGCGGGTGGTCGACTGCGGGGTCAGCGGCGGTCCCCGGGCGGCGGCCGAAGGGGAACTGATCTCGATGGTGGGGGGCGACGAGGCCACCGTCGCCGAGATCCGGCCCGTACTCGACGCCTTCAGCTCCCTGGTGGTGCACATGGGCCCGCTCGGCACCGGGCTCCGGGCCAAGCTGGCCCGCAACGTCGTCCAGTACGGCTCATGGCTGGCCGCCTACGAGGGCCAGCTGCTGGCCGAAGCGGCCGGCATCGAGCTCTCCAAGTTGGCCCAGGTCATCCGGGCGAGCGATAAGAAGATCGGGGGGGCGGCGGCGCTCATGTTCCGGAGGACCGTGGCCCCGTTCCCGCCGGACACCGACGCCGGCCTCGTCGGCGCCATGGCCGCCGCCGCGGCCCTGGCCCACAAGGACCTGCGGGCGGCACTGTCCCTGGCCGACGAGCTCGGGGTGGACATGCCCCTGGGCCGGCTGACCGACGAGCACCGGGACCGAATCTTCGGCACCGGTGAGGCCGAGGGCGGCCGGGGGTGAGCGGGCTGGACGCCGGGCAACTGCTCATCGGCGGGGCGTGCCGGCCGGCGACCGGTGGCGCGGTCTTCGAGACCACCAACCCGGCCACCGAGGAGGTCCTCGGGGTGGCGGCCGACGGCTCGGCCGCCGACATGGACGCCGCCATCGGTGCCGCCCGGGACGCCTTCGACACCACCGGCTGGTCGACCGACCTGGGCCTGCGGGTGCGGTGCCTGCGCCAGCTGCGCGCCGCCATGACCGGTCATCTCGAGGAGCTGCGGGACCTGACCATCACCGAGGTGGGTGCCCCGCACTCGATGACCCTGTCGGCCCAGCTCGACGACCCGGTGGCCTCGCTCGGTTGGGTGGCCGACCTGGCCGAGTCCTATCGGTGGGAGACCGACCTCGGTGTGGCCGAGCCGCTCGGCATGCCCTCGCGCCGCCACGTCCGGCGGGAGGCCACCGGTGTGGTCGGCGCCATCACGCCGTGGAACGTCCCCCACCAGATCAACCTGGCCAAGCTGGGCCCGGCCCTGGCCGCCGGGAACACGGTGGTCCTCAAGGCCGCCCCCGACACACCGTGGTGCGCCGGGGCCTTGGGCCGGCTGATCGCCGAGGAGACCGACATCCCGCCCGGCGTGGTCAACGTCGTGACCTCGGCCGACCACGCCCTGGGCTCCCAGCTGGCGTCGGACCCCAGGGTCGACCAGGTCAGCTTCACCGGTTCGACGGTCACCGGCCGCAAGGTCATGGCCGCCGCCTCGGCCACCCTCAAGCGGGTCTTCCTCGAGCTCGGCGGCAAGTCCGCCTTCGTCCTCCTCGACGATGCCGACCTGGCCATGGCCTGCGTCACCGCCGCCTTCACGGTGTGCACCCACGCCGGTCAGGGCTGCGCCATCACCACCCGGCTGGTCGTCCCCCGCTCCCGCTTCGACGAGGCGGTGGAGGCCACCGCCACCATGATGGCCAGGCTCCCGGCCGGCGACCCGAGGGACCCCAAGACCATCTGCGGACCGCTCATCAGCTCCCGCCAACGGGACCGGGTGGAGGGCTACCTGAGGTTGGCCGGCGACGAAGGTGGCCGGTTCGTGACCGGCGGGGGGCGCCCGCCGGGCGCCACCCGGGGCTGGTTCGTCGAGCCCACCCTCATCGTGGGACTGGCCAACGAGTCCCCGGTGGCCCAGGAGGAGATCTTCGGGCCGGTGCTGGTGGCCATCCCCCACGACGGGGACGACGACGCGGTGCGCATCGCCAACGACTCCCCCTACGGGCTCTCCGGCTCGGTATGGTCGGTCGAGCGGGAGCGGGCAATGGCCGTCGCGGCAAGAATCCGCACCGGCACCGTCGGGGTCAACGGCGGACTCTGGTACTCGCCCGACGTGCCGTTCGGCGGGTACAAACAGTCGGGTATCGGAAGGGAGATGGGTGTGGCCGGGTTCGAGGAATACCTCCAGACCAAGTCGATCGCCGAGCCGGCGTGAGCCGATCGGGGCCCGGTGAGGGAGCGGACGACCAAGGTGAGAGTCCCCGGACCCGGGGGATGGCCAAGATGGACGAGGTCTACGGGTTCACGGTCGATCCGGACCAGGTACCCGGCGACTTCGTCCGTTACACCGTCGACCACCTTTTCGGCGACATCTGGAGCCGGGACCCGCTCGACCGGCGGGACCGCCGGCTCGTCACCATCGGGGTCCTCGCCGCGCTGGGCCAGGGCCCGCTGCTCGAGATCCAGTTCGACAGCGCCCTCGAGCGGGGCGAACTCAACGAGGACCAGGTGCGCGAGATGACCGTGCACCTGGCCCACTATGTCGGCTGGCCCCTGGCCACCCACGTGAGCGCGGCAGCCGAGAAGGCCATCGCCCGCCGGGGGCACGGGGTACCCGGGTGAACACCTACGACTTCGCCGGGCGCACCGCCATCGTCACCGGTGCCGGTCGTGGCATCGGGCAGGCCTACGCCGAGGGCCTGGCCGCCAACGGGGCCAACGTCGTGCTGGCCGACCTGGACCTCGAAAACGCGACCAGGGTCGCCGACTCGATCACGGCCGGCGGGGGGTCCGCCGCCGCCGTGGCCGTGGACGTGGCCGACCCCACGTCGGCGGCCGAGATGGCCAGCTTCGCCGGTGAGACCTTCGGCGGTGTCGACCTCCTCGTCAACAACGCCGCCATCTTCGGGGGAATGAAGTTGGACCTCCTCCTCACAGTCGACTGGGACTACCTGCGCCGCTTCCTGGCGGTCAACCTCACCGGCGCACTGGTGTGCACCCGGGCCTGTTACGAGCAGATGGCCGCCCGGGGCGGCGGCGCCATCGTGAACCAGTCCTCCACCGCGGCCTATCTCTACGCCGGGTACTACGGCTGGGCCAAGGCCGGGGTGAACTCCCTCACCCACCAGCTGGCCCACGAACTGGGCGGCATGAACATCAGGGTCAATGCCATCGCCCCGGGGCCGACCGACACCGAGGCGGCCCGCTCGGTGGTCCCCGACTCCTACATGACCGATCTCATCGCGTCGCTGGCCCTCAAACGCCAGGGCCAGCCGGCCGACCTGGTCGGGATGTGCCTCTTCCTCCTCTCCGACGACGCACGGTGGATCACCGGTCACGTGTTCAACGTCGACGGGGGCCAGGTCGTCCGTCCCTGAGCCCCGACCGCGGCCGCTCGGTCGGGCGCGGTCGGGTCCCCCAGGCCGTCCAGTACGCTCCGGACGTGCGTGTGGCTCCCCGTCGTCGCCGGCCACCCCACGACCGCGGTCACAGCCCGGTGCCCCTCGGCGCGGCGGTGACCGACCCGCTGCCATCGGGCCGGCCCCGCTGAACCGGTGGTCCCCCGACGACGATGACCGACCGGTCGGGGGGGGTACCCGAACCGGAGGCGGCCACCCGACGCCGACGGTCGTCCCGGGCCGTCGGCCCGGGGCCCGGGGCCGGTCCGATGAGGGGGCCGGGGGGCGAGGCGGCGGCGGACCGTGGTGGCATCGACCTCAGCATCGTGGTCCCCGCCTTCAACGAGGCCGGCCGGCTGGAAGCCGGGTTCGACCGGCTGGGGAGGGCGGCCAAGGACGGGGCCTTCGCTCCGGACCGCACCGAGATCATCGTGGTCGACGACGGGAGCACCGACGGCACGGCGGAGCGGGCGTCGGATCTCCTCGCCCACTATCCCCTGGTCCGGATCCACACTTTGCCCGCCAACCGGGGAAAGGGTGCCGCCGTGCGGGCCGGAGTGGCGCTGGCCCGCGCACCCCTCGTGGCCCACATGGATGCCGACATGGCGGTCCATCCGTTCCAGGTTGCCGCCCTCACCGATGCCTTGCGATCGTCGGACCTGGCCATCGGCACCCGCTCACGGATCGAGTCGGCCAGTGAGCGCTCCGTCGTCCGCTCCCTGATGGGTCGGACCTTCAACCTCTTCGTCAACAGCGTGACCCACGTCGGCCTGCGCGACTCGCAATGCGGATTCAAGTCGTTCCGCACCCCGGTCGCCCGCCTGCTCTTCCACCTGCTGGTGATCGAACGGTTCGCCTTCGACGTCCAGGTGTTGGCCAACGCCCGGTGGCTGGGGTTCTCCATCGCCGAGGTCCCGGTCCACTGGCAGCACATCACCGACAGCCGGATCCGGCTGGCCCGGGACCCGGTGGCGATGGCCGTCGACGTGCTGCGGGTCAGAAGGCGGCTCCCTGCGCCGCCTCCGGTCCCAGCGGTGTCGGTCGCCCCCCGCCGGCCCCGGATCGACGGCCGGGCGGTGGCCGAGGCCGTCGACCAGGTGGTCGGGCCGGCCCTGGCCCTCCCGGTCACCACCGGCAGCCGGATTCTGGTGCTCCTCCCCCTGCACACCGATGACGACGCCCGGGCGATGGCCACCCGCCTCGCCGCCATCCCGGGGGCGGTCACCCGCCCGCTCTCGGTGACCGCTCGGCAGCTGGCCAACCTCGCACCGCTGGTCCCTCGGGCGACCGACCGGGACGACCGGCCCTGAACGGGGGCCGGGGCGACGACGTGCCGCCCCGACAGCGAGCGCCCGGGTCCCCGGCCGGGGATCCCCGATCCTGTGGGCCCGGCCGGCCCGGCCCAGCGGTCCCGACCTACGGGGCGGACATCCCGACGATCGGCCGGTTCAACGGCCGCCCCCCCATCGAGCCGGAGAAGGCGGCGGCGCCGAAGGCGAAGATCCCGCCGTCGGCGGCCACCTCCCAGTAGCCGACACCGGGATCGGGGGCGATCGCCACGATCGGCTGGTTGAGCGGTCGACCGCCCATGGAGCCGGAGAAGACGGCGTCGCCGAAGGCGAAGATCCCGCCGTCCGAGGCCACCTCCCAGTACCCGCCGCCGTCGGGGGTGGCGGCCAGCCCCACGATCGGTCGGTCGAGCGGTTGGCCGCCCATGGAGCCGAAGAAGTGGGCGTCGCCGAAGGCGAAGAGCCCACCGTCCGAGGCCACCTCCCAGTACCCGCCGCCGTCGGGGGTCGAGCCCAGCCCGACGATGGGGGCGTTGAGCGGTTGGCCGCCCATGGAGCCGAAGAAGTGGGCGTCGCCGAAGGCGAAGAGCCCGCCGTCGGCGGCCACCTCCCAGTACCCGCCGCCGTCGGGGGTGGCGGCGATCCCGACGATCCGCCGGTTCAGCGGCTTGCCCCCCATCGAGCCGTAGAAGGCGGCGTCGCCGAAGGCGAAGAGCCCGCCGTCCGAGGCCACCTCCCAGTACCCGCCGCCGTCGGGGGTCGAGCCCATCCCCACGATGGGGGCGTTGAGCGGTTGGCCGCCCATCGACCCGCAGAAGGGCAGGTTCCCGAAGCTGAAGATCCCACCGTCCGAGGCGACGAAGCGGTACCCCGTCGGGCCGGGTGGCGGGCTGCACGGCACCTGTACGTTGACGTTCAGGGGCGGAAGGTTGATCGGTGCGACGAAGAGCTGGCGGGTGGCACCGCAGCCGTAGTTGGTACAGCCGGCCAGGCCCCCCTGCCATCCCGCGTAGTCGATCCACCAGTTCCCCGATGCGTCGGCGAACAGCGACCCGCCGCCCGGTCCGAGCACCGACCCGTAGCTGGTCAGGATCTGTGAGTCACCACCGCAGGGACCGGCCGGCCCGGCACACGTGGTGATGCCCTCAGAATAGCCGGCGGTGTCGTAGAGGCCAGCGGCGAACAGCAGGTAGTAGGTGCCACCGGTTTCGACCATGCTGGGATCCTCGACCGTCGTCTCCCACGGGTAGGCCACCGTGTTGTTGAACATCAGCTGGGACGGCTGACCGACCAGGCTCAGACCGTTGGCGCTCAGTTGCTGCGACCAGATCGTGGCCTGTGCCGCCGATCCCCCGTCGTTCTGCTTCCAGACCAGGTACGCGTTACCGGTGACCGGGTCGATGAAGGGACTTGGGTCGATCGATCCGGTCGGCTGGCAGATCATGCCACCACCGGTGCTGTCGACGAACTGCGGGTTCGACGGGGTCAACACCGGGCCCCCGGTGGCCACCGACACGCAATCGTGGCCGGTGTCGCTCGCGTAGGGCGATTGGGCCGCGTCGTAGTACATGAGCCACTGGCCGTCCCAGAAGAAGGCGCCCGGGGAGGTCTGGGTGTTCGGGGTCTGCCAGCCCGGTGGGTTGGCCAACGCCGTCGAGCCGTAGGACTGTCCGGTGTAGCCCTGGTAGCCGGTGTTGGCGTTCGAGCTGGTCAGCGCCTGGATGTGGTTCCCGAGTGCCGTGCCGGTGGTGAAGGCGAAGTACGTCCCGTCGGAATACACGACGTCCGGGTCGCCAGCGTCGGCCGGGAAAGCCGGGCTCGGTGTAGGACTGACCGTCACATTCGGGCGGGCGGCCGCAGCGGCCCCGGTCGCCGTCACGATCGGGCCCGAGGCGATCGAGACTAGGAGGGTCCCCAGGACGATCCGGCCGGCCCCCCGCCCGGGGGCGTGGCGCCATTCGCTTCGGCCTTCCCGCTGGACCCCCTCGTCGCTCATTTGCCGTCATCCCCCACAAACCCGGCACCATGGGCCCCTGAGCCCTGTGGATTATCACCGAATCGGGTTGCGGCGGTGCATCGGGTGGGGACGGGGCGCCCGACGGGGCGCCTCTCAGGCCCTCCTCAGGGGTCCGCCCGACCAAAAAGCCAGCTCACGGGGGTATCGCGGGCCCCGAAGGCCAGTGGGCCGGTGGGGTCCCCCCTCGGACTTAGACCGTTCTTACCCCGCGCTGGTTGCCTGGGTCCATGAGCTTCCGCACGCTCCCCCCCCCGGGGTCCACCCACCGCCACCACGCTGGCAAGGGAGAACGGGCAGCGTCGGGCGTGCGGCAGGTCACCAACTGGATCGCCGCCGGGGCCGCCGCGGCAGTGGTGGTCCTGGTCGGGGTGGCCGCCCACGAGACCCCGGCCCACCACAGCGCCGGGACCTCGACGGTGCCGGGGACGAGTTCGCAGGGCAGTGCGCCGGCCCCGGTGGCGCCGGCGCCCGCACAGGGTGCGACCGGCGGGTCGGCCACCCCGTCGGACGGCGGCACGGGTGGGTCGTCGTCGAGTGGGTTCTCGCAGGCACCGTCGGCACCAGCACCGACCAGCCTGCCCCCACAGGTTGTGACGGGACAGACGTGACCGACGCGCCGCCACAGGTTGTGACGGGACCGACGTGACCGACGACACAGCCCCCACGGTGGGCTTCACCCACTGGCGGGTGTGGGGTACCCGGGTCTCCCTCGGTGTCCGGCCGGCTCGCGCGCTCCCGTGGGCAAAGTCCATCGTCGACGACGAGATCGCCGGGTTCGACCAGGCCTGCAACCGCTTCCGGGGGGATTCCGAGCTCTCCCGATTGAACCGCGCCGGAGGCCGGCCGGTCGGCGTCAGCCCCCGGTTCATGCAGGCGCTCGAGGTTGCCGTCGGCGCGGCCGCGAAGACCGACGGCGCGGTCGATCCGACGATCGGTAACGCGCTCGAAGCACTGGGCTATGACCGTGACTTCGATGTCGTCGCCAGCGGGGACCCGGACCACGGGCTTTGCCGGTCTCCGACGGTCGCCGGATGGACGTCGTTGCGCCTGGACCCCGGGTCCCTGACCGCAACCCTTCCGCCGGGGGTACACCTCGACCTCGGCGCGACGGCCAAGGCCCTGTGCGCGGATGCGGCCGCCGCCCGGGCCGCTCGGACGCTCGGCGCCGGTGTGCTGGTCGACATCGGTGGCGACATCGGCACGGGCGGGCCGGCGCCAGACGGGGGCTGGCGGGTCGCCGTGGTCGAGAACGCCCGGACCGACACCCTCGCTGACGACTGCGTGGTGGCCATCACCGGGGGTGGCCTCGCCACCTCGGGAACCACCGCTCGGACCTGGGTGCGGGGCGGAAACGCCCTGCACCACATCGTCGACCCCCGCACCGGGTGGCCGGCGGAGCCGTTCTGGTCGATGGTCACCGTCGCCGCCGGCTCGTGCGTGGACGCCAACACGGCAGCGACGGCCTCGATTGTCTGGGGGGCCGAAGCCCCTTGCAATCTGGCCCAGCTCGGTCTGGCCGCCCGCCTGGTCGGACCGGACGGAGCGGTCACGACGCTCGGTGGCTGGCCCGATGGTGACCGTCGAATCCGGTTCCATCGCCAGCGACGAGGCGCCTGATGATCGCCCTGACCACACCCTTGCTGTGGTACACGACCAGAGCGAGTGGGACGGTCGCCCTCGTGCTGCTGACCGCGACGGTGGTGCTCGGCATCCTGACTACCACCCGAGCCTCGACGTCGGCAGTGCCCAAGTTCGCCATCAGCGACCTCCACCGGCGGGTCTCGCTGCTGGCCATGGTCTTCCTGGGGATCCACATCCTCACGGCGGTGATCGACACCTTCGTCCCCATCGGGCTGGTGGCCACCGTGGTGCCCTTCACCTCGGCGTACAGCCCATTCTGGGTCGGCCTGGGGACGGTCGCCTTCGATCTGCTGCTGGCTGTCGTGGCCACGAGCCTGCTGCGCCAACGCATCGGTGCCCGCTCGTTCCGCGCCGTGCACTGGCTGGTCTACCTCAGCTGGCCGGTGGCCGTCGCCCACGGGATCGGGGTCGGTACCGACCTCCGCTTCGGGTGGATGCAGATCCTGGTCGCCGCCGGCCTGGTCTCGGTCCTCATCGCGCTCGCCTGGCGGATCCGGGCCCATCCCTACCGGGGCGGTCACCGCACGGCCCTGCCGCCGCCCGGGAGCGGGCAGGTGCGCCACGTCGCCTCGGCGCGGCCACCCCGCCAGCACGCGCCCGGAGGATCAGGTCGATGACCACACTCGAGGCTCGACCGGCGACCGCCCGCATCCTGGCCGGGATCGGCGGCGCCGGACAACGGCTGGACCTGGCGGCCCATACGGCGGTGCACGGCCCGCTCGCCCTCGGCGCCCGCCGCGACCGGCACTGGGCCGACGGGTTCGTTGATGCGATCGCCGAGTCGGGCATCACCGGGCGCGGCGGGGCCGGGTTCCCGACGGGCCGCAAGATCGAGACCCTTCGCTCGGAGCGTCGTCGCCCGATGGTGGTGGTCAACGCGATGGAAGGGGAACCAGCCAGTTGCAAGGACCACTTCCTGGCAACCCGGGTTCCCCACCTCGTCCTCGACGGCGCCGCCCTGATGGCCGCCTGCGTCAACGCTCCGGGCGTCACGGTCTGCGTGCCCCGCGGCTCGACCGCGGCGGCCCGATCCTTCGTCACCGCGTTGGCCGAGCGCGAGCGGGCAGGGGTGGGCGGCGTCCCGGTCACGGTGGTGCAGCCCCCGGCCCGCTACGTGGCCGGGGAGGAGTCCGCCCTCTCCAACTGGCTCGACGGTGGAGACAGCCGGCCCCAGTTCCGCCCGGACCGCCCGGCGGTTCCCAGGGTGAAGGGCCGACCAGCGCTGGTCGACAACGCAGAGACGCTGGCCCACGTCGCCCTCATCGCCCGCTACGGGCCGGTCTGGTTCCGCGAAGTCGGCACGCCCGAAGCTCCAGGGACGACCCTGGTCACCGTGTCGGGAGCCGTCGACGAGCCGGGCATCTTGGAGGTGCCGCTCGGGTCAATGGTCTCCTCGGTGCTCTCCACCGCCGGCGCCGGCTCAACCGGCGGCGTGCTGCTCGGCGGCTACGGCGGCACCTGGCTGGCCCCGAGCGACGTCGGTACGCCCTATGACCCGGTCTCGTTGCGCGAGGTGGGGTGCACGACCGGGGTCGGCGTGATGGTCGCCCTCCCGGCCGGGGGGTGCGGGCTGGCCGAGACGGCCCGCATCGCGCACTGGATGGCGTCGGAGAGTGCCGGGCAGTGTGGTCCCTGTGTCTTCGGCCTACCGGCGGTCGCCCAGGACCTCACGGCGCTCGCCCAGGGCCGGGCGAGCCACCGCGATGCCGACCGGCTCTGGGCCAGGCTCGGGACGATCGACGGGCGTGGCGCCTGCCGCCATCCTGACGGTGTCGTCCGGCTCATCCGGAGCGCCGTCACCGCCTTCGCCGCCGACGTCAACCGACACCTGGCCCACGGCCCGTGTCCGGGGGCGGCCTGGCCCAGCGTCCTCGCATTGCCGCACCGCGAGGTCGTGGAATGGCGGTAGAACGGCGCCTCCGGCTGGATCCCGTCGCCTGTGACGCGTTCGGGCACTGCGCCGAGCTCGTCCCGGAGCTCATCGGGATCGACGAGTGGGGCTATCCGGTCGTCGACGGATCGCCGATCCCATCGCACCTGATGGACCACGTCGACGCGGCCGTCCGGGCATGCCCCCGCAACGCCCTGTCGGTTCAGCGGGTGGACGGGCCGGGCCGGCGCCGGCCGATCGCCTCCTCCCGGGTGGTCGTCAGACGCCCCGGTGCCCCCTGACCTTCCCGGACTCGGTCGACCGCGTCTCCGACGGCCAGGCCCCGGTCACCGAGGCCGCAGGACTAGCGTTGGGCCATCGTGCAGTCACCCATCAGGCCGGTCCGGCGGGGGGCGCCCGGGACGCCCGGGCCGGACAGCCGCTGTTGATCGGACCCCGGTAGCGTGAGCAGGAATGGCTCAGACGTCGACTCGTGAGTCGGACGGGTCGGGGGCCGCGGCGGTTGTGGCCGGCCACGGCCGGACGGTCCCCGGCCTGGTCCGGGCCATGCGGCCACGGCAATGGCCGAAGAACCTGTTGGTGTTCGTCGCCCCGGCGGCGGCCGGCGCCTTCAGCCACCAAGGTCAGTTCCTCCGCGCCCTGGGGGCTTTCGGGATCTTCTGCGGCGCGGCATCGGCGGTCTACCTTTTCAACGACTGCATGGACATCGAGGCGGACCGTCAGCACCCGGTCAAGCAGCTACGACCGATCGCCTCGGGCGCCGTGCCCGTCCCGGTGGCCATCACCAGCGGTGTGGTGCTGGCCGGGGCCGCCGTCGCCTGTTCGTGGCTCCTCGCCGGGTGGCAGCTCACGCTGGTGGTCGGTGCGTACCTGGTCGTCAGCGTGGCCTATTCGCTCCGGTTGAAGCGCGAGCCGGTCATCGAACTGGCCGCGGTGGCCTCTGGCTTCGTGCTGCGAGCCATCGCCGGCGGGGCCGCCACCCATGTGCCGTTGTCGAACTGGTTCCTGGTGGTCACCTGTTTCGGCGCCCTATTCGTTGCCGCCGGTAAACGGTCAGCCGAGCACCGTCGCCTCGGTGACGCCCCCGGCGCCCACCGGGTCGTCCTCGATCGTTACACCCGCGGCTTCCTGCAGTCGACGCTGGTCCTGACGGCGACGGTGACCGTGACCGCCTACTGCCTGTGGGCCTTCGAGCGCACCGGGGTCGCGGCACGGGCCGGGAGCCGATTCGTCTGGATCGAGCTGACCGTCGTGCCGGTGGTACTGGGCATCCTGCTGATGCTGCTGCGGCTCGAGTCCGGTGACGGCGAGGCGCCCGAGGACCTGATGCTCCATGACCGGGTCCTCCAGGCGCTCGGTGTGCTCTGGGTGGCGCTCTTCGCCATCGGCCTCTACGGGTGACCGGCCCAGCGGCCGTCCCCCAGACCGAGACCGGTCGCACCTTCTCGGGTTGGGGCAGGACCGCGCCGTCGTGGGCCCGGCTGGTCACCCCCCGGGGGGCCGGAGAGGTCGCCACCCTCCTCTCGCCGCTTCCGGGCCACGGTGGCCGGGGGGTGATCGCCCGCGGCCTCGGCCGCAGCTACGGCGACGCCGCCCAGAGCTCGGGCGGTGTGGTCCTCGACATGGCCGGCTTCGCCGACATCGCCGACCCGGACCCCACCCACGGGCTGGTGACCGTGGGTGCGGGGGCCCGCCTCGACGACCTGATCCGCCGGGCGCTTCCCGACGGGTGGTTCGTCCCGGTCACCCCGGGGACCCGGCAGGTGACGGTCGGCGGGGCGATCGCCGCGGACATCCACGGCAAGAACCATCACCTCGACGGCAGCTTCTGCCGGCACGTCACGAGCCTGACCCTGGTGACCCCGACTGGGACCCACCAGATCGGCCCGGACTCCCAACCGGATCTGTTCTGGGCCACCGCCGGCGGGATGGGGCTCACCGGTGTGATCACCCAGGCCACGCTCCGCATGCACAGGGTGGAGACCTCGTTCGTGACCGTCGACACCCTCCGGTTTGCGGACATCGAGGGCGTCATGGACGAGATGGCGCAGACCGACGCGGCATACCGGTACTCGGTCGCCTGGGTCGACTGCATGGGCCGGGGCGGGCGTCTCGGCCGGGCCGTGCTGACCCGGGGCGACCACGCCCCCCTCACGGCCCTCGGTCCGAAGAGGCGCTCGGCGCCGCTGCGGGCCCCCGGCCGCCCCCGGGTCCGGATCCCGGTCGTCGCCCCGCGGGGCATCCTCAACACCGCCACGATGGCGGCCTTCAACGAGCTCTGGTTCCGCAAGGCGCCGCGTCGTCGGATCGGGGCCGTCCAGCCTCTCGGCACGTTCTTCCATCCGCTCGACGGCGTCGCCGACTGGAACCTCCTCTACGGGTCGGCCGGATTCGTGCAGTACCAGTTCGTGGTGCCCGACGGCGAGGCCCACGTGGTCCGCCGCGCCGTGGGGCGGATGAGCGCCTCGGGGGTGCCGTCGTTCCTGGCCGTCCTCAAGCGCTTCGGCCCGGGTGATCCCGGCCCCCTCTCATTCCCGATCGCCGGCTGGACCCTGGCCCTGGACTTCCCCCTGGGTCCCCCGGCCCTGCGCCCCCTCCTCGACGGCCTCGACGAGCTGGTCGCCGAGGCCGGGGGACGGGTCTACCTGGCCAAAGACGCCCGCCTGCGGCCCGAGCTGCTGGCGGTGATGTATCCCGACGTCGGGAAGCTCGCCGATGTCCGCCGGCAATTCGACCCGGAGGGCGTGCTCCGATCCGACTTGTCGGCCCGCCTCGGGCTGGATGCAGACTGGGCGGCGTGAACGACGCCTTCGGCCACCCCCAGACGATCGTCGTGCTCGGCGGCTCGTCCGACATCGCCCGCGAGATCGTCCGGGCGGTGGTGCCCCCAGGGTGCCGGTCGGTGGTGCTGGCCGGACGGGACCCCGACCGGCTCGCCTCGGCCGCGCTCGAGGCGGTGCACGCCGGCGCCGGGGAGGCCCCGATCGTGCGCTTCGACGCCGGGGACGTCCGCAGTGCTGCGTCCACCGTCGAGGAGTGCTTCGCCGTCGCCGGGGGCGACGTGGACGTCGTGCTGTTGGCGGTCGGGGTGCTCGGGGATCAGGAGGTCGATGAGGTGGACCCGTCGGCGACGGCCACGGCGCTCACCGTCAACTTCACCTGGCCGGCGGCCGCCCTGGCCGCGGCGGCCGCCCGGCTTCGCCGGCAGGGCCAGGGCCGGATCATCGTCTTGTCATCGGTCGCCGGGGTCCGGGTCCGGCGGGCCAACTACGTCTACGGCTCCTCCAAGGCCGGTCTCGACGGGTACGCGCTGGGCCTGGCCGAGTCGCTGCGCGGCAGCGGGGTGCGCCTACAGGTCGTCCGGCCCGGATTCGTCCGGACCAAGATGACCGAGGGCCGCCCGGCGGCCCCGTTCGCCGTCGACGCCCCCCAGGTGGCCGGGGCGGTCGCCCGGGGCCTGCAGACCAACGAGCCGGTCATCTGGGTCCCCCGGCTGTTGCGATGGGTCTTCCTGGTCCTGGGCAACCTCCCGGCGGCCGTCTGGCGGAGGCTCCCGGGCTGATCAGGGGGCTGCCAGCCACCCCGCTGAGCGTTGCCTGAGAGCCTGAGCTCCGATTTTCACCGACTCCTTAGCGGGGGCACCCATACTCGGAGGGTCATGGCGAGCGATGAGCGACCCGACACCGTGAACGCGCCCTCCCATCGGCGGACGGCACCACCAGGTTCCACTTGCCCCGCTCACCGGTATGACCACCTGAGCGGCGCCGCCACCGCCCACCGAGCGGGGCAACGGAGAATGGAGCATCGTGGTCCAGGTCGCTGAGCGCCCGGTTTCCACTACCGGCCCGCGCGGCTCCGGCCGGCGCCAGGCGAGGCGCCGCCAGATCCGCCGGCGGCGGATCGCCCTGGCCATCGCGCTGGTGCTCGTGGTGTTCCTCGGGTGGCTGGCGATCTCGCTCGGGAGCGCCCTCATGAACCCGGCCCTCGGGACCTCACTCAGCGCCCGGTTCGCCGAGTGGGGCCGCCAGCACGGGCTCTCGGGAGTCATCCTGTGGGCCGAACGGGAGACCTACAGCCCGCCCCCGGTCGGCGGCAAGCCCCCCGCCGGGGCGATCGTGGCGCCCAAGACGGGGGTCAGCAACGTCGACTCCGCAGTCCCCCACCTCGCCCCGCCCGCCGCGCTCACGCCGCAGGCCAGCCCACCGATCGCCGGTGAGGGGCAGTGGGCGCCGGCCGGCCGCCAGGTCCACGGCATCCCAGCCGTCTATGTCACCCAGATGCGCCCCGACGCCGTCCACACGAGCCAGGTGGTGGGCTTCGCCTGGATGGACACCAAACTGCTCCGGGCCACCTTGTACTCAGGGAGCATCATCCCCGGCGGTGGCCCCTTCACCCATACGGCGCCGATCCCACCCAGCGCCGCGAACTCGCTCGTGGCCGCCTTCAATTCGGGCTTCTTGATGAGCAGCGCCTCCAACAGCGGCTACTACACCGACGGCAGGCAGATCAGGCCCCTGCAGGCGGGCACCGCGTCCCTGGTGATCTACGGTGACGGGACCGCGACCGTCGCCCAGTAGGGCCGGGACGCGACGTTGACGCCCAACGAGGTGGCGGTCCGCCAGAACCTCGACCTGGTGGTGGACCACGGCCGCCCGGTGCCGGGCCTGAGCGCGGCCGACAACCTCAAATGGGGGGCTACCCTGGGCGGCGGTGCCTACGTCTGGCGGTCCGGGGTGGGGGTGACGGCCGATGGGGCCCTGGTCTACGTCGGGGGGCCGTCCTTGAGCATCGTCAGCCTGGCCAACCTGCTCGCCACGGCCGGCGCCGTACGGGGGATGGAGTTGGACATCAACCCCGACTGGGTGAACTTCGCCTCCTACTCGCCCTCCACCTCGAAGGGACCGGCCAGCGCGACCAACGGCACCGACCTGCTCCCGACGATGGTGGGCCAGCCGAACCGCTACTTCGAGTCGTGGTGGGCCCGGGACTTCTTCACCCTGTCCGCCCGATGATCCGTCGGGCAGGCCGCTAGATGGCCCAGCGTACCCGACCCGTGGCCCGGTCGGCCGGGCGCTCGACGCACCCGGTACCGAAAGCGGGTTCGACGCGCCGGGCCGACCGGTCCTGGCTCTTCCTCTCCCCCCCGCCCAAGGCGCTAGCCATGGCCGGCTGGGCCCTCCTCCCGTTGCGGGCCTTCCTCGGCTTCACGTTCTGCTTCGCCGGGCTCCAGAAGCTGGCCAACCCGAACTTCTTCAACGCCAACAGTCCGTCGGGCATCCAGGCGCAACTGATCGCCTCGATCCGGATCAGCCCGCTCCACAGCATCCTGGGTCACTTCCTCCACTTCGCCACCGCCCTCGGGGTGCTGATCGCCCTCGGGGAGCTGGCCGTCGGCCTTGGCACCCTGCTCGGGCTCTGGACCCGACTCGCCGCGCTCGGCGGCGCCGCCCTCTCGCTCACTTTGTTCCTGACGGTCAGCTACCACGCCTCCCCCTATTTCACCGGGGCGGACATCGTCTTCCTCTTCGCCTGGATCCCCCTGATCCTGGCCGGCTCCGGCGGCGTCCTCTCCCTCGACGCCGTCATCTCCTCGTGGACCAAGCGCGAGGCCAAGCTCGGCTCCCCGATCATGGTCCCCTTGCGCTTCGACGTCGTCCAGCAGGTGTGCGGCCATTACGACAACGGCTCCTGCGACGCCCAGCGGGGGGCGCCCTGCGATACCCGAGGGTGCCCGTTCCTGGCCCAGGCCAACCAGGAGACACCACTCAGCGAGCCCGACGATGTGCGCCGACGGGCGCTCATCCTCGGGGGCGCGGCAGCGGGCATCGTGGCCGCCGCCGCACTGATCGGGGCAGGAGCGGTCGCCCTCCTGGGCCGGGCCGTCGGCGGAGCCCCGTCCCCGGGCGGGGGGCCCGGCACCCTCTCGCCGGGTGTGAAGTCCGGGACCCCGGCCACCCAGCCGCCGCCAGCCACCACCTCGCCCCAAACCTCGGGGCCCACCGGGTCGAGCACCACCCAGCCGGCGACCAAGCCGGCCGGCACCTTGATCGGGCCGGCCCGCGACGTCCCGGTCGGGGGGGCGGCCACCTTCCAGGATCCGTCCAGCGGGGACCCGGGCATCGTGCTGCAACGGACCCCGGGCAGCTTCGTCGCCTTCGACACGGTCTGTCCCCACGCCGGGTGCACCGTCGGCTACTCCAAGGCGGCCGACGTGCTGGTCTGCCCGTGCCACGGTTCGGAGTTCAGCGCCAGCACGGGTTCGGTCGAGACCGGGCCGGCGAGCAGGGGGCTCACCCCGATCCACGTCGCCCTCGGGTCGGACAACCAGCTCTACGTCGACGGGTGAGGCCGGCGGCCCGGCGCGACCGGCCCCGGCGACGCAAGAATCAGAGCCGTGCGCATCCTTATCGTTGAGGACGAGGAGCACCTGGCCGCCGCCGTGGCCAAGGGGCTGGGGGACGAGGGGTTCACGGTCGACATCGCCGGTACGGGGCCCGAAGGCCTCGAGCGGGCCCGCGACCACGCCTACGACCTGATCCTCCTCGACATCCTCCTCCCGGGCTCCAACGGCTTCCGGATCTGCGCCACCCTGCGGGCCGAGGGGAACTGGGTCCCGATCCTGATGCTCACGGCCAAGGACGGCGAGTTCGACGAGGCCGAGGCGCTCGACACCGGGGCCGACGACTTCTTGTCCAAGCCCTTCTCCTTCGTCGTCCTCGTGGCCCGCATCCGGGCCCTGCTGCGCCGCGGCCGTCGCGAGCGCCCGGCGGTGCTCGTCGTCGGCGACCTCACACTGGACCCGGCCGAGCACCGCTGCCGGCGCGGCGACACCGATATCGCCCTCACGCCGCGTGAGTTCTCGCTCCTCGAGTACCTCATGCACGTCGGCGGCGAAGCGGTGAGCAAGCGGGACCTCCTGACCCACGTGTGGGGCGAGGACTTCGAGGGCGACCCGAACATCGTCGAGGTCTACGCCGGCTACCTGCGGCGCAAGATCGACCACGCGTTCGGCCGCCGGACCCTCGAGACGGTCCGGGGAATCGGCTACCGGCTCGATCCCGAAGGCGGCTGACCGGACCGTGCCCAGGTCGGCGCGCACCCTCGGGTCGCTCCTCGGATCGGTACGGGTGCGGATCACCCTCGCCGCGCTGGTGGTGGTCGCCGTCACCCTGGCCATCGGGGGCACGGCGCTGGTCTGGCAGCTCCACCGTTCGCTGGAGAGCAATCTGGCCGGCACCACAGCGCACGAGTCGGCCGAGATCGCCCGCCAGATCGCCGGGGGATCCCTGCAGGAGGTCACCGAAGTGCACCCAGATCTGGCCATCCAGGTGGTCGACGGGCACGGGCGGGTCGTCGCGGCAACCCCCAACGTCTCGGTCCACCGGCCGGTCTCGGGCGTCCGGCCGCCCGTGGGCACCCAGGCCCAGGTCCCCACCGCCGTGGTCGTCCGGGGTGCGGACGACCCGGGCCTGACCGTCGCCACCACGGTGACCACCCCGACCGGGCCCCGAACCGTCTACGTGACGGCCTCGACCGAGTCCATCGAGGACTCGACCCACGACGTGGCCCTCCCGGTGGCCATCGTCCTGCCCCTGCTCGCCGTGCTGGCCGGGGTGTTCGCGTGGCTCCTGGCCGGGCGGGCCCTCCAGCCGGTGGAGGCCATCCGGGCCGAGGTGGCCGAGATCTCGGGGGGCGACCTCCACCGGCGGGTGCCCGAGCCGGGCTTCGATGACGAGATCAGCCGGCTGGCCGCCACCATGAACGCCATGCTGGGGCGGATCGAGGCCACGAACGAGGGCCAGCGCCAGTTCATCTCCGATGCGGCGCACGAGCTCCGCAGCCCACTGGCCGCCCTGCTGGCCCAGGTGGAGGTGGCTCGGAGCCGACCCGCCGGCGCCGACTGGCCGGCGGTGGCCGACCACGTGATGGAGGACGGGACCCGGCTGCAGCGCATCGTCGACGACCTGTTGCTGCTGGCACGGAGCGACGAGGGCCACCTCGTGGCCGGCCACGAGCCGGTCGACCTGGACGAGCTGGTGCTCGACGAGGGCCAGCGGCTGCGGGCCCGGGGCCGGGTGGTCGTCGACCTCCGCCAGGTCGGCGCGGCACGGGTCGTGGGCGATCGGGAGCAGCTACGCCGGGTGGTGCGGAACCTGGCCGAGAACGCCGAGCGGCACGCCAGCAGCGAGGTGCGCTTCGGGCTGCGCCAGGTCCGCACCCTTGTCGAATTGGTGGTGGCCGACGACGGGGCCGGCATCCCGGTCGGTCAGCGTGACCGGATCTTCGAGCGCTTCGCCCGCCTCGACGCGTCACGCGGGCGACCGACGGGCGGGACCGGGCTCGGGCTGGCCATCGTCGGCGAGGTGGTGACGGCCCACGGCGGCAGCGTTGTCGTGACCGACGCCCGGCCCGGCGCCCGGATGGTGGTGCGTCTGCCGGCCGACCCCGACTGGGTCGACTGCGACGCGGCGGACCCCGGCGAGGGGCAGTCCGATGCTGACTGGGCCGGGGAGGTCCGGGTCGACCGGCCGTGGTCGCCGACCCCGCCGGTCGGGGGGCCGGGTCCTGGCTGAGCGCCGTCCCCCGGCCTCCCGCCCGGAGCGGCCCGACCGGGCGGCACCACACGGCCGGTCCCCCGATTCGACGCGGGTGTGGGTCGGCCCCGATCAGCGGCCGATGAGGGCGGCCAGCTCGCCGGCCAGGGCGGCCAGGGCGGCCCGGTCGACCGACACCTCCAGGCGCGTCCCCCGCCGGTCGGCCCTCACCAGGCCGGCCTCGCGCAGGTGCTTGACGTGGGCGCTCACCGTGGGCTGGGCCAGTGAGAAGGCCCGGGCGATCTCACCGACCGAGCTCGGCCCGGCCGCCAGGTGGTCGAGGACGGCCAGGCGGGTCGGGTCGGCGACGACCCGCAAGCGGCGGGCGATCTTGTCGGTGCGGGCCCGGGCCGCCACGTCGACCCGGCCGGCCGGGATGCCGACCAGCGTGCAACCGGGGAGGTCCAGGTAGAGGCCCTTGCCGAAGAGGGCGCAGGGTGCGAGGGCGATCGCCTGGCCGCGCTGGTGGCGGGCGCCGATCTCGGGGAGGTGGGTCGAGAACACGTCGCAGCCCGGACCCACCAGCTGGCGCCAGTCCGACCCCCGGTCGAGGTCGCGGCGGACCCCGGCCGCCCGCCGCTCGACGGCGGGGATCCCCTCGGCCCGCCACCACGGCTCGAGGTCGGCCCAGAACTCCCCCAGCAGCTCGAAGTAGGCATGTCGGCGGGCGGGCGATCGGGCGAGCTCGTCCAGACGGGAGAGGATCACCGAACGGTCCCTCGGCGTCTCCGAGGTCAGCGCCAGGTCGGGCAGAGGGACGGCCAGCGCCTGCTCCAACGAGACCTGCACGGTCGGGAAATCGGTCAGCTCGAGGGCACCGGCCAGATGGGCCAGGACCTGGAGCTCGGGGAAGCAGGTGGGCTCGTCGGCCCAGAAGGCGACCACCCGCGCCTCGAGCCCCGGGCGTTCGGCATACAGCCGGCCGAGGACCGGGTGGGCCGAGCGGAGATCCTCGAAGACCGCCGAGTGGGCGGCCCAGCCCAGGTCGAGGACGAGCGAGGGTCCCATCACGGTGACCGGCCCCGTTCCGGAACGGGGGTTGTCCGCTATTTGCATAGGCTTTTAACTATATCGTTTCTTTCTTGATTTGTCGATTCCGTCGACATAGGCTGAAGGCATGGCGACGCGAGGTGACCGGCCCGGGGAAGCACGGTGAACCCCGGCATCGGGCCCCGGTTGGCCCGGGACCATCAGGCCGCCCTGCGGGCGCTCGCCGGGGACCCTCGGCCGCTCCCGGATTCCGCCCCGCAGAGGGGCCCCCGCCGGCCCATCTCGCGCCGGGCCGGCCTCTTCTTGGTCCGGGTGGGCCGACGGCTGGCCGGCCCCGACGAGCTGCTGGACCGCCGCCTGGCCGCCTGGTCCCGCACCGGCTGGCAGCGGCCCTGACCCGGGCCGGCCCCGGGCCGGGCGCTGGCGGCCGTCGACTCCGGGGTCAGGGCTTGGCGTCGATGCCCCGGCCCGTGAGGTCGGAGGCCTTGGTCATCCTCGGGCCCCGCCGGGCCCGCCCGGGGGACGGGCGCACGTCGACGTCGGCCGCCCCGGCCCTCAAGGCGCCGACCGTGCACGACGCACGATCCCTATGGGCGAACGGATCGAAGCGGAAGTGGCGCATGGCGTTGCGGTGGGTGATCTGGTCGATCTCGTCGTCGGGGACACCATCCATCGACTTCATGAGGAGCTCGGGTGACTGCGGCCAGGTCGAGTCCGAATGCGGGTAGTCGCACTCCCAGCAGATCGAGTCGATCCCCACGCGGTGGCGGATCTCGACGCCGGCCGGGTCGTCGATGAAGCAGGTGACCACCTGCTCGCAGAAGACCTGACTCGGGAGCCGCCCCCCGAAGTCCTGCCCGGTCCATCGGTGATGACGCTCGTAGGTCCAGTCCATCCGGTCGAGGAAGTACGGGATCCATCCGATCCCGCCCTCAGAGAGCGAGACCTTGAGGGACGGGAACTTCCGCAGTACCGGTGAGAAGAGCAGGTCGGCCGCGGCCTGGATGATGTTGACCGGCTGCAGGGCCATCAGCACGTCGATCGGGGCGTCCGGCGCGGTGACGACCAGCGAGGACGAGGACCCGATGTGGAGGCAGACGATGGTCCCCTCGTCCGAACAGGCCGACCAGAACGGGTCCCAGTGGTCGCTGTGGAAGCTGGGCAGCTTCAGCTTGGAAGGGTTCTCCGAGAAGCTGAAGGCGTGGCAGCCCTTGGCCGCCGCCCGCCGCACCTCGTCGGCCATGGCGGCCGGGTCCCAGATGGGGGGCAGGGCCAGCGGGATGAAGCGCCCCGGATAGGTGCCGCACCACTCCTCGATGTGCCAGTCGTTGTAGGCCTGCAGGACGGCCAGCCCGAGCTCGGGATCCTTGGCCTTGGCGAACAGCTGGCCGCAGAGGTTCGGGAACGACGGGAAGCACATCGAACCCAGGACACCGTTGGCGTCCATGTCCCGGACCCGGTCCGTGATGTCGAAGCAGCCCGAGCGGATCTCGGCGAACGAGGTCGGCTCAATGCCGTACTCCTCCATCGGGCGGCCGGCCACCGCGTTGAGGCCGATGTTGGTGGCCTCCTTGCCGTCGAACCGCCAAACCTCGGTCCCGTCCTCGCGGTGCTCGACCGTCGGGGCCCGGTCGGCGAAGCGGGCCGGCAGCCGGCCCTCGAACATGCCAGGTGGCTCGACCACATGGTCGTCCACGCTGACGAGAATCAGGTCATCGAGCTGCATCTCGCCTCCCGTGCCGCCCCGTCGGAGCCTGACACGCACGTCGGAGAAGACACTATCGTCGGCTGCCGTGGATAGACAGGGCCCGAGCCGGGCAGGTACCGGAGGCCCGGTCACCGGACCCATGGCGCTGGGCGGTACCCGCATCCTCGACTTCACCCGGTTGGGCTTCGGGGCCCAGGCCACCCTGATCTGCGGCTGCCTGGGGGCCGACGTCATCCGGGTGGAGAGCACGAAGCGTCCCGACCCGGTCCGGGTCATGCCCCCCTACGTGCCCGAGCCGGGCAGCCACGGCGAGGGGTTCGGGGCGGCCACCCTGGCCAACGCCACCGCCGCCCCCAGCCCCAACCGGGGCGGCATCTTCTACAAGTACAACACCGGGGGCAAGCGCTCCATCACCGTCGACGCCCGCCACCCCGAGGGGCTGGCCCTCCTCAAGCGGCTGGTGGCCGAGGTCGACGTCGTCACCGAGAGCTTCGCCGCCGGGACCCTCGAACGCTGGGGCCTCGGCTACGACGTCATGGCGGCCATCAAGGCGGACCTGGTTTACGTGTCGATGTGCGGCTTCGGCCATGAGGGCCCCGACACCCGTCACGTGACCATGGGTCCCACGGCACAGGCGCTCACCGGCCTGACCTTCCTCACCGGCCTGCCCGATCGGGCCCCGGCCGGCTGGTCCTTCTCCTATCTCGACCACGTGGGGGGCTATCTCGGCGCCGTGGCCATCATGGCGGGGCTGGCCCACCGGCGGCGCACCGGCGCCGGCCAGCACATCGACGTCTCCCAGCTCGAGCCGGCCACCGCGCTGTCAGGGGCGATCCTGCTCGACGCCCTGTGCAACGGCCGGCCGGCCCGGCGCCCGGGCTTCCCGACCGGGAACCGCCGGTCCCACCCCCCGGCTGCCCCCGGGGGCGCCTACCGGGCCCTCGGCCCGGACCGTTGGGTGGTGATCTCGTGCCGGACCGAAGACCAGTGGGCGGCCCTGGTGCAGGCCCTGGGCCGCCCCGCCTGGGCCGACGACCCCCGCTTCGGGACCCTGGCCGGGCGGGCCGAGCACGCCGACGACCTGGACCGGCACCTCGAGGCCTGGACGGCCACCCGCGACCGCTACGAGGTGATGGAGCTGCTGCAGGGGGCCGGGGTGCCGGCCGGGGCCGTCCAGGACGCGGCGGACCGCCTCGAACGCGATCCCCAGCTGGCGGCGCGGGGCCACTTCACCCTCCTCGGCAACGACGAGGTGGCGCCCCTCCCCCTCGAGGGGCTGCCGGTGCGGATGTCGGCGACCCCGCCCCGGACCGGCGGCTTGCTCGACCGCGGCCCCCCCTGCCTCGGCCAGGACAACGAGCAGGTGCTGGGCGAGCTCCTCGGCCTGAGCGCCGACGAGGTGGCCACCCTTGCCGCCGACGGGGTCCTGTCGTGACCGACGGCCCGGCCCGGCCCGGCCCGGGGCCGCTGGCCGGGGTCCGGGTGATCGAGTGCGGTGACCCGTCGGGCGAATATGGCGGCCGGCTCCTGGCCGGCCTCGGAGCCGATGTGGTGAAGATCGAGCCGGCCGGGGGCTGCGAGTCCCGCCACATCGGTCCCTTCCTCGATGACCAGCCCGGGGTGGACCGGAGCCTCGCCTTCTGGGCCGACAACGTGGGCAAGCGCTCGGTCGTCCCGGCCGACGACGCCGAGCTGGGCGAGCTCTGCACCCGGGCCGACGTGGTCCTGCACACCCTCGGCCCGGCCGAGGCGGCCCGTCGCCGGCTGGGCTTCGAAGCCCTCCACCGGGTCAATCCGGGGCTGATCGTCTGCGCCCTGACCCCGTTCGGCCAGACCGGCCCGTGGGCCGACTACCTGGCCGACGACCTGGTCCTCATGGCCCTGGGTGGCTCGATGGCCGCCTGCGGCTACGGCCCGGGCCCCGACGGGGCCGACGACACCCCGCCGCTCGCCTGCCTGGGCGACCAGGCCTGGCGGACGGCGTCGACCTACGCGGCGATCGCCGTCCTGGCCGCGCTGGCCTGGCGGGACGAGGGGGGCACCGGTCAGCTGATCGACGTCTCGGCCCACGAGTGCTCGGCCTCGATGACCGAGTGGCACCTGATGACCTACCTCTGCTCGGGGGCGGTCCACCGGCGTGGCCCCCACCCGACCCTGACCGCGGCCGACGGCCGCCTGGTGGCCGCCTTGAACCCGGACTTCCTCGGCCCCCACGTCTTCGCCGGCATGCTGGCCATGCTGGAGACCGAGGGGGTGGCCGGGCCGCTCTCGGACCCCCGGTTCGCGGATCCGGTCTACCGCTCGGCCAACTACCGGGAGGTCTGGCGGGCCCTCAAGCGCCTGGCCGCCCGCCACGACGGCGAGGCTCTCTACCAGCTGGGCCAGGAGGCCGGCCTGCCCTGGGGGGTCATCCGATCGCCCGAGGAGGTGGCCGACGACCGCCACCTGGCGGCCCGGGGCCACTTCGTCGCCCTCGAGCACCCCGAGCTCGACCGCCCGGTCACCTACCCCGGCGCCCCGTTCATCGCCCACGCCTCCCCCTGGGTCATGACCCGGCGGCCGCCGTTGCTCGGCGAGCACACCGCCGAGGTACGGGCCGAGTGGTCGGCCACCCCGGGGGGCCGGTGAGGGGGCGGCACCGGGCCCCGTGCCTGGTCGGGGTCGGGGAGACCGAGTACACCAAGTGGGGCGGCATCACCGACCGCAGCGAGTACCAGCTCGCCCTCGAGGCGATCGGCGCCGCCGTCGGCGACGCCGGGCTGGCCCTCGATGACGTCGACGGGCTGGCCAGCTTCGCCGAGGACCGCAACGACGCCACCTTCGTGGCCGCCGACCTCGGGCTGCCCGAGCTCCGGTACGCGTCGATGTCGTGGTTGCCGGGGGGAGGGGGCGCCTGCGCGGCCGTGGCCAATGCGGCGGCCGCCGTCGAGACCAGTCAGGCCGAGGTGGTGGTGGTCTACCGGGCCCTGTGCCAGGGCCAGTTCCGTCGCTTCGGCCGGGGCCCCGGCAACGCGGTCGGCTCCAAGGTCGCCCCCGGGGGCGAGCGCCCGGCCGTCCCCCGCCTGCGCCGGGCCCGCAGCCTGCTCGAGGCCCACGTCGCGTTCACCATGCCCTTCGGCATGTTCGGGCCGCCCATCGCCTACGCCATGGTGCTCCAGCGCCACATGCACCGGTTCGGGACCACGGCCGAGCAGATGGGCCAGGTCGCGGTGACCACCCGGGCCCATGCCGCCCGCAACCCCCGCGCCGTGATGGGCCGGCGACCGATGACCATGGAGGACTACCTGGCGGCCCGGATGGTGTCCGAGCCGTTCCGTCTCTTCGACTGCTGCCTCGAGAACGACGGTGCCTGTGCCGTGGTCGTGACCACGGTCGAGCGGGCGGCCGACCTTTCACAGCCGGCCGTCGAGATCCTGGGCGGGGCCCAGGGGGCGTTGCAGGGATTCGGTCACGGGCAGTACACGAACGTGGGTATGCCCGACGACGACTACGCCAGCGCCGGGGCCCGCGGGGTGGCGACCCGCCTGTGGGCCGGCGCCGGGATCGGGCCGGCCGACATCGACGTGGCCGAGGTCTACGACCACTTCAGCGGCCTGGTCCTGCTCAGCCTCGAGGACTTCGGCTTCTGCGACCGGGGGGAGGGCGGCCCGTTCGCCGAGTCGGGTGCCCTGGGTTGGCCCGACGGCGCCCTCCCCACCAACACCCACGGGGGCAGCCTGTCCGAGGCCTACATCCACGGGCTGAACCACGTGGTGGAGGGGGTGCGCCAGCTGCGGGGGCAGTCGACCTGCCAGGTGGCGGGGGCCGAGACGTGCCTCGTGACCAGCGCGGCGGGGGTGCCCACCAGCGCGCTGGTGCTGGGGCGACCTTGAGCACCCGCTGGTTCCCCGACCAGATGCCGATGCCGGCCGCCAACGCCGAGACCGTCGGCTGGTGGGAGGCGGCCCGCGAGCACCGCCTGGTGGTCCAGCGTTGCACCGTGTGCGGGCGGACCCGCCACCCGCCCGGCCCGATCTGCCCGGGCTGCCGCTCCACCGCGGCGGAGTGGGACGAGCTGGCGGGGTCCGGCGTCGTGTACACCTACACCGTGGTCCGGCAGGCCTTCCTCCCCGCCCTGGCCGACCGGCTCCCCTACGTGGTGGCCGCGGTCGAGCTCGACGGGGCCGGGGGGGCCCGGATGGTGTCGAACGTGGTGGACGTCGATCCGGGTGACGTGTCGATCGGCCTGAGGGTCGAGCTGGTCTGGGAGGACATGGGCCCCGAGCTCGCGCTGCCCCGCTTCCGCCCGGCCCCGACGGCCCCGGGACCGACCGGAGCTGGCCGATGAGCGTGGACCCGCACCGCGGGACGACCGACCGGCGGCGGCGCGCCGTCATCGCCGGGGTTGCCACCTCGGACTACCCGGTCGTGCCCGACCTCTCGGAGCACGCGGTCCACGGTCAGGCCGCCGACCGGGCCCTGGCCGACGCCGGGCTGACGTTGGCCGATGTCGACGGCTACGCCAGCGCCGGCTTCTTCCCGATGTACGCCGCCGGGGTCTGCGAGTACCTCGGCCTCCATCCGACCTACTTCGACGAGACCAACGCCGGTGGCGCCTCCTTCGAGGTCCTGGTGGAACACGCCGCCTACGCGGTGGAAGCCGGGGCGGCCGAGGTGGTGCTCGTCACCTACGGGAGCGTCCAGCTCTCTCAGATGGGGCGCACGCTCGGGACCGGGGCGCCCAGCCGGGGCGGCGGTGCGCTGGCCCCGGGGCCGGCCATCCACGATGCCCTCTGGGGCAACACCCTGGTCGGCAACTACGCGCTGGCCGCCCGCCGGCACATGCACGAGTTCGGCACGACCCCCGAACAGCTGGCCGCGGTGGCGGTGACCATGCGCCAGCACGCCGCCTCCAACCCCCAGGCCCAGAAGCGTGACCCGATCACGGTCGACGACGTGGTGTCCTCGCGCCTGGTGGCCGACCCGCTGCACAAGCTCGACTGCTGCGTCATCTCCGACGGGGGTGCGGCCTGCGTGGTCACGACGGCCGAGCGGGCCGCCGATCTGAGGAAACACCCGGTGCACATCCTGGGTGCCGCCCACGCCACCACCCACCAGATGAACCTCTCGGCCATGCCCGACCTCACCGTCACCGGCGCCGCCCAGTGCGGGCCCCTGGCCTTCGCCCGGGCCGGCATCACCCCGGCCGACGTCGACGTGGCCCAGCTCTACGACTCGTTCACCATCACCGTGGTGCTCACGGTGGAGGACCTCGGCTTCTGCGCCAAGGGTGAGGGCGGTGCGTTCGTGGCCGACGGGGGCCTCGGGCTCGGGGGCCGTCTCCCGACCAACACCGACGGCGGCGGCCTGTCGGCCTGCCACCCGGGCATGCGGGGCATGTTCTTGATCCACGAGGCGGTCCGCCAGCTCCGGGGTGAGGCGGGGGCCACCCAGGTGCCCGGGGCGAGGGTGGCGGTGGCCCACGGGACGGGGGGGATGCTCTCGGCCAGCGCCACCCTGGTCCTGGGTCGGGACGCCCCGTGAGCCCGGGCCCGGACCGGGAGGCGGCCCCCGACGACCCGAGGCCGCCCAAGCCGAGGCCGGCCCCGGTGCCCGACCCCGACACCGCCCCCTACTGGTCGGCGGCCCACGAGGGTCGCCTCGTCGTCCAACGCTGCACGGCCTGCGGCGCCCACCAGCTGTACGGGCGGGACCGCTGCCTGGTCTGCCGGGGACCGGTCGAGTGGGTGCCGGCAAGCGGCCGGGGCACCGTCTACAGCTACACGGTGATCCGGCAGAATTACTCCCGACCCTTCCGGGACCTGATCCCCTACGTGGTGGCCCTGGTCGACCTGGCCGAGGGCCCCCGGTTGATGACCAACATCACCGGCTGCCACCCCGAGGAGGTGAGCGTGGGCATGGCCGTCCGGGCCCGGTTCGAGCCGGTGTCCGACGAGGCAGGTATCGCCCTCTTCGAGCCCGATACCTGAGGGCGAGCCCGGGCTCCGGCCGCACGCGGCCCGGGTGGACGATCTCGGGGTGCCCGTAGTGGGACGTTCACCTCCGCACTTCGAGAAGTCGACGTGGTGCGTGGTGCCCTCGGCGGTGTCGGGGTGGCACCACGACGCCCGGGAGGGGGAGCCAGCTCTTCCCGGATCGTGCGTGGCGCTCGGCCCGGGGAGTCCCGCCACCCCGCCGAGCCGCGAGGAGGAAGGGGTTCCCTCAACCGCAGGGGCGACCGCTCTCGGCCAACGGTGGTGTTCCAGATCGCCCGCCCACCCGTGGCCGGGTGACGGACACGCCGAAGGGTTCCTCGGGGGCCCCCCCGCCGGCGCCTGGCGGCGGGGATCACGATGACCGGGTCAGCGACGCCGAGCCGGGGCCTTCTTGGCCGGGGCTCTCTTCACCGCGGCCTTCTTGGCCGGGGCCTTCTTGGCCGGGGCTCTCTTCACCGCGGCCTTCTTGGCCGGGGCCTTCTTGGCCGGGGCTCTCTTCACCGCGGCCCTCTTGGCCGGGGCCTTCTTGGCCGCCTTCTTCGCCGCGGCCGGCGGAGCCGAGAGGGCGCCCGCCTTCTTGACGTACTCCTCGATGATCGGGAAGGCGCCCCGGGCAAGGCGGGGGGCCTTGCTCGGGGTCATGACCGCGTCGCGGAAAGCCTTGGCCGCGCTGACCCGGACCTTCTTCGACGCCTTGAACATCATCTGTTCGCCGGTGGCCGGGTTGCGACCCAGTCGCGCCGGGCGGTCAACCTTCACGAACTTGACGAAGCCGGAGATGGCGATCGCCTCGCCCTTGGCAGTCACGCCGGTCACCACATCGGTGAATCCCTCGAGAACCCGCCCCACCGTCTTGAGGTCCACATCGGCTTGCACGGCCACGGCCTTCGCCAACTCTCGTTTGTTCATGGGCGACATTCTGGCCTATTTCGACCCACTTTGGGCAATCCGGCTGCTGGGGAAGGCGTGCCACGCTGGGGACGCCACGCGATCGACCGAACCCGATGCGTTTTCCCCAGGCCGATGACCGATGCCCGGGGCCGCACATCGCCGGTCCGTCGATCGCACCTCATGGCCCACGAAACCGACCCGCGGGGTCCGGTGACCCGCCACGGCCCGAACCCTTCTGCGCACTAGCCTCCCCGCCGTGCGACGACGACTGCTCCTGACCGGGCCGGCCCTCGTCGGTGTGGTGCTCCTGGCCTCCTGCAGCAGCGGCTCACCGAGCGGCTCGGCGAAGAACAGCTCCACCACCGCGTCGAAGTCGACGCCGGCAGTGGCCAACGCCACCGACCTCAGTGTCGAGCCGCTCCCCGCGGCCGGGACTCCGCCACCTCCGACCAGCCTGGTGACCAAGGACCTCGTGGTCGGCACCGGCAAGACGGCGAGCCTGACCGATACGGTGCTCGTGCAGTACGTGGGTGCGAACTACGCCACCGGGAAGGTCTTCGACTCGAGCTGGCAGTACCACCAGCCGGTCAGCTTTCCCCTGAGTGGGGTGGTGCCCGGATTCGCCAAGGGCATCGTGGGCATGAAGGTGGGCGGCCGGCGTGAGATCGTGATCCCCTCGGCCCTGGGCTACGGCAAGGCCGGGAGGCCGCCGTCCATCACGCCCAACGAGAACCTGGTCTTCGTGGTCGACCTCAAAGCGATCCAGTAGGGCGTCGCCGGTAGGCATCGGGCCCGTTCGGGCTCAGCCGCCCGTCACACCGCCCAGTCCGGACTGGATCTGGGACATCGGCTCGTTCGTGTCCAGGTAGTCGCGCCAGCGGGTCACCAGTCCGCGGGCATCGATCTCCACGACGGTGGCCCCGTGCATCACGACCGCCACCCCTTCGCCCTCCTCGGCCCCGGGGCCCCGGTAGGTGGCGGTTCCGGTCCACTCGAACACGGCCCAGTCGTCGCCACCCCTGATCACGTCGACCTGCTGGCGCCAGTCGGGGAAGACACTGGCCGTCAGGTCCGAGACCCCGCGGATGTCGGGGGTCGGGGGGGTGACGGGGTCCTGGAAGGTGCGATCGGCGGCGAACATCGCCTCGAACTCGTCGGCGTCGGCCTCCTCGAACCTGCGTGCCCAGGCGTCCCAGTCCATGTCGCTCCTCCAGTCTGCGGCGCCCTACGGGGCGACCGGCGGCGCGAGAAGGTCCCGCAGCGCCTTCTTGTCCAGCTTGCCCATGGCGTTCCGGGGCAGCGGCTCGGTCACGACCGTCAGCTGGCGGGGCCGTTTGTAGTCGGCCAGCCGGTCGACCAGGAACTCCCCGGTGCCGTCCAGGTCCAGGGCGGCGCCCGGACGCAGGCGGACGACCGCCGCGACGTCCTGGCCCAGGACGGGATGGGGCACCCCCAGCACCGCGGCCTCGACGACGTCGGGGTGCTCGTGCAGAGCGCCTTCGACCTCGATGGAGGAGATGTTGTAGCCGCCGCGGACGATGAGGTCCTTCTTGCGGTCGACCAGGTAGAGGTAGCCCGCGTCGTCCAGGTAGCCGAGGTCGCCGGAGTGGACCCAGTCACCCCGCCACGTGGCCGCGCTGGCCTCGGGGTCGTTGTAGTAGAAGCGCTCCCCCGCCGGGACCCGGATGGCCACCTCGCCCACGGTCCCGGGGTCCACGTCGGCGCCCGCCTCGTCCACCACCCGGATCCCGGCCGGGTCCATCGGACGGCCGACCGACCCGGGGCGGCGGAGGGCCTCGCCCGGGGGCATGGCCACCACGCTGGTACCACCTTCGGTCAGGCCGTAGCCGTTCATCAGGGTCGCCCGGGGGAATGCCGCCGCCAGGCCCTCCACCGCGTGATGGGGCATCGGGGCGCTCCCGTAGATGACCATCTTCATGCTCGAGGTGTCGACCGCGTCGAGGGCACCGGACTCGAGGAGGAGGAGGGCGTGGGCCGGCACCATTACCGTCCAGGCCGGACGCTCCGAGGCCACCAGGTCGGCGAAGCGCCGGGGGTCGAAGGCCGGGAGGAAGAGGTTGGTCAGAGCCAGGCGCAGGCAGAGGGTCTGGGTGCCGTGGGTGCCGATAAGGGTGGCCAGCGGGACCGAGTGGAGGAGCTTGCCGCCCCGCTCGATCGGGGTGAGCGGGTGGGCCACCATGGCGCTGCGGTGGGTGGCCGCCACGCCCTTGGGGAGCCCGGTCGTGCCGGAGGTGTAGAGGATGTCGGCCAGGTCCCCCGGGCCCACCTCCACCTGGAAGGGCGACCGGTCGCCGCCCACCAGGTCGCCCCAGTCGGCCTCACCGGCTCCCGCGGCCCCGGGTGCGACCACCAGGGTCCGGGCGCCCTCTGCGATCTCCCGGGCCCGCTCGAGCTGTCCCGCCCCGGCGACGACGGCCCGGGCGCCGCTGTCGGCCACCAGGTGCCCGACCTCACGGCGGGACAACCGGGGGTTGACCGGCACCACCACCGCCCCGGCCCGGAGGACGGCGAAGTAGGCCACCTGGTAGATCGGGGCCTCCTCGTTGCCCACCAACAGGGCCACCCGGTCGCCCCGGGCGACCCCGTGGGCCACCAGGCCCCGGGCCACGGCCGAGGCCCGGCCGTCCCATTCGGCGTAGGTCATGGTCTCCCCGCCGGACATCTGCAGGGCCACCCGGTCGCCGAATTGCCCGGCCACGGTGGCCAGCCTGGCCGGGAGGAGATCCACGCCCCAGGCTCTCACTGACGGGAGCGTCAGTAAACTGCGCCGGCCGGTCCCGCCCGGTCGACCGTCCCCGGGCTCCCGGGGCGCTGCCCGGGGACGGCAAGGAGGAGAGGGAATGTCCACCCCGGCGGCACCGGCACCCATCCTGATCGGGGTCCTCTACGACTTCCCCCAGGCCGACGGGGGGGCCTCGTTCGAAGAGGGGGTCCGCCTCGGCTTCGAGGTGGCGGGGGCCGGGGGCCGGCTGGACCGCCCGGTCGAGCTGGTGGCCCGCCACGCCCGGGGCCTGCCCGGGGGGTCGGCCCACGAGGTGAGCACCACGTTCGCCGAGCTGGCGGCCGAGGGGGTACTGGCCGCCGTCGGGCCGTCCATCAGTGACAACGGCCTGATCGTCGGCCCCATGGCCGACGCCCTCGGGCTCCCCTGCGTCAACTACACCGGGGGCGAGCAGACCCGGGGCCGCTACATGTTCCACTACCCGGTCGGCTCGCTGGGCGAGGAGCCGGCCGTGCTGGTGCGCCACCTGGTCGCCCGCGGCTGCGAAAGCGTCGCCGCCATCTACGACAACACCCCGGTCGGCCGGGGCTACGCCGACTTCCTCCGTGAAGCGTGCGAGTCGGCCGGGCTCGAGCTGACCGGGACGGCCGCCGTCCCGGCCCTGGCCGAGGACGTCGGCCCGACGGTCCACCGGTTGCGTGCGGCCGAGCCCGAGGCCCTGGTGTACCTCGGGCTCGGGGTCGCCGCCCGGGCGGTGGCCCTGGCGGTGGCGGCCGAGCGCTGGGACGTCCGGGTGGTGGCCAACTCGTCGCTCATGTTCGGCTACACCCGGCGCGACTGGCGCGAGGGCTGGGAGGGCTGGGTTTACGTCGACACGGTCGCCGACGACAACGCCGAGCGCCAGCGCCTGCGGGCGATGTCCAAGCGGATCGCTGCCGGCCCGGTGGGCGTGGCCGCCTACGACATCGGTCGCTTGCTGGGCGAGGCGGTGGCCCGCACGTCCCACCTGACCCGGGACGGGATCCGCGACGCCCTGGAGCGGGTGAAGCAGCTCCCGGCCGCCTCCGGGCTCGACGGGACCACCATGGGCTTCGGGCACTACGACCACGGCGCCCTCAAGGGCCGCTACCTGGTGCTGCGGGCCTGGGAGGGAGGGCGGTCGGTGCAGGTGGCCGACCAGTAGCCGCCGGGGGCCGCTGCCGTCCGACCGGTGTTCCTCAGACTCCGGCGTGGCCGACCAGCCGGCGCATGCCCTCCTGCCAGGGGACCTCGGTGCGGCCCAGCACCTCGTGCATCAAGGTGACGTCGGGCCACAGCGGCCACGGGGCGGCGGGGTCGTAACGGATCCGGGCCTCGGTCCCGACCAGTCCGGCCAGGTAGCCGCAGTACTCCTCGGCGCTGACCGTCTCGCTGCCGGCCCAATTGACGGTCAGCGGAGGGACGGCGGACACCTCGAGGGCCCGGATCCCGAGGCGTACGTAGTCGTCCTCGAAGATGGGGTTGTAGCGGTTGGGGGCGTCGGGGTGGAGCACGACTTCCTTGCCGGCCCGGATGCGGGCGAGCCGATCGGCCGGGGCCCCGCCGAGCGGACCGTAGGTCGAGAATATCCGGATGATGGTGACCGGCACCCCGTGCTCGACCGCGGCGAAGCGCACGACGGCCTCGGCCGCGATCTTCGACAGGCTGTAGACCCCGAGATGGACCCCGGGCGGATCGTCCTCACGGAGGGGTCGCTGGCCCTGGTAGGCGTAGGCGGAACCGGTCGAGCAGAAGACGAAGCCCCGGACCCCCCGCGCCGCCGCCACCAGGCGCCCCGACGCCTGGGCGTTGACCTCGAAGGTCCGCCCCCAGTCGGCCTCCGCCGCCCGCCCGATGCGGGCCGCCGCGTGGAATACGTGGGTGAGCCCGGTCGGCAGCTTGGCCATGTCGAACGTGCCGATATCGGCCACGATCGGCTCGATGCCCGCCGCCGTCAGACGGGCCACGTCCCCCTCCCCGCGGCAGCGGGCCAGGCCGAACACCTCGTGCTCCCGGGCCAGAGCACGGGCGATGGGGAACCCGACCCGCCCGGTGACCCCGGTCACCAGAACCCGCCAACGCCGGTCCGGCCGCCCGGGCCCTCCGCCGTGCACCGACCGCACCCGGCTCAGTGACGCAGGTCGATGGCGACCTTGATCGCCCCCGTGTCGCCCTGGGTGGCGATCGTCGTGAAGGCCTGCCGCCACTCGTCGAGAGCGAAGGTGTGGGTCAGCATGCCGGTGAGGTCCACCCGGTCCTGTTCGACCAGGTTCAGGTAGTGGGCGATGCCGTGCATCCGCACACCGTCGACCTCCTCGATCCCGAAGGCGTTGGAACCGACCCAGGAGATCTCCTTGAAGTACAGGGGGCTCCACTCCCATCGGCCCGAGGCGTGCACCCCGCTCTTGACCAGCGTTCCCCGGGCCTTGAGCACCCGGACCCCGACCTCGAAGGTCTCGGGCTTGCCGATCGTGTCGTAGACCACATCGACCCCGCCCGGATGGGCCATGGGCAGGCCGGCCATCGGGGTGTGCAATACGCCCCCGGACCAGGCGGCCAGCTCCTCGACGATGGCCAGCCGGGGCTCGTGCCCGAGGACCTTGTGGGCGCCCAGTTTCCGGGCCAGCGCCGCCTGGGCCTCGAAGCGGGCGATCACCGCCACCTCGACGTCGGGATAGAGGGTGCGCAGGACGGCCACCGCGGCGCTACCCAGCGAGCCGGCCCCGTAGACGACGACCTTGCCACCCGGCGGCGGCGGATGGCGGGTCACCGAGTGGAGGGAGACGGCGAAGGGATCGGCGAACACCGCCTTCTCGTCGGGCACCGAGTCGGGCACCGGGATGAGCATCGAGTCGTGGGCCGACATGAGCTCGGCGTAGCCGCCGGTGACATCGCCCGATACCCCGGTGTGGATCCCGGCGCTGATGTCGCCGCTGGTGAAGTTCCAGCACAGGCTGTAGTCCCCGGCCACACAGGCCGGGCACTTCGGCTCGATGCCCCGCGGGCCGCAGGAGAGCCACGGGTTGAGGACGACCCGCTGACCCACGTCCAGACCCCGGGCCCGAGGCCCGAGCTCGACCACGTCGGCCACCACCTCGTGCCCCATGACCTGGGGGAACGAGCAGAAGGCGGCCATGGCGTTGTCCGCGTCCCCCTCGCCGAAGTCGAGCAGGATCTGCTTGGAGTCCGAGCCGCAGATGCCGGTCAGCCGCGGTCTGGTCACCACCCAGTCCGGGTGCAGCGGCCGGGCGTCGGGGACCTCCATCAGCCGCACCGGGGTGCGCGACAGGCCCTGGAGAAGCGGGTTGGCGTCCGCCGGCACCTCGTACTTCTCGTGCTCCACCCCGAACACCAGTGCCTTCATCTGCACCCCTCGATCACCCCGACGGATCCCCCGGGGAAGCTATCACCGGGCCCAGTTCCCTGACACGGCGGTCAGGGAACGCCGGAGGGGCGGAGTGGCCCTCAGCGGTGGCGCTGGATGTAGATCTCGATGCGCCGGATCCGGCCGTCCGGGCCGACCTCGAAGACCAGCGCCTCCCTGGTCTCGACCCGGGTGCCCTCGATCGCCATGGTCTCGGACAGCTGGGCCACCGCGACCTGTCCCTGGGCGGTGACCCGTTCCACGTCCAGCGTGTACTCGCGCAGGGTCGGCATCAGGGACGAGAGGTACTCGAGGTAGGGCTGGCGGGGGGTGTAGGTGTCCCCGAATGGCCCGACCCGGACGACGTCGGGCGAGAGGCAGTCCCCCAGGCCCTCCCAGTCGTGGTCGACCAGGCACCGGAGGTAACGCTCGACGGTGGCGGTCGGGTCGGTGGTCACGGTCCCGAGTACAGCACGGCCGGAGCCGCGGGAGGCGACCCGGAGTCGGAGACCTGGCGGCGCGGTCCGGCCGGATCCTGCGGGTCGGCGGTGGCTACGGTTGGCTCGTGCGGGGGGCCGACATCTGAGACGGCGGGCGGCCGGGCCGTCGGCCCCGGCCGCGCTGACCGTCCTCCTGGCCACCGTCGCCGTATCCGCCGGTGCGGTGTCCGCCGGTGGGGTGTCCGCCGGCGCCCCGGCCCCCGGTCCGGCCACGGCCCTGGTCGGCGATCCCGCCTCCCTAGTGGATGCCTTCGCCGGCACCGGGTCCGGGGCCGTCAACCCCGGAGCCATCGGCGAGTTCCCCGGGGCCGACCTGCCGTTCGGGATGGTGCAGTGGAGCCCCGACACCTCTCCGGACCGGATCTCGGGCAGCGGCTACTCCTCCGCCGACCACCGGATCTCCGGATTCAGCCTCACCCACATGAGCGGGACCGGATGCGCCAGCTACGGCGACATCCCGATCCTGCCCACCACCGGACCGATCGGCAACGACCCGGAGGCCACCACCCAGCCCTTCGCCCACGACACCGAACACGCCTCCCCGGGCCGCTACTCGGTCGATCTCGGCTCACCGTCGATCGGGGCCCGGTTGGCGGTCACCACCCGGACCGGGCTCACCCGCCTGACGTTCCCCCGGGGCACCCCGGCCAACCTGCTGTTCAAGGTGGCCGACAGTGCGGCCGGAGCCACCGGCTCGGGGGTGCGGATCGTGGGCGATGACGAGGTCACCGGCCAGGTGACCAGTGGCCAGTTCTGCGGTACCGGGACCGACTACACCGCCTACTTCGCGGCGGTCTTCGACCGACCCTTCGACACCGCCGGGATCTGGGCGGGGCCGACCGTGACCCCCGGCGCCACGACGTGCGCCGGCCCGGCCTGCGGCGCCTACGTAACCTTCGACCGGCCGGCGGGCACCCCCATCGAGATGAAGGTGGGTCTGTCGTTCGTGAGCGTGGCCAACGCGGCGGCCAACATCGGGGCCGAGGACCCGGGGTGGTCTCTCGGCTCAGTGGAGCAACGGGCGACGGCTCGATGGAACACCCTCCTCGGGCGGGCCCGCATCGGGGGCGGTACCCACACCGAGCAGCGCACCTTCTACACCGCGCTCTACCATTCGCTCCTGCACCCCAACGTGGTGAGCGACGCCGACGGCCAGTACGCGGGCGAGGACGGCCGGGTGCACCGGGGGGCCCGAACCCAGTACGCCAACTTCTCGGAATGGGACATCTACCGGTCCGAGATCGAGCTGATCGCCCTGCTGGCCCCGGAGCCGGCCGGGGCGATGGTCCAGTCCCTGCTCAACGACGCCCGCCAGGCCGGCTGGCTCCCCAAGTGGGCCATCGTCGGCGGCGACGCCTCCCAAATGAACGGGGACTCGGCCGACCCCATCATCGCCGCCGCCTACGCCTTCGGGGTGCGGGGCTTCGACACCACGGCGGCCCTGGCCGCCATGGTCAAGGGCGCCGACCAGGCCGAGTCCCCCCACGGCTTGGAGATCGAGCGCCAGTACCTGGGCCAGTACCTCTCACAGCACTACGTCGACGCCGGCTCCCTCGATCTCGACTCCATCGACTACTCCGACGGGGCGTCGGCCACCCTGGAGTACGCCATCGACGACTTCTCGATCGCCCAGCTGGCCGGCGCCGCCGGCGAACCGGCCCTCGCCGCCTCGATGATGTCCCGGGCTCACAACTGGGAGTACCTGTTCAACCCGGCGACCGGTGCCGTCCAGGCCCGGGAGGCCGACGGCAGTTTCCCGGCCGGGCCGGTGCTCAACCCGGCCCTGTTCGAGGACGGGGGCCAGCGGGGCTTCGAGGAGGGGAACCCGGTCCAGTACACCTGGTCGGTCCCCCAGGACCTCTTCGCCCTGGGCCGTCTCATGGGCGGCGAGAAAAGCGCCGTGACCAGGCTGAACGCCTATTTCACCCGGCTGAACGCGGCGCGCTTCGCCCCCTACGACTGGGCCGGGAACGAGCCCAGCCTCTTCGTCCCGTGGGAGTACGACTACTTCGGCGCCCCCTGGCGTACCCAGAGCGTGGTCCGCCGGATCGTGACCACCCTCTACACCGACGACCCGGTGAACGAGCCGGGGAACGACGACCTCGGGGCCATCTCGTCGTGGTACGTCTGGGGGGCGATGGGCCTGTACCCGGTGACTCCGGGCACCGCCGACCTGGCCCTGGCCAGCCCGTTGTTCCCCGAGGTGGTGCTCACCCTGGGCGACGGCAACCGGCTGGTCCTCCGCGCCCCGGGGGCCTCGGCCAACACGCCCTACGTCCACTCGCTCACCGTCACCGGCATCGCCCCGCCCCCCGCCCGGGCGGGGTGCCCTGGCCGGGCGGTGGTGGCCACCGCGACCACGACCTGGGACCGTCCCTGGCTGCCGGCCAGCGCCGTGACGACCGGGGGGACCCTCACCTACCGGCTATCGGCGACCCCCGACCGGGGCTGGGCCACGACCGCCGACGCCGCCCCCCCCTCGTACGGGACCGGCTGGATCCCCGCCGTGGGGTACTCCTCCCCCAGCGGGGCGGTCTCGGTGCGGGTGGGGGTGCCCACCACCATCGAGCTGGGGCTCAGGACGATCAGCCCCGTGGCGTCGGCGGTCGAATGGCGGGCCACCATCACCGGGCCACTCACCCTGGGGGCGACGGCCGGATCACTCCGGCCACCGGCCTCGGTGGCCGGGGCGGGGTGCGCCGGCCCGGCACCGGTCAGCCAGCCGCTGACGGTCACGGCCGACGCCCCGGGTCCGGGCACGGTAACCGTCGACCTGGCGACCAGCACCGGCCAGGCCCTGCCCCCGGTGGTCGTCGACGTCACCGCCGCCGGGTGAACCCGCGAGCAGGGTCGGAGGGCTTACCGAACCGGGCCCGGCTGGTCGCACTCCGAGCTGCCGCCTCGTCCCGCCAAGACCATGTACACCAGAAGTCGGTCCGGGACTCCCCGTCCGTCGCCTGCTGCTGCCCCAGAGGATCAACGGCCGGTCAGCCCGCTACCGGACGGGTTGGAGAGCACCCTGGAGATCGGCCAGCCGGTCGCGATTGAGGGAATACCACACCCACTTGCCGCGCCGATCACCGTGCACCAACCCGACCTCGCTCAGGATCTTGAGGTGGTGGGAGACCGTGGGCTGGCTCTTGCCCACAGGCTCGACGAGATCACAGACGCACACCTCGCCGTCGGGCGCTGCCGCCAGGATGCTCAGCAACCTCAGCCGAACCGGGTCGGCCAGGGCGGTGAAGCCACGGGCCAGCTCGGCGGCCTGGGAAGCGTCAAGGGGCGAGGCCAGCACGGACGCGCAGCACTGGTCCGTCGGCTCGATGGTCGTAACCCGCTTGGCCATTGGGGTCTCCTATTGACAGGGTTCAATGCATCGATCATACTCGACGCATCGAGCACTGTCGATGCTAGTGGAGGTCACCGTGTCCAGAGTCCAGCTCGCCTTGAACGTGAATGACATCGACGCCGCCGTCGACTTCTATTCGAAACTCTTCGGAGTCGAGCCGGCCAAGCGCCGCCCCGGCTACGCCAACTTCGCCGTCGCCGAGCCCCCTCTCAAGTTGGTGCTGATCGAGAGCCCAACGGCACGGACCGATGGTGTGGCCGGCGCTCTGAACCACTTGGGGGTGGAGGTGGACACCCCCGCCGAGGTGGCCGATGCCACCCGGCGTCTGACCGGCGAGGGACTGAAGACCGACGTCGAGGAAGGGACCACCTGTTGCTATGCCGTGCAGGATAAGGCGTGGGTAACCGACCCCGACGGCGCCCCGTGGGAGGTCTACACCGTGATCGCCGACGCTCCGGCCGAGGCCGGCCTCGGGTGCGAGGCCGAGGGCTGCCGGCCGGCGCAAGAGCAGGCGATCTCGGTCGCCGCCCCGTCGGCCACGAGCAGCTGTTGCTGAGTGGGGCCGAGGAAACCCCAGCCGTCCGACGTCATGGTGAACGAGGCCGTGCTCTGGCGCCGGTTGACCGCCGAGTTCCTCGGCAGTGCCTTCCTGGCCGCCATCGTGATCGGCTCGGGCATCGCCGCCCAGCAGCTCTCGCCCGGCAACGTAGGGCTGGAGTTGTTCGAGAACGCGGCAGTCACCGCCGCGGGGCTCTACGCCATCATCTTGATGTTCGGCCCGGTGTCGGGTGCGCACTTCAACCCGGTCGTCTCTATCGTCGACGCCGCCTTTGACGGGATCAGCTGGCGGGATGCCGGCGCGTACCTGCCCGCCCAGGTGCTCGGCTGCGTCGGCGGCGCTGTCGTCGCCAACCTGATGTTCTCCAAAGCAGCCATCTCGATCTCCACCCATCACCGGGCCACGCCCGCCCACTTCCTCTCCGAGATCGTGGCCACGCTCGGGCTCATCCTGGTCATCTTCGCCCTGGCCCGCAGCGGGCGGAGCCACATCACCCCCGCTGCGGTCGGCGCCTACATCGGCGCCGCCTACTTCTTCACCAGCTCGACCAGCTTCGCCAACCCCGCGATCACCGTCGGGCGGATGTTCTCGAATACCTTTGCCGGGATCGCTCCCTCGTCGGTCCCGGCCTTCATCGCCGCCCAGTTCGTCGGGGGCGCCGTGGCCATCGGCGTGATCAAGGTGCTCTACCCCGGGATCACCCCCGCCGAGGCCGCCGACATCATCGTCCCCCATCATTCGCTTCCCGCCGACAGCGAGCAGGCGGCCGGCGACGCCGTGGCCTCCGACGGTGCGCCCAGTGCGCCCGCCCACCTCACACAGTCGACCCAACCCTCGCCACCGGCCCGGTGACGAGCCGATCCCACGGGAGACCCATGCACGTCATCGCCATCGGAGGAAGCGACGCTGGCATCAGCGTGGCCTTGCGGGTTTGCGAGCTCGATCCCGACGCCGAGGTCACGGTGGTCGTGGCTGACGCGTATCCGAACTTCTCGATCTGTGGGATCCCCTACTACGTCTCGGGGGAGGTCACCCATTGGCGGAACCTGGCTCACCGGACGATCGCCGACCTGGAGGCCACCGGTATGGGCCTTCGCCTAGACACCGTCGCCCGCCGCATCGACGTTGAAGGGCGCAAGCTCCTCGTCGCGACGAACAACGGCGACGAGGAGCTCCTCTCCTACGACGAGCTGGTCGTCGGCACCGGGGCCGTGTCCGTCCGCCCGCCGATCGAAGGTCTCGCCGGTCCCGACCCGCTGGGTGTCGACGATGGCGTCCACCTCCTGCACTCCATGGGCGACACCTTCGCCGTCATGCGCACCCTCGAGGAGGGCCAGCCGTCCAGCGCCCTCATCGTGGGTGCGGGCTATATCGGCCTGGAGATGGCCGAGGCGCTCGTGGCACGTGGCCTGGCGGTGACCCAGATGGAGCGGCTCGCAGAGGTCCTCCCCACGGTCGATCCAGAAATCGGTGCCCTCGTCCATGCACAGCTCTCAGAGCACGGGGTCGACGTCCTGACCGGGACGACGGTCCGCGGCATCGCCCGGGTGCCCGGCGGGGAACACGGTGCGCTACGGGTCGATGCGACCACCACTGGTGGCGACGACCTGAGCCGCGATTTCGACATGGTCCTCATCGTCGTGGGTGTCCGGCCCGATGTGGAGCTGGCTGCCTCGGCCGGCGCTGTCCTCGGACAGCGCGGGGCGATCGCCGTGGACCGACATATGCGGACCAACCTCCCCCACGTCTTCGCCGCCGGGGACTGCGTCGTGACGCACCACTGCCTCCTCGGTGAGACGTACCTGCCGCTCGGGACGACCGCACACAAGCAGGGGCGGGTGGCCGGAGAGAACGCCCTCGGGGGCGACCAGAAGTACGCCGGGAGCCTCGGCACGCAGGTGGTCAAGATCTTCGACCACGCCGTGGCCCGGACTGGCCTGCGAGACCACGAGGCGGTCGCGGGCGGATTCGACCCGGCCACCATCGGTTCCGAGGCCGATGACCACAAGGCGTACTACCCCGGGAGCCACCGCATCTCGATGCGCTACACCGGCGACCGGTCGACGGGACGCCTGCTGGGCGTACAGCTCTTCGGGCACAAGCACGCCGAGATCGCCAAGCGGGTCGACATCGCGGCCACCGCGATCTTCAACAAGATGACCGTCGACGCGATGAGCGACCTCGACCTGTCCTACACGCCGCCCCTCGGGAGCCCGTGGGACGCGGTGCAGATGGGGGCGCAGTCATGGATGCGCGCCGAGGCGGCCCAACGTCTTGGGGCGAGCAGGGCAATGTGAACACCGGTCAGCGGGTGCGGCAGTCGAAGTGAAGGGAATGAACCATGAGTGACGTGATGACGCCGGGCATGAGGATGGCCCTCGCGAGCGTGGCCCAGGATCTCAACAAGAGGTTCCATGGGGTGTTCGGATTGGAAACCTCGAGGCGCTGGGACTGGACAGCTATGACGACCTCGCCTCTCGGCCACGAGTACGGACTGGCTTGTGCTCTGAGTTGAGCGGTTTGCCCGGGAGCGGCTCGAGGCACTTGTCCACGCTGAGGATCACACCCCCGAGAGGGTCCCCGCCGTTCTGTTCTTGTGCGTCCACAACGCGGGTCGATCTCAAATGGCCCTCGGTTGGTTCACCCGCTTCGCCGGGGCCCGTGCCGTCGCGTGGTCTGGCGGCTCTGAGCCCGATTCCGACATCAACATCGGCGCCGGGCAGCCATGGCAAAGATCGGCATCGACAGCTCGGAGCAGTTCCCGAAGCCCCGGAGCAATGAATTTCTCGGAGCCGCCGACGGGGTTGTGACGATGGGGTGCGGCGACGCCTGTCCATTGGTGCCGGGCAAGCACTATGAGGACTGGGAGCTTGACGATCCGAGTGGACGGTCAAACGCTGAGGCAGGGTGGGGCCAGCTTCGGTTGGCATTCCCCGCGCTCACAGAGACGGGGGGAAGAAGTTGGTCAAGGTCTGGAAGAGCAGGTAGAAGCCGGCCACCCAGATCGGGGCGAGGATGAGCCAGCCCCCCACCGGGCCGTAGAAGGCGGCCAGCCGGCGGTTAAACAGGCCCAGCGCCACCATGACGCCCACCTCCAGCAGCACGACCGGCAGCAGGGCCAGCCGCCAGCTGGCGGTGGCCCCGTTGACGATCTGGTACGGCACCGGCGTGGCCGCGGGCGGGGCGGCGTGCCGGGAGCCTTGGCCCAGCAGCTTGGCCACCACGATCAGGCGCTGGGACGCCGAGAACTCAGGGTTGCAAGTCGTGAGGGTGATGCGGCTGTCCCCGAAGTTGTCGAGGACCGAGACGTCGGCCGGCGAGACGGCGAAGGGCGCCTCGGCCACCACGTAGGTGAAGTGCTGGTCGCTGGTGTTGGTGAGCACGATCGGGTCGCCGAGCTTGAGCTCGGCCAGACGGTTGAAGGGCGCCCCGTGGGTGGTGCGGTGCCCGGCGATGGCCACGTTCCCGGCCTGGCCCGGTGCCGCCGAGCCGATGTAGTGCCCGGGCCCCTTGGCCAGGTCGTCGGTCGCCGTCCCCGAGACCACGAACTGTTTGAGGCCGATGGCCGGGATGTTCAGCTCGGCCACCACGGTCCCCTCGGCCGGGTTGGGCACGTGAGTGGTGATGGGGATGAGCGCCGGTCCCCCACCGGTCACCTTGGGAGCCGGGTTCGAGTGGATCAGTGCCTCGAACTGGGTCTGCAGCGTGGACTGGGCGTGGTGCTCGGCGATGGCCGTCCCCCAGAGCTGCCAGGCCACGAACAGCAGGATGACGGCGCCGATGTTGCGGATCCAGGTGAAGATGGTCGGGAGGTGGTGATGGGCCGACCGTTGGAGGGCGACCCGGGCCGACGCGGCACCGGCCACAGTGGTCGGCACCGTCACCGTCGGAGCGTTCCGCTCCCCTTCGGCCTCGGGCACGACCGTCTCGAGCACCTGAGTTGGGGTGGCGTCCGGACCGCCCTCGGCCTTCGAGACGGCCGTCACCACCTCGGTGGGCTCGGTCTCGGAAGTGGCGTCGGTCACCATCGCCCCGGTGCAGACCGATGATGGGCGGCGCGGTCGGGGACCGCCGATCTCACCTGCTCGCCGGTGATGGTCGCCAGCACTGACACCTTTGCTCCGGTTGGAGTCAGACGGCCGGTCGGCGATCCGTCATCAGGGGCCACGGCGTCCCGGGGCATCCATCAACCGAACCGCCCGCGCACGTAATCCGATGTCCGGGGGTCGACCGGGTCGTTGAACACCTGTTCGGTGAGTCCAGCCTCGACGATGTGACCGGGCTGGCCTTCGCCGTCGACCAGGAACAGCGCGCAGTTGTGGGACACCCGCTGGGCCTGCTGCATGTTGTGGGTCACGATGACGATCGTCACGTCATCGCAGAGCTCGCGGATGGTCTCTTCGATCACACCGGTGGAGATCGGATCGAGGGCTGAACAGGGCTCGTCCATCAAGAGCACCCGCGGGCGGACCGCCAGTGCCCGGGCGATGCACAGCCGCTGCAGCTGTCCCCCCGAGAGCGCGGCGCCGGACTCGTTGAGACGGTTCTTCGTCTCGTTCCAGAGGCCCGCCTTCTCCAGACTCTCCCGGACGAGGGCGTCCGGATTTGCCACCTTGATCCCGGACAGATGCAGTCCCGACAGGACGTTCTGGGCGATGGTCATCGACGGGAACGGGTTGGGTCTCTGGAAGACCATGCCGATCCGCAGTCGGGTCTCGGTCACTCGCAGGGTCGGGCCGTAGACATCGACCCCGTCCAGGGCAACCGAACCCGAAAGGGCGGCGATCGGTATCAGCTCGTGCATCCGGTTGAGGATCCGCAGGAAGGTGGACTTACCGCAGCCCGAGGGTCCGATGAGCGCGGTGACGATGCCGGGCTCCATCGACAGGGACACCCGTTCGAGCACCTTGTTGCTGGCGAACCAGGCGCTCACGTCGGTCGCCACGAGCCTCGCCGGACCCGTGGCTCCGACGCCGGGGCCGGGGTCAGAATCGGCGGGCGGAATCTTCGGGGCCGGGGCCTGCCGCAATCGGTCGACGGTTGTCACGGCACCACCCCGAGATGAAGGAGTCCCCTGAGGACGGCGCCCAGGATGCCACACCAGACTGCCATGGCCATGGCGCCGGGCCAGCGGGCGTAGCCACGGCGCCGGGCCCGCTCGGCGAAGCCCAGCCCAACCAGGGCCGACAGGGGGAGGACGAGGGCCAGGGCCGCGAAGAGGACAGCCCACTCGAAGCTGGCCCGGCCGGGCGGGGTGAGGGCGCTGGTCCGGTGCTCGGGCACCGACGGCGCCGTCACGAGCGGGCCCGTCGGCGCCGCAGCGCCCGCCGCGACCCCTCGCCGATCACGACCAGGGCGGCTCCGAGGAAGGTCAGGGGCAGGACGTTCGCCCCGGTGAACGCCAACCCGGACGACGAGCCGCTCCCGCTGGTTCCTGACGAGGACCCGTTCGAGGACGACGAGCTCCCCGAAGCGGTCAACGCCGTGGTGGTCGTGGTGGTGGCCGAGCCGGCCGCGCCGGCCGTGGTCGTCGTCGTACCCTGTGTGCTCGTGGTGGTGGTCGATGCCGTGCTCGATGTGCTGGCCGCTGCGGCCTCGGCGTCAAGCTGCTGGGCCACCTTGAGTCCAGCCGTCACCATGGCCGAGGTGGCCGGCGCCGCGCCGAAGCTGGTGATGTCGGCCCGTCCGGTCGACCCCAGGACGAACCGGACGAACTGGGCCAGAGCCAGGGCCTTGTCCGCCGGGAGGCCCGTGGTTGGCACGACGAGGTAGCTCTCCTGCATGAGGTAGTTGTTGTAGGCGGCGGGGTCCGACACCTCGGTGTTGAAGGTGACCAGGTTGTTCGTGTCCGGGTTGGTCGTCGACGACAAGGTGGCGTCGTCTTCGGCCGCCTGGGCCGACGGGGTCGAGGGGGCCACGTCCTGGCCCGCCGCGTTCTGGATCGCCGCCGTGGGCAGGTTCCACGGCACCCCCAAGGGGGCCCCGGTCCAGACCGACGAGATCGGTGCCGCCACCCCGAGGTTCCACAGGGCCGCCTCGGTGCTCGGGGCGTTGGTCAGGGCGTTGATGCCGATCAACTTCCCGATCAACGGCTGGTCGCCACCGGGGATCGAGCTCCCCGTGTACGGCCAGTTCTCGCTCGGGGTGTCGTCGGTCGTCACCGCGTCGTTGTGGCTGAACGCCCTACTCAGTCCGGCGTCGAAGAGAGTCTTGGCGGTCGGGTCGCTATCGAGCAGGGTCATCAGGGCCAGATTCTCGGTGGTCGGGTCCAGATTGGCCCACAGCCCCACCGCTGAGGGGTAGGGCGTCGTGCCCGGCGCGCTGCACTGCAGCCTCGGGTCGTTCCACTCCAAGAGGGGGTTGGCCGAGTCGAAGCCGAAGATGTCCCCGAGATCGGTCAGGCTGAGCGGGACGTGCTGGCAGAAGTCGGCCGGACTGATCGTCTGACCCCCCGAGTAGGTGTTGTTGGGCACGGTGGTGACGATCGCCACGCCGGCGGCGGCGAAGGGTACGTAGGCGAACGACCGCCCGTCGGTCTGGGCGGTGCTCGCCTCGGTGGAGGTCAACGGTCGCTCGGAGACCACATAGTCGTCGGCGAACTGGCCAGCTCCGGTGCCGACGAAGTCGGCGATACCCTTGTCCAAAGTGACGTTCGTGTAGGCACCGAAGTCAGGGGCCAGGCCGTTGCCGTCGTCCTTGAGCAGCCTTCCGGTGAGCGGCTGGAGGAATGAGCCGCCCTCGCCCACGATGGTGCCGGCCGTCGTGGCCGCCCCCGCTGGCCCCACCGAGGCGGGCGACAGCCCGACGGCTCCGCTGAGTGCCGCCGCAGCGAGTGAGACGCCCACCAGCGAGACCCGGACCCGTCTTGGGCTGCTCACCGGCAACCCTCTTCCTGTCGGGCCTGCAGGACGCGTCGCCGACCGGTCCATCCGAACGCGAGCAGCAGCAACCCGAGGAGCGTCAGCGGGACCGGGTTACCGCCGGTGAAGGCCATGGTCGGGCTGCCCGAGAGCGACACCCCCGGGTCCACCCCACCGAGGGCCCCCGAGGCGCTGGCCCCGACTCCGCCCCGGGCCGAGGTCGTCGTGCCCTTGGCCCCGGTCTTGTTGGCCGTCGCCGCGGATCCGCCCGGCCCGGTGGAGCTCGTGGTGCCGCCGCCTGCGGCGCCGCCGGTACCGCCGTTCCCCGCGTTGGGCGGAGGGGGCGGGGCGGCCGTGTTCGTGACCCCGCAGGTGGGCGTCGTCTGGCCGGCCTGGACCTCGGTCGGCGTGAGGTCACCGCAGGCGTACGCCGCCTTCTCGGCCGCCGTCACCGCCACCGCCCCGGGCACGTCGAGGGTCACCGCGTTGATCCCGTACTGCTCGAGCGACAGCCCCAGACTGGCGTAGCCGAAGCTGGGCGCCTTCTGTTGGCCCAACGTGAGGGAATAGTTCGCGTACGCGCTGATCGTGGCGCCCTTGGCACTCGACCAACCGGTGGTCGGTGTCAGGAGGTAGCTGTAGGTGGAGGGGTTGTAGACGTGGGGCCCGGCCCCGTTGAAATTGAGGACGTGGGTGCCGTTGGGCTGCTGGGTGGCGTAGGCGAGGGCGGAGGCCACGTCGATCGCGTTGGGCTGGGTGTACTGGCCACTGGCATCCTTGACCGACGCCACGCCCTTCGTCGGGTCGCTGCCGGCGAACCCGAGGTCCTTGGCGTACTGGAGCTGTACCGACCCGATCGCCCCGGCGTTCGCAGCAACGTCACCGGCGACCGCGGTGGTGGTCTGAGTATCGAGGCCGCCAGCGACGCCCGGCCAGTTGGAGTTGGGTGACGTCGCCGAGATCGCCACCCCGTCCGTGGGTCCACCGGACTGGCTCTCTTGCTGCTGGACGAATGCCGCCCAGAGGGCCGGTTGCTCGTCGATGCACCACTCCTCCAGCACGTAGTTGGTGCCGGCGGAGTCGCTTTCGGTCACCGGCGTGATCTTGAGGTTGGGAAGCGTCGCCCCGGGGTTGTCCCCCGCGATCTGCGAGTCGTTCCAGTTGGTAATGCCTCCGGTGAGGATGGCACACGCCGTGTAGCTGCTGAGCTGGAGGTTCTGGTTCAGGCCCGGGATGTTGTACATGAAGGCAATCCCGCCGGCCGTGATGGGAATGAAGATGAACGGGAAGCTCGGCGGCGTGGTGTCGGTGCTTCCCACGTACCCGATGTCGCTGACCGCGTAGTCGGTCGTCTGGTTCGTGAACTGGTAGCGCCCGTCCCCCGAGTTGCTGCTTGTGTAGTTGAGGTTCAGGCTGTAGGGGGCATTGCTGACGTCCTGGTCCCAGGTTTCAATGGCCGGTGCAGCGAAGGACGAACCCACCCCGTTGAGTGAGGCTCCGCTGAACGGGCTCAGGGCCGTGCCGTTGAGGGGATGGCTCAGCGGTATCGGGGGAGTGGTCGTCGTGGTCGTCGGGCTTGCCGGGGGGTCCGACTGCCCGCTCGCCGCGCCCCCGACGGCGGGTGCGGTGACGGCCGGCCCAGGGGCGGACGGCTGCCCGCCACTCGGGTTCCCCGCGGTCCCCGCGGTCGCCGCCGCGGCGGGTCCGGCCAGGCCCACCACGGCGACCAACGCCGCACCGAGGAACGTCACGGCCCACCGCTGGCGCCCCATGAGGTGGATCGGCCACTTCTGGGATCCGACTCTCTGCATCGTGATCTGCTCCTTTGATCGGCTGAAGAGGGCTTGGGGGGTTGGCCGGTTCATCCGTCGATCCCTTGGGAGGTTCGGCGGAGCATGTGCCACGGAATGAGGCGGCGGCCGGGTCCGGACGCCCCGATCAGCCGGGCAAGCAGGAACAGCGTCAGCACCACCAGGACGAGGACGAAGGAGACCCCCCAGGCGTCTCGGACCGCATTGCCGCCCGCCTGGAAGATCATCTGGTAGATCCGTAACGGGAGGTCATCCTGCTGGCCCTTGAACGGGTTCCAGTTGTAGTGGGCGTTGCCGCCAGCCACGAAGAGCACCGGCGCCGTCTCGCCGGCGATCCGGGCCACGCCAAGGATGACCGCGGTGACCAGTCCGACCCGGGCGGTCGGCAGGGTCACCCGGAGGACAGATCGCCACTGGGGCGAGCCCAGAGCCAACGCTGCCTCTCTCAGCGAACCCGGAACGATGGCGATTACCTCCTGCGCTGCCCGGGTCACGATCGGGAGCATCATGACCGCCAGAGCCAGAGCGGCTGCGAACCCCGACTTGCCGTTCAATTTGTTGGGCACCACCCAGAGCAGGTAGACGAAGAGGCCGGCGATGATCGCCGGTGCCCCGGTCATGGCGTCAACCACGTTGCTCACGACCCGCGAGAAGGTGTTGCGGTGGTCCACCAGGTACGTGGCGGTCAGCATCCCGAGCGGCACGGTGATGATCGTGGCGATGCCGACTTGCTCGATCGTGCCGACGATCGCCGCCCCGGCTCCGACCGACGTGACCGGGGCGGTGGCCGTGTACTGGGAGAAGTCAGCGATGAAGAAGTGGGGGAAGTGATCCAGCGCCACCGATGCCCCGTGGATGATCACGTAGCCGATCACCCCGACCAGCGGGATCAGGGCGCAGAGGGCACCGACCCAGACGCCGAGGGTCGCCAGCCGGTCCTTCATGGCCAGGACGCCGTGGCGCTGCCAGCAGAGGATGGCGTAGATGGAGAAGAAGGCCATCAGCCAGCAGACGACGAACCCGAACGGCCCGACGACCCCCGAGACACTGAACGCCACCCAGACGACGGCGAGTCCGGCCAGGGCCGAGCCACCCATTTCCGCCGCCGCGGTCGGCCCAATCCGCCGCTGCCGGACCGGTCGGTCGTCACCCGCGCTCCCGTCCCTCCCCCCCGGGCCGGAATCGGGCGGGGGCGGCCCACCCGGGCGGGCGAGGTCGGTGACGGTGCTCACACCGCCTCCGCCGCGGTGCGTTGGACGATGAGCCGAGCAACGATGTTGACGGCGAGGGTGGTAACGAACAACGCAAGACCGGCCAGGATCAGTCCACTCTTGTAAATGGGGGACGATGCTTCGAAATTGTCGGTGATCTGCTTGGCGATCGATCCGAGGCCGTTGGGACCGAGGAGCTTGGGCGTCAAGATGTTGGCCTGGGACAGCACGAGGACGACGATCATCGTCTCGCCGAGCCCGCGGCCGACCCCGAGCAAGACGGCGCCCAGGATCCCGTTGCGGGAGAACGGCATGATGACATTGGTCACCATTCCCCAGCGAGTACCCCCAAGCCCGAGCGCCGCCTCGCAGACATCCCGTGGGGTCTGAGCCATGACCTCCCGGCTGATGGAGGTGATGATCGGAATGATGGTCACCGCGCAGATGAGCCCACAGGCGAAGATGGAGTTGACGTACGACCCGGGGGTCGGCGTGCGGAAGATGGGCACGAAGCCAAAGTGATTGGCGAGCCATTCGGCGGGGGCCGCCTGCTTCGGGGAGATGAGCTCGAGGCCCCAGAACCCGTAGACGATGCTCGGGACGGTGGCCAGCAGGTCGATGACCCCGGTCAGGAGCGACTTGAGACGACGGGGGGCGTACTCGTTGATCATGAGGGCGGTGGCGAGTGACACCGGGGTGGCGATGGCCACGCCGATCAGGGCGATGGCCAACGAGCCGACCAGCAACGGCAGGAGTCCGAAGTGCCCGGTGTCGGGCGACCAGGTGAGATCGGTGACGAAGCCGAAACCGGCCTCCTTCAGGGCCGGCCAGCCGTAGTAGAAGAGGAAGACCACGATGGCCGTCAGCACCAGCAGCACCACCGCGCTGGCGGCGGCGAGCACGCCGCTGAACACCCGGTCGGGACCACTCGGGGCGGCGTGCAGCTCCATCGGCACGTCCTCGTCGGGTGGGGTCTCCGCGCCGGGTAGAGCCGGAGTGGTCACCGCGGTCACCGGTCCCTCCTCGCCGAGAGGCGGCGGGCGAACATCCCCGCCAGCACCAAGAGGATGCCGCCGGCCAGGAGCCAGGGCAGGGCCGGGGCCCCGGTGAAGGCCAGCATCCCGGACTGGCTGGCCCTCGTCGGGGCATCCGTCGAAGACCCGGATGGTGCGGTCGCGGTCGGGTGCCCCCCGGCACCCGGCGACGGAGCGCTGGTGGTGCCCCCACCGGCCCCCGCACCCGATACCCCCGAGGTTCCCGAGGTCCCCGAGGTTCCCGGTCCGGCACCGCCGGATCCGGCGGTTGGGGGGGGCGTGGTCGTAGGGCTCGAGCCAGCGGTGCCCCCGCTCACCGTGAAGGGGGCCGAGAAGATCTTGGGCTGGGTGAAGTCGTTCTCGTCCTCACCGACGTAGAGCACGCACGGGGAGGACTGGTTGCAGACCGGTTGGAAGTTGGGCTGCTCCCCCAGGGTGGCGCTCGGGAGCTGGTAGATCGTGTAGTTCGGCGTCGAGATGCTGCCGTCGCCGTGGGCGAGAACAGTGGCACCTTGGATCGTGTTGCCGTCGCAGGTGCTGTCGTCTCTGGGAAGGTTTGCCGCGCTGCCTCCCGGGTCGGCGCACTCCAAGATGTTCACCTTCGCGTTCGGCGTGAGGACGCCGTTGGGTCCCACCGAGACGGTCACGGCCTCCCCGTCGGTGAACGGGGGTCCCGGGGTCAGGATGACTCCCGTCGTTGCGCCGGCCGGGTCCGCTCCGGCGATCAGGATGGCGCCGAGGGCCAAGAGCGCAGTGGTGGCGACGTGGCGGGCCGCAGCGAGCCCCCGGGCGGCACCGCTCATGTCTTCCCCCCGCCTGGCGTGATTAAGAACGGCGGGGAGAACTCCTTGGGCCAGCTGAAGTTGGACTGGTTCTCGCCGACGTAGAGGACACACACGTGCGTGCGGTTGCAGACCGGCTGGGAGTCCGGAAGCTCGCCGAGCACTGTGTTGGGCGTACCGTACAGCACGTAGCCACGCTCGGAGAAGCTCCCGTTCCCCTTCACCAGGATGGTGTTGCCCTGGATGGTGTTGCCGTCACAGGAGTTCTCGTCCTTCGGAAGATTGGTGGACTTCCCCCTCGGATCTGCACATTCGATGACATTTACCCGGCCGTACGGTTTGAAGAGCCGGTTCGGCCCGACGGAGATGTTGATCTTCTGGCCGTTGTGATAGGGCCCATTGGGCGTAACGGTCATCGACGGCGGGGAGGCCCAGGCCGCCACGGGCAGCGCCATCGTCGCGCTCCAAGCCGTCAGCAGGGTAACGACGACGAGATGGCGACCCCTCACCGTGACCGCCTTGCGAGCAATCGGCGACCCAGGGTGCCGATGGCCAGAAGGAGGGCGCCCAACCCGAACAGCCAGGGGAGGAGGGATGGAGCACCGGTGAACGCCAGGGCCGGTGCGGTGGAGCTCCCGGTCGAGGTGCCAGAAGAGCCGCCGGTTGCGGCGCCGCCACCCCCCGAGGTGGAGACCGGGACTGCCGCCGCCAGCGACGGCGCGGCGGTTGTGGTGGTGGAGCTCGACCCGCCCGTCGGGGTCGTGGTCGTGGTGGTCGTGGTCGTCGTCGTGGTGGTCGCGGCCGCCGGGGCGGCGGTGAACGAGATAGTGACCGAGAGGCCCGTGAGGGCCATGTTGTCGGTTGCGTCGGTGGCGGTGTAGGTGACGGATTCGGCGGCCGTGTCGGTGACGGCGAACTGGGCCTGGCCGTTACTCCCGCTGGCCCCGGTCACCACGGCCGGGCGGTCCTGGCCACCTATGCCGGTGGCCGCGGTCATGGCGGTGATGACCGAGCTGCCCCCTGAGGAGGTGAGCGAGACCGACTTGCCCGGCACCGGGTTCCCGTCGGCGTCGTACAGCAGGACCGTGATGGTGGCGCTGGAGGTCCCGTCGGCCGGTACGGTCTCCTGGCTGGTGACCAGAGCCGAATCAGCGAGCACCGGTGGCGGGACTGGGGGATTGCCGAACGTCACCACCCCCTGGGCGCTCAGTGGGAGGGAATCGGTCAGGTCGGTCGCCGAGTAACTGACGACTTCGGCCGTGGTATCGGTCACATGGAAGGTGGCGTCACCATTCGCGTCCGTGATGTCGTTGACGGCGGTGATGACCGAGCTGCCATTGAGGCCGGTCAACCCGATCGTCTTGCCGGCCACGTGGTTCCCGAAGTGGTCGTTCAGAGCCACCGTGACCGTCGAGGGGGTCGTGCCGTCCGATGGAACGCTGCTTGGCGCCGACGTGACCGTGGACTCGCCGCCGTCAGCGACGCCCGGGGTGAAGGTGACGGAGGCGCTCGCGCTCACCTGGAGGCCGTCGGTCGTGTCGACTGCCGTGAAGGTCACCGACTCGGCCGTCGTGTCGTCGGCCTCGAATTGGGCGATGCCGGATGGATTGGTCGTCCCGGGGGTGCCGGTCCCCCCGACGGCGACCGGCCGGAACTGGACGGATCCGGTGGGACTGGCGCGGAGCGTCACCACCCTCCCGCTGAGCGGATTGCCGAACTGGTCCTCGATCGTGATGTTCATGAGGGCCTGTGTCTGCCCGTCGGCCGCAAGCGTCTGTGAGGCCGGGGACAACGTGGAGGCGGTGGCCGACGGGGCCGACGACTGGAAGGTCACGCTGGTGGTCGCGGTCAGGGTCAGATTGCCGTCGGTGACGTCGGTCGCGCTGAACGTCGTCTGTTCGGGAACCGAGTCGCGGACAATGAAGGTCGCCTGGCCGTCAGTCGCGGTGACGTTCGGGTTAGCCGACGGTGTGATGGTCACCGTGCTCGAGGGCGACGAGAGCGTGACGGTCTTGCCGGAGACTGGATCGGAGGTCGCGGTCAATAGGGTCACGGTGACCGAGGTCCCGGTACCGTTGATCGGGCCCGGCGACTGACCGACGACGGTCGACGTGCCCACCGAAACGCTGAGTGTTCCGAAAGTCACTTGGGCGGTGGCGGTGAGCTCGACGTTGTCCGTGGTGTCCTTGGCGCTGTAGGTGACCGACTCGACCGTCTGGTCGGTAACCGAGAACGTGGCCACGCCCTCCGAGTTCGTTGTTACCGGGTTCGGGCCTCCGATCACCGAGGTCCCGGTGGCCGACAGGGTCACCATCTTGTTCGCGATCGGTTGGGGGGTTGCCGCCTGGTCCCGCAGGATCACCGTGATGGTCGCCGGGGTCGTCCCGTCCGCCGGAACGGCACCCGGGGTGGCGAGCACGCTGGAGTGGGCGGTGTCCACCGCCGGGGCCTGGAAGTCGACCGTCGCCTGGTGGGTGAGGACAACGGGGTCGGTGCTGTCGGTGGCCGAGTAGGTGACCGGCTCCGCCATGCTGTCGGTCACAGTGAATGTCGCAACCCCGTTCGCGTCCGACACGTTCGGGGTTGCGGTCGGCGTGATCGTCGACTGTCCGGTCCCCTGGCTGAGGGCGACCGTCTTCCCGGGCACCGGCACCCCACCGGAGCTCAGGAAGGTGACCGTGACGGTGACCGGGTCCTCGCCGTCAGCGGCGGACGCCGGTGCCGAGGCGGCCACCGTCGAGAGGGTGGCCGACGGAGTGGTCGGGACGGTCGGGGCGCTCCCGTCGCCCGGGTTGGCCCCGTTGTCCACCCCTCCGTTCGGGTTGATGTAAAAGGGGCTCGACCAGAAGTGCGGCTGAGTGAAATCATTCTGGTTCTGGCCGATGTAGAGCACGCATTCGTTCGTCAGATTGCAGACCGGACCGGAGGTCTCGCCGAGGCTCGCGAGGTCCGGAAGCGCGTAGAGCGTGTACAACGACTTCGTCTGGACCTGCACGTCGACCGACCCGTCCGAACGTGGGTGGATGCTCGGGCCCTGGATCGTCTCGCCGTCGCAAGTGGAGGTGTCGGTGGGCAGGACCCCGCCGGGAGCTTCGCACTCGACGATGTTGATGTCGAGCGCCGTGGGGGTCAGGACGGAGTTGGCCGGGATGATGATGTCCACCTGCTGCCCGCTCGAGAACGGGGTGCCGGCGGTGACCGATTCGACCGGCTGGATGGCCGTCGTGATGGTGGACCCCGACCCGAGGGCACTGGCCCGGGCCGACAACACGATGGTCAGGCCGGCCGCGACCAGCAGCGTCACGCCCAGGAGCTGGACCAACCTCCAGCTCCTGGTGACCCCTCTCACGGTCGTCGGGTTCATAACCCTCCTGCTCACCGGCTCGTCCCAGTCCCCCACTTTATCCTTATCTCACTGTGATTTATCGAAATACTAATATCCATCGCCACACTGCTGTTTACTCGACCCCCTGAACGCCCGAAACCCGGGGGGCCGGCGATCGCTCGCCGGGCACCCCCGGGCCAGGGCAACAAACCGGATCGTGGCGATGACGCCACGCCCGGGTGCCTCTTCCTAGTTCTGGCTACTGGCGACCGAGCTCACCGCCGGAGCCCCGGCGAACACCACGGTCGCGGTACCCGTGGCCGTGGCCGGTGCGTTCAGCGTCAGGGTCGCCGTGCCCGACCCGGTGGAGACGAAGTCCCCGGACGGGATGCCGGTTCCCGAGACACCCACGTTGTTGAACGGCGACGGCAGTCCACCCGCGTTCACGATATCCGGCGGGAAGTTACCGCCGGCAGCGAGCGTGATGTTCGATGAACCGTTGGTGGTGTTCACCGACAGAGCCGCGGCGCACGTGTTGTTCGGGGCCGCCTGGTGGTCCGCGGGGGTGCCGATTGCGGGAGCGGTGCTCTCGTCGGTCAGCCGCGGGAAGCCGTTGGTCGTCCCGATGATCGTGCCCAGCTCCGTGTCGAAGTTCTTGCCGGTGGTATTGTCCAGCCCCTTCTGGAAGTTGACGTTGCCGTCACAGACCCAGTTCAAGAAACCACCGGTCGAGGCACGCACCGTTGACGTCCGGTAGATGTTGAACAGGGTCCGGGCAGTCGGGTAGCTGTTCGACAGGAGGTTGGCCGTCGTCGGCAGGACGCCGCCGTTCTCGGTCAGCTTGACGCCCGAGAAGGATTGCCCATGGATCGTGGCCGCTGCCGCATACGGGTTCGTGTTGAACACGCCGTTGGACTCGATGTACAGGGTGGTCGCCACCTCAACCGCCTGATCGACGTAGTCCGGGGCGGGGAAGTCCCCGGTCGCGAACTGGTCGATCTGGTCCGAGTTGTTCTCCAAGGCCACGTGGGCACTGTTGGGGGTCGGGGCGGTCGCGGCGTTCGGGTCGTTGGCCGCGTTCGTGTTCATGTTGGAGCTGCAGCCCGTGGTCCCGCTCACTCCGCTGTTCGCGTAGAGGGTGAAAGTGGCCTCGGTACCTGAGGCGGCGTTGACCCCCATGAGACGGACCGGGATGCCCACCGGCACACCGTTGCCCGCAGTGAGCGTGGTGGTGGTGGTGATGTCCAGGGTCGTCGTGGTCGAGTTGGCGGTGGCGCTGGCGCTCAGCACGGCGCTGCCACCGGTGACACTCGAGATGGTCGTCCCACCCGGGATGCCGGGGCCGGCGACCGCCTGTCCGCTCGCCGCCGAGGCCGGGAAGCTGCCGCTGACCAAAACGTTCGGCGAGCCGGAGGTGGTCGTGACGTTGACCACGGCGATCGTCGGTCCGAGGTTGGTCAACGCGCCCCAGTCGGTGATCCGGCTGGAGTCCGTGGCGCACCACAGGCGGAAGGCGGTGCTGCCGGCTCCGCCGCCACCGTCGACGTTGGAGACGTCGGACATTGAAGAGCCCGTGTACGGCCCAGCAACCGGGTCGCCGGGGAGCCAGCCCTGCTGCACCGGGCCTATGACACCGCCGTTGATCCCGTCGTAGGCGGCGTTCGTCGACGTGCCGAAGCTCGACGGGTTCACCGGGTAGGCGATGATCGGCACGCCGTCCTTGCCGTAGCCGGTCTCGACCATGTCAGCACACGCAGAGCCGGACGGCTTCGACGAGCGGGCGAAGTCCACCGGCAATGGCGTGGAAGCCGCGGCGCAAAGTTGGTTCTGCCCGGCGCCCGAGCCCACGTTGTCGACGCCCCCAGTGATCTCGGTGCGGTCCCAGTTGTCGTTCACGTCGGTGGTGGCCACGTTCTGGCCCGACTGGCAGAAGAAGCTCTCGTTGGTCGTCGTCGCCGCCGGGTCGCTCGAGTTGTAGAGAGTCTGGCCGGCGCTGGAGTTCAACGTGCAACCGTAGAGACCGGCCCCCGTGTACAGGTCCCCGATCTTCTGCATCATGAAGAAGGTGGTGTCCGAACCGGTGTCCCGGATACCCTCCGCGTTCCCGTTGTAGAAGTGCGGTGCCACCGGGGTGGCCCCGCCGGGCGGGTCGGCAGGAGCCGCCGAGGCCACCCCCGTTCCGAGGACCAGGGTGGCCGCCACCGCGGTCACGCCGAAGGTCGCTGCTCCCGCCATGAGGCTGCGCAGCTTGAGCTTGTGCATGGTTCCCGTTGCTCCTTCTTCTCGGTGGGTCATCGGTTCGGCTCGGTCTCCAGGACTCATGGTCCGGTAGCTGTTGGTCCGCTCTGTGCTCGACTGGTCCGCTCTGTGCTCGACATGCTGAACAGCGAAGGAGCCGACTCACCGGACGACCACCTCGCCAAGAAGGTTCTCGCATATCGAGAGGGCGTTCTCAAGCCAAAGTCCCTGGTGACACCAAGAAAACATCTGCCGATTGGGCGTTGCTCGCGAGGTCGTCACGCAGGTAAACCACCATTTGCACTTCCTTCAAGTGCCCCGTAGAGTGCTCCGCCAGTCCCGGGGCACCCGGGGTTGACGAGAATCCCCCGTTTGTCCCCCGGGGCCCCGGTGCCAGCACCCCGAAGACGCCGAACGGTGTCTCGTCCCTCCCGCCTCAGTGGGCGGTCAGTTCCCGGTGACCTTCACCGCCCAGAGGCAGTTGGGCGGGGCCTCGACAATGATCACCTGGCTCCCGGTGCTCGATACCTGCGTCACCTGCTTGCCTGACGGGCCGGCCTCGTTGACCGCCGGCGTGGAGCTGGGCTTCCCACCGGCGGGTGCGACGAAGACCTGGAACGAAGGGCCCGACGCCGGGGCCGGTGTGCACTGGAAGGCCCATCCGATGTTCCACGGCGACGCGGTGATGGAGAAGGCTGGGCTGGTCCAGTTGCCATGCATCTGGGTCGCCGGAACCAGGAGTTGGAGGGGTCCGGGGGCCGGCCCTGATGTCGTCGAGGTCGAAGTGGCTGCGGTGGTGGTGGTGACCGCGGGCGCCGTGGTGGTGGTCGTCGCTCCCCGGCGGTCCACAGCGCCACGATGCGTCACCGAGTGGGCCCTGGCGCCCCTGGTGCTGCCGGGGGGCAGCGTCGACGACGGCGTGGTGGTGGTCGGCGCCCCCGCGCCGGACGCCGCCGGTGGCGGCAGTTTGTAGGCCCTGGTCGCTCCCGGCGTGCCTGAGGAGCTGGCCCCGCTCGAGTTGTAGTTGAGGGCCATGCCGACCAATGCGGCGACCAGCATCCCGGTGGCCAGCTGCCATGTCCTCCAGGTCCGCCGCTCCTTGATGTGGAGGTCGCCGGGAGCCGGGAGAGGGTCCGCGGAGGCTCCGGTGTCCGGACCGCCCCCCGGCGGCCGTGGTGAGCCGGGCGGCCGCGCACGGACGTGACCATCTTCGCCGGCAGCGGCGCCGCCCTGCGGAGTTGTCATGCCCACACGGTGGCCGCGAACGGTCAAGGAGTCAAGGTCATCGGAGCCGAGTTGCGACGACACGCCGACCGTCCGTTCATCTTCGTGAAGTCCCGGCAACAGCCCGGGGTACCCACGCGAACGGACGGAAAACTCGGGGTTGAGGTTGGCCTCGCTCCATCAGGTGCCAGCCGGGGGCGCGGTGTCCGATGACGTTGCCGGGGGGGCCCGGTCGAAGGACACGGGGGACAGGGCCGGGCTCGACGATCCCGGGGTCGTTGCTCCCAGGTTCAAGGCATCGGCCGGGAAGCTAAAATTCGCCGTGGCGCAATCCTTGGGCTGCTGCGCCATGACGAAGTCAACCGTCGGGTCGCCGCTCAGTTGCCACACGTCGAGCGCGGTCTCCGCGGCCAGGCAGGAGACCACCGGGTCATTGCTCTGGAACCCGGTCAGCTGCCCGACGTAGGTCGGGGTCCCCGGGGGAAGAGCCTGGGAGGGAGCCAGCATCGTGAGCACCACGGCCTGGCCCTGCCAGATGCCCGAGTACCGCAGGCTCGCTCCGGGGCCCGAACCGATCGGGGCGGTCGTCGTCGACTCGGAGCCCCCGGTCGACGCGGTGACCGGCCCGCTGGTCGAGCTGGGGGCGGTGTCGCTCGGGCCAGGGACGGTGGCGCTCGGCGGGTCCGTGGGCACCGGCTCTGGGGCCGGGTTCGTCGAGGGGACGATCGAGGCCGGGCCCGATGTGGTGCTCGACGCCGGCGTAGCGGGCCCGGCCGCGCCGGCCTTGGCGGCTGGGGCGAACCCGTCGAGTGCGCCCAGCATCTGGGGGACGTTCCCGTCATAGCCGAGCGCCCAGATTCCGAGGCCCGCGATGTTGAAGAACTGGGCCAGCTGTGCCTCGAGGTAGAGCGAGCCGGGGTCCTCGAAGAAGGACTCGTGCCACTGGGTGCCCACCTGATAGGAGGTCCACGCGGTGTCGGTCGTGGAGTCCCAGTAGACGGGATGTCCGCTGGCCGCGGCCTGCCCATAGGAAACGGTGCTCGGCGCTCCGGTGGCCTGAGCTGTGAGCGTTCCGTCGGTGGTTGGCCAGTCGTAGCCATAGAACGGAGCACCGAGAATGACCTTGGAGGGTGGGACGGCCGCGGTGTACTGCTTCAGGGTGGTCAGGTCACTGAACATCGACGAGGTGAGTGGCGAGGAGGCCGACGCGGTGGCCTGCAGATTCAGTTGATAGGCCATGACGAAGAACCCGTCGACCGCCGGGGCCAGGGCGGGGATGTTGTAGAAGCCCCGTGGATCGCCAGCTGAGCTGGCGTACGTGTCCATTGTCACCTGATAGTGCGGGTTGGCGGCATGCACCGCCGACGAGACCTGGGTGACCAGGTTGGTCAGGCCCTGCTGGTCGGCGCTGCCGCTGCCCTCGAAGTCGAGGTTGACACCATCGAGGTTCTTGGCCTCGATGGCCGCCACCACGGCCGCGGACAAGGTGGCCGGAGCTGACGGTGAAGACGTGAGGGCGTCGAGGGCGGACTGGGAGAAACAGCTGACCGTGAGCACCACACGATCTCCGGCCCCGTGAGCCCGGGTTATCAGGTCGGCCAGAGCCTGGCTTTGATAGCCGTTCCAACCGGCGCCGGAATGGTCCAGGTACCCGTCGGGGTTCACGCCGACGCCGAAGTAGGCCAAAGTGGTCAGGCCACCGACGGCGAAGCCCGAGCTCTGATCGAGCGTCCAGTAAGGGGCGAAACCGAAGATCTCGTGAGGGCGAAGCGGGGCGGCGGTGGCCAGGGACGGTGGCGCGGGCGCCGGAGGGGCGGTCGCCTTCGAAAGGAGCGACGGGTTGGTCGATCCGGGGAGAACGCCGACCATCTTGGCCATGGCGGAGCCGCCGATCCCCGACAGTGAGGCCATGGCCCCGTTCCAACGGGGCCCGGCCTGGGGGGATCCCTGCCCGCCCGGGATCGCCGAGACGGTCACCGAAAGGGCGAGCAGGAGCACCAGTCCTCCCGCCAGGACCCGGCGGGCGGTCGGCGAGGGGGCCGGGTGGTGCCGGGTCCCCCCGACCGGGAAGCGACCGCCGACCACGCCCCATCCGGATGCCACCGCGGCGCGGAGCCTCTGAGAGGTCAGGGCCGGGGCCCCCTGGCCGCCCGGGGCAACACCCTGCTCGGGGACCGGGCTCGCCGACGTGGCGACGAACTCGTCGATGGGCTCGACCGTTCCCGTCCGGCGTGGCGCGCCCAGTCTTCCCGACGCGTCGCCCGCACTCGTCTCCAGGGCCAATTCCATGCCCGCTACTCAATGCCGATCTGATAGGTCCGATGACAGAAAAACACCGGCCGCCATTGGCTGAGCCGGTGCACGGTGTTCAGCATGGGGCAACCCGTCAGCGATTGCAAAACAGGGCTGACCGGTCCGGGGAAACGCCCATTGCTGGCGAACGGACCTGACCGGGCGCCCTCCCCCGAGAGGAGGAGGCCTAGGAGGGACGGTGCCCACCGCGCTCCTTCAGCGCGGTGGGCCCAACCTTCCGGCCACCCGTAGGGCATCGACAATGAGATCGGCCGCCTCCTCGGGCGAGGTGCGCACCGTGTCCACGCGGATCTCAGGCTCTTCGGGCGGCTCATAGGGGGAATCGATACCGGTGAAGTGGGCCAGTTCGCCGCGCCGGGCCTTCTTGTACAGGCCCTTCGGATCGCGCTCCTCGGCGACCTCGATCGGGGTGTCGACAAACACCTCGTAGAACTCGCCAGGGGCCATCAGGGCCCGGGCGGCACGCCGCTCGGCCCGGAACGGTGAGATGAACGAGACCAGCACGATCAGTCCGGCCTCGGCCATCAGCCGCGACACCTCGGACACCCTCCGGATGTTCTCGACCCGGTCAGCCTCGGTGAACCCGAGGTCCCGGTTGAGTCCGTGCCGGAGGTTGTCCCCGTCGAGAAGGTAGGTGTGGCGGCCCAGTGCATGGAGCTTCTTCTCCACCAGGTTGGCGATGGTCGATTTCCCCGCTCCCGACAGTCCGGTGAACCAGACGACGCCGGGTCGCTGGGCCTTGAGTTCTGCGTGGGCGAGCTTGTTGACCTCGACGGCTTGCCAATGGAGGTTCTCGGATCGGCGCAGAGCGAAATGCACCAACCCGGTCCCGACGGTGTCGTAGGTGAGACGGTCGATGAGGATGAAGCCACCCATGTCGCGATTGGCCGCATAGGGGTCGAACGGGATCGGACGATCCAGATTGAGGTTGCACACCCCGATCTCGTTCAGGGCGAGCGTCGTTGCCGCTATGTGCTCGAGGGTGTTCACGTTGACCTTGTACTTCGGCTTCGCCAGGATCGCCCCGACCGTCCGGGACCCGATCTTGAGAAGATAGGACCGGCCCGGGAGCATCTCGTCCTCGCTCATCCAGATGACGTGGGCCTCAAATTGGTCCGCCACCCCTGGGGGCGAGTCCGCCGCCGCCAGGACGTCCCCCCTACTGACATCCATTTCATCGGTCAGGGTCAGGGTCACCGATCGGCCCTCGACCGCCTCCTCCAGGTCGCCGTCGTAGGTCACGACCCGGGCCACCGTCGACTGACGACCCCCCGGCACGACTCTCACCCGGTCACCCGGGCGTACCGAGCCCCGGACGATCATGCCGGAGAAACCTCGGAAGTCCGGGTTGGGGCGGTTCACCATCTGGACCATCATGCGGAACGGCTCCGCTGTGCGGTCGTCGTCGACGGCGACGGTCTCGAGGTAGTCGAGCAGGGTGGGCCCGGCATACCAGGGCGTTCGGGCACTGGCCGCAGTGACGTTATCCCCGTGCAGGGCGGCGATCGGGATACAGACGATGTCGTCGAGCCCGATCTCTGCGGCGAACGCCCGGTAGCTCGACTCCACCGCGGCGAAGGCCTCCTCTGAATACTCGACCAGATCCATCTTGTTGACCGCCAGCGCAATCTTGCGGATACCGAGAAGAGATGTGAGGTAGCTATGCCGCCGGGTCTGGGTGAGCACCCCCTTGCGGACATCGGCGAGGATCACCGCCACATCAGCGGTGGAGGCGCCCGTCACCATGTTGCGGGTGTACTGCTCGTGGCCTGGCGTGTCGGCCACGATGAACTTGCGGGCGTCGGTGGCGAAGAACCGGTAGGCCACGTCGATGGTGATCCCCTGCTCCCGTTCGGCCGCCAGACCGTCGACGAGCAGAGCAAAGTCCAGTTCGTCCCCCTGGGTCCCCACCTTCTTCGAATCCGATTCGAGGGCGGTCAGGTGATCGTCGAAGACGAGCTTCGAGTCGTAGAGCAGCCGCCCGATCAAGGTGCTCTTGCCGTCATCCACGCTCCCACAGGTGATGAAGCGCAGGAGTCCCTTGCGATCGTGGGCCGCCAGGTAGGCCTCGATCTCGTATGACGCCGGGGAGTCGCGGTTGAGGTCCCGGGCGGCCATCAGAAGTAACCCTCCTGCTTCTTCTTCTCCATCGATCCCGAGGAGTCATTGTCGATGGCCCGACCCTGGCGCTCTGACGTCGTGGCCCGGAGCATCTCGCCCACGATGTCGGTCAGTGAGGTTGCATCGCTCTCGATCGCACCGGTCAGCGGGTAGCAGCCGAGGGTCCGGAACCGGACCTTCCGCATCACCGGTGCCTCGCCGGGCAGTAGGGGCATCCGGTCGTCGTCCACCATCAGCAGGAGGCCGTCGCGCTCAACGACCGGTCGCTCGGCCGCCAGGTAGAGCGGGACGATCGGGATCTGCTCGAGCCTGATGTACTGCCAGACATCGAGTTCGGTCCAGTTGGACAAGGGGAAGACCCGGATGCTCTCGCCGGGTCGCTTCCTGGCGTTGTACACGCTCCAGAGCTCGGGTCGCTGGCGCTTGGGGTCCCAGCGGTGCTGGGTCGATCGGATCGAGAAGATCCGCTCCTTGGCTCTCGACTTCTCCTCGTCCCTCCGGGCTCCTCCGAACGCCAGATCGAAGCCGAACTCGTCGAGGGCCTTCTTCAGTCCCTGGGTCTTCCACATGTCGGTATGAACCGCCGAGCCGTGGGTGAAGGGGTTGATCCCCAACTCGATGCACTCGGGGTTCTGGTACACGATGAGATCGAGTCCGAGGTCGGACACCATGCGGTCGCGCAGTTCATACATGGCTCGGAACTTCCACGTCGTGTCGACGTGCAGGAGTGGGAAGGGAGGCTTGGAGGGATAGAACGCCTTCACCGCCAGGTGCAGCATCACCGAGCTGTCCTTGCCTACCGAGTACAGCATTACCGGCCGCTCGCTCTCGGCGACGGCCTCGCGCAGGATGTGGATGCTCTCGGACTCCAACCGGTCCAGATGGCTGAGGACCCTCGAAGCGGACCCCGGCGACGCGCTCACGGGACCCAGTCTGTCTCAGCGACCGCCCGGAGGAGGTCCTGGGCCACTTCGGCCCGGCAGATCAACAAGTCCGGAAGGCGCGGGTCAGGGAGATTGTAATGGAGCGGCGACCCGTCCAGCCGTGAGGCGTGGAGGCCGCGGCTGGCCGCAACCCCCACCGGTGCCGCCGAGTCCCACTCGTACTGCCCGCCGGCGTGGAGGTAGGCGTGGACTTCGCCCCGGACGACGGCCATCGCCTTGAAGCCGGCCGAACCCATCGGGACGAGCTCAGCGCCGAGCCGGACCCCCACCGACTCGGCCACCGCCGGGCACCGGGTCCTGCTCACGGCGATGCGCAGGTGGCCCGGCGGTCCAGGGGGCAAAGGGTCAGGATTCTTGGTCGTCATGACCGTGCCCAGTGCCGGGAGGGCCACCGCCGCAACCACCGGTTGGCCGTCAACCACCAGCGCGACGTGCACCGCCCAGTCGCGGCGACCCTCGGAGTACTCCCGGGTACCGTCCAAGGGGTCGACGATCCATACCCGCTCTCGTTCCAGCCGGGACGGGTCGGCCACGCCCTCCTCGGAGAGCAGCCCGTCCTCCGGCCGATGACGGCGAATGACCCCCTCGAGCCACCGGTGGGAGATCGCGTCGCCCGCCGCCCCGAGTGCGGAGCCGGTGAGGAGGCCGCCCGAAGCGGTGATCCGCAGCAGGTCGCCCGAGGTCTGCGCGAGCCTCGCCGCCAGGTCGTCGTCATCGGCGTACTCGATCTCAGGGTCGGGCACCGGTCACGCCGGTCGGCCGCCGGGGCACCATGGATTCTCCGGCACCCCCTGGCACGGGTTGGGCATGGTGGGGAGATCTTTGGGAAGTGGGTGCACGATCACCCCGGTGACCTTCGGGTAGTTGGCCCCAGCCGGGCACCCGGAGAACCCGGTGTCGCAGAGCACCTGAGCGAGGAGTGGCCCTCCGGTGTTGGCTGTCGTGGTGATCGCCCCACAGGTCGGCTGTAGCTGCTCCAGGTTCGGCGGAGCGCTGCCATTCGGGGCGTGATTGCCGGCGTAGCAGTTCTGGCGCTGACCGGCATTGAGGACGATCTGGCCGAAGTCGGCGTTGCCCGGATTCCCGAAGTAGCCGTTGTTGGTGAAGGTGTTGTCGAGAAGGGCGTCGTTCATCGGGTCGTACACACAACCGAAGGCGCCGTTCTCGACACCACCCGTCCTGGCGCAGTTTTGATTGAGCGAGGGTTTGTTGGCGTCCGGGAACGGCACGAAAAGGATGCCCCAGGCGCCGTTGTCGGAGAATGTGTTGTCCATGACCGTGTCGTTACGCCCCCCCGAGAGGGTCATCCCCGTGCCGACCGGGCCGGCACTGGCCGTGCCGGCCCTGGGGACGTTTGGGTTGTTGTTGTCGTGGCTGTCGTTGTGCATGAAGACCCAGCACGAATGGGTGTGGGTGATCGGGCTGATCCCGCCGTTCGGACAGGCGCCGTTCTGCGGGGCCGGCGGGTCCCCGTTGATCTGGGTGTTGGTGTCGAAGCCATCCTCGTTGTTGTCGAACTGATTGTTCTCGATGAGAATCGAGCCCCCCGAATTTGTTCCCGAGTAGCCCAGAGCGTTGTACTCCATCCAGGAGCCCTTGATCGTCATGTCGCAGGCTTGGAGACAGGCACCGACGTACATCCCGGAGTCGTTGAAATTGCTGGCGTAGAGCTCGTTCCAGTCTCCCGGACCCGCCGCGTTGGAAGAGAAGATTCCATATTGGGCTCCGGTGTCCTCGGCCCCGAAGTACGAGGTCGTCGCGGTGAGGTAGTTGCCCGAGTAGCCGTGGAGGCCGATTTTCCCGGAACCGTCACCGCCGTTCCACCAGATGCCGTTGCCGGCATCACCGGCCCCACCAAGGAAGTTGCAGGCCGTTAGGTTCTCGATGCTCACGTCGTTGGCTTTCCACACCACGATCCCGTTCCGGCCCTCAGCCTTGCCGGCGGTGTTGAGGGGGCCGAAGTTCTGCTGACCCGGCTGCGAGCTGCAGGACCCCGGTGAGCCGGCCTTGGTCCCATCCACGATGACCGTGTTGCGGTTCATCCCCCGCAGGTGGACACCCGAGGTGGTGATGAGAACGGCGCCGAAGCGGCCCTGGGCGGGAGAGCCGGGCGAGCCCGACTGGTCGGCCACCTCGTGGTAGTCACCGGGTGCCACCAGGATCCAGTCGCCGGGCCGGGCCGCCCGCACCGCTGAGGCGATGGTCTTGAAGTGACCGGAATGGCCGTCGAATGTCCCAACCAGGAGGACCGACCCGCCAGATCGGCCCGACCCGCTCGGTCCGGAGGAGCCGCAGGCGGCGAGCACGGCAGCCGCCAGCAGGACCGAACCAGCCACGGCCCAGGCCCGTGACGTCCGCCCCGGAGCGCTCCGTTCGCCCATACCCGTGTCCCCCACCCTCCGCCAGCGCCCGACGCCCGAAGGCCGCGATCTGGCCCTGTGCGTTTGGGCGCGACGTTACCAAGACGATGCCGCTGGCCCGGCACCCGCATGCGGGACCCCCGGGGATCCCCCCGTGCGGGAGCGATTTGCCGCCCGCGTCCGTCGGCCACCAGGCCAGGTCTCGCTGGCCCGGTCACGACCCAGAGCCTGGCCGGTTCGGCCAGGCTCGAGGTTCATCCCTCCTGGTGCACCGGCCTCAGGCCGGGCACAACCCGTTGGTCAGCTGACGGTGAAGGTGAAGGTCTGGACCGAGGTCCCGGCCTTGGAGGCCGCGGTCACCGTCACGTTGTAGGTGCCGGTCTTGGCCGGGGTCCCAGAGATCGTCCCCGAGTTG